>Ga0190266_10000139_pt1 | contig 10693 bp, 10 predicted proteins | sample Popmic220T_FD_132448 | JGI IMG/M metagenome (GOLD analysis project Ga0190266, IMG submission 132448) | Populus adjacent soil microbial communities from riparian zone of Indian Creek, Utah, USA - 220 T | ecosystem: Environmental > Terrestrial > Soil > Riparian zone | place: USA: Utah | collected...
GAACCCTACGACGGCGACGAATCATTTCTGGCGCCGGCCACGGAGCGCACCACCGCGCTCTGGCAGAAGCTCGAAAAGCTCTTCGTCGAGGAGCGCAAGAAGGGCGTACTCGACGTCTCGCAGATCCCCAGTTCGATCACTGCGCACGCACCCGGATATATCGACCGCGAACAGGAGATCATCGTCGGCCTGCAGACCGACGCGCCGCTCAAGCGCGCGATCATGCCGAACGGTGGCTTCAGGCTGGTGGCCACAGCGCTCAAGACCTACGGCTACGAGCCCGATCCCGCGGTCGTCGAGACCTTCACCAAATATCGCAAGACCCACAATGACGGGGTGTTCGACGCCTATACGGCCGACATGCGGAAATGCCGGGCCTCGCATATCCTGACCGGCCTTCCCGACGCCTACGGCCGCGGCCGGATCATCGGCGACTACCGGCGGGTCGCGCTCTATGGGGTCGACTGGCTGATCGAGCGCAAGCGCCGGGTCAAGGCCTCGCTCGACAACGCCTGGTCGACCGACGACATCCTTCGCGACCGCGAGGAGATGGCCGAGCAGATCAGGGCGCTCGGCGAGCTCAAGCAGATGGCGGCGCGGTACGGCTTCGACATCTCCAAGCCCGCCCACACCGCCCGCGAGGCCGTTCAGTGGCTCTATTTCGGCTATCTCGCCAGCGTGAAGGAGCAGAACGGAGCGGCGATGTCGCTCGGCCGCACCTCGACCTTCCTCGACATCTATTTCGACCGCGACCTCAAGGCCGGGCGGCTCACCGAGACGGAGGCGCAGGAGATTGTCGACGACTTCGTCATCAAGCTTCGCATCGTCCGCTTCCTCAGGACCCCCGAATATGACGAGCTCTTCTCGGGCGACCCGACCTGGGTGACGGAATCGATCGCCGGAATGGCCGACGACGGCCGGCCGCTGGTGACCAAGACCAGCTTCCGCTTCCTGCAGACGCTCTACAATCTCGGCCCGGCGCCCGAGCCCAACCTCACCATCTGGTATTCGCCGAGGCTTCCGGAGCCGTTCCGCAACTTCACCGCCAAGGTCGCCATCGACACCAGCGCGATCCAGTTCGAGAGCGACGAGATCATGCGCAGCGCCTGGGGGGACGACGGCGCCATCGCCTGCTGCGTGTCGCCGATGCTGGTCGGCCGGCAGATGCAGTTCTTCGGAGCCCGGGCCAACCTCGCCAAATGCCTGCTCTACGCGATCAACGGCGGCCGCGACGAGATCACCGGCGAGCAGGTGGCGCCGGTGTCGCCGCCGGTGAAGGGCGATTATCTGGAGTTCGACGACGTCCTCGACCGCTACGAGCGGATGATGGACTGGCTGGCCGGGGTCTATGTCGGCGCGATGAACGTCATCCACTACATGCACGACAAATATTCCTACGAGCGGATCGAGATGGCACTCCACGATTATGCGCCGATCCGGACGATGGCCTTCGGGATCGCCGGAATGTCCGTGGTCGCGGACAGCCTGTCGGCGATCAAGCATGCCCGGGTGCGGGCGATCCGCGACGAATCCGGCCTCGTCGTCGACTATGAGACCGAGGGCGAGTATCCGGTCTTCGGCAACAACAACAACCAGGCCGACCATCTGGCGACCTGGCTGGTGTCGACCTTCATGGAGAAATTGCGGCAATATCCGACCTACCGCAACGCCATCCACACCCAGTCGGTCCTGACCATCACCTCCAACGTCGTCTACGGCAAGGCGACCGGAAACACGCCCGACGGCCGCCGGCGGGGTGCGCCCTTCGCGCCCGGAGCCAATCCGATGCACGGCCGCGACAGCCACGGGATCCACGCCTCGGCGGCGTCGGTCGCCAAGATCCCCTATCGCGACGCGGCCGACGGCATCTCGCTCACCACGACCCTGGTGCCGGACGGGCTCGGCCGGACCGCGGACGACCGGATCGAGAATCTGACCTCGATCCTCGACGCCTATTTCGGCTCGACCGGCTATCACATGAACATCAACGTCCTCAATCGCGACATGCTGCTCGACGCGATGGAGCATCCCGAGAATTATTCCAGCCTGACCATCCGGGTGTCCGGCTACGCGGTGAACTTCGTCCGGCTGACCCGGGAGCAGCAGCTCGACGTGATCAACCGAACCTTCCACGGAGGATGATTTGCAGCAGCGCAACACCCTGACGCTGCTGGAAGCGGCGAGTCCGTTCGAGCTCCGGGTCGACCAGGGCAAGGACGTCTCGGAAGCGCAGATGCGCGCGGCGCTGAAGAGCGGCGACGTCGGCTTCCTCCATAGCTTCACCACCGGCTCGGCGGTCGACGGCCCCGGCATACGGCTGGTCGCGTGGACCGCGTCGTGCAATTTCCGCTGCCAATATTGCCACAACCCGGACACCTGGACCCTGTCCAACGGGATTCCCGTCACCATCCCGAGGGCGATGACCGAGCTTCGCAAATATGCGGAGGGCCTCAAGCGGATGAAGGGCGGCTTCACCCTGTCGGGAGGGGAGCCGCTGATGCAGGCGCGCTTCGCGGCCAAGCTCTTCGCGATCGCCAAGGCGCTCCGCATCCACACCGCGATCGAGACCAACGGCTATTATGGCGACCGCCTCTCGGACGCCGAGCTGCGCGACATCGATCTCGTCATCCTCGACATGAAGGCGATTTCGCCTGACCGGCACAAAATCGTCACCGGCGGCAGGGACGTCGAGCCGGTCATCGAATTCGCCCTGCGCCTCGCCGAGCTCGGCCGTCCGATGTGGCTGCGCTACGTTCTGGTGCCCGACCTGACCGACGATCTGGAGGAGATGACGAGGGTCGCGAACTTCGGCGCCGATCTCGGAAACGTCGAGCGGGCCGAGATCCTGCCCTTCCACCAGATGGGCAAGTACAAATGGGAGAAGCTCGGCCTGGATTACCAGCAGGCCGACACCCCGACTCCGTCGGTCCAGGAGCTGACCAACGCCATCTGGATCTTTCGCAACGCGGGCCTCGACGCCCAGTAGCGGAGGCCCCGGACCATGGTCATTCGGGTCAACGACACGGTTCTCGAGGACAAGGGGCGGCCGGCCGCGATCTCGCTGGCGGTCTACACGCTCCGGGCGATGGAGATGTGGAAACGCCACGTCCCCGATTACGATTGCGCGATGATCATGATCGCGGTCATCGCGATCACGGCCGAGCGCCTGCTGCGATCGGAGCTCGATCCCCGATACGGGCCGCTCAGCAAGGCCATCGACCTCGACCTGCTCGGCAAGTGCAACGTGACCTCGATCGCCCATGCGACCGGCCTCAATCGCGAGACCGCCCGGCGCAAGGTCAACGACCTGATCAGGCGCGGGCGCCTGGCCCGGCTCGAGGACGGAACCATATTCTTCCGCTCCGGGCTGACCCAGGAGGCGGCCGTCCGCGAGCTCGTCCGGCGGCAGATGGTGGAAATCGCCGCGGTCTGCGAACGGCTGCTTCGTCTCGGCGTGCTCCATCGCGGCACCGCGCTCAAGCTTGGCCAGGCGCCGGCCGGCGGCAACCCCTCCTGACCCGGTCCAGGGTCCGGGATCGCTTCCGCCCGAATCGGTCTCTTCCCCTATTGCCCCGGAGCGGCACCCGCCGACACTGGCCCCGGCAGCGGAAGGCAGGTGACATGTTCAGTCGGCGGCAGGCTCGATCCTTGGCGGGGCTCCTCATCCTCTCGGCGACCGCGGCGGCGGCGGCGGAACGGCTGACCTTCGACCTCAACAAGGACGGCAAGATCGACCGCAGGGAGTTCGTCAAAGGGCGCGAAGCCCGCTTCGTCGCCCTCGACCGCAACAAGGACAATGCGGTGAGCTCGGCCGACTTCCCCGCGGAGTCGCGGGGACGGCCGCTGGCCCGGAAGGTGGAGAGGCTGATCAGCGCGGCCGATCTCAACCGCGATTCGAAGGTGACCCTGGACGAGCTGCAATTGTCCGGATCGCCGATCTTCGAGGAGGCCGACACCGACATGAACGGCCTGATCGAGGGATCGGAGCTGACCCGGTTCCGGGCGGAGCTGCTGTCGCCGCGTTAGGGCGCGCCTCGGCCATAAGATCCTCCCCTGCCTTTGCAGGGGAGTGGGACCATGCGAAGCATGGTGGAGGGGCTTTACTGAATCGGAAAAACCCCTCCACCGCGCTTCGCGCGGTCCCCCTCCCCCGGGAGTCCGGGGGAGGAATTAGTTTCCCCGCCCCTCGACGCGCGCCGCCCGCGGCTCCGCGAAATCCTCGGCGGAGGTCCAGGTGACGGCCCAGCTCCGGTCGGGCCGCTGGACGATGACCTCGGCCTCGTGGCCGAGGATCGCCGAGCCGCGGGCGGCGGTCATCGCGGACTTGAGCGCCGAGGTGAGGCTGTTGTGGCCGTAGTTGCGGTCGTCGAAGCGAACCAGCCAATGGTCGTTGGTGCGAAGCACGAAATAGACCGCGAGCGCCATCCGCTCAGGTCCTAAGCCGGCGTTTACCGGCGTTGCTAACCCTATCTTGCGGCCTCCGGGGCCAGGGTCCGTCTCGACCGACGGAGAATGACCCATGCTGCCTGGATTCCTGCTCACCGCCCTCGCCGCCGCCGCCAACCCGGCCGGCTTCGCCCTCGAGATGACCGGCGAGGTGCCGACCCTCTGCCGGGTCGAGGCCCGTCTCGACGCCGGCGTCCTCGAGGAGTTCTGCAACGCGCCCCGGGGCTATGCGGTCTATGCTGAGCCTTCCGCCGAGCTGGCCGGAGCCGTGCTCGTCGTCGACGGCGCCGAGCTGCCGCTGTCGGCCTCGGGCCCGACCCGGGTTTCCCGTTCCGATCATGCCGGCACCGCGACCCGCTCCCTCCAGCTCCGCGGCTCCGCCGGATCGGGCACCCTCACCTTCCGGATCGTCCCGCTCTGAGGCTTCGGTAGTCAGGTCACCCCCTTCCCGTTCGGGCTGAGCTTGTCGAAGCCCTCTCCTTTTCCCCGCGCCACAAGAAGGAAGGCCCTTCGACAGGCTCAGGGCGAACGGGGCCGGGCGATTCACCTCATCCCCACCGCGCTAAGGCAGAGGCAAGGCGATCGCCGGGCAATCGACTCCGGCGCCGCTGACCAGCGGCGAAACCGTCACCGTGATCACGTCCTTGTAATCGGGAGCGACCTGCTTGCCGTCGCCGCCCTCGAGGAGGGTGGCGCGAATCGGCAGCAGATCGGCCTCCGACGCCGGCACTCCGGCGCGGGCGCAGGTCACCGCGGCGAAGGCCGGCGAGCCGTTGAAGACCGTCTGGCCGAGGAACAGCGCCTTGTATTTGAGCGACTGCAGCGCCGTGCCCGGATTGCCGCCCGGATAGGTCAGGCGGAAGGCGTTCTGGGAGGTCATCTCGACCTTGTAAGGCCCTGAGCTGAGGATCCGGACGTTGTTCCCGGTCGCCGGAGTCGAATAGGTGGCCGGGGCGCCGAGCACGACGAGGGTCGTCTTGTCGCCGACTTCGCCGAAATCGAGCGCCGCCCCGACATAGGTCGCCTGGAGCGCGCTCTTGACGTGGATCGAGAGCGAGTAGGCGTTGGGCGCCGTCGCCCTTTCGGAGAAGGGCGGCCCGCCGCCGGTGCCGTTGCAGCCATATTCGATGTCGAACAGCAGGCCCGCGGAGGCGGTCAGGTCGATATTGGCGGGAACGATCACGGTGAAATTGACGGTGAAGACGTCGGACGCCGAGTTGTTGCCGCTATAATCCCAGCGAAGCACGCCCGGCGCGGGCGTGTTGCCGAGCGGGACGGTGATGTTGGGGGTCGGCCCGGGCGTGTCGTAGAAGATGTTCTGGTTGAGGCCGGTCGCGTTGCCGGCGCCGACGACGCTCGTCGGGATGAGCTGGATCCCGTTCGCCGCCGAGCTCTGCGCCTTGACGAACATGTCGATGGTGGAGGGTTTGGCGCCGCCGGGGCCGTTGCTCCGGGTGAAGGTGATCGCGACGTTGGTGATGTTGATCCCTGTCGGTGCGAAGGGATCGTAGTCGGCGACCGACGCGGCGCTGGCCGCGGTCACCAGGCAGCGACGGACCTGGGCCTCGGCGGGCCGGGCGAGGAGGCCGGCGGCGAGTAAGAGGATTGCTGCTGCGGCGAGCCTCAGGCTGTTCATGTCACTCACCATTTTCCGAAGGGGTGAGATCGCCGAGCCTGATTATCCCTTCGGCCTTGTCCGGGACGGCGATCGTGAAGCTGCTATTGAGCGGATCGAGCATGGTTATGCGCCACTTGCCGGGCGCGAGGCCGGGCGCTCCGAAGCGGCCGTCGCGGTTGGTGAAGACCGGAACCGGCTCGTTGTCCGGATGGGCCAGCTCGACCGCCGTGCCGGTGACGAGTGCGACCGGCTCGCCGTCGCGGTTGAGCAGCCGCCCGAGCACGGTCACCGTATAAGCGGAGCCGACGACCAGGTCGTAGCCGCTGCGATAGGGCGGGAAGACTCGGAACGAGCCCTGCCCCAGGTCGACCCCGGCCGGCGCCTTGGGCGCGTCGATGGCGATCGTCCGCTCCGAATAGGAGCTGAGGCTCGGATGGAGGCCCGAGCCGAGCATGCCCGTGCTGGCGGTGTAGCCGTAGGGCGACGGGTCGACGATCACCCCGGCGCCCTTGAGGCCAGGATGGCCGCGGACGATGGCGAAGCTGTCGTAGATCGGCCGGCCGATCGAGGCGTGGCCGTCGGCGAAGGCGAAGGAGCTGGCGAAGCGGAGCGAGCTGCGCTGGCTGGTCGAATCGCCGAAGTCGTTCTCGAACGTGCCGAAATGGCTGAGCCCGAGCTCGGCCCGGTTGGCGAAATAATTGCCGTTGACGTTGACTCCGGAGCCCTGGTTGGTGCGCTCGACGTCGGCGGCGACATTGTAGGAGCCGACGCCCTGGCCGTGCAGGGTCTGGAAGGAGACCCGCGCCCGGTCGAAGCGGGTGTCGTAATCGCCGCGAAGGCTGGAATAACGGCCGAGCCGGACGGTCAGCGAGATCAGGGCGCCGAGGCGCGAGCCGAGATTGTCGCGCTCGTAGCGGCCGTCGGCGGTCATGCTGACCGAATCGCTGATCCGCCAGCCGAGGGTGGCGCGATAATTGTGCGTGTCGCGCTGCAGGTCCCGGCCCTTGGAGAAGCGACCGTCGAGGCCGCCGTAGAGATAGTCGTTGAAGGCGTGGCTGTAGCCGGCGCCGATCTCATATTGGAACGGATTGCTCGGCAGGATCGTCCCGACCGGCCCGAACCAGCGGCTTCGCGCCTCGACCGACAGGTTGAGCGAATCGGCGCGGCCGCCGCTACGCTGGATCAGCCGCTGGAAGGTGAGGATTCCGGCCCAGCCGGTGCCCACCCTTTTGATGTCGGAGACCGAGAAATTGCCGCCGAAGGTGCCGATCGACGTGCCCAGCACCCCTTCGATCCCGCCCATCAGGGTCCGGCGGTCCGCCTGGGCGTTGGCGCCGAGGGTGACATAGTCGCTGATTCCCCGGCGGTAGAAGCCGGTGAAGGCGAAATCGTCGGTATAATGGGGTCCGTCCGGGAGCAGGGGCGCCATCACCCCGGCATAGAGGCCGAACTCGCTCAGCCCCTTGGCGAGCTGCGACTGGTCGAGGAAGACGTTGAAGCGGAGCAGCTCGGAACGGCCGGTGTCGTCGAGCACCGACAGCCGGATGTCGTTCGCCCCCTGGGTGAAGGGGAAGTCGCGAAGGTCGTAGGTGCCCGGAGCGAGCTGGAGCCGGCGGACCATCTGGCCGTTGACGTTGACCTCGACGGTCGAGGGCCGCTCGAGCCGGAAGCTGCGGTCGCCGCGCGGCCTGACGATCGTCTGCGGCTCCAGCACGGAATAGCTCCGGAAGATCGAGATGCCGCCGATGTCGGGCGCCGCCTGGAAGCCCCGGGCGACCGGCTGGAGATCGCCGGCGGTCCAGCGGATCAGATGCTTCTGGTCGTCGAAGACGGCGCGCGAGCCGATCCGCTGGAAGTCGGGGCGGTTCTCGACCCCGGGCTGCCAGGCGATCTCGGATTCGAGGACGATCCCGGCGAAGCGGGTGGCGCCGTCCATGAAGAAGACCGGCTCCTGGAGCCCGTCGTTGAAGCCCTGGTGGAGATAGTCGAGCGAGCCGCGCACGTTGACGTAGGCGCTGAAGCGCGCCGGATCGACGAACTCGCCGATCCGGGCGCGATCGAGCGGGCTTACGTTGACCGTGCGCGACGCCCGCCGCTCGCTGGCGATGTCGAGCTCGAGGTCAAGCGTCTGGGGATTGTAGCGGATGCCGATGCCCGATTGCTGGAAATCGGCGGGCGTGAGCGTGGACTTTCCCGCGAAGCTCGCCCTCAGCGTGCGGAGAACGTCCGGATCGAGCACGTTGGCGAGCAGATCGAGAAGCCGCTCGGCCGAGAATTCGACCCGGTCGTCGGGGCTGACGGTGAGGAGGATGTCGCCCAGATAGCGGGGGCCGTCCTTGGCCGGCACCGTCAGGGTCACCGTCTTGCCGGTCGTGTTGAGCCGGGCCGAGCCGTCGGCCGCGAGGGTGGCGCCGTCGATGACGATCCGCCGCTCCTGCGCCTGCGGGGTCGCGCCGGGCTGGGAGGCGTGCAGGGCCGCCGGCGCCGCGAGCATGGCGCAGGTGCCGAGCAGGAGCAGGCGAAGCCTAGCCACCGGGGGTGAACTGGGCCTCGACGCTGCCTCCGTCCTGCGGAAGAGCGATCGGGACCTGCACCTTGCGGGTCTGGCCGGCGCCGACCAGCCCGAAGCCGATCGTCTGCTGGATCTCCGGACCGGAGAGGGTGCGGCGGAAGATTTCCTTGCCGGCGCCGTCGCGCTGGACGATCCTCAGCCGTCCCTGCGACAGATAGCCGTGGGCGTTGGAGGCGTTGCTGAGGGTGACGACCGGAACCGGCTTGCCCGCCTTGTCGTGGCCGAGGGCGGCTCCGGCGACCTTGAGGTCGGACTTGGCGCCCTGCGGCGCGACGCTGACCAGGACCTGGAAATTGTAGAGGATCTGGATCGCCGACTGGCCCTGCGGAAGCTGGACCGGAAGCTGCGCCACCGTCGCGTAATAATGCTTCGACTTGGCGAGGTCCGGATCGCCGACATATTGCAGCCGGAAGGTCTGGGTCTGGCCGGGCTTGATCATCGCCTGGACCGGGAAGACGAGCAGGTCGCCGCTGTCCTTGCCGGTCCCCTTGACGCCGTCCGCCTCGAGGCTGAGCTCCTCGACCCTGATCTCGACCGGAAGCGGCTGGGCGAAGGTGTTCTCGACCGTCACCACCTGGGTCATGCCCCGGCCCGCGGTGGTCAGGTTGATGACGATCGGCTGCACGGTCATCGCCACCACCGACCCGGCCAGGCCGACCGCCGCCGCCAACGCGGCGATCCGGATCAGCCCCCTTGCTATCCTGTGTCTCAACCTCTTTCTCCCCCACCCCCGTTTGAAATTATTCCGCGGCCCGGAACTCCAGGATCACCGAGTCGCGATAATCCCCCGCGACGAGCTTGACCCCCGGCGGCACGACCACTCCGAGCGAAAGCAGGCCGGCGCCGCCGCGGTTCGATTCCATGACCAGCGGCCCGGCGCCGTCGGTGGCCGACGAGGACTCCTGGCCGAGCCAGCTCGCCCGGAATTGATAGGGCAGGAGCTCGGCGAAGGGCCCCTGCGGCCCGGCGCCGGCTCCGGCCCGTCGCATCCCGCCATTCTCGCTCCGAAGCACCAGCCGGTGCGGCGAGTTGCAGACGATCTCGAGGCCGAGGTCGGCGGTGACTCCGCGCGATTCCGATTCCGATCCGACCATCTCGGTGATCCGGAGCCGGCCGGCGGAGGGGCCGGTGGACGCATAGCTGGCATTGGTCGCGGTGGCCGTCCCAGGACCGCGGATGACGCAGGCGCCCGGCGCCTCGCCGACGATCTCGAGCCGCGCCTGGCCGGTCTGCGGAGTCTGGGCGGCCAGCGCCGTCGGCGCGAGCAGCGGAAGCGCCAGGAAGGCCGGGCGGATCCTCATTGCGGTTCCAGCGTGATCCGGAGGGTGTCGGCATAGGAACCGGCGAGCAGCGGCGCGTGGGACTGGACGTTCGAGGCCCCGGCCTCGATCTCGAGGCGGAGCTTGATCTCGCCGCTGGTGGGATGGTCGACGGTGATCGAGCGCTCGGCGCTCCTGCGCACTTTCGCGTCGGCTTCGAGCCGGCCGTGCTCGAGGCCCCAGTCGATCGTCGCCCGATAGGGCACCGCATAAGCGAAGCCGGGCGGCGGAGCGGGCGGGCGTTCGGAAGTGCGCCACAGGCCGTTGTTCTGGGCCTCGACCCGGATCCGGTGCGGATAGTTGCAGACGGCGTCGAAGGTGATGTCGACCGACGCGGCGGCCGTCGCGAGCGTCGCGGGATCGACGAGATGGTCGATCTGCAGCGTATTGCCGTTGATCCCGCGGAAATTGATCTGGCCGCCAGCCGCCGCGGCGGGCTCCCGGATCGCGCAGACCGCCGGTGCACTTGCGAACACCGGAACCGAGCGGGTGACCGGCGCGACCTGGGCCGCGAGGCCGGTCGGCAGCGCCGCCGCGCCGACCAGGAGGAGGCGGAGCACGGCCATCGCCTCAGTCGGCTGCCGCGAGCGTGACCGTCACCGCGCCCTGATACAGCGGATCCTGGACCAGCCGAAGGGCCGATCCCCCCTCGGTGGTAAAGTCGCCGATGCTGACGACGATGTCGCCGACGAAGGCGGTCTCGCGGGTCTGGACGGAAGCGGGGTTGGTCCCCGCGCC
>Ga0190266_10000140_pt1 | contig 10677 bp, 12 predicted proteins | sample Popmic220T_FD_132448 | JGI IMG/M metagenome (GOLD analysis project Ga0190266, IMG submission 132448) | Populus adjacent soil microbial communities from riparian zone of Indian Creek, Utah, USA - 220 T | ecosystem: Environmental > Terrestrial > Soil > Riparian zone | place: USA: Utah | collected...
GGCGATGACGTTCGGGCCGCTATCGTCCAGCGGCTCATTGACGACTGGAGCCGCGACCCTGACCTGACGCCGGAGAAGGTGCGCCAACTGGCGATGTGGGCAGCGGCGTCCGTGCGGGCCTTGCTCCATGAGCTTGGTACCCTGCGCGACCTCGCCAACGAAGGCGACCTGCCGGGGACTGAGGGGGTCGGATGAAACGGCCCGGGCGCCCGCGCGTCGACCCCGATGCCCTCTCCGTGTATGTCAGCGTGACGCTGACGGCGGCGCAGTATGACGCGCTGTGCAAGAAGGCGTTGCAGCTCGATGTCAGCATCCCGGAAATGATCCGGCGCGAACTCGATAAACAACGAAAAACCCCGCCGCGCTAACGGCCGGCCCTACACTCGCGCGGCGTGGATCGCGCTTATTCGCTGCTGGACATTAAGTCGGTGGATGTGGAACGCCGGATGTTTTCTGGCGTCGCATCGACCCCCTCACTCGATGCGCACGGCGACATCGTCGAACCCCTCGGGGTCAGCTATACGAACCCGATGCCCTTGCGTTTTGAACACAAGGTCACGGTCGGCGAAGTCTCGTTTGACACCCCCACACCGACCGGCGTGCATTTCACGGCCACGATCCCACACGTGACGGAACCGGGCATTGTGAAAACGCTGACCGATGAAGCGTGGCACAGCGTGAAGTATCGACTGGTGCGCGGGGCGTCGATTGGATTCGAACAACCCACGGCCGTGTATACGGCACTGCCGACCGGCGGGAAACACTACCTGAAGGTTCGGGCGCGCGAGATGTCGATCTGCGCCATCGCGGCGAATCAAGACGCCACGATTCTTGCGATTAAAACACTCGACCAGGCGTTGGCCCAACAGGCCACGCCAGCGAAAGGACCGGTTATGACCATTGCCGAACGTATCCAGGGACTGACGAACACGCGCGCCGATCTCGGCCTCCGGATGCGGGACGCGATGGAGAGCGCTCCGGCGGGCAGCACGCTCGACGACGCGGCCGCGAAGACGGTCGATGACCTCAACCTGCAAATGAAGGCTTGCGACGCCGACTTGGCCCGGTGGCGCAACATGGAGGCGTTGCAGATGACCACGGCGCAGCCTGTGGCGTCCCGCATCGCCTCCCCGTATACGCACGTCTCGGTGAAGTCGAACCTGCCGGCGGGCACGTCGTTTATCCGCTTCCACTGCGCCCGTATTGCGGCGAAGGCGGCCGGCGTGGACCCCGCGAGCTGGGCGGCGGCGCGCTGGGACGACACGACTCCGGAAGTGGCGCTCGCGTTGAAAGCCGCCGTGGCGCCCGGCACGGCGACCGATGCGACGTGGGCGGCCCCGTTGGTCAATCCCAAAATCAGTGCCGACTTCATCGAGATGATGCGCGCGGCGACGATCATCGACCAGATCAGCGGCCTCAACAAGGTGCCGTTCAATACGAAGATTCCGATGCAGACCGGCGGCGGGACGTTCAACTGGGTGGGGGAAATGAAGCCGAAGCCCGTCACCTCGATGGCCTTCAGTAGCGTCTCGCTCGACTGGGCGAAGGTCGCCGGCATTACCGTCCTCACGCAGGAACTGATCAAACTCAGCTCGCCGCAAGCGGAGGATGTGGTCCGCCGCTCGATGGTGAAAGACATCGCGGCCTTCCTCGACGGCCAGTTCGTCAACCCGGCGGTCGCGGCCGTGGCGGGCATCTCGCCGGCCTCGATTACCAATGGCGCGCCCACGGCGGCGGCGACGGCGAACCCGCTCGCCGACATCATGGGCCTCATCGCGCACTTCGTGAACAACAACATCAGCGTGGCCGGCGTGCATTTCCTGATGTCGCCGACCAACGCGCTGTCGCTGTCGTTCAAGACGAACACGGACGGCTCGGCCGTCTTCCCGGGCATCTCGGCCGGCGGGGGCAGCTACAAGGGCTTGACGTTCATTACCTCGCAGACCGTGGGCGCCCTTGTGATCGCGTTGCAACCCGAGCTGATCATGATGGCCGACGATGGCGGCGTGACGATTGACGCGAGCACGGAAGCGTCGATCCAGATGGATGGCGCCCCCACGTCCCCGGTCGCGGACACGACGGTGTATGTCTCGATGTTCCAGATGAACACGGTCGCGTTGCGCGCGGAGCGGTTCATCACGTGGAAGAAAGCGAACGCGAACGCGGTGAAGTATCTGACGGCGGCGGCCTATCCGGCGCCCGCGATGGCGTTCGACGAGAACGGGCTCGGGAACGGGAACGGCGAGACGGCCTCCGCGAAGTCGAAGAAGTAAGCCGTGGGCGTGCTCGCGACGGTGCGATCGCGGCTGGCGTCGATGCTGACGCTGGCCGGCGGCGGGAGCGGATCGTGGTATCCCGTGGTGCGCGAACCCTACACGGGCGCGTGGCAGCACAACGATCCGCTCACGACCGAGTCGGCGCTCGGGAACCCGAGTGTCTTTGGCGCCGTCTCGCGCATCAGTCAAGACATCTCCAAGATCGCGCCGCCGCTCTTGCTCGCACGCGATCGCAATGGATTCTGGTCCGAGACGACCAACCCCGCGTATGACCCCGTCCTGCGCCGGCCGAACCATTACCAGACGGCGCAACAGTTCATCGAGCAATGGGTGCTCGACAAGCTGCTGTGGGGGAATGCGTATCTCCTGAAGCATCGCGACGAACGCGGCGTCGTGAACGAACTACACCGCCTCGATCCGGGGCGCGTGAAAACCCTGACGGCGCCCGATGGCAGCGTCTACTACGAACTCCAATCCAACGACCTCGCGGGACTCCCGGAGAACACCCAGCCGCTCGTGATTCCCGCGCGCGAACTGATTCACGATCGCTGGAACTGTCTCTACCATCCGCTGTGCGGCATCTCGCCGCTGACGGCGCTCACCGGGGCGGTCGCGCAAGCGAAAGCGATTTCCGAGAACTCGACGACGTTCTTTGCGAAGGGCGCGCGGCCGTCTGGCGTCCTGATTGCGCCAACGAAGCTGGACCCGCTCTCGGCCCAGCGGCTCAAGGCGGATGCGGCGAACTTCAAGAGCGGCGAAATCCTCATCGCGGAACTCGGGATGAAATACGAAAGCGTGTCGACCTCCGCCGTCGATGCGCAGGTCATCGAGCAGCTCGGCTGGACGGAAGAGAAAATCTGCGAGGTGCTCGGGATGCCCATCAGCATCCTCAACAGCAACAAGCAACCGCCCTACGCGAACGCGGAAGCCTCGCAGCTCCAATACAAGTCGCAGTGCCTGGAGCCGCATCTCGTGTCGATCGCGACGTGCCTGGGCGAAGGCTTGGATCTCCCGTCGTATCTCACGATCGAATTTGATGACGGCTTGCTGATTTGGATGGACACGATGAGTCGCGTCCAGGCGGCCCAGGCGGCGACCAGTGCGGGCGTGCTGTCGCCGAACGAAGCGCGCAGCGAATGGTTCGGCCTCGGGCCGGTGCCCGGGGGCGAGACACCCTACCGGCAACAACAGGACTGGCCGCTCTCCACACTCGCGCAGCGCGAACCGCCCACGGTGCCGGCCGCACCACCACCGCAGGCCGAACCCGACGCGGAGGAGGTGCCCGCGTGATGGACTTCTCGCGCGTCACCCTGCCGCCGCTGTGGACGGTCGATCAGGCGAAGGTGCATCTGCGCATCAGCGGCACGGCGCACGATGCCGACATCGCGCAGAAACTCGCGACGGCACAGGAAGCGATCCTGTCGTATCTCGCGGCGGGGGCGGATCCCAGCTGGGATACGGGCAGCGCGCCGGCCGCTGTGACGCACGCGATTCACCTGCTGACCGCCTACTACTACGAAGATCGCGGCGACGGATCCTTGCCAGATGTCTGGCCGAAGATCTACGCGCTGCTCGCCGCGTATCGGGATCCCACGGTCGCCTGATGGCGCGCGGGGATTGGCGGCACGTCGTCACGTTCCAGAATCCGGGGCCGGCGGGCTCGTGGATCGATCTGGACCCGGCGACGTGGATGGTCAGCCTGTCGCAAACCACGGGCGACGACATCGGCGTGTTTATCGAGCCCGTGGCGGGCACACCGATTAGTTCCGCCACGTATCTGGTGCGCGGCGACTTTCATCCGGGGGTCACGACGAAAACCCGGATGCTCTTAGGGAGTCAGACCTTTGCGATCACCAGCATCGAGAATATCGACATGCGGGGCGTCGAGATGGCCTGCCACGCCGTGCCGCTGGTGATGTAATGCCGATCCAAGCCGCGCTGTCGTTTCAAGGCCTCGCCGAATTGAAAGACGCGCTCGCGCGGCTGCCGGAGGAACTGAAAGGGCAGGCGACGCAGATCGTGCTCGATACGGCGTATGCGGCGGCGAAGGACGTGGAGAGTCAGTATCCGATCGGCCCGGGCACGAGTCGGAACGGCCGGAAGATTCCGCCGGGGCAGTTACGCAAAGGCGTCAAGGTGTTCCCGCTCGCGGTTGGGGCATTCGCCGTGGCCGCGCAAGTGCGGAGCACGTCGCCGCACGCGTGGTGGCACGAGAACGGCTGGAAGCTCAAGCCGCGCGAGACGCGCAAGAAGTGGCCACGCGGCACGATGTTCGGCGTCAAGGGCGTGCCGCGCCCCGTGTTTGTGCCGACCATGATCCGGTATCGGCGCGTGATGTATCAGAAGCTCGCCATGTTATTGGAATCCGTGGGACTGCTCGCCAAGCACGATGAAGCGGCGTAGTCCTTAACGGCGCGTTAACGACAAGAGAGAGGGTGCAGCGATGGCAATTCTTACGGGACGGTATGGGCAGGTGAAGTGGGATCAGGCGGGCGTGACGGCGGTGCCGATCATCTCGTTGAACGCGTGGACCGGCGACTTCAAGACAGAATTCGAAGATGTAACCTGTTTTCAAGACACAAACCGGGTCTACGTGCCGGGCCTCCGCAATAGTGAAGGCAGCCTCTCAGGATTCTGGAACAGTCAGGAACTCGCGCTGTTCAAGGCGGCCGAAGCGACAACGCCCGGGCTGCTCGAGCTCGTGCCGAACAGCACGGAACCCACCTACGCCTGGTCCGGCCTCGCGTATCTCGACGCCAGCATCGACGCCAGTCTGCAAGCGCCGAAGATCTCCGGCAACTGGAAAGCAGCCGGCGCCTTCGCGATGAAACCCGTCGTGGCGGCGACTGGTGCGACAGCCGGCACCCCCGGCACGTTCACGCCAGCCGGCGCGGCGGCCCCGGCGAATCTCGCGGCGATGACGGGGAAGACGGCGAACCCGGCGACGAACTGGGTGACGGGCCAATACATGCTGCTCGGCGATGCGAGCAAGTGCAATTGGAACGGCACGGCGTGGGTCGCGGGCATTCACGCCTAGGCGCGCGTGTTCGATTCGCTCACGGTCACGGGCACGGCGGGCGCGCTGCTTTTAGGATCGCGCCCCGCTGTGGAATTGCGCGCCTGGCGGATTGCGCGATCGCAAGCCGATCCGGTGTGGACGCTGACCGCGACGATCGCGCGGGTCGTCGATCCGTTCAAAGCCCGACAGACACCGCTCCTCTTCACGGCCCCGCGCGCGGGCGGCTACTGGGCGTGGCCGGTGCGCGAGATTTCGATCGGGCAGACGAACGTGTGGGCGCGACTCGGATCACCAGAGCAATAAGGGGGCTGTCATGTTGTGCCATCTCGCGTCGTCCGACGATATTCGCCTCCCACTCCCTGACGGGCACTTCCTCACGGTGAAAAAAGAACTCAACGCGGGCGAAGGTCTGGATCTCGACGACTCGACGGGGAACCGTGCCATCGAAACGATCCTCGCGTATCTCGTCGGGTGGTCACTCGTCGGGCCAGAGAATGTGCCGCTGCCGTATAGCCCGATGCAGTCCCTCGATGAACGGCGCGCCACACTCCGCGCGCTGAAAACGGCGGCGATGGATGAGATTGTGGAAGCAATCCTGCCGCATCTCCGCGCGAATCGGCGCCGCGTCGAGGAAAAAAAAACAACCCCCGAACCCGTGAACGCATGAGAACCACGCTGGCGCTGTGCAAGATCATGGGCATGAGTTACGACGACATCCGCGCGCTGCCGCAGGCGGTGTATGAAGTGCTGATCGAAGACGTGCTGGCGCGTCAGACAGAACAAGAGGCGGCCGTCTAATGGCCCAACTCTCCGGCGTGATGACGGCGGACTTTAGCGACTTCTACTTTGAAGTCGATAAGGCCGCCGTGAAGCTGAAAGGGCTGGAAGGCGCCTCGGCCCAGACCAATAGCTCGATGGGGGATTTGAGCGCCGGCCTCGACGTGGCCGATAAGACGCTGAATACCCTTGGGATTCATATTGGCCCGCAGATTCAGGCGATCCGGGAGCTGGGCAATGTGTCGGGGCTGACGTTTGAGAAGCTCGGCCTCTGGGGATCGCTCGGGCTGGCGGCGAGTGTCGGCGCGGCGACCTACCAGATCACGACGATGGCCCTCGAATTTACGGGGCTGGATAAAGCGATCACGGGCGTGGTTGATTCGTGGTCCGGGTTCGATGCGCAGCGCGCGGGCGCGAAGATGGACGTCCTCACGCGGGCCACGCAGATCGCCGGCCGGGAGATCAAAGACTTCGACACGGCGATGCAGATTATTCAGAAGCACAATAAAGATCTCGCCGAGAGTTTTAATACCGGCGCGGATCGCGTCGCCAACTGGAACCGGGAAATTGCGGCGCACAAGGCCGATATGCCGCAGATCACGGCGGAACTCAAGAATCACAGTTCCACGGTGCAGCAGCTCGCGCAGCACTACGGGATCAGCCGGGAGGCGATCGAGTATTACTCCCGGCGCCTCGCTGACAACGCGAAGATCCTCCAGGGCTGGCACGAGGCCGAAGACGCGGCCCTCAAAAAAGTGCGGACGGCGCAAGACGAACTGAACGAAGCCTCCGGGCACTGGCATCAAACGCTGCTGACGATGGCCCCAGCCGTCGTGACGGCGGGGATGAATGCGCTCACCCTCGGCGTCTCGCAAAACACGGTCGCCACGGCGATGAAGCTCTCCGCCGCGCAAGTCGAGGCGCTCGATCGCCAGATGAAGCTGAACCTCGCGACGATGGCCGCGACGGAGCCGGCGCTGGGCACGCTCGACCAGTGGATTAAGACGAACGTCGGCGATACGAAAGCGTGGAACACCGAATGGCGCTTCACGTCAGAGGTCATTGATACGCAGGTGATTCCCTCGTTGGACGCGGTGACGGCGAAGGCGCAAACGGCGTCGGCGACGCTCGCAGCCGTCACGGGCGTGTCACCGGGCATGGATCAGAAAGCGCCGGGGGCGAGTATCCCGATCGACCTCGGCAACATCAGCTACGGCACGATGGGCTTCGCGAAGGTGTTTGAGGAATACACGAAGAAGAATACCGGCGGCGGCGCCCTCGGGGGCTTCATTGGTGGCGGGCCGCCCAAAGACTTTTTGACGTGGGCGCTCTCGATGGGCCTCGCGACGCGCACGCCGACGATCAATAACACGTTCAACATTACCGACACGGAAAGCGGGATCGCGCGCAAGGTGGGCGACACGATTACCACGCAAGTGCAGCGGGGATCGCTGGTGAACTAATGCCGCTGATGCCCGCTGTCCTTGGCCCGAACACCCGCCTGAATAACTTTCGCTTGGGCTATCTACCCGCCGATGCCATGGGCGATCGCCCCACGCACATTCGGATCATCCTCGGCGGGATCGACATCACCAAGCCGGATGCCCCCGTGCGCGTGCTCTACAAGTCGATGACGATTCAGGACCGCGTCTACGACGAGCCGAACACGTGCGCGCTGACGCTCTACGGCGCCGCGCCCTCCGTGGGCACGCCGATCGAAGTCTGGGTGAACAGCAACGCGCCGGTCCTGCTCTTTAACGGCGAACTGCAGACCGTCGAGAAAACCTACAAGGGGCGGCCGACGACCGTCGTGCATCCGGTGACGGCGATCGACGATACCGCGCGCGCGAACCGCCGCCGGCCGCTCATGCCGTTCGTGAACATCTCAGCCACGACGGTCGCGCAGACCCTGATCACCACCTTCGCTCCGAGCTTCTCACCGGCCGGCGTGCAGCTCGGCCTGCCGCCCGTGACGATCACGTTCGACGGCAGCGAAGGCGGCATGAAAGGCTGTCTGACGGCGCTCGCGAAGCTCATCGGCGCCTACTGGTTCTTCGAGCTAAATACCCTCTACTTCTTCACGACGCCTCCGGGCGGCGCGCCCGATCCGATTGACGACACGCCGAACCGCTTCCTGCACGACCCCGCGATCACCTGGGCGATCGACAAGTCGCAAGTGCGGACGCGCGTGTATGGGAAGGGCGCGAGCACGCAGATCGCCACAACGATCGCCGCGGCGACGGATCTCGTGCCGGTGCGCGAGGCGACGATGTTTAACCCGGCGGGGGGCAAGGCGATCGCGGGCCTCGCCCCCGAAGCGGCCGCGTCGCGCATCCTGACCTATACCGGCGTCCAACTCGGCGGCGGCGGTGGCCTCGTGGGACCGGGGGCGGCGCCCAGTGCGGCGCCCGTGCTCGCCCCCCTCGACGGCTCAGGGATGGACTGGGGCGCGCACGGCTACGGCTACACGTTCGTCACGGCCTCCGGCGAGTCGCTCGTCAGTCCGGCGAATACGATCACGGTCGGCCCGCTGGCCACGCCGGCGGGTGTCACCCCCGGCGCGCCCACGGTCGGCGGCGCCGTCACGGCGGGCTCGCATACCTACTCGGTCACGTTCGTCACGGCGGCGGGGGAAACCACGGGCGCGCCGCTCAGTGCGTCGGTCGTCACGACGGCGCCCGCACCGGTCACGCCCCCGCTGGAGCCGAACTTCGTTGCGGCGAATAACGTGCTCCCCCACTTGGCGCCCGGGCGGTATTACTACGCCTACGGGTATCAGACCGCGCTGGGGACCACGCTGCCGGGGCCGACGCACTGGTGGGATCAGCCGGTGTGGCCGATGGATCAAGGGTCAGCCGCGCCCACGCAATACATGAGCACGTGTCGATCGGCGGATGCGCGGGTGACGCATATCAACATCTATCGCACGGCGGTCGGCGGGGCGGCGTCGGCGTTGCGCCTGCTCACGCAATATCCGAACGGGCCGGAAGCGCTGTTTATCGATGGGGGACAACACGCGCTCGGCGCGAACGCGCCCACGGTCGACACGAGCGCGGGGCCGAGTCTGCAGACGGTGCCGCTGACGAACATTCCCACGGGGCCGTCGAATGTGACCGCGCGCCGGCTCTATCGCCAGTTTAATGGCGTGGGCGGCATCTGGCTGGTCGCGACGATCGCGAACAATACCGCCACGACCTACACGGACACGATCGCCAACAGTGCGCTCGGCGCGCATCTGCCGGCCACGAACACGGCGATCGCGGGGCAAGTCCGCGTGACGGTGCCGCTCGGCGCGTCGGCCGTCACCGGGCGGAAGCTCTACCGCACGGCCTCGGGCCTCACGGCGTTGCGGCTGCTCGCGACGCTGGGCGATAACACCACGACGATCTACACGGACGCGGCGCTCGATAGCGTGCTCGGCGTGGCGCCGCCAAGTGTCGACACGTCGAGCCTCACGCAGCCGAATGGGCAAGTGCCGGCGGGCGTGACCGAGATCATTGTCGCGAACCCGGCGGCCTTCGCGGCGGCGGGCGGCTGGGCCGTCGTGGGCAACGGCGAGCAAGTCATCCGCTACACGGGGAAAAGCGCGAACGCCCTGACCGGCATTCCGCCCACGGGTCCGGGGTCGCTGGTCGCGAGTGTCAGCTACAACAGCACGATCACCGTGGCGCCCGCGCTGGTCGGCGTGGTCGGCGTGCTCGAACAGATTCTCAGAGGCGCGCCCGTGCACGTGTGGGTGCAACGCGACGACACGGCCGCACAAGCCGCGATGGCGGCGCTCGACGGCAGCGGGGATGGGATCTACGAGCACATTTGGAGCGATGAGCGGCGCACCGAAGCGTCGTTGATTCAAGTGTGCGACGCGCAGCTCGCGCTCTATGGCCGGCCGCTCGTCACCGTCACGTATGCGACGCGGGATCTCAAAACCAAGAGCGGGAAGACCGCGACGATCGCCCTCGTGTCGCCGGCCATCCATGAAGCGCTGACGATTCAGGACGTCACGATCACGGAGCTGGGCATCAAGGGCTTGTTGCCGAAGTTCACGGTGACGGCGAGTAGTGCGCGGCAGTCGTTCGAGGCGATCTTGCAAATGCTCATCCGAAAGGCGGACGCCTGATGGCGATTGATCGTGCCCCGTGGAACGCGCTGGTTGAAGATGATGGGTCCAACCTTGTCGGTTCGCTGTGGAATAAGGCGGCGATCAAGACGGTGCTGCTGGATCCGATCGATGCACTACCGGCGGTTGTGGACTGGACGCCAATCGACGGGAGCGGCGTGCTCCCGTTCACGAATGTGGCCGCGAAATATGTGAAGACGGCGAACCGGGTCGAGGTGTGGGTCCGCCTCCAATATCCCGCGACGAGTAGCAGCCTCCCGGCGTCGATTGCGAACTTCCCGTTTGCCAACGGCACGCTACAGACCGGGTTTTATCAGAGCTATGGCTATCCCAACATGCAGTTCCATTTCCAACCGGGCGCGACGGCGGTGCTGCTGATGAACCCGGCGACGTCGGGCCAATACACGAACGCCAACCTGAGCGGATCGCTCGTGATCTTTCAGGGTAGTTATCTGACGGGCATCTGACGGGCATCTGACGGCAGAGGA
>Ga0190266_10000141_pt1 | contig 10674 bp, 7 predicted proteins | sample Popmic220T_FD_132448 | JGI IMG/M metagenome (GOLD analysis project Ga0190266, IMG submission 132448) | Populus adjacent soil microbial communities from riparian zone of Indian Creek, Utah, USA - 220 T | ecosystem: Environmental > Terrestrial > Soil > Riparian zone | place: USA: Utah | collected...
ACCGCGCCGCGGCCGATGAATTTCGCCAGCAGATAGTCGGCGATGGCCTCGACCTCGCGCTTCTGCAGCGTGCCGCCCGGCGGCAAGGCCGGCACGCTGGTGCCGAGCTCCGCCTCGGTCATGCCGTAGCAGCGCTTGTCGGTGTAGGCGGCCTCGTCGTAGTGCGGCATCGGCGTTCCCGGCCGCCCGCACATGATCACCTCGATCAGCTGCTCGCGGGTGAGGAAGCTTTGCCGCAGGTTGGCGGCGCGTCATAGCCTTCGAACAACGCAATCCAGGTCACCGCAATACCAAAAACGACGCTCTTGATCACTCCGTTGACGATGTCCTCGCGAAAATCCACCGCGCTTTGCATTTGCGACCAGAACGAGCCTTCATCGACGCCAATGACCACCACGCCGACCAGGTAGCCGCCGTAGACGCCCATGGCGCTGAACATCGCAGCCAGCAGCGGCATCGAAATTACGCCCGCCCAGAAGCGCGGTGCCACAACGCGCGCGATCGGATCGACCGCCATCATTTCCATTGCCGACAACTGCTCGGTCGCCTTCATCAAGCCGATCTCGGCGGTCATCGCGGACCCGGCGCGGCTCGCGAAGAGCAGCGCCGACATCACGGGGCCCAGCTCGCGCACCAGCGACAGCGCAACCAGCACTCCCAGCGCCGATTCGGAGCCGTACGTCTTCAGCGTCTGGTAACCCTGGTAGCCGAGCACCATGCCGACGAACAGTCCCGAGATCAGGATGATGATCATCGACAGCACGCCGGTGAAATACAGCTCGCGGATGATCAGCCGCACGCGCAGGAAGCTCGTTCCCGAGTTGAGCAGGGTCAACGCGAAAAAGCGCGTCGCATAGCCCAGGCGCAGCAGGCTATCGGTCACGTGGTGCCCGATGTTGCGCACGCTGATGATGGAGGTGCGGTTAAACAAGCTCGAGCTCTTCACTGAAATTCTTGCTCGGATACTGGTAGGCGACCGGCCCGTCGGCCTCGCCCCACACAAACTGGTGCACGAGCGGATCTTTCGATGCGCGCATTTCGGCCGGCGTGCCATGCGCAACCATGACGCCTTCCGACAAATAGTACACGTAATCGACGATATCGAGCGCTTCCTGCACGTCGTGCGTGACGACGATCGAGGTGGAGCCCAGCGCGTCGTTCAACTTGCGCACGAGGTTGCGAATCACGCCCAGCGATATCGGATCGAGCCCGGTGAACGGCTCGTCGTACATGATGAGCATGGGATCGAGCGCGGTCACGCGCGCCAGCGCCACCCGCCGCGCCATGCCACCGGAGAGTTCGGCGGGCATCAGCCGGTGCGCCCCGCGCAGTCCCACGGCATGCAGCTTCATCATCACAAGGTCATGGATCATGGCTTCCGGCAAATCCGTGTGCTCGCGCATCTGAAACGCGACGTTGTCGAATACCGAAAGATCAGTAAACAACGCGCCGAACTGGAACAGCATGCCCATGCGTCGCCGCATGCGGTAGAGCCCCTCGCGATCGAGCTCGTGCGTAAACTTGCCGTCGACCTTGACGGTCCCCTGCGTTGGCTTCAATGCGCCGCCGATCAAACGCAGCAGGGTCGTCTTGCCGGAGCCGCTGATCCCCATGATCGCGACGACTTTGCCGCGCGGGATCACCATGTCGATGTCGGTGAGTATCTTCCGCCGGTTGTCGTACGAATAACCGACGTTGCTGATCTCGATTAGGTTGTCTGCCGCCACGTGTGCCCGGTGCCGCCGCAAAACGATGAATTCTAAACAGTTAAGCGGTTTACCACAATCGACCAGGCGGGGGCCGCAGTAGGGCGAAAGCCTTGAAGGCTGCGCATCGCCGGTCGGACTGCCGTGCCTGCGAAGCAATGCCACCATTGCCAACCTTTGATGGTCGTTGTGCCCAGCCGCAGCGCGCTTAATGCGGCGAAAACGGCAGAACCCGGCAGGCAACCGCGGCGGCCGCGGCGAATGTTATAAGATACGCCATTCCAATCGGCGACGTAAATTGCCCATGTCCGAAACCGCATTGCGCTTTACCGGAGTGGTCAAGAATTTCGGCCGTGCGCAGGCTTTGCGCGGCGTCACGTTTGACGTGGCGCCCGGCGAGTTTTTCGGCTTGGTTGGCGTGAACGGCGCCGGCAAGACGACGCTGCTCAAATGCCTGCTTGATTTCTGCAATGTGTCCGGCGGCGCCATCGAGATTTTCGGCACGCCGCATCACCTGACCGCCGCGCGCCGGCGCCTCGCATTCCTTCCCGAGCGCTTCAACCCGCCGTATTATCTGACCGGCGAAGACTTCATCCGCTACGTGCTCGATATGCAGTCCACGCCGTTCGACCGGACGGCGGCCGAGGAGATACTGCGTGCATTCGACCTCGATCTTAAGGCGCTCAAGCTCGCTGTGCGCGCGTACTCGAAGGGCATGACGCAAAAACTCGGGCTCGCCGCCTGCCTGCTGTCGCGCAAGGATTTGTACATCCTCGACGAGCCGGCGAGCGGGCTCGATCCCAAAGCGCATGCGCTGCTCAGGGCGCGGTTCGATGAGTTAAAACGCCAGGGACGCACCGTCTTTTTCACCTCGCACGCGCTCGCCGATGTGGCGCAGATATGCGACCGCATAGCGGTCATCCACGGCGGCGAACTGCGCTTCGTCGGCACGCCTGCCGCGTTGTGCGCTTTACACGCCGGCGTGAATCTCGAGCAAGCATTTCTGTGTTGCATCGACAGCGAACCGCAAGCCGCATGATGCGAACCGCCCGGAATGGCTATCAGGCACTAAAACTATCTGGCAGAATAGCCAGTTGAATTAAGGGGGACTCATTGGAATCATCACAGGTCAAGCCGGATCTGCTGATCGTCGACGACGACCCGCTAATCAGCGACACGCTGAACTTCGTACTGAGCCGCGACTTCAACGTCTACGTCGCGGAATCGCGCGCGCAAGTCAAAAGTCTGCTGCGTCAGCTCGACAATCCCCCGCAACTTGCGCTGATCGATCTGGGCTTGCCGCCGACCCCGCATCGGCCTGACGAGGGCTTCAAGCTCATCAACGAATTGATCGCGTATTCGCCGAGCATCAAGATCCTCGTCCTGTCCGGACAGAACGAAGAAACCAATGCCCGCCATGCGCGCACGCTCGGCGCGATAGAGTTCATCGCCAAACCGTGCGAGCCGGAAAAAATCAAGACGCTGCTGCAGAACGCGTTGCAGATCCGCGATGCCGAGCTGACCGCCCAGGCCGGCGGCGGCGCCGGATTGATCGGCAAAAGCCTGCCGATCGACAAGCTGCGCCAGCAAATCACCCAATATGCGAACGCGCCGTTCCCGGTGCTGATCGAAGGCGAGTCGGGCAGCGGCAAGGAGCTGATTGCATCCGCCCTGCACAGCCAGAGCACGCGCGCGGCGAAACCGTTCCTCGCGTTGAATTGCGCGGCGATTTCGCCGAACCTGGTAGAGCCGACGTTATTCGGCTATAGCAAAGGGGCTTTCACCGGCGCAACGACCTCGCGCGCGGGCTATTTCGAGGACGCCGAGGACAGCACGCTGTTTCTGGACGAGATCGGCGAACTGCCGCTGGAACTGCAGGCGAAACTCCTGCGCGTGCTCGAAAACGGCGAATATCAACGGGTCGGCGAAACCCAGAGCCGCGTGAGCAACGCGCGCGTAATCGCCGCGACCAACCGCGACATGCGACATGAGATCCGCAACGGCCGTTTCCGTGCCGATCTTTATCACCGGCTGTCGGTGTTCACGATCGACGTGCCGCCATTGCGCGATCTGGGCGAAGACAAGCGCATGCTGCTCGACTACTTTCGCGAGTTCTACTCGCGGCAGGCGGCCTGCAAACCGTTCGATCTCGACGCGCGCGCGCTGACGCTGTGGCTCGAATACAGTTTTCCCGGCAATGTGCGCGAATTGCGCAACATCGTCATCCGGCTCACCACCAAGCATGCGGGACAGGCGGTCAACGGCGAGCAGCTGCAGGTCGAGCTCGACATGGAAAGCATGGAGCTCGAGCTGCCGGGGCTGCCGGTCGGCCAGGACTTTAAATCCATACTCGAATCGGCCAAGAAGCACCTGCAGCTGCAAAAGAACTTCAATCTCGACCTGACGATGCAGCAGTGGGAAAAAGGCTATGTCGAAGCCGCGCTGCTGATCACCCAGGGCAATCTCTCCCAGGCGGCGAAATTGCTGGGCATCCATCGCACGACGCTCTATAGCCGCATGCAGAATTACGGCACCGCAGACGAGCCGCGGGCCGCGCCTGAATAGCGGCTTTTTCGCGTTTACGCTGAATGCCACCCCCGGACACGCCAGCGGATAAGCGATAACCCTGATGTACTACAACCATTTCGGGCTCACCCAGCCGCCGTTTCGCATTACGCCGAATACGGAATTCTTTTATGGCGGCGGCAACCGCGGGCCCATCCTCGAGGCCCTGTTGTACGCGGTCGGCCAAGGCGAAGGCATCGTCAAGGTTACGGGCGAGGTCGGCAGCGGGAAAACGATGTTGTGCAGCATGATGCAGGCGCGGCTGCCGGAAAATATCGAAACCGTTTATCTCGCCAATCCGAGCGTCTCGCCCGAGGAGATACTGCACGCGATCGCGCAGGAGCTGCATCTGAAGCCCGCGCGCGATGCCGGGCATCTCGACCTCATGCAAATGATCAACGCGCACCTGCTCGAACGCCATGCCGCCGGCAAGCAGGTCGTGATGTTCGTCGAAGAATCGCAAAGTATGCCGCTGGCGACGCTCGAAGAAATTCGCCTTTTGTCCAATCTCGAAACCGCGCACAGCAAGTTGCTGCAGATCGTCCTGTTCGGACAGCCGGAGCTCGAGGAAAACCTGCGCCAGCCGCAAATCCGCCAGTTGCGCGAGCGCATCACGCACAGCTTTCGCCTGAGCCCGCTAAAACCCGACGAGATTCGCGATTACGTTAATTTCAGGCTGCGTGCGGCCGGCTATCGGGGACCCGACGTATTCACCCCGCAGATTATCAACACGATCGCGAAATCGTCCGGCGGACTCACCCGCCGCGTCAACCTGATCGCCGACAAAGCGCTGCTCGCCGCCTTTTCCGAGAACACGCATACGGTTCGCATCAAGCACGTCAAGGCGGCCATTCGGGACAGCGAATTCAGCCAGTACGATCGGCCGCTGCCGCGTCTGCGGTTCGGGCTCGCGATCTTGCTGTTTGTCGTTGGCGCCGGCTTGGGCATGGCATGCTATGCGCTGCTTTCCGCTCACTTGGGCGGTATGTCTACCCAGAGCCAACCGGTGCCTGCGGCCGCGGTTGCGGCCCCCGCCGCTCCCGCCCCTCTTCCCGCGCCCCCCCTCGCCGCGCCTGAACCCGCTGTTGCGCCCACGCAACCGGTCGCGGCCGAGACGCCACCGCCTGCAGCTCCCGCCGCTATCAGCCCTCCTGCCCCCACCCCCGTGGGCCCTGCCACAACGCCCGTGCCCGATGCTAAGAAAAGCGAGTCTGAATCCTTACAGCCGCCTGTCGACTTGGTTAAACCGACAGCAGGCGCTAACTCACAACTGGCTCTCGAAACCAACGATGAGATCGAAAAACGCATGTCCGCCACCAAGCAATGGCTCTCGCAGGGGAGCAAAAATCCTTACAGTATTCAGCTCATGGGGGCAGATAACCCTGCTCAGCTAAAGAATCACCTGAACGTCATTCGCAAATATATTGAAATTAATGACATTTTTGTGTACCGTACTGTTGCAAAACAAAAACCGTCGCTCACGGTGTTGTACGGGTCTTTCGACGATCGCCGGGCCGCGCAGGAAGCGCTGGCCAAATTACCGGCCAACTTGAAAGCGTACAAGCCGGTGTTGCGCACGATGCAGGGAATACGCGCCGAGATCGCTCAGCATCAGTCCTCTTAACAGAGCGGGTCACGGTTGGCGTTACGTGACGTAGCTTTTTACAGGGGATCGCACCATGTTTCTAAACTTGGCTTCCGGCCAGCGGAATCACGACAGTGTCCACGCCAACGGTCGCAAAACCGCCGCATGGTGCCCCCGCCCAATTCTGGTCAACACACTCGTGTGCGCGATCATGGCGACGGCGCTCGCCGGTTGCTACAAGCGCTCGGTGCTGCCGCAATCGGAAGGTCATGTCGCAACACCGGCGGCGCCGGCATCCAAAATCTCACTGGCGGACGTACCGCCGCCTACGCGCACGAGCGATTTCGCGCCGGCGCCCAAACCGTCCGTCAAGACGCCGACTTACAGCGTGGTCGTCAACGAAGTCCCGGTAAAAGAGTTGCTGTTCGCGCTCGCGCGCGACACCAAGCAGAACATCGATATCCATCCGGGGCTGACCGGGCTCGTAAGCCTGAATGCGATCAACGAAACGCTGCCGGCCATCCTCGACCGCTTGAGCAAGCAGGTCAACATGCGCTACCGCGTCGAAGCCAACACGATCATTGTGTCGCCCGACACCGCATACATGAAAACTTACAGGGTCAACTATGTCAACATGACCCGCGAGACGACCTCTACGATCGGCGTATCCGGACAGATACAGTCCGGCTCCGCCGGCGGCAGCACCGCCGGCGCCGGATCGACCGGCAGCAGCGGCGCCAGCGGCGCCAGCGGGGGAACCAACAGTTCCAGTACACTGGTAAAAACGACGAGCAATAACAATTTCTGGGAAGCGCTGCGCGATAACATCCGCGCCATTCTGGTATCCACGCGCAGCCAGAGCCTGACGTCTGAACAACGTGCCGAGCGCGCCGAATCGCAACGGTCGGCACGCGAAGAGCGGTTACAGCAGGCTGAAGCGGTGGCGCGCGCGGGCCAGGCTGCGCCGCAACTCTTCAACAGTGTTTTCGGCGGCCAATCGGCGGCGTCGCCCGTTGCGGGGGACGTGCGCGACGATATAGTCGTCAATCCGGTTTCCGGCACCATCAGCGTGCTAGGGACGGAGAAGCAGCACGCGCTGGTACAACAGCACATCGACAGCATCACGCAAATGTCGCAGCGGCAGGTGTTGATCGAGGCGACAATCGCTGAAGTTACGTTGACGGATGCGTACCAGGCCGGCATAGACTGGAGCCGGCTCGCCGTCAGCGGTGGTATCACCTTCAATCAAAATCTTACCGCGGGCATCCCCAACGGCTTTTCGGCGGGCAGCCTGGCGATCGGCTACATCAATCCGACATCCGCGATTGGCAACATCGCGGCGAGCGTGAATCTGCTCAATCAATTCGGCAATACGAAAGTCCTATCGAGCCCGAAGCTCATGGCCATTAATAACCAGACCGCGCTCTTGAAGGTGGTCGACAATATCGTATATTTCAACATCGAGGCGACCACGACAACCGCCGCCAACGTCGGCACCAACACAACTTTTAACACCACCGCGCAGACCGTGCCCGTCGGCATGGTAATGAGCATGACGCCGCAAATCAACGAGAACGGCCAGGTCACAATCACGATCCGTCCCACCATCACGCGCGTCAACGGCTTCGCGAACGATCCGAATCCGAGTTTGTGCAGCGTGCAGATTGCCGCGTCGAACGGCGGCAAGTGCCTGACCAATCCGGTGCCACAGGTGCAGACCCGCGAAATGGAATCGGTGCTGCAGCTCGTGAGCGGGCAGACCGCAGTGCTCGGCGGGCTCATGCAGGACAGCGCGCAGTACAACCGCAATTCGATACCCGGCGCCGGCAACCCCGCGATCACGGGATTCCTGAGCGAATGGTTTGGCGTACGCGACGACAAGGTCAGCAAATCGGAACTGGTGATTTTCCTGCGTTCGACCATCATTGCCACCCCATCGCTCGACAGCGACGAATTGAAGTTTTTCAAAAAATTCCTGCCGCAGCAAACCTCCACGCCGACTGAAACCCTGCCTGGCGAACCGGCGGTGACACGTAAATGAGTCTGTTGATGAAGGCCTTGGAAAAGGCCGCCAAAGACCGGGTCGAAACCGGCGGCGATGCTGCACCCGCTGTTGACCCCGTTCCGCCGCCTCCCGGTCCTAAACGCGCCCCGCCCGTTTCGGAACTCACCTTACAGCCGGTGCCTGAAATCGAAATTATTGATGACGCGCTTGCCGCGCGCATCCCCGAGCCGGCACCGACACCCCGCAAATCCGGAACATCCGCAAGGTCCGCCACGAGCGCGCGCGAAGCCGCGCAGGCCGCAACCGTACTGCGCGCCGGACAACGCGAACCGGGCTCCAATGTCGTCGGCTATCTGCGCGAGCGTCCACTGGTGGTTTTCGGCGCGCTTGCCGTGCTCTTTTTGCTCGGCTTTGGCGGCTACGTATATGTACAGATGAATCCGGCAATGTTCGTAACCCAGGCGCCGCGCCCCGCGCCGGCCACGCCGATCGCCCAGGCGCCGGCGCCTGTAGTGCAACCCGCTGCCAATGCCGCGAGCCCACCTGCAGCGCCAGCTGCGCCGGCCATGCCCTTACCGCTGACATCGCTGCTGCCGCCGGAACCAAGCGCATCAAAGGAGAAGCCCTCCGCGCCCGCGCCGGTTGTGCCGGTGGCTGCCAGCCTTCCGGCGACGCCGGCGCTGCCGGTCGCAGCAGCCGCGCCTGTGCCAGCGACTGCGTCGACGCCGCGCGAAACCATCAAAGTCACGACTGGCAACAATGCGCCCGCAATCAGCCCCGTGCTAATCGATGCGTACGCGGCGCTCTCGGCCGGCAAATTGGAATCGTCGCAGCAACTCTACAATCAGTTGCTCAAAAGCGACCCGCGCAGTATCGACGCGCACCTGGGGCTCGCCGACATCGCCAGCCAGCAGGGCGATCGCGACGCCGCCAGCCGGCACTACGTGAAAGTGCTGGAACTCGATCCGCGCAATCCGCTGGCGCAGGCGGGACTGATCGGCTTGCTCGGGCGCGCGGACCCGCAGGCGGCGGAAACGCGTGTCAAGCAATTGATCACGCGCGATCCGGGTGCCGCGTACCTGCATTTCACGCTCGGCAACACTTATGTCGATCAAGCACGCTGGCCCGACGCTCAGCAGGCGTTTTTTCAGGCGCACCACCTGCAGCCGGACAATCCCGATTACGCCTATAATCTCGCGGTAGCGCTCGAGCATATCGGCCAGCCCAAATCGGCACTGGATTTTTACCGGCGCGCAGTGCTGCTCGCCGCGGCAAAGGGCCACGCCAACTTCAGCCCCACTGCCGCCCAGGAGCGCGTCACCAAACTCGAAAAAGTCGTCCAATAACGGCTGCCGGTACGCCGGCTTGATTGCGGCAGGCGGAAGGAAGCGCTATGCAATGCAATTCACGGTCCGTAATACATTAGATCCCGATGGCTGAACAGCGCAAAAAGCTCCGGTTAGGCGAACTGTTGGTGCAGCAGGGTCTGATCACGCCCGACCAGCTCGGCATCGCGCTCGCCGAGCAGAAGCAAAACAATATCCCGATCGGCCGCCAGCTCGTTCGTCTCGGCTTCATCACCGAGGCCGCGATCCGCGACATCATGGCGCGGACCGTTGGGCAGGAGTCGATCGACCTCGCTCAAGTCGTCGCCGATCCGGAGGCGCTGAAACTCGTCCCGCAGGATTTTGCGCGCCGTCATCGGCTGCTGCCGATCGCGTACGACGCGGACGAGCGCCAGCTCAGCATTGCCACGACCGAAATTTTTAATGTCGTTGCGCTCGACCAGCTGCGTGCGACGCTCGGCCCGACCGTCGAGATCAAAACCCAGCTCGCGGGCGAGGCCCAGCTCGAAGACTACATCGACCAGTTTTACGGACATGAGCTGTCGGTCGACGGCATTCTGCAGGAAATCGAGACCGGCGAAATCGATTATCAAAGCCTGGGCGTGGGCGGCGACGAATACACCCAGCCAATGGTGCGATTGGTGAATGCACTGCTGGTCGATGCGGTAAAGCGCGGCGCTTCCGACATTCACTTCGAGCCGGAATACGCATTCCTGCGCATTCGGTATCGCATCGACGGCGTGCTCGAGACCGTGCGCAGCCTTCATAAAACTTACATGCCCGGCATCACGGTCCGGATCAAAGTAATCAGCGAAATGAATATCGCCGAGACGCGCGCGCCGCAGGACGGGCGATTGTCGCTGACGCTGAACGGGCGGCCGATCGACTTTCGGGTCTCGACCCATCCGACGGTACACGGCGAGAATATCGTGCTGCGGATTCTCGACCGCGAAAAGTCGATCATCAGTCTGGACAAGATGAATCTCCCGACGGCGACGCTGACGCGCTTGAGCCTGATGCTCGCGCGGCCGGAGGGCATTCTGGTCGTTACCGGGCCGACCGGCAGCGGCAAGACCACCACGCTGTACTCGCTGCTGTCGCAGGTCAACGATGAAACCGTGAACATCATGACCCTTGAAGACCCGGTCGAGTATCCGCTGACGCTGATGCGGCAGACGTCGGTCAACGAAGCGGTGAAGATGGATTTCGCCAATGGCATCCGCTCGATGATGCGCCAGGACCCGGACATCATTCTGGTTGGCGAAATTCGCGACCACGATACGGCCGAAATGGCCTTTCGCGCGGCCATGACCGGCCACCAGGTCTTTTCCACGCTGCATTCCAATTCGGCGCTGGGTGCGTTCCCGCGCCTGCTCGACATCGGCATCCAGCCCGACATCATGGCCGGCAATATCATCGGCGTCATCGCGCAGCGCCTGGTGCGCGTGCTGTGCGTGCACTGCAAGG
>Ga0190266_10000143_pt1 | contig 10615 bp, 12 predicted proteins | sample Popmic220T_FD_132448 | JGI IMG/M metagenome (GOLD analysis project Ga0190266, IMG submission 132448) | Populus adjacent soil microbial communities from riparian zone of Indian Creek, Utah, USA - 220 T | ecosystem: Environmental > Terrestrial > Soil > Riparian zone | place: USA: Utah | collected...
CTCCCGCTTGTCGAAGGCGGCAAGGGCGTATCGGCGACCAATCATCTGAGCTCGGGCGCCTGGGCTGCGGCCGGCGGCATCGGCACCGTCTCGGCGGTCAATGCCGACAGCTACGATCCCGAAGGGCGGATCATTCCGCAGGTCTATCACGCCCTGACCCGTCGCGAGCGCCACGAGGAGCTGATCCGCTACGCGATCGACGGCGCCGTCCAGCAGGTCCAGAAGGCCTATGACATCGCCAACGGCCGCGGCGCGATCAACATCAACGTGCTGTGTGAAATGGGCTGCGCGCAGCGCGTCCTCCACGGGGTGCTCGAACGGACCAAGGGGCTGGTCTCGGGCGTCACCTGCGGCGCCGGCATGCCCTATAAGCTGAGCGAGATCGCCGCCTCATACGGGGTCTCCTATCTGCCGATCATCAGCTCGGCCCGCGCCTTCTCGGCGCTGTGGAAGCGGGCCTATTCGAAGGCGGCGGAATGGCTGTCGGCGGTGGTCTACGAAGATCCCTGGCTGGCGGGCGGGCATAACGGCCTGTCCAACGCCGAGGACCCGCTGATGCCGCAGGATCCCTATCCGCGCGTCGCGGCGCTGCGCCAGACGATGCGCGAAGGCGGGATTCCCGATTCCACCCCGATCGTGATGGCGGGCGGCGTCTGGAACCTGAAGGAATGGGAGAATTGGATCGACAATCCAGAACTCGGCCAGATCGCCTTCCAGTTCGGAACCAGGCCGCTGCTGACCCAGGAAAGCCCGATCCCCGAAGCGTGGAAGCAGAGGCTGATGACCTTGGAGGAAGGCGATATCCTGCTCCACCGCTTTTCGCCGACCGGTTTCTACAGCTCGGCGGTGCGCAACCCGTTCCTCAGGAACCTCGAGGCGCGCTCGCATCGCCAGATCGCCTTCACCAAAGAGCCGCTCGGCGATCACGCCTTCCAGCTCGACGTCGGCGTGATGGGCAAGAAGAATTATTGGGTGACCAAGGGCGATCTCAACCACGCCCGCACCTGGTACGCGCAAGGCTTCACCGACGCACTCAAAACGCCGGACGAAACCCTAGTCTTCGTCACGCCAGAGGAAAAACATGACATTCGCAAGGACCAGGCGGATTGCATGGGCTGCCTCAGCCAGTGCGGCTTCTCGTCCTGGGCGGACAATGAGAAGAACACGACCGGCCGCCTCGCCGATCCGCGCAGCTTCTGCATCCAGAAGACCCTGCAGGACATCGCCCATGGCGGCCCGACCGAGCAGAATCTGATGTTCGCCGGCCACTCCGCCTTCCGCTTCAAGAAGGACCCGTTCTATTCGAACGGCTTCGTGCCCACGGTGAAGCAGCTCGTCGAGCGGATTCAGACGGGCGATTGATGCTGAGGCGTCTCGCGGCCCTTCTTTCCGTCTCGTTCGGCCTGTCGCTCGCGGCCGCGTCCGCCCAGCAGCAGCGCGCGACGCCCTATTGGGCTTCGATCGCCTCGGGCAAAGCAATGATGCGCACCGGGCCGAGCCAGAATTACCCCGCGACCTGGGAATATCGCCGGGCGGATCTGCCGATCAAGGTGCTCGAAGTCTACGAGAGCTGGCGCAAGATCCAGGATCCCGACGGCACGACCGGCTGGATGGCCGCGGCGATGCTCGCCGAGCGCCGCACCGCGATCGTTCGGGGCGAGGGGCCGAGGCCGCTGCACGAGGCGCCCGACGAAGCCTCGCCGGTCCGCTATCGCGCCGAGCCCGGCGTGGTCGGCCGAATTTCGCGGTGCGCATCGGGATGGTGCCAGATCGACGTGCATGGGCGCGGCGGTTACATTCGAACGACGGACATGTGGGGCGTCGATCCAGACGAGGTGGTGCGATGATGGAAATGGAACGTCCGATCACTGTCGCCGACTTCGCGGCGCGCGTGGGCAAGAGCTTCGCGGTGCCGGTGCGCGGCCATCGCCTCGACATGCGGCTGGACGCGGCCCAGGAGCTGCCGGGCTCGTCGCGTACGGGCGGCGGCTTCCGGCTCGAGTTCATCGGGCCGGCCGACCCGATCCTCGCGCAGGGCATTTTCCCGTTCGAGATTGCGCGCGACCGCTATGAGATATTCATCGTGCCGATCGCGCGCGACCAGGCCGGCACGCGCTACGAGGCGGTGTTCTTTTAGGTCTCGCCGGCGCGCCAGCGCATCGCTTCATAGGCGCCCGCATTGCCTTCATCGACGAAGCCGAGGCCGAGATAGAGGTTCCGCGCCGGATTGCCCGGCTCGACGAACAGCGACATCGATTGGCCCGCTTCGCCGGCGCGCTCGATCAGATCGGCCATGATCGCCCGGCCGATGCCGGCGCCGCGAAAATCCTCGAGCAATGAAATGTCGATCAGGTGAAGGTCGGACGGCGCTTCATCGACATAGAGACGGCCGATGGGCTCACCGTCGCGTTCGAGGATCAGCCAGTCCGCGTCCGGATAATGGGCCCGGTAATGCTGATGCTGCGCGCGGTGCTGCTGATCGAGGAAATTGGCCAGCATGTCATCCGGCCAGCCGGTCTGCGCCAGCTCCGCGGCGCGCACCGAACGGTAGAGACCAGCGACGAAGGGAAGATCGTCGTCGGTCATGGGGCGTGCCGTCACGCCGAGCGCGGCGGCACGCCGCAGGATAGGATTCATCGACTCAGTTGAAGACCGCGAGCATCCGCCGGGGTGTTCGCGGGTCCGTCGCCGCCAGGAAGACCTGAAACGGGCCGGATTCCGGGTGGCTGACGGTGTAGATCAGATCGCCGGCCATCGTCCCCCCGGCGAGCACGTCGAACAGGGCGACGAACGCTCGATCGCGCGTGCCTGTCGGCCGCGTGCCCGATGAGGAAAGCGCGCGCACTCCGGCGAGGGCCATTCCGTGCCCGCCCGCCACGGCGAAAGTCGAGCCGACCTGGTCTGCCCACTCGTCATAGCTGGCGCTGGCCAGCGAAAGCCGTCGGCGAAGCAAGGGCTGCGCCCGAACGAGTTCCCTCCCACGGGCGCTGATAACTGTCTTAAAAGGCGCTGCGATGACCGCCCCGATGGCAGCGGCGGCGCCGCCGCCTGCGATCAACATGTTGCGCCGGGAAACAGAGGGTCGTGCTTCTGCCATTTGAAAGTCCCCCAAAAGGAGCGGCGTGGTGGAGCGTTGGCCGTCGTCGGGAGCGCCGCTCGCGCCGAGGGAGTATATGCCTAAAGGCCGCCCGGTGGAAACAGCTTTTGTTAAGCATCCGAAATGCCTTTCCCGAAGTGAAACCGTGCTTGAGCTTTGCCGCGCGCCTTGCCAACGCAGGCGGCATGCCGGAGCTCAGTCCGCCGCCCGCCTTGCCCAATGATGCTGCCTTGTTCCTCGATTTCGACGGGACGCTCGTCGAACTTGCCGAAACGCCTGATTCCATTCGCGTTCCGGAAGGACTGGCGCCCATGCTCGAGCGGCTGCGGCAGCGCCTCGGCGGGCGGCTGGCGATCGTCAGCGGCCGCTCGCTCGCCGATCTCGAGCGGCATCTGCCGGCGTCGGGCATCGCATTTTCCGGGTCCCACGGGCTCGAGCTCAGGCTCGCCGATGGCGCGCGGCTGCCGCTCAGCGTGCCGATCGGGCTCGACGACGTGAACGACAAGGTACGCCGGTTCGCCCAGGAAGTCCCCGGCCTGATCGCCGAGGAGAAACCGGCGGGAATCGCGCTCCATTACCGCCGTGCTCCCGAGGCGGCCGAGCGCGCCGGGCGATTCATGGAAAATGTGGCGGCGCGTCACGGCTTTTCCGTCCAGCGCGGGTCCATGGTGATCGAGTTGAGGCCTCTGGGCGCGACCAAGGGCGACGCCGTGCGTGCATTCATGACGGAACCACGCTTCGCCGGTGCGCGTCCTTGGTTCGTGGGAGACGATCTGACCGACGAGCACGCCTTCGAAGCCGCCGCCGACCTTGGCGGGGCGGGGATCCTGGTGGGCCCGCCGCGCGCGACCGCGGCGCGCTACCGGCTGGAGTCGGCCGCCGCGGTGCGTGACTGGCTGAAGGCGGCGGCATGAGAAATCTCGATCTCTGGCCGATCGGCAATTGCCAGGTGAGCGCGCTGATCGACGACGCGGCCGGGTTCGCCTGGGCCTGCCAGCCGCGCGTCGATGGCGACCCGCTCTTCTGCTCGCTGCTCGATCCCAAGGGGACGCCGGGCGAGTGGCGTATCGCGCTCGAAGACCAGGTTTCCGCGACGCAGCGTTATCTCAAGAACACCCCGGTGCTCGTCACCCGGCTGACCGACGCCCATGGCGGGGTCGCCGACGTCTACGATTTCTGCCCGAGGCTCGAACGGCGCGGGCGGATGTACCGCCCGGTGGCCTTCATCCGCATCGTCCGCCCGCTCGCCGGTGTACCGCGGGTCAAGGTTGCGCTGAGCCCGGCCGCCGGCTGGGGGGCGCGCGCGGCCGAGCGAACCAGCGGCACCAACCATATTCGCTTCCTGACCGAGCCGCAGCCGCTTCGGATCACCACCGACGCGCCGGTGATCCACCTGCTCGAAGAGCGCAGCTTCCGGCTCGAGGATTCGCTCCATTTCTTCCTCGGCCCCGACGAGCCGTTCGTCGGCAACGTGCGCGAGACCCTGGCCGGCATGCTCCACCAGACGGTCGATCACTGGCAGGCTTGGGTGCGCGGGCTCGCTGTTCCGCTCGAGTGGCAACATGTCGTGATCCGCGCCGCGATCACCCTGAAGCTCTGCCAGCACGAGGAAACCGGGGCGATCGTCGCCGCGCTGACCACATCGATTCCGGAAGCCGCGAATTCGCAGCGCAACTGGGACTATCGCTACTGCTGGATCCGCGACGCCTATTACACGGTCCAGGCGCTCAACCGGCTGGGTGCGCTCGACGTGCTCGAAGGGTATCTCTCGTACCTTCGGAACATCGTCGACCGGACCGAAGGCGGCGAGGTTCAGCCGCTTTACGCGGTCTCCGGCGAGCCGAAGCTCGAGGAGGGCGTCGCCGAGGGCCTAGCCGGTTACCGGGGGATGGGCCCGGTCCGCGTCGGCAACGCCGCCTACACCCAGATCCAGCACGACGCCTACGGCCAGATCGTCCTGTCCAACGCCCAGGCCTTTTTCGACCAGCGCCTGTTCCGGCCCGCCTCGGCCGAGGATTTCGCGGCGCTGGAAAAGGTCGGCGAGCGGGCCTGGAAGATGCACGACAAGCCGGACGCGGGCCTGTGGGAGTTCCGCACCCGCACCAGCGTCCACACCTACAGCGCGGTGATGAGCTGGGCGGCCTGCGACCGGCTGGCGAACATCGCCGCGACGTTCGGCAAGGACGGGCGGGCCAAGGTCTGGCGGCGGCGGGCCGAGGCCGTGCGCGCGACGATCGAGCAGCGCGCCTGGCACGCGGGCGAGAAGCGCTTCGCCGCAACGTTCGGCGGCGACGAGCTCGACGCCAGCCTGCTCCAGCTGGTCGACATGCGCTTCCTCGAGCCCGGCGATCCGCGCTTCGTGGCGACGTTCAACGCGGTCGAGAAGGGGCTGAGGCGCGGCGAACATATGCTGCGCTACGCCGACGAAGACGATTTCGGCCTGCCCGAAACCGCATTCAACTTCTGCACCTTCTGGCTGATCGAGGCGCTTCACCTGGTGGGGCGGACCGAAGAGGCGCGCGCGCTTTACGAAAAGATGCTGGAGCGATTGACGCCCGCTGGCCTTCTTTCTGAGGATACGGACTTCGAGACTGGAGAGCTTTGGGGCAACTATCCGCAGACTTATTCGCTTGTCGGGCTTATCAATTGCGCGGGGCTATTGTCCCGTCCGTGGAGTAGTGTCCGTTGAGTCGCCTGATCGTGATTTCCAACCGTGTGTCGGTGCCCAAGGGCCGCGACAGCAGCGGCGCGCAGGGTGGCCTTGCCCCGGCACTGGAAGCGGCGCTCAGGGAATCGCGCGGAATCTGGTTCGGCTGGTCGGGGGAAAAGACCGACGAATTCACCGGCCATATCGACCTGCAGCGCCGCCAGGGCGTAACCACCGCGACGATCGACCTCCAGGAACAGGACGTCGACGAATATTATAACGGCTACGCCAACCGCACCTTGTGGCCGCTGTTCCACTACCGGATCGACCTCGCCGAATATGACCGCAGCTTCGGCGCCGGCTACGAGCGGGTCAACGAGCGCTTCGCCGAGACGGTGACGCCGCTGATCGAGCCGGACGACCTCGTCTGGGTGCACGATTACCACCTGATCCCGCTCGGCCAGCAGCTGCGCCAGCGCGGATTGAAGAACCGGATCGGCTTCTTCCTCCACATCCCCTGGCCGCCGCACCGGTTGATGGTCTCGTTGCCGTATCACCAGCGCCTCGTCCGCTCGATGCTCGCCTACGATCTGATCGGGTTCCAGACCGAGGAATGGCTGGAAAGTTTCCACCATTATGTCGAGCGCGAGCTTGGCGGGACGGTCGAGGCGGACGGGACGATCTGCGTCGGCGACCGGATCACCCGCGCCGCCGCTTTCCCGATCGGAATCGACGTCGCCGAGTTCGACGAGCCGCTGGCGACGGCCGACGCGCGCAACGCCTACGAGACGCTGCGGCGCAGCGCCGAGGGCAAGAAGGTGATCGTCGGCGTCGACCGCCTCGATTATTCGAAGGGCATCGCCGAGCGCTTCGCCGGCTACCGCCGTTTCCTCGAGGAGCATGAGGATTGGTGCGGCCGCGTCTCACTGCTCCAGATCGCGCCGCCCTCGCGGGGCGAGGTTCACACCTACGAGCATATCCGCGCCGAGCTCGACGAACTTTCCGGGCGGATCAACGGCGAATTCGCCCATGTCGACTGGGTGCCGATCCGCTACGTCAATCAGGGCTATCCGCGCGCGGCCCTCTCGGGCTTTTACCGCGCCGCGGACATCGGCCTCGTCACGCCGCTTCGCGACGGCATGAACCTCGTCGCCAAGGAATATGTCGCCGCGCAGGACCCCGACGATCCGGGCGTGCTGATCCTGTCGCGCTTCGCCGGGGCGGCGCATCAGATGGGCGAGGCCTTGCTGGTCAATCCGTACAGCAAGGACGAGATTTCCGACGCGATCGGCAAGGCGCTCGAGATGCCCCGGGCAGAACGAACCCGGCGCTGGGAGCAGCTGATCGAGGGCGTCCGGCGCGCGGACGTGCAGGCATGGCGCCGCGGCTTCGTCGAAGCTCTGACCGGCGAGCCGGCGTCGATCCCCGCGGAGCCCGCCACGGTTTGAGTGGCTTGACTGTATTTCGATGATTAGCTAATTATCGATTCATGAGCCGCGTGTTCAAAGCCCTGGCCGATCCGACCCGCCGCGCGGTGCTCCAGCATTTGCGGCGGCGGCCGATGACGGCGGGCGAGCTGAGCGCGTTATTTCCCGTCTCCAAGCCGACCATGTCGGCCCATTTCGCCGTGCTGCGCGAGGCCGATCTGATCGACGCCCACAAGCAGGGCACGACCATTACCTACCGGCTCAAGCTGTCCGTGCTCGAAGACGCTCTGCTCGAATTCGCCCACGCCTTCGGGATCGGCGCCGGGGCGGCGGCGCAGGCGGACGACAATTCCACGCATCATCGGGAAGGATCGGCATCATGATCGTCAGGCAGCTCGGCTACGCACTCGCATTCGCCGCACTCATCCTCGCCGCCGCGGCTGGACTTCGCTACGGCGTCGTTAGCGGCGCGGTCGACGCGGAGAGCGCGAGGCGGATCATGCAGGTCCTGCTCGGCCTGGGCCTCGCCGGTTACGGTAATTTCATGCCCAAGAAGCTCGGCCGCCCGCGGCGCTCGCCCGAGGCCGAGGCGCGGATGCAGGCGGCCTTGAGGGTTGGTGGCTGGGCGATGACGCTGGCCGGGCTGGCTTATGCCGGCTTGTGGGCGCTGGCGCCGCTGGCGCTCGCCGACACCGGCGGGACGATCGCCGTCGCCAGCGCGGCGGCGACAACGCTGGGCTATGCGCTCTGGTGCTTCGCCGCCTGCCGCGGCGCGCGCAATGCCTCGGCCCAGCGTTAAGAGAAGGGGCGGCCGAGCATGTCGAGCGCGCGCTTGACGCTGAGGATCGGGCGCGCGCACTCGGCGTGATAGGCGCCGTTCATTTGCTCGAGCTGGCGGCCGGATGTCGGGTCGGCGTCGAACCGGACCTGCGCAACCTCCTGGCCGGGGACGATCAGGCCCTTGCAGCCCTGGCAGACGTCATCCCACCCGTCGCGGGGATTTCCCCGCGGCAACGCATCGAACGGCATTGTGCAGCCACTCCCTACCCGAAAAAACACCCCGCCCTAGACGAGTTTGCCCCGTCCCGCCGTCGAGACGGGGCAAACCACAGGTCGCGAAGCCTAGCGGCAGCGCAGGTCCTGGCTGCGCTCGACCTCGCGGCCGAGCAGCGCGCCGAGCACGCCGCCGACGACGGTGCCGGCCGTGCGGTTGCGGCCGCCGTCGATGCCGTGGCCGACGAGGGCACCAACACCGGCGCCGATCACCAGGCCGGTCGTGCCGTCGCTGCGGCGGCAATAATAGCGTCCGTCGGAACCGCGATAAACCTCGTCCTGGGCCGAGAGCGCCCGCTCGGAATAGCGCGGATCCTCGCGATAATAGCGCGAGGCGTCCCATTCGTCCTGGCCACCATTCCAGCGGTAGTCGTTATTGTAGTTGTTGTAGCCGCTGCCGTAGGCGCCGGCCCCGGCCCCGGCGCGATAGCGGCGGGCCCGCTCGTAACGATCACGCTCCTGCTCGTACATCGAGCGCTCGTTTTCGAAGCGGCGCTGGGCCTGCTCCCAGCGGGCCTGGTCGGCCCGCGTCTGGGCAACGGCCGGCACGGCGAAGGTCGCAGCGAGGGTGGCCGCCGCGAGGGCGATGAGGCTGGTTTTCATAGATGCACTCCTTTTCTTCGGCCTTGGTGCCAAGTTTGACATGACCGGAAGATGAAGGGAAGCGGTGGAGGGCGCGCACGCCCTCGCCGCGCCGGCGGCAGCCTCCCCGTGAACGACGTGCCTGCTCAACGCCCGCCGCGCCGGAAGTTTCATTTGTTTCGGGTTTGCTCTGAATTATAAAAATCGCGTCGGCGGCTTTCGAGAGCAGTGATGGGGCGAGACCCGGCCGGGAGGGGCGGCATGCGGTGCGAAAAGCGGGCAGCGATTTGACTTGGTACTCCACCGCGTCCAGCCTTCGGAGCGCGCGGCCCTCGGCCCGCCTGTGTCGCGTTTTTCCTTTCTGGGAGGGGGCAAGGACGATGCAGGAGCATGATGAAACAAAGGGGTTGTCGCGGCGGCTGTTCGCGCAAGGCGCGCTGGCTTCGGCGGGGTTGTTCATCGCGGGGCCGGGGCTGGCGCTGCAGGGGCGCGCGCCGACCGCCGAATCGCCGCTCGGGCCCTTCTATCCGCTCCATCCGCTGGCCGAGAACGACGCCGATCTGACCCGGCTCGCCGGCCACGCCAACCGCGCCCGTGGCGAGATCATGGAGCTGACCGGGCGGGTGCTCGATCTGCAGGGACGCCCGATCGCCGGGGCGCGGCTCGAACTGTGGCAGGCCAATGCGGCGGGGCGCTACCTGCACGAAGCGGACCCAGCGGTCCAACCGGTCGATCCCGATTTCCAGGGCTATGGCGCGATCACCACCGGCGCCGACGGCGCTTACCGCTTCGTCACGATCAAGCCCGGCAGCTATGACAGCCCGATCGGCCGCCGCCCGCCGCACCTCCATTTCGATCTGCGCGGTCGAACGCACCGGTCGGTCGCGCAAATGTATTTTCCCGAGGATGCGGAAGGGAATGCGCGCGACACCCTCTACCGCGCGCTCGGCAGCGAGGCCGGCAGCTCGCTCGCGGCGCGCGATTCCGCTGAGCCGGGCAAGTATCGCTGGGATATCGTGCTGATGGGATGAGCGCGGCCCCTGCGGCGGACCAACGAACTGTCGCGCTCCCCTGCCGAGCATTTGACCTGCCGCCCGCAAAAGCGCAGGATCGGCGCGCGTTCGGGCTGGAAGTAGATGATGCGTAAAGGTTTTTTTCGGGGATCCAGGGCCGCCGCGCCGGCGTTCCGGGGCGACGAGGGAGAGGTGTTTCGCCAGGCGGTGCTCGCGCCCAACGGCAAGCCGATCTTCACTCTCGAACAGGTCATCGCGCAGCTGACCAAGAGCCACCAGGCCTGGGACGGCGCTCAGGGCCACCCGACCCCCCGCGCCGGCGTCGGCACGATCACCTACGCCTTCTTCAATTCCGCGGCGGAGGTCTATTCTTCCGAGCGGACGGAATTCCAGCCGCTGAGCGAAGCGCAGCGCGCGGCGGTGCGCAGCGCGTTCGCGATGTGGGGCGATTTCATTCCGATCGCCTTTGTCGAAGGCACGGTCTCCACCGCCGACATCAACATCGGCAATATCGACCCCGACGAAGATTTTTATTCGGCTTATGCCAGCTATCCCGGCTTCTCGCAGGCAGCCGGCGACATCTGGATCCGCTCGGACGTGCCGACCAACACCGAGGAGATCGGGCTCGCGCAACCGGGCTTTCGAACGCTGATGCACGAGATCGGGCATGCGCTCGGCCTGTCGCACCCCGGCAACTATGGGGGTGCGGAAGGTGTCACTATGACGTCTGCGGTGTTCGGAGAGTGTTACCAGGTGGGTTTGGTATTTTGGTTTGTGTTATGTTTTGCGTCCTCCC
>Ga0190266_10000144_pt1 | contig 10568 bp, 8 predicted proteins | sample Popmic220T_FD_132448 | JGI IMG/M metagenome (GOLD analysis project Ga0190266, IMG submission 132448) | Populus adjacent soil microbial communities from riparian zone of Indian Creek, Utah, USA - 220 T | ecosystem: Environmental > Terrestrial > Soil > Riparian zone | place: USA: Utah | collected...
AGCGAAAGAGGGCGCGGGCCGCCTTCCAAAAGATCCAATCCTGGCGGCCGGCGTGAATCGTGCTCAGCCATGGCCGTTGTTTTGAGGCCAATACCGATGACGCCGTTCGCCGGTTGTTTGGACGAGCCTGAACATCCGCTCTTCAATGATCGCCGGCACGGAAAAGCTCGTCGGAGCGCGGGCCGGAACGGCCGGCGCTGCAAGACGCACGACCATAGAGGAGAGGGGACGGTAGCCGGGTGAGCGACGGGTGCGGGATGGCCGCACCGGCTCTCTCCCGGAGACCCCCCCATGATCAGGACCATCCCCCTCAACAAGCTCGTGCCGTCGCCACGCAATGTGCGGCGGACGACGGACGCGCAGGCCGACCTCCAGCTCAAGGCCGACATCGAGGCCCGCGGCCTTCTTCAGAATCTGGTGGTGACCGGCGCGACGAAGCCGCGCGGCTCCTTCGCGGTCGAGGCCGGCGGCCGCCGCCTCGCGGCGCTCAAGGCGCTGGCGGTCGAGGGCTCGCTTCCCGAGACGCACGAAGTGTGCTGCCTGGTGCTGGAGCGCGGCCCGGCCGCGCAGGAGGCGAGCCTCGCCGAGAATTTCCAGCGCCTCAGCATGAACCCGGCCGACGAATGCCTCGCCTTTCAGCAGCTGATCGAGCAGGGCGCGGATTCCGAGGGCATCGCCCGCCGCTTAGGGCTTACCGTGCGCTTCGTCGAAGGGCGGCTGCGCCTCGCCGGTCTCGCCCCCGTCGTGTTCGATGCGCTGGGCGCCGGCGAGATCAGCCTCGATGTCGCGAAGGCCTATGCGGCGACGCCCGACCGCGAGCGCCAGGCGCTCGTCTTCGAGCAGATGAGCCGCGGCTATGGCGCCGCGCATCCCGACAGCATCCGCCGGATGATGACGCAGGCGACGATCGGCGCCGGCGACCGGCGAGCGCTCTTCATCGGCGAGGAAGCCTATGTCGCGGCCGGCGGACGGGTCGAGCGCGACCTGTTCTCGGACGATTCCGGCGCGCGCTGGCTCGACATCGCGATCGTCGAACGGCTCGCCAGCGAGAAGCTCGAAGCCGAAGCGGCGCGCACTGCCGCCGAACTCGGCTACGCGTTCGTGCGGCCGACGCTCAACAGCTGGATCGGACATGAGCAGGCCCAGGGGCTTCGCCGCGTTCCTGTCGAGACGGTGCCGCTCACCGACGAGGAGACGGCGAGCGTGGATTCGATCGAAGGCGAGATCGAGGACCTCGTCGACCTGCTGCAGGACGAGGAAACCGACGAGCGCGAGCGCGACGAGGCGGAGGCGAAGATCCGCGCGCTCAACGACCGGATCGAGGCGATCGTCAACAAGCCGCCGGTGATCGACGAGGCGGTCAGGGCCAGCGTCGGCGCCTTCCTGCTCCTCGACGATCTGGGTCGTCCGCGACTCGACGCCGGCCTCTATGCGGAAGTCGCGCCCGGCAACGAGCCGGAAGAGGACGATTCCGACGTCGCGCCGGCCGATGCCGTTGCCAAGCCACAAAGGGCGGCGGGATTGTCGCAGCGCCTCGTCGACGAACTCGCCATGCAGCGCCGTGACATTCTCGCGGTGCATGTCGCGGCCGATCCGGCCATGGCCCTCGACCTCGCCATCTTCCTGATGATCGATCGGGAAGCCGGCTATTCCTCGGAGAAGAGCGGCTCGTCGCTCGTCGCAGCGGCGCCCTCGAACCCGGTGTTCGACTTCAAGACTCCCGGCGCCGCCGCGACGATCGCGCGCGCCGAGGCGAGCGAGGCGCTCGACCGCGGCTGGACGGAAGGCGCTTCGCGCGGCGAGCGCTTCGACGCGTTCCGCGCGCTGCCGGACGAGGTTCGCGCCGCCTGGCTCGGCCATGCCGTCGCGAAGACGCTCGAAGCCAGCCTGCTCCTTCCGGGCGACAGGTCCTGCGCCTTCCACGACCATCTTGGGCGCCTTGTCGGCATCGACGTCGCGCGCTGGTGGCGGCCGACGGGTGCCAATTATTTCGACCGGGTGCCGAAGAGCGTCACCCTCGCGGCGCTCGAGGCGGTCGGCGGCCACGCTCTGGCGGGACGCTACGCAAAGGCAAAGAAGGCCGAGCTCGCCCAGGCGTGCGAGCGCATCTTCGCCGGGGACTTCATCGCCGAAGTCGACGTGAAGGAGGCCGCCTTGGCCTGGATTCCCGAGCCCATGCGGTTCGCGCCGGTCATCGACCACAGCGCTCCGGAGGATGCTCCGTCCGAGGCGGCTGACGTCACAGCAATGTCGGTGCAGGCAGCGGACCAGCCCGCCGCCGAACCGATCGAGGAAGCGGCCTGACGTCTCCCGGGCCCTTTCTCACGGGCGGCCTCCTTGCGGGGGCCGCCCGCTTCTCTCGGCACCGGCTGGGGGCGGCGCACGGGACGAAAGTCCACGAACCGGACCTAGTGAAAACTGGCCAGAGGGATTGTCCAAAGGGACATGCGGGCAGTCCCCTACTTACCGACGCAATCGACCCCGACCAACGCGCCTAGCTGAGGACCTCACTGACCTGTCGGCCAGCACCCGTCCGGACGGGCGGCCGACGCCTCACAGGAGATTGGCGACCATGGTGCAACGGCCGGAACAGATTGCCTCCCGGTTTCCCCGCCGTCCCCAACCCGTGCCGAGACTTGAGGAGAGATTCCATGGCGAGAGATCGCCCGCCGATAACGCCTGCCCGGATCGAGAAGGCCGCGAAGGGCCTCCGCCCGAATGAGCGCGAGGTGCTGGTTCTCAGCGCTCGCGAGCGCCTTTCGAATGCCGAGATCGCCAGCTGGCTCGGCATTTCGCCCGAGGCTGCCGAGCGTCTCCTCGCCCGCGCGCTGAACCGGCTGGACCGCGCGCTTGCCCGTCAGGAACGACCCTGGTGGCGCTTCTGGTGAGCGGCCTTCCCAACCTCGTCATTCATGAAAGGAGAAGAGACATGAGCGTCAACGAACTGATCGGTCGGCTCCAGGCCCTGGTCGCGGAAGACCGCTACCGCCGACATGGAGGTCTTCTTCGGAGAGGGGATGGAGCCCGTCGAGGGCGGCATTGTCGGCAACAGGGGTGGCCTTGCCGTGCTCAACCTCGCGCCGGTCAAGCTCGACCGCGTTGGAGGGTTTTGATGTTCGCGGCCGTGGAGCCCTGGGCCGCGGGCTGGGCGGTCCGCGACGCCCGCGATGGAGTGCTGATCCGGCGTGGCTTCGTCAGCCGCGAGGAAGCCGACCGCTGGAGCAGCGTCACCGACCGCTCCGAGCTTCGTGAATATTTCTACCGGTCCTGGGTTCGCTGGGGCGAGGATTATGACGAGCGCCGGGTCATGAAGCGCATCCTCGCGCGCTCGGCCGCGGAAGCCCTCCAATGGGCGACGGCCCGGCACGGGGCGACGCTTTCCATCGGGAACATCTTTCCGAAGGACGCCTGATGGAATCCGCTGGACGTCCGGGGCGCGCCCTACCCGAACGCCTCCGCGCCGGCGGCACGCATGTCCGTCACCACCTTGTCGATGAATTTCTTCGCCACCTTGTAGGGCCGATGGTAGGCGATCCCCGCTTCGATGCCGTGGCCAAGCTCCCGGTTCCTCGCTTCGTTCCAGCCCCGCACGTCGGGTCGAAGCTCACGATCCGCGCAGAGATAGGCCGCCGCGAACCTCGCGAGCAGCCGCCGGCGCGGCGCGGTGAAGTTCATCGCCCGCACAACGGACCAGGCATAATCGCGCACGCACAGCATCGTGTGCGCCTGCCAGCCGGTCGCATCCTCGGGAAACTCCTCGCCGAAATAGTCCCTGACCGCCGCCATCTGGGCGCTCGATGCGGGATAGCGACCTGTCGTTCCGATCACCGCGAACGTCTGTTCGAAGGCGAATAGCTCGTCGTCCCCGTCGCGGCCTTCGAAGCGGATCAGTTTCTGGCGGCGCCGGTTGGCCGGCCGACCGGCCCGCCGATAAACGCCGCCCGCCTGCGTGAGGTCGAACCGCACGAGTCGCGGCGCGACCAGGTCGGCCAGCTGTTCAGCTTCTTCCGTCATCAAAGGCTCCAGGGCGTCCTGTGGTCACGAACACTGCCCCAGGCTGCATTCGCTGCCAAGGGCGGCCGGGAGCAATGCGGCTGGGGTCTGCGCGCGGCCAGCGATCATGGCATCCCTGAAGACGCCTGTCGGCGCGAGAGATCGCCCTGACCCGGCGGCGCATTCCCGCAACCCGCCGGCTTTCGGCCCGTGTTGCCTCGCTTGGGCGAGGCGGCCCGCGCCAGCCTCGGCCGGGGGTTCCCCGCGGCTTCGCGCGGTGCGGGAGAGGCGGCCTGGCCGGGTCCTTTGGGCTCCCGTCGCCGGACAGGCCGGCGTCCCAGCGGGAGAATGACCGATGCATACCAGCCTTGCCGCCCAGCTCGCCCAGCTCGAGCTCGGCCACCTGAAGATCGAGCGGGTCGACGCCGGTCCCAGCGAGCCGCCGGACCCCGACGCCGTCACCCAGACCCTCGCGGCGATCTGGTCTGATCTGTTCGCCTTGTTCCCGGAGACCGCGCTCGAGGACGATGCCGAGGAACTGGCCTGGGGCATCGTCAACCTCTTCCACCGCGCCGCGGTGAAGCGTGGCGCACAGATCGACCGCGCGACCGATGAGATTCGCTGCCTCATCGCCTCCGCCGACGGCTCGGAGATCCACACTTCGGAGCTCGAGAAGCAGATCGAGCGAGCGCGCAGGGCCGAGGTCGCCATGCTCGGGCTCGAAGGCTTCCGGGAGACCGCCGCCGCCCTCTATCTGCACGAAATCGGCTCCTCCTGGCGTCCCGCTGGCGGCTCGCGGCTCAACCATTCGCGTGCCCTGACCTCCGCGGTCGTCGATGGGCGCGACTATTTGCGCGCTCGCTCGGAGGCTCGCCGGAGCGCCGCGATGCCGCAGGGCACGCCGGTCCTGTTCGCCGGCGGGCGACTGTCCTTCGCGACCGGCGGGGACGCCAAGACGTTCGCTGACAATCTCTGGGAGACGCTCGACAAGGTGCGCGAACGGGTCGCCGACATGGTCCTCGTCCATGGCGGCGACGGCAAGGGCGTCGACCGCCTCGCGGCCGCTTGGGCCGAACGCCGCAAGGTCGCCCAGATCGCCTTCCGTCTCGACTCGCGGCTCGGGCAACGCGCCGGCTTTCGCCGCAACGAGCAGATGCTGGCGCTGAAGCCCCGCTACCTGGTCGCGTTCGCCGGCAATGGCGTGCTCGAGCGGCTGGTCATCCAGGCCAAGGAGCAGGGCATTTGCGTCGTCGATCGCCGCGGTCCGCTCGGCGTCCACCCGAAGCAGGCGGCGCGGCTCGCGGCCATGGCGGCCTGACGGCCGCCCGCTGGGCCGGCCAAAGCCGGTCCAGCCCTCTTGTTTCCGCAGCGCGGCCCTACCTCCGTGGAACGGCGCGATGACTTTCAACGGCTCCAATCAGACCTTCGCGGTTTCCAGCTGCTTCAGCCGCGCGCGCGCGGCCTTGGCGACGCTCCTGTGAATGACCGCTGGAAAGCCCTTGGGCAGGGTGTCCGGCAACCGCTCCAGGGCCGGCTCCACGGCCTCGCGAAGCTCGCCAATCACGGTCGCGATCGGCGCCGGGCCCAGTCCCGCTTCCTTGGCGGTCTCCACGAAATGCCGCCCGTGAATCTCGAGGATCTTGTACTTGCGGCTGCTCCCGACGGACATCGCCAGCCGGAAGGCCCGGTGCGGAATCTGGTTGCGATCGAAGCTCGGCTGGGCAGTCAGCACGTCGTAGAAGGGCGTCAGGCTGAAGCGGCCGCCCGGGTTCAGGAACAGGCTGAAATTCTTGGCATGGCCGTCGGTGGCGCCGATCAGCCAGAAGATGAGCTGGCTCTTGAAGAAGGCCAATTGGTCTTCCATCGGCGTGTCGCTTGCGCGCAGCAGCTTCATGATTGCGACGATCCCCGGCCCGCCATGATTCTGGTATTTCCGTCCCGGCGGGACTGATAGCGCCTGGCAGCAATCCTCCTGGGGCAGCCGCAGCAGCCGGCCGTCGCGCGCGTGCCTGCGGTCGAAGCGCTCGACGATCAGCACCTTCTTCTTGCCGAAGGTCGCGATGCTGGCCTGGTTCGCCGGCAGGCCGAGCGCTTCCATGAGCTTCAGGCAATAATATTCGTTCTCGACGCTGTTGCTGAGGTCGATGAGCCCGGAGCTCGTCTGAATTTGGCCGATCTGAGGCTTGAAAATGTGCGTGGTGGGCGTCGTGCCGATGGGCTTTTTCCAGCGGCCCTCATGCCAGAGCAAGGCGGTCTTTTCCTGGGCGCCGGCGACGGAAATCCGGAACTCATCCTCCTCGTTCAGGCCCAGCGGCGCCCGGGCGAGATTGGAGAGGAGGCCTTCTATTTCCGCGTCGCTGAGCGCGATCCCCTGGATCTTCTCGTGCGCCGGAACCTCGTCTCCATCGGGCACGAACTGAAGCGCTCCCACGCAGTCGCGGCCGATCTTGGACAGCAGGCTGTAGGCGTCGGAGCCGGCCGCCCCGACCCGTTCGGCGACCCGGCTTCTTATGGGAGGAGAGTCGGGCAGCAGGTTTTCGAAGAATGCGGCGACGGGCGCTCCTGTGTAGCGCGTCTCCCTGAGCGGCAGGGACAGGGACACCGGCAGCGCGTGCTCCCAGCCGAGCCAGGCGGGATCGTAGGCGAATTCGATCGCGCCGCTGGTCTCCTTGGTCAGGCGGCCGACGAAGCGATTGTTCAGATAGACGTTGAGCGGAACGTGCGTTTTGCGGCGCGCCATCAGAATATGTCCTCGATGTCCTGGGCCTTGCCCTTGCTTCGCTGGCCGATCACCAGCTCGAGGTCGAGGGCGGCCAGGACGTCCATGAGGGTCGAGAGGCGCGCGCCCGATAGGCCGCTCTCGAGCTGCGAGACGGTCGCCTGCCGCATGCCGAGCTGGCTGGCGAGCTGCTTCTGGGTCAGGCCCTTGAGGTTTCGCTGGCGCTGGAGGATCGCGCCGAGCTGATCGGGAGAGCGGGCGAGCTGGGACATGACGGGGCACCTTTCAGAGTCGTATATACGCTGTCGCGTATATTTTGTCAATATACGGTCTAGCGTATCATCCGCTCTTATACGGCAAGCCGTATAAAAGACCTTTATACGCCCAGGCGTATAGCGAGAAAACCTGTGCAGCGGTGCACGGTCCCAAACGGCTGGACGCCGCAAGGCCTGGGGCATGCCACAAGCATGTTCTCGACATCCGACCGCGGCGCCGCGTGATCGATGCGCGCTTGCATCTCGACCTCGAAACGGGAACGAAAGCTTCATGCGAACGAATATCGACCATCTTCCGCAGGTTCAGCAGGACGAGCTCGCGCGCGTCGTCCGGATCCTGATGGACGAGTTCGAGCGGGCCACCGGGCGCTCGACGCAGCCGTGGCGGCGAAACGGGAAGATCTACAAGATCATCCTGTTCGGAAGCTATGCCCGCAACGACTGGGTCGACGAATGTGACAATGGCTACCAGTCCGATTTCGATCTGCTGATTGTCGTGAGTCATCGCGACCTCACCGAGATTGCCGATTATTGGTACGTCGCCGAGGACAGGATCCTGCGCGACCCCGCGATCAGCCGTCCCGTCAACATCATCGTGCACTCGATCGACGAGGTGAACCACGCGCTCACGCGCGGGGAGTATTTCTGGGTCGATATCGTTCGCGACGGGATCGCGATCTACGAGCTGCCGCAACATGAGCTGACGCCGCCAATGCCGGCCTCTCCGGCGGATGCGCTGGAGATGGCGGAGGCCTATTTCCACACGCAGTTTGGCGCAGTCGGCCGGTGGCTCAAGCTCGTTGATGTCTCCATGGCAGAGCAGAAGACCGATGCGGAGTGGTCGAAAACGGCCGCATTCAATTTGCACCAAGCGACGGAAACCGCCTACGCCTGCTTCCTGCTGGTGCGGACGCTCTACTTTCCGCGGTCGCACAACATCAAGTTCCTGCGCTCCCTTGCGGAGGACAGTGAGCCCCGTTTGATCCTTGCCTGGCCCCGTGCCACGAAGGTCGACCGGCGCCGGTTCGAGCTGCTGAAGCGGGCCTATGTCGAAGCCCGCTATTCCGCGAATTACGCGATCAGCCGCGAGGACCTCGATGCCCTGGCCGCCGGCGTTCGGCGGCTCCGCGACCTTGTCGAGGCCGTTTCGCGCGAGCGTCTCGAGGAGTTGCGCGGCGCCGCAACCGCTCCGCGGGCAACCTGACATTCTGACAGTCACTGCTACGCCTGTTACCGAGCACACCAATCAGACCCAAAGCGCGCCTCTAGCGTTGCGAGCCCGGCCGGCAGGCTGGCCGCGCAGGTGATGCCGAGATAGGTCGCCGCCCGGGTTGCGCCTACATAAAGATATTTGTCGAACAGGCCCGGCTTTTCCTCGGCGAGCTTGTCGATCGATATGAAGAATACCGCCTCGAACTCCAGCCCCTTGACGTGCTGGACATCGAACACCCTGATCTCGTCGTCGGTGCCGATGATCCGACCGTCCACGCATGCGACCGCGCGTAGGTTTCGATCCACCAGCGCCTTGTTGAGCGCGTCGGTGATCGGCCTCACCATCGCCTCTTCGTGAACCAACACCGCGATCGTCGGCAAAGGCTCCCCCGCCATATGCACTTCAATCTCTGTGATTCGGTCGGCCAGCCACCGGGCGAGGTCGTCGGGCTCCTGTGTTCCGAGCAGCAGTACCGGGTCGACAGCCTCATTGTTGACCTCGGGAGGCAGCTCCACCTCGCCATGCGTGTCGAACAGCGAAGCTAACGCACGCCCGAACTCGAATAGCTGCCGGCTCTGTCGGTAGGAGATCGATACCGGCCTAATCTCGATGCCCGGGCTGATCCAGTCGAGGTCCGAACGCCGCCGGCTGCCCCAAGGCGTGATCCTCTGGTCGAAGTCGCCGCACGCGAAGAACGAGTTGGTCATGTGCGAGGCGAGCGCTCGCATGGCTGCGAGCTGGACCGGCGAGAAGTCGGTCGCCTCGTCGACCAGGATCTGATTGCGCTGCACGCCGAGGACCGGGCCGAGCGCCGCATACGGGGGCTCCTCGGCCGCGCGCACGATTCGCGGATCGGCGAGCAAAGTGCCGGCCGAGCGGAGGATCGCGAGAAGGATCAGGTCGATCTCGAAATCATGAACCAGCCGCCCGGTCCCGGCATCCGTATACCACCTGCTCTCCGTTCGGCGGGTCCTGCGGTAGCGCGCATATCGCGCCGCGACCCCGCGAACCAGCAAGCGCACCGGATTCGAGAACCGGCGGAGCGCCTGGAGAACGAGCAGGCTCCGACCCACCGTCTCGCGTTCCTCCTCTGAAAAGCCCCGGTCACCGAGCCATTCGAGAACCCGCGCCGCGACGCTCCGTCCGGGACGGCGCCGCGTGACATGCTGGCGGGCTTGCCGCCGCAGCGCATCGTTGAAGGCCTTGCGGGCCGCAGCCGGTCCAGTGACCGGCCGCGCGGGCTCTTCTTCCTCTTCGTCACTATCATCCTCGTCGGCGTCGTCGCTCTGGTCGGCGACATCGGTGAGGCTGTCCATGAAGGCCAGAAGCGCGGTGAAGAAGGCGGGATCGGCCCGCATCTGCGCCGTCAGCGCGCGCTTGTAGGCGTCGTCGATCTCGGCGTTGAGCCCCTCAATCCTGCTCCGCACCTCCGCAATGAACCCGACCAGACCGATGATCGTGGAGGCAATGTTCGTCGTTGGCCTGCGCTCGAGCACCGCCTTCAGCCTCTTGCCGAGCGAGGACACGTCGTCCCCGGTCGCGCCCCAGAGCAGGTCCGCCGCCGTCGCAAGATCCGACCAGAAGGTATCGCTCTGCCAGCCGTCGAAGTCGTCGAACCACGCGATCTGGTCGGACGCATCCTCGCGCAAAGTCGCGGCATCTTCGCGCGCGATGAAGCGCCCGCCGCCACCCCCGGTTCGGAGCAGGCCAAAGCTGTTGCGGGCGAGATCCTGGCGATGCACCACCCAGGTGCGGACGACATTGTCGCTCGCCGGCACATCCTCGCGGCTGAATGCCTCCTTGAGATAGGAACGAAGCAGGTCCGTTGGGGTGAACATCAGCCAGCTGCTCGAATGGGGGATCACCGATTGGGCGGCGTCGATCGTCGCCTTCTCCTCTTCCGGCAGCTCGACATAGTTGAGCTTCTGGCCGAGCCGCCTGATCAGGGTGGTCGTCTTGCCCGTGCCCGGGCTGCCCAAGATCACCAGCTGGCTGTCGATCGGAAGGCGGAAGATCTCGCTCTGATATTGGTCCAGAACCGCTTGGTCGCGAAGCTCCGCTTTCCTGAGAATGCCGCGCACCTTGCCCTCTATGATATTCTCGTCGGCCTCGGCGTCGGCGATGAGCTTCTCGATCGCGGCGAGCGGATCGTTAGTTTCCAGCGCCTCCTCGAGCAGCCGGAGCAACGACTGGATCGTGACCGTACGAGCCCGTTCGGCCTGAAATTCCGTATTGAAGGAATCCCAGCCCTCGCCGCTTTCGCGTGGGTGGAGGATCGTTCGCTCGATAACGTCGAACGTCTCGATCCGGTCGCCTTTGCGCAGGTCGAGCGAGCCGCCAGGCGGGATCGAGGCGAGCCCGCCGGCCG
>Ga0190266_10000145_pt1 | contig 10567 bp, 11 predicted proteins | sample Popmic220T_FD_132448 | JGI IMG/M metagenome (GOLD analysis project Ga0190266, IMG submission 132448) | Populus adjacent soil microbial communities from riparian zone of Indian Creek, Utah, USA - 220 T | ecosystem: Environmental > Terrestrial > Soil > Riparian zone | place: USA: Utah | collected...
ATGCGCCTGTACATACGTCCGATCGCGCCGAACGCGCTCAAGGTGCTCATCTTCATGGCCGAGCGAGGCATTGAGCTCGAGACGGTGGACGTCGGCGAGCTTTCGCCCGAGGAATACGCCCGGGTCAGTCCGCTTCGCGCCGTGCCGGTGCTCGAGACCGACGGCGGGCTCTACATCACCGAATCGCTGACCATCTGCCAGTATCTCGACGCCGTCTCGCCCGGGCCTTCGCTGTTCGGCGACGGGGCGGAGGAGCGGGCCGTCGTGGGGATGTGGGAGCGGCGGGCGGAGCAGCGGCTGGTGGAGCCGGCGATCGAGTTCGGCCATCACACCCAGGCGATGTTCGCCGGAAGGCTCGATCAGTTTCCGGACTGGGCTCGGGCGAACGTCGGGCGGAGCGGGGCGATGCTGGCGCTGATGGAGGAGAAGCTCGGCGAGAGCCGCTTCCTCGCCGGCGAGAGCCTCACCATGGCCGACCTGACCGCCTTCCTGGGCTGGGCGGGGCTGGTCGGGTGGCGGGCGATCGAGCCCCGGCCCGGCCCCGCCCTCGGCCGCTGGCTCGGCGAGGTCGGCGCCCGCCCGAGCATGGCGCCGCTGCGCGCCCTCGCCGCGCAGTTCGGCCTGCCGTCGGTCTGAGGCCCGGCGACGGCCGGCCGTCCGTCACCGGGCCCCGGAGGTCCCGTCCGCCATTCAAGTCTCACAATGTCAAAGAGCCCCGCCGACCGCGAACTCGGCGTCAAGAACAATTTAGGAACATCAAGCGCCGAAATCTCCTTCAGCTCGATCCGCTTCGGATCGAAGTGCGACCGGCGGGGAGCGAAGGCTCTGCTTCAGGCAACCTGCATCAGCTGGCTCGGATAGGGCTGGGCCAGCGAGCAGGCGTCGGCGGCCTCGCCGTCCAGCCAGCGGTCGTAATCCTCGCGGTGGAGGATGACCGGCATCGCCTTGGGATGGAGCGGTGCGACCAGGGGGTTGGGCTCGCAGGTGAGGAAGGCGAAGCGGGCTCGGCCGTCGCTCCAGCGCCAGATCCCGGCGAAGGCGCCGCAGGCCTCGCCCGGGCAGGTGAACCACCAATTGGCCGGGCGGCCGGTGTCGGGGTCCTTGCCCGGGCGCGGCTCGGCGAAGCTGGTGAACGGGACGAGGCAGCGCTGCGCGGGATTTGCGAGGGTCGAGCGCCAGAAAGGCGAATCGAGGTTGCGGACGTTGGTCACCGCCTTGCTGACCGGCTTGCCGCTCTTGCCCGGCATCGTCCGGACGATCCCCCAGGCCATGCAGTCGAGCCGGCGCTCGCCCTCCTCCTTGCGGACCACCACCGCCTCGTAGCGCGGGTAGATGTCCGGCTTCGGCTCGAACCGGAGCTCGAGCGGGCGGGCGTCGAACAGGCGGCCGAGATCCTCGGCGCTGCGCAGGCGGAAGAGGTTGCACATGAGGCGGGGTTACAGGGGGGCCCGGCGGAGGGGAAGGTGTCAGCGAAAGGCCGCCGTCATCCCGGCGAAGGCCGGGATCCATGAACACGGCGATATGAGAACTTCACGATCCGTGTTCATGGGTTCCGGCCTTCGCCGGAAAGACGTGTGAAATGCAAAAATCGGTTGCGGCGCGGCTCGTTTGTTCTCTATTTGTTCTCCATGGACAAGCGAATCGCCGTCACCTCCGCCGAGCTCGCCCGGGCGATCCGGGTCTGGCTCCGGGTCATGCCCAAGCCGATCTGGCGGGCGCTCGAGAAATACCAGCTCGCCGCGCTGGAGAAACGGCAGGATCCCGACGGCGAGCCGCAGGTCCACGGCGCCGTCGCCGACCATATCGCCGAGCATCTGCGGAGGGCCAATTGGGAGATCACCCGGCCCGAGCCCAGGGACCTCGGCTCGCCGCCGCCGTGGAGCGGGGCGGCCGAGACCGAGCGGTAAGGAGGCCGAGCGGCCCGTGGAAGCAAACCCCCCGGCCCCCACCGTGAGAGGAAGCCATTCAACTCTCGGTATTCCTCCATTATCATACCAATCCTTATCGAATCCAGACGTAAATTCATCGGGCCGCCTGAAATAAGCGAAGGATTACAAGGCCCTTGGCCAAGGCGGTGAGGCCGCCCTCCCCGCGCTTGCGAAACCTCCGGATTCGGATCAATCTCGCCCCGCCGGCCGCTCCGAGCGAGTCGGCGCGGGCTCAGGCCCGCAACTGGACGCCCGGCGCACCGTTGGGGGGCGACGCGCCGGGCGTCTCTTAGCCTTTCCGGCCCGGCCGTCCCGCACCGGCACAGGCGGGATCGGGGGCTGGCGACTCGGGATCGGTTCCGACATTGGGGCGCTTCGACGGCAGCGGACGGACGCAGGCGGAGCAGGACGATGATCGGCAGGACGATGATGGCCCGGATCGGGACAGGAATGCTGGCCGGGGCGGCCCTTCTTCTCCTCGGCTTCGAGGTCGCCGACGAGCCCGCCCGGGCCCCGGCCGAGGCGGTGGCCCCGGCTCCGGCCGCTCCGGTCGTGAAAGCCGCGGCTCCGGCGCCCGCGAACCCGGATTTCGTCGTCCGGCGGATCCTCGACATTCCCGGGCCCTTGAGGATGGGCGACCATCATTGGGACGAGAGCGGCGCCCCGGCGGACGGCCCGATCGTCATCACCGTCGACCTCGAGGCCCAGGTCCTCTCCATCTTCCGGGGCGGCTACGAGATCGGCGCCGCCGCGATCCTCTACGGCCGCGACGACAAGCCGACCCCCTTGGGCGCCTTCCCGATCACCGAGAAGAAGGCGAAGCACGTCTCCAACCTCTACGGCGCGCCGATGCCCTACATGATGCGGATGACCAACGACGGAATCTCGATCCACGGCAGCGACAGCGTCGCCCCCGGCTTCGCCACCCACGGCTGCGTCGCCGTCCCGGTCGCCTTCGCCAGGAAATTGTTCGGAGCGGCGAAGCTCGGCGACCTCGTCATCGTCACCCGCGGCAAGACCCTGCAGATGGGCGAGGCGATCGTCCGCACCTGAAGAATTGGTGCCTGGCACCAATTAACGGAATTGGTGCCTGGCACCAATTTTCCGCGGCGGGGCCGGGCTGGCGCTGCGTCCCGCCTCTGCTACACCGCCTCCATGACCTCCGCCACGATCCGCCCCGTCATCCTGTCCGGCGGCGCCGGGACCCGGCTTTGGCCGCTGTCGCGGGCGGACCGGCCCAAGCAGTTCCTGGCGCTCGCCGGCGAGGATAGCCTGCTCAGGGCGACCGCCCGGCGGGCGTCGGCCTGGGGCGCTCCGATCGTGGTCGCCGCCCGCGAGCAGGCGCTCGCGGTCCGGGCCGAGGTCCCGGACGCCCGGCTCGTGCTCGAGCCCTGCGCCCGGGGCACCGCCGCGGCGGTGGCCCTGGCGGCTCTTGCGGCCGGGACGGACGAGCTGCTCCTGATCATGCCCAGCGACCATCATATCGAGGACGAGGCGGCGTTCCGGGCGGCGGTGGCGACGGCGGCCCCGATCGCCCGCGACGGCTGGCTGGTGACGTTCGGGATCGCCCCGGACCGGGCCGAGACCGGCTACGGCTACATCAAGCGCGGCGAGGCGCTCGCCGACGGGGCCTTCCGCGCCGACCGCTTCGCCGAGAAGCCGGACCGGGCGACGGCCGAGAGCTGGCTCGCCGAGGGCGGCTGGGACTGGAATGCCGGGATCTTCCTGTTCGGGCGCGAGGCCCTGCTCGCCGCCTTCCGGGTCCATGCCCCTGAAATCCTGGCGGCGGTGGAGGGCGATTTCGCCTCGGCCCCTTCCGCCTCGATCGATACCGCGCTGATGGAGAAAGCCGATAAGGTGGCGGTGGTGCCGGCGGCGGTGGGCTGGTCCGACATCGGCAGCTGGGAGGCGCTTCACGCGCTCGGGCCGGTCGACGGCGACGGCAATCTGCTCACCGGCGACGTCGTCGCTCCGGGCAGCCGCAACTGCCTGGTGCGTTCCGACGGGCCGGTGGTGGTCGCGCTGGGGGTCGAGGACCTCGTCATCGTCGCCACCGAGCGGGCGGTGCTGGTCGTCCCGAAAGGCGAGACCCAGCGGGTCCGCGAGGCGATCGAGGCGCTCGAGGCCCGCCGCGGGCGGCGGGACGGGAAGATGGAGGGGCGATCGGATGGCTGAGCGGCGCCCGCTCGGGCGAAGCGGGCTGGAGACACCGAGGCTGGTGCTCGGCGGCAACGTCTTCGGCTGGACGGCCCGCGGGGAGGAGGCCTTCCGGATCCTCGACCGCTTCGTCGAGGCCGGCGGCACCATGATCGACACGGCCGACGTCTATTCGGCCTGGATGCCGGGCCATGAAGGCGGGGAATCCGAGACCCTGATCGGCGAGTGGCTGAAGCGGAGGGGATCGCGCGACGGGGTGCTGATCGCCAGCAAGGTCGGAATGCTCCACCGCCACGGCGGCGGCAGGCTCGAGCCGTGGCGGATCGAAAAGGCCGCCGAAGCATCGCTGAAGCGGCTCGGGGTCGAGACGATCGACCTCTATTATGCGCATCAGGACGATCCCGAGACCCCGATGGAGGACGTGATCGAGGCGTTCGATCGGCTGGTCGGGGCCGGCAAGGTGCGGGCGCTGGGAGCGTCCAACTTCACCGCGGAGCGGCTCGGGCTGGCGCTCGCGCTGGCCCGCGAGGCGGGGAAGAGCCGCTACGAGGTGCTCCAGAACGAATATCATCTGCTCGAACGCGGCAAGCTCGAGGGCGAGCTCCAGCGGCTCTGCCTGGACGAGGAGGTCGCGGTGCTGCCCTTCTACGGACTCGCCTCGGGCTATCTCACCGGCAAATATCGCAGCGAGGCGGATTACGGCCGAAGCGTCCGGGGCGACCGGATGGCGAAATATCTCGAAGGGCGCGGCCCCGCCGTCCTCGCCGTGCTCGACGAGATCGCCGGGGAGACCGGCGCGACCCAGGCGCAGATCGCCCTCGCCTGGGTCGCCGCCCAGCCGGCGGTCGCCGCCCCGATCGCCAGCGCCCGGACGCTGCCGCAGATGGAGGAGCTGCTGGGCGCGATGAACCTGGAGCTGACGCCCGCACAGCTGGCCCGGCTGGACGAAGTGTCGTCGGCGGCCTGAAGCCATAACCGCCATCCCGGAACCTTATCGGCTATTCCCGACGGGTTGGTTCGAAACGGATCGACTAGTTGAACGGTCCCCCTTCCCGCGCGGCTTACGTTCGCGTAAAGAGGCGGCAGGGGCTTCTGGCCCGGACGCGTGATGGGACGCGTCTCGGGCGAAGGGTGCAGCCGGGCATGGCCCGGGGAAAGTCGCGCACCGAAGGGGAGGCCCATGGATGAACTCTGAGCCATCGGAAACGGGAATCTCGAGCCATCAGGTCGAGGGCTTGCACGCGAAGCTCAACGACCTGCTGGAAACGCTCGACAAAGCGGAGATGCACGGAGCGGCCGCCTACGTCTCGATGGCGCTCGATTCGATCCGGCGCGACTATCCGGAAATCAGTTCGACTCGCTGAAATATTGAGTGAGGCGAGTGATCGCCTGCGGCGTGAGCTCGAGATAGGTGCTTCGCGCGTCGGCCGGATGGGGACGTCGCACGACCAGCGCTTCCTGGACGAGATAGGCGATGTGGCGAAGCGCCGTCGTGGTCGGAGCGCAGGCCGCCATGCACGCGGTCGAGACGGTGACCTTGCGACCTTCGAGCGTGCTCACGAACAGCTCGAGCAATATGTCCCAGGACGGATCGCAGAACAGGCGCCGCCCGAACAAGGCGTAGAGCCTGCGGCGCGCGGCGCAGGCTTCCGCCGCCGCCGCCAGCACCGACGACTGGGCCGCCGGGCCCGAATCGCGGCGGGACGTCTCGATCAGCCGATGCAGCCTCGACTCGATCTCAAGAATTATTCGCTCGGTCTCGGTGGCAAGATTGCTCGAATCTTCCGGCCCGTGCCTGCCTGTCGGCTGTGCGACCATTACGCGGCTCTCCGAAGGGGTTCCACTATGCGCAGCACCGGAGCCCTAATCCGTAACCGGCTGCGCATGTCCTGCAGTGTGCCCGGCGGCAGGTCGATCTGCAAGGCCTGAAGCTGCTCCCCTTCGACCCAGGTCGGAAGGCCCAGCGGAGTCACCTGCCAGCCGACCGAAAGCAGGGCCGGGACCCGGTGCGCCTCGGCGACGAGCGTATAGCGGCGGATGGCGTTCGACTCGGCGAACTCGACCAGCGCCAGAGCGAGCAGCCGGTGGACCCTCAGGATGGTGGTGCCGGAGGCGTCCGCGGGCCGGGTCACCAGCCGCGATATCTCCCAACAATCATCTCCGCCCGGAACCCCACCCGGGCAGAGATGACTGAAGAGAGTGCTCAGCATATGGGGGCGTGAGGACGGGAGAAGCCTCACTGACCCCTGATGGTGGCCTTCCGAAGATCTGGCGAGCAGGTAGATCGCATAATCGTCGTCGAACTGATCGACCTCGAGCCAGCTACCCTTTGCCGGCAGACGCCATCCCAAACGATCTACGAACACCTGCTTCCGGTCATGGTGCATCTCCATGAGCGCCGCTGCGAACCCGAGGCGGCTTTCCGGAAGGACCAAATCAATCATTGCTTCGCCTCCGACGCCCTAGGTCCGCGATCGGCGGCTCGAATCCCACCCCGGTAGTTACCGGGTGGGGGCGCGGGCCCGCGCACGTGTAGGGTCCCGGCCACAGGAGCCCCCGTGACCGCACCTTTCCTGCCGCCCATCGCCCACCGGGAGAAGCCGCCGGTGATCCGCCGCGACTTCCCGCGCGTGAGCGGCCGCGACCTTCAATCGGTGCCGGGCAAGCGCGGCCTGCCCTTCTTCGGGATCCTTCCCGAAGCGGTCCGCGACCCGCTCGCCTTCGCCCGGCGGATGCACGAGGCCTATGGGCCCGTCCATCGCTTCCGTGCCTGCGGAAACTGGAACGTCCAGCTCATCGGGCCGGAAGCGAACGAGTTCGTCCTGTTCGACGAGGCGCGCAATTTCTCGGCTGAAGGCGGATGGAAGCCGGTCTTCGGCCGGCATTTCGACGGCGGCCTGCTGCTTCGCGACGGCGCCAACCATCAGTGGCACCGCAAGCTGATCGCCGGCGCCTTCAAGGCGGAGCAGCTTCAGGCCTATCTGGACATCTTCGCCTCGAACAACGAATCCTCGCTCGCCCGCTGGTCCGGGCGCACGCTCGACGTTTACGAGCTCGCCCAGCAGCTCACCTTCGCCAACGGCTACGCCGCGTTCCTCGGGCGCGACCCGGCGCTCGCCACCCGCGACGACCTGCTCGCCTTCCGCTATCTGATGCGCTCCGCCACCGCCCTGGTCACGGCGCCGCTGCCGGGCACGGCCGAATCGCGGGCCGCCTGGGCGACCCGTCATGTCGGGGGCCTGATCCGGCCGATGCTGTCCGAGCCGGTCGACCCGGGGCGCACCGACCTGCTCGCCGTGCTCTGCAGGATGCGCACGGCCGGGCTGCTCGACGAGCGCGAGATCATCGCCCATCTCACCTTCACGATCGCGGCGTCCTTCGACGCCTTGTCCTCGGGAACGGTCTCGACCCTCTATTATCTGGCGGCCAATCCCCAATGGCAGCCGGCCCTGCGCGAAGAGCTGTGCGGAAACGTGCCGGACCGCCGCCGGATCGGGCTGGCCGACCTCGCGCGCTGCGAGACGTCCGAATGGGCGGTGAAGGAGGCCCTGCGCCTCAATGCCGCGGCGCCCGTCCTGTGGCGGCGGTCGACGAGGCCGTTCGAGTTCGGCGGCCACGCCTTTCCGGAAGGCACGATCACCGGAGTCAATCCGATGCTGACCCACCTCCTGCCCGAGATTTGGAAAGAGCCCGGCCGGTTCGACCCGGGCCGCTTCTCGCCGCAGCGTTCGCTCGGGCGGCACCGATTCGCCTTCATCCCGTTCGGCGGCGGAGCCCATGGCTGCCTCGGCGCCAATTTCGCCTATCTCCAGGTCCGGGCGCTGCTGCGCTGCCTGCTGGAAGGGCACGAGCTCGTCGCCCCCGCCGGACCGCCGCCGCGCTGGTACCATTGGCCCAATTGCCGGCCGCGGGGGAGGTTGCGGATCAGTCTGCGCCGGCTCTGAGCCCGTTCATCGCCGCCGGGCGATGAAGGGGATGTCAGTCGATCACCTCGGAGAAGCAGATCTCGCTTCGGAACAGGGCTCGGACGAGCAGCTGCGAGCGGGTCGCGACGGAGTAGCGGCGCTTGGCCGCCTCGATATGCTCGTTGACCGTCTTGGGCCGGATGGCGAGCAGGTCCGCGATCACCGAATCGCTTTTGCCGCGGGCCACGAACAGCAGGCATTCGCGCTGCCGGTCCGAAAGCGGCGCAGGCTGCAGATAGATTTCGCCCGGCCTCTGCCTGACGAGCTTGCGGGCGGCCTCGAAGGCGAAGCTTCCAAGCGCCTGGGCGGCCGAGGTGGAGGCTTCCGGGAAGGGCCTGTCGGCCCCCACCGAGAAGCTGCAGGATCCGAACGTCTCGCCCGGCACATGGTTGGGGACCGTATAGCCCTGGCAGATGCCGTGCCGCGCGGCCTCGCGCATATAATCCGCTTCGGCGGCGGTGACGGTGAGCAGGGAATCGAGCTGATCCCATTTGAAGCCGCTCGACATGCGCTCGGCCGCTCTCACCACCGGGTCGGTCAGCTTCGGCAGCTCGCGGACATATCCCTGCCATTCCAGCGGATAGTTGGTGAGCCGGACATGCTCGTCCTCCGGACGCCCGAAAAGGACGTGATGGACGATCGCGAAATAATCGAAGCCCAGCTGCTTGACCGCGGCTTCGATGAGCGCTCTCAGCTCCGCCATGCTGGCGACCTTCGCCGCCTCCGTCACGAAGTCCTGAACGACGGCAAGACCGTCCTGGCGTTGCGCAGCTTTGAGGTCGCTGACGACGGACACCCGCAAATTTACTCCATTTCGGATCGGCGAAACCCTTCGAACGGATAGAGTGAAGAGGTATAGCAGTCAAACCTTGGGTTATGGCCGGCTCCGGGTTTATCCGGAGGCAGAACGACCCTCGGCCGATAGCTGTCATGGTGCCGAGTGTCCGACTCGAACGGACGACCTACCGCTTACAAGGCGGTTGCTCTACCAGCTGAGCTAACCCGGCCCACCTCCCAAATGGCCCGATCTCCGGCGAAGGTCCAGTCCCCGTTGACCCAGCGCCTTCGACCGGGCGAGAGTGGGGCGACTGGCCGCGGCGGGGGAATGAGTGCGTTTCTCGACTCACTTGAGGGGAGCTTGCTGGGCGGCGCTCGGCCTTGCCGCCGCGGCGGCGGCGCAGCCGGCGGAGCCGCCGCGGCACGAGAGCGCCTGGCCCGCGCTCGTCTCCGGCTCCAACCCGGCCGAGCTCGGCGCCAGCCTCGACCTCGGCCCCAATCTCGAACGCGGCCGCTCGCCGCGCTCCGAGCTCGCCGAGCATCGCCGGCTGGGCGAGGCGCTGGCGGCGCTGGCGCCCCAGCGCCGCGGGGTCGTCGACGCTTATGTCCTCGTCGTCGGCCTCGACAGCGACCCGGTCTTCGGCCGCGAGGCGCGCGAGGCCGCGAAGGTGCTGTCGCGCCGCTTCGACGCCGCCGGCAGGACCCTTGCGCTGGCCGGCGGCGACGGCCGCGGCGGCGGCGCTCTGCCGATGGGATCGCTCCACGCCTTCAACCTCGCCATCGCCCGGATCGCCGAGCTGATGGATCCGGACGAGGATGTGCTGGTCCTCTACTCGACCGGCCACGGCGCTCCTTACGGGATCACCTATCATGACGGCGACCAGGGCTATGGAGTCCTGACCCCGGTCCGGCTCGCCGGCCTGCTCGACGAGCTTCGCCTGCGCAACCGCCTGCTCATCCTGTCCGCCTGCTATTCCGGGATCTTCGTCCCGCTCCTGTACAGCGAGACGACGGCCCTGTTCACCGCCGCTTCGGCGAGCCGGACCTCGTTCGGCTGCGAGTCGGACAACGACTGGACCTTCTTCGGCGACGCGATGATCAACCGCGCCCTGCGCAAGCCGCAGCCGCTCGCCGCCGCCTCGGTGGAGGCGCTCAGGCTGGTCGGCGAGTGGGAGACGGCGAAGAGATACGAGCCCTCCTACCCGCAGGTGAGCATCGGCGGCCGGGTCGATTCCTGGCTGAAGCCGCTCGAGGCGCGGATGCCGAGGACGGCGACGCAGCCGGTCGGGAAGCCGTCGGTGGGACGGTAGAGCGTAGCGGCCCCTCCCTCTCCCCTTCAGGGAGAGGGGTTTACAATATCCCGAAGGTCCAGCCCTCCGTGCGCGCCAGCTCCGCGGTCAGGCCGTCGGGCACGAAGGCGCCCGGCTCAGAGGCGGCGAGGGCGCGCATTCCGGCGGCGGTGACGAGGGCGTCGGCCTGGTGGTCGTCGGGCTCGAAGCGGAGCCGCGCCGGGCGGCTGCCGAGTCCCGCGAGCGCCCGGTTGAGCTCGGCCCGCGACCTCAGCTTGGCGCCGCTGAGGCCGGCCCGGCGCAGGTAGATGCGCGTGTAGATCTCGACGACGGCGCTGCCCCGCTCCGGCAAGGGGTCCATCGGCCAGATCGCGACCCGGCCGTCGAGGCGGTGGAGCAGCCGCATTCCCGAGAAGCTCGCCTTGGCGACCTGGGCGGCGCCGATCGCGTC
>Ga0190266_10000146_pt1 | contig 10477 bp, 12 predicted proteins | sample Popmic220T_FD_132448 | JGI IMG/M metagenome (GOLD analysis project Ga0190266, IMG submission 132448) | Populus adjacent soil microbial communities from riparian zone of Indian Creek, Utah, USA - 220 T | ecosystem: Environmental > Terrestrial > Soil > Riparian zone | place: USA: Utah | collected...
GAGGCAGGCGGGAACCGAGCCGAGGCGGATCGCGACCTCCCGCCCCTCGCGGAGCACCCTCAGGTCGGCCGGGCCCCGGCGCAGCGCGGTCTCGAGCTCGGCTTCGGCCTCGTCCGCGAGTCGCCGCCATTTCTCGCGCTTGGGGACGGCGGCGACCGAAGCGCCGCTCGGCAGCGGCCGGCCGTTCACCGCCAGCAGCACGTCGCCGGCGGCCAGGCCCGCGCGGGCCGCCGGGGTGCCGGCCAGGACCGTCAAGATGCCGGGGCCGCGGTCGAGGCCGTAGCGGGCGATCATCAGCGTCCGGTCGGCCGGCTCATATTCGGCGAGGTGATGGAAGAGCAGCCCGGTCGCCGGATAGCGGTCGGGGCACAAGGCGGAGCCGGCCAGCGCCAGCCGGTAGGCGACGAGGGCGACCCGAAGGTCGTCCCTCCGCAAGGTCGTCGAGGCCTGCGCCTCGGCCGCGACCGGCTCGGGCGGGGCGGGCTGCGCATGGACCCCGACGGCGCCGAAAGCCAGGGCGGCGAGCGCGAGCAATGTGGAGCGCAATGCTCGGCGGCTCCGGCCGGGCCTTGCACGCACCGCGGCGACCTCCTGCGCTGGACAATAAAATGGCCGGATGAAGAGTGTCTCCATCCGGCCAAGAATTCAAGACGGGCTGACGTCCCGGCCCAACCCTTTACGGGCTGTGCGGCAGGTCGTCGTCGTCGCCGCCGCAGACCTCGGTCCCAGCGCAGATGCCGAGGATGATCGCGATCAGCGCGATCAGCGGAATGATGAAGCCGCCGCGCAGCTGCTCACCCTCGACGGTCTCCGCCGCCGGCGCGACCTCGGCCGAGCGGACAGCGGCCGAAGTGGCCTGCGCCGCCGCCATCGTCGGCGTAGCGATCAACGCAACCGAGGCGGTCGCAGCAATAAGTCCCTTGAAACGCACGTCAGCTTCTCCCTTCGTACTCGCCGATCTTCTCGATTTCGGGCTTTACCTAATCGGCGGCTCCGAGGCTGTCTACCCTCGAAAATAACCACCTACCGAAAACCCGCTGCGCTCCCTTAGCCTCGGAGAGGTTTACGAAGCCTGACCCGAACGTCAGGCCATCCATTTGGTTCATCCGGCCGGAGAGATCAAGCGCCCACTGTTGCGCAAAAGCGACAGCCGACGAGAGAATCGCTCGGAAACGCCTTGGGTTTCAGAGGGTTCGCGCACAGCGATCCCCGCGTCGCGGGCGAGCCCGAACTGCGGCGGGCACGTAAAAACGGCCGGACGAAGATGAGCTTCGTCCGGCCGAATCAAGCTTTTGCGGCGAAAAGTCCCCGGCTTACGGGCTGGTGGGCAGATCGTCGTCGTCGCCGCCGCAGATCTCGGTGGCGGCGCAAATGCCGAGGATGACGGCGATGAGCGCGATCAGCGGAATGATGAAGCCGCCGCGAAGCTGCTCGCCCTCGACGGTCTCGGTCGCCGGAGCGACTTCGCGCGAGGCCGCAGCGGAAGCACTCGCCGTCGCCTGCGCTGCCGCCAGGGTCGGCGTCGTCATCAAGGCCACCGAGGCGGCCGCAGCAATAAGTCCCTTGAAAGCCACGTCAGCTTCTCCCTTCGTACCGAGTCTGATCGTCTCGATTTGAACTTTATCTAGTCGAGCGGCTTCGGCCTGTCTATCCCGAAAAGCGTCCGCTCCGGAATGAGCGAAACGCGTCATGACTTCAGGAGCTTACCGAGGAAGCCGGACGTCGGGCGAAGGCGGCGAAGGGGCGTTTCGGCGGAACCCGGACGGACTGTTGCCCGGGAGCGACACTCGTTGGGATTGCCCGAAATGGCTTTTTGTTTCAGAGCTTTCGCGAATCCGACTTTGGGGAGGAGCCGGTGATCCCTGCCTTTCGTCCGTCGCGCCTTCTCGCCCTGCTGGCGGCGGCCCTGCTCGCCTTGACGGCGGCGCCGGGATGGGCGGCGGTGTCGATCACCTTCTATTCCAAGGAGCTGGGGGCGAGCTTCCCCCACGCCTTCGTCATCCTCGAAGGCACCCTCGACCGCGGCGGAGCGCGAATCGACGAGGATTACGGCTTCACCGCGAAGACGATCAGCCCCGCCATTTTGTGGGGCAAGGTGTCGGGGGAGGTGATCACCGATCATACGGTGAGCTACGTCAAAGGCAGCGACCGCCATTTCACCGTTTCGCTGACCGACGGCGAATATGACCGGGTGATGGCGACGATCGCGCGCTGGCGCTCGGCCAGGCAGCCCAGCTACGATCTCGACAAGCATAATTGCGTCCATTTCGTCGCCGAGCTCGCCGCCGCGATCGGCATGACCGCCGACACGACCAAGCTGATGAAGAAGCCCCGCTCCTTCCTCGAGGCCCTGACCGCCCGCAACCGCGCCTGGCTGGACGGCCGCAAGGCGACCCTTCACCGGCTGGACGCGCTTCCCGCTCAGCGCTCCAAGGCCCGGCCGGCGCCGCTCAAGGTCCCGCGCGCTTGACATTTCCGCCGCCGCCGACTGTTAGCGCCGGCAGCCTCGGCGATCCCCGCCGCCCTCCTTCCAGAGTGATCGCCGAATGAACGCCTCCCGCTCCGATCAGATCGTGGTCGTCGGCCTCGGCTATGTCGGGCTCCCGCTCGCGGTGGCTTTGGCTCGCAGCTTCCCGGTCGTCGGCCTCGACATCGACGAGAAGAGGATCGAGGAGCTGAGGCTCGGGATAGACCGCACCCGCGAGGTCGGGAGCGAGACCCTAGCCGCCTCGCCGCTCAGGCTGACCAGCCGGGCCGCCGAGGCCGCCGGCGCGGACGTCTACATCGTCACGGTTCCAACCCCGGTCGACTCCGCCAACAGCCCCGATCTCGGTCCGGTGATCAGCGCGACCCGGAGCGTCGCCACCCTGCTCGACCCGGCCCGGAAGCCGATCGTCGTCTACGAGAGCACCGTCTATCCGGGCGTGACCGAGGAGCTTTGCGGGCCCCTGATCGAGGAGGTTTCCGGCCTCCGGCGCGGCCTCGACTTCTTCCTCGGCTACTCGCCCGAGCGGATCAACCCGGGCGACCGCGAGCATACGGTCGACCGGATCGTCAAGGTCGTCGCCGGCGAGAACGAGGCGGTGACCGAGCGGCTCGCTTCGATGTACGGAGCGGTGACCAGCGCCGGCGTGTTCCGGGCCGCCTCGATCAAGGCCGCCGAGGCCGCCAAGGTGATCGAGAACGCCCAGCGCGACATCAACATCGCCTTCATGAACGAGATCACCAAGATCTTCGCCAGGCTCGACATCTCGATCTGGGACGTGCTCGCCGCCGCCGGCACCAAGTGGAACTTCCTGCCCTTCCAGCCCGGCCTGGTCGGCGGCCACTGCATCGGGGTCGACCCTTATTATCTGAGCTTCCGGGCGCAGCAGCTCGGGCTAGACCCCAACGTCATCCTCGCCGGCCGCTCGACCAACGACGGCATGGGCGCCTGGGTCGCGGAAGGGGTGCACAAGAGGCTGGGCCGGGCGGGGCGGGCCCTCGTCATGGGCCTCGCCTTCAAGGAGAACGTGCCCGACCTCAGGAACAGCCGCGTGATCGACGTCGTCCGCCGGCTCGAGGCGCTCGGGCACAAGGTGACCGTCCACGACCCGCTCGCCGATTCCGCGGAGGCCCGTCACGAATATGGGATCGACCTCGCCGCCGACGCCCTCGACCGCGACTACGACCTCGTCCTCGTCGCCGTGCCCCACGCCGCTTATGCGGAGCTGGACGACGCCCGGCTGGCGGGGCTGGTCGCCCAAGGCGGCCTGCTCGCCGACCTCAAGCACCTCTACAAGGACCGGACGCTGCCCGGCGTGGAGCGCTGGACGCTCTAGGTTGAACCGACATCAGGAATTTCCTGCGCGAGGCGCGGCCGTCCGATCTCCTCTCCCGTTCTTACGGGAGAGGGGGGACCCAAGCCGAAGGCTTGGGGGGTGAGGGTCTTGCTGACTCCGGTGTACAGACCCTCACCTCCCATCGCTTCGCGATGGGCCCCTCCTCTCCCGTAAGAACGGGAGAGGGCTTAGTCGGCGTCGCTCCGCCGGTGAATGTCGATACAGTCTGGCCCGGCGGCCCTTATTATGCTATTGATAATCATTCTCAAGTGAATTAGCCCGCCGTCATGCCCGGCCCCGCCTCCCTCCGACTCCGCCGTCTCTGGTTCCAGGTCCACAAATGGATCGGGATCGCCCTCGCCCTGCTGATCGTCCCGGTCTCGCTGACCGGCTCGGCGCTGGTCTGGCACGACTGGCTCGACGAGCGGCTCAACCCGGAGCGCGTCGTCGAGACTCCGGCGAGCCTGGCGCCTTCGGCTTATGCCGAGGCGGCGACGCGCCTGGCCCGCCCCAACGAGCGCCTGTCGAGCCTCGCTTACCCGGGCGAGGGAGGCCCGGTGGTCGCGACCCTCGCCCGGACGGACTCGCCGCCGGGCGGGCGTCCGGTCCGGACCCAGCTCTACCTCGATCCGGCCTCGGCCCGGCTGCTCGACCGCTCGGCCAGCAACGAAGGCGCGGTCCGGCTTCTCCACAATCTCCACGGCTCGCTGATGGTGCCGGGCGTCGGCCGCCAGATCGTCGGCTGGATCGGGGTGGCGATGCTGGTCTCCTCGCTGACCGGATTGTGGCTTTGGTGGCCGCTCAGCGGCCGCTTCACCCGCGGCCTGAAGTGGCGCCGGCGGGCGACGACGAGCGCCAACCTCCACCACCAGGGCGGCTTCTGGATCGCGCTTCCGCTCGCGATCCTCTCCTTCACCGGAGCCTGGATCTCCTTCCCCGCCTTCTTCGCCGCTTTCTCGGGCGACCCCGCCGGCCCGTCCATGGCCGAACGGATGCGGCGGACGGCCGCCGCCCCCGCCGCCGAGACCAGGCTGAGCGCCGAATCGGCGCTGGCCGCGGCCCGCCCGCTCGCTCCGGGCGGCCTGGTCAGCCTGACCTGGCCGACGGCGCCGGAGATGAAGTGGAAGATCGCCTTCGCCCGGCCGGGCGGGACGGCCGAGGTCGCGGTCGGCGACCGCGACGGCGCGGCGAGCCCGCCAAAGGCTCCGCAGCCCGAGACGACGGCCCGGCTGATGCGGCGGATCCACGACGGCACCGGAATGGGCGCCCTGTGGCAGACGATCATCTTCATCGGCGGGCTGATCCCGGCGCTGCTCGCGGTCACCGGGATAATGATGTGGCTGCACGTCCGCCGCGGCCATTCGCGCGCCCGCCTCGCCTCCTGAGCGCCCCGCTGGACAAGAACCGGGACGCGATCCAGAAGGCGGGAGTGCACAACCCCTTCGACCCGGGATATTTCAAGTCCGACGAGCTGCGCGCCTTCGGCTTCGCGCGCGTCGGGGAAGGGAGCGCGATCGCCCGGACGTGCACGATCGTCGGCCTGGAGAATATCGTCATCGGCGATTCCGTCCGGATCGACGGCTTCACCACGATCGTCGCCACCGGCGGGCCGCTGCGCATCGGCAGCCATGTCCACATCTGCTCCGGCTGCGTGCTGGGAGCCCGGGGCGGGATCGAGCTGGCCGACTATTCGAGCCTGTCGCACGGAGTCCGGCTGCTCTCGGCGATCGACGATTTCAGCGGCCGGACGATGACCAACTCGACCCTTCCGCCCGAATATCTCGGGATCCAGGCCGCCCCGATCCACATCGGCCGCTTCGCCCCGATCGGCTCCGGCTGCATCGTCCTTCCCGGATCGACGGTCGGCGAAGGATCGGCGGTGGCGGCGATGTCGGTGGTCAACCGCCCGCTCGGCGAATGGACGATCTACGGCGGCAACCCGGCAAAGGAGATCGGCCCGCGCTCGCGCGACCTGCTCGATCTCGCCCGGCGGCTCGAGGCCGACCCGGATTAAGGCCTGGAGCGTCGAGGGATTAGATCCCACTCCCGTTCGCCCTGAGCCTGTCGAAGGGCTTTTCTTCTTGTATCCTGAGAGGAAAGAAGAGGGCTTCGACAAGCTCAGCCCGAACGGAGACGGGCCCACCTCATTACCGAACGCTCAAGATCAGCCCTTGAGGGTCTTCGAGCGCAGCGGCATCACCGTCGCTCCGTCGGGCACGCTCCGGACGACGCTGGCGCCGGTGCCGACGACGACCTCGCTTCCGACCCTGAGGCTCTGAAGGACGCTCGCCCCGGGCCCGATCAGGCTGTCCCTGCCGATCTCGGTCGTCCCGCCGATGAACGCGGCCGGAGCGACCGTCACATTGTCGCCGACGATCGCATCGTGGCCGATGATCGCGCCCGTGTTGAGGATGGCGAAGGATCCGATCCGGGCGTCGACGCTGATCACCGCACCATGAGCGACGATCGTTCCCGGGCCGATCTCGACGCCGCTCGAGCGCACCGCGTGCGGCGACACCAGCGGCTCGCAGCCATAGCCGTTGCCGACCGCCCATTCGATCAGCCCGCGCCGCGACAGGACCGACTTGCGGTTGATCGCTCCGAACGCGATGCAGACGCCGTCGAACTCGTCCCTCCGCTCGGCGAGCCGCTCCTTCGCGCCCCAGAAGGGACGGCCCAGCACGCCCTCCGAATCGGCCACGTAGCCGACGACCTGATGGCCGTTGAGCTCGGCGATCTCGAGGACCTCCTTCGCGAAGCCGCCGCCGCCGATGAATGCCAGCCGTGTCATAGCAAGAACTCCACTATCGCCTTTTTGCGGGTCATCGCGAACATCACCGGACGGTCGAACAGGGGGGCGTGAATCGGCCCCCTGACCTTCAGCATCCGCCGCTCGCGCAATATCCGGTCCACCTCGGCCTCGTCGGCGCCCTCGTAGCAGATATGGTGCATGCCCTCGCCGGAACGTTCGAGATGGGCCCAGGTGAAGGCGTCCGGGCCGGACGGCGCGATCAGCTCGATATAGGCCGGGCCTGCGCGATAGAGGGCGAGCCGGGCCTTCTGCAGCGGATCGTCGACGGCGCGCTCGAAGACGAGGCCCGGAAAGCCCTCGGCATAGGATTCAATGTCCCGGACCACATAGCCGACGTGGTGGAGCCGGATCACAGCACCGCGCCGCCGTCGACCCGGATCACCTCGCCGGTGATGAACCCGGCGGCGGGCGAGAGCAGGAACTCGATGCAGTCGACCACCGACTCGACGGTGGCGATCCCGCGCGGGGCCGACTTGCCGAGCCTTTCGCGGAACTCCTCGTTGTAGATGTTGGCGTAGCTTTGGGTCATCTCGGTATCGAGCCAGCCCGGGGCGACCGCCACCACCCGGCGCGGAGCCGCCTCCCGGGCAAGCCCCTTCACCATCGCCTCGAGCCCGGCCTTGGCCGCGGCATAAGCGACGATCCCAGGCTCGGGCCGGGCCGCCGCGATCGAGGAGACCGCGCAATAGACGGCGTCGTCATGGGTCAGCTTGCGGCTTGTGAACAGGCCGCCGAGAACCAGCGGAAGCTGGAGGTTGACCCGGAGCATCTCGCCGAGCTCGTCGGCCTTGGTGATCCTCAAAGGCTTGATCTTCTGGAGTCCGGCGCAGAGCACGAGGCTGGAGATCTTGCCCCTTTTCGCCACCGCCGCCTCGACCGCCCGGCCGAGCGCCTCGAAATCCGTGGCGTCGCAGGAGGCGATTTCGATCCCGAGCGGGGCGAGCGCCTCGAGCCGGTCCGTCCGACGGGCCAGCGCCGTCACCGAGTGCGTCGGAGCGAGCCGCTCGGCGACCGCCCGGCCGATCCCGCTCGACGCGCCGATGACCAGCGCGTGCCCGCGCTCCGCCGCCTCCATCTCAGGAGACCGCGGAGCCGGCGAGCGCGACCAGGTCGTCGGTGGTCTGCGCCTTGCCGATGCTGTCGAGATCGGCCTCGGCGCCGATCTGCTCGAACAGGTCGACCACCGACAGCACCGCGAGCGAATCCCAGACCGCGGCTTCGTCGAGCGCCTGGCCGGGGCGAAGCGGCTCCTCGGCCTCGATCGCGTCGGTCAGCTGGCTCAGGAACTCGTCGACGGTCATGCTCTACTCCAATCCCACGAACGCCGGCGGCGCGTAGATCCGGTCGGTCTCGACCACGCAGGCGCCCCAGGACAGGCCGATCCCGAATCCGGCGAAGGCCGAGACCAGCCTCCGGTTGCTATAGGCGTCGCCGAGGAAGCCGGAAATGGTGCCGGGGATCGAGGCCGAATTCTGGTTCCCGTAGACGGACTGGGTCGCCATCGGAAGCTTCTCCTCGGCGATCCTGAGCCGCTTCTGGATGTTCTTGAGGATATATTTGTTGGGCTGGTGGAGCACGAAATAGTCGATCTCGTCGACCGTCCGCCCCGCCGCCTCGACGATCCCGGTGACGAGATCGGGCACCCGCTGAAGGGTGAAGTTGAACACCGCCGCGCCGTCCATGGTCATCACCGAAGCCCGCCCCTCGTCGGCCGGGTCGACCCTGATTCCGCTGTTCGGGATGTAGAGCGCCCGCCCGCCCGAGCCGTCCGAATAAAGCTCGAACACGCTTTCGCTGGGCCGGCGCTCGACCAAAGCGACGGCGCCGGCGTCGCCCATGATCGGAGCGACGGCATGATCGGCGGCATCGACGAAGCGGCTGGCGACGTCCCCGACCGCGACCAGAACCCGCTCCAGCCCGGCCTCGACCAGGCTGTAGGCCAAGGCGAGGCCGTAGACGAAGCCGCTGCAGCCGAGCCGGACGTCGAACGCCATCGAGGTCACCGGAAGGCCGAGCCGGTGCTGGAGCGCGATCGCCGAGGCTGGGGCGCTGTGGTCCGGAGTCTGGGTGACCAGGATCAGCCCGGTCACCGTTTCAGCGGCAACACCGAGGCCCGCGAGCAGCCGCCGGGCCGAGGCCTCGCACAGGTCGACCGTCGTCTCGCCGCCGGCGACGATCTGGCGCGAGTCGAGCCCGATCGCCCGCTGCAGCCGGGCGATCTCGCCCGGTTCCAGGCCCAGCGCGGGACCCTCTTCCTCGAACCGAACCGTCTTTTCGCCGACGGTGGTGACGATCCCGGAAATGGCGGCGTTGGCGAAGCGCAGGCGGGCCCGCGGAGTCTCATCGTTCATGGTGACGCTCCACATGGGCGACCCAATCGCTCCACCGGCGGAGCGGCGAAGCCGAGGCGTCGAAGATGGTCTCGTCGGCGAGCGGCACGTAGGCGCCGGTCTTCTCCTCGAGCAGGGTCTCGGTTTCCAGCAGGAGGTCGACGATCGTCATAGAATCGACCTGGTCGAAGACGTTGGTGTCGGGCCCGACCGCCTCGAGGTCGGGCGACCCGACATTCTCGTTGACCCGGCGCAGCGCTTCCCTGAGCGCCTCTTCATACCCGTCCATCAATTCACCTCCAGCACCGGGATGTCGCGCCTCGGCTTCGGGCCGTCCGCCAGCCGGTAGAGCTTGGTCCCGTCCGCGCCGGTCTCGACGAGCGCGAATCCGTTGCTCTCGTAGAAGGTCGCGGTCATCATGTTCTTCGCGGTCGGCCGGTAGCTGGCCCGGAGCGCCTCGTCGCCCGCCGCGGCGCAGGCATGAGCGAGGATGCGGTCCTCGACTCCGCGGCCGAGCGCCCGGCAGCTCATCAAGAAGGTCTCGATCTCGCCGCCGTCGACGATGACGACCCCGATCACGCCCATGTCGCCGAACCGGTCGACGAGGCGGACGTCGAAGACCTGCCCCGACTCCATCAGCGCCTCGATCTCCGCCTCCGAATGGCGGCGGGTGGTGAGGTTGAACTGGTTGGTCTTGTTGGTGAGCTGGGCGATGCGCTTGACCTGGGACCGGCGGTTGCGGCCGATCTCGAGGCGGATCTCCAGCGAATCGAGATAATCGTCCAGGCTCCCGGCGCCCGCCTTGGCGTCGGAGCGCAGCTTCTCCTGCCGGTATTGGGCGGCCTTGTCTTTGTCCTCGGCGGTCACCGACCAGGCCTTGAGCCCGTCGATCGAGCCGAGCAGGCCGAGCGCCTCGTCGGCCTTGCCGGCCTCGAACCGGTAGGTATCCACCATCGGCAGAGCGGAGGCGACCTGCTCGAGCTCGAACGGATTGTCGTCGATGAAGACGAAGGATTCGAGGCCGAGGTTGAGCTCCTCGGCGATCCTCAGGATATTGTCGCTCTTCGGCTCCCAGTCGATCCGGACGGCGGCGAAATCGTCGAGCCCGAGCGGCATCTCGCGGCGGGCGAACAGCTCCTCGACGTCGGAGCGGTTGTTCTTGGTCGCCAGGGCGAGCAGGATTCCGGTGTCGCGGAGCCGCTTCAGCTGCTCCTGGAAGCGGCGGTAGACGAGGCCGGGATATTGGCGGTCGACGGCGACTCCCTCGACACCGTCCTCGCCGACGATCCCGCCCCACAAGGTGTTGTCGGCGTCGAGCACGACCACCTTCTTGCGGGCCGAATGGCGCTCGCGGATCGCCTGGCCGTAGGCCGCCGAGATGGCGTCGAGCGCCGGCCTGGTGTAGGGCATCCGCATCGCCAGCCGGTTCTGCAGGTTCAGGGCCCGCCCGGCGCCGAGCCCGGCGACGATCCCGCCGACGTCGACCAGCGATATGTTGGCCGCCTCGCGGGCGA
>Ga0190266_10000147_pt1 | contig 10468 bp, 14 predicted proteins | sample Popmic220T_FD_132448 | JGI IMG/M metagenome (GOLD analysis project Ga0190266, IMG submission 132448) | Populus adjacent soil microbial communities from riparian zone of Indian Creek, Utah, USA - 220 T | ecosystem: Environmental > Terrestrial > Soil > Riparian zone | place: USA: Utah | collected...
CGCGAGGCCGAGGAGCGGGGCGCGGCGGAGCTTGCCGTGCTCGTCGTGCGGCAGAGTGACGGGCTGCCCGGGCAGGGCTGGTGGATCGGGGCTGACGCCCGCGAGCGCGGCTATGACGGGCCTTGGGAAGGTCCGGACGCGGCCCGCTTCATCGCCTCGGTCCAGAGCGAAACCTTTGCCTTCTGGCAGTCCAGCAATGGGACAGTGGCCCAAAACGGGCCGCGTTAACCATATCCGCTCACCCCTTGCTCGCCGATTTGCGTCATAAGCGCTGCGGGAGAGGACGCTGCATGACCAAAGCCGTTCATATATTTGCGCGGAGCGCCGCAATTGCCGGCCTGCTCACGCTCGCCGCCTGCAACCGCGGCGACGGCAACAATCTTGCCGAGGTCGACAACAGCCTGATCGGCAACGGCGCCGACCCTGCGTTGACCAGCGCGCTCGAGGACCAGATCCTCGTCGATCCCAATCTCGTCCAGCAGGCGCGGCCGAACAGCGCGCGCGGGGCAGGGGCGCCGCCCCAGGCGCAATATCCGGCCGGTTCGGCTGGTCCCCGCGGTGGCCAGGCCGGCGGGGACGCGATGCAGAGCGCCTGCGGCGTTCCCTTCACCACCGGCAATTCCTACGCCCAGCGCTTGCCGGCCCAATTCCCGATGTATCCGGGCGGCCGTCTGACCGAGGCGGCGGGCGCCGATCGCGGCGACTGTCATATCCGCGTCGTCACCTTCAACACCGCGGATGGTCCGGACCGCGTGATTGGCCATTACCGCAATCTCGTCACGGGGGCGGGCTTCTCGGTCGAGCAGCAGGCCCGAGGCGCGGACAAGATCCTGGGCGGCGTCAATGGCGAGGCGGCTTATTATCTGATCGTCACCCCCGCCGGCACCGGCTCCGACGTCTCGCTGATCGTCAACAACGGCCGCTGACCCCCGGCACTGGCGGAGCGGAAGCAGGGCGGCTACAGCCGCCGCCATGCCCAGCCTTATTCTCGTCATGCTCGGCGGCGCCATCGGCGCCGGGGCGCGCCACCTGGTCGGCGCCGCCTTCCTCGCCCGGCTGGGCCCAGGCTTTCCCTGGGGCACGCTGGCCGTGAACCTTGTGGGCGGGCTTGCCATGGGGCTGCTCGCCGGCTGGCTGAGCCGCGCCGGGGGGACGGACCAGGCCCGGCTGTTCCTTGGCGTCGGCATTCTCGGCGGCTTCACCACCTTCTCCGCCTTCAGCCTGGAAACCTGGCTGTTGATCGAGCGCGGCCAGCCAGGACCGGCGGCGGCCTATGTTCTCGCGTCGGTCGTCGGCTCCCTCGCCTTGCTCCTTGCCGGCCTGTTCGCGACGCGGGCCGCGGCATGAGCGCCGCTGATCAGGTCCGCCAGCTGCGGGTTTCGAGCGAGGATGACGGCATCCGCCTCGACCGCTGGTTCAAGCGCAACCTGCCCGACGTGACGTTCGGCCAGATCTCGCGCTGGGCGCGGACCGGGCAGCTGCGCGTCGACGGCAAGCGCGCCGCGCCGGGCGACCGGATCGAGGCGGGGCAGACCGTCCGTATCCCGCCGCTCGGCGAGGAGGCGCCGGCGCCGAAGAAGGAGCGCGTTCGCGAAACGCTGAGCGACGACGAGGTCGAGTTTGTCCGCTCGATGGTGATCGAGGAGGATCCGTCCGCGATCGTCCTCAACAAGCCTCCGGGACTCGCCACCCAGGGCGGGACCAAGACCAAGGATCATCTCGACCGGCTGCTCGAAGGGCTCGTCGCCGAAGGCGCGGCGCGGCCGAAGCTCGTCCACCGGCTCGACAAGGACACGTCGGGCCTGCTGCTGGTCGCCCGGAGCCCGCGCGCCGCGGCCTTCTTCGCCAAGGCCTTTTCCGGGCGCACCGTGCGCAAAGTCTATTGGGCGGTGGTCGTCGGCGTGCCGCGGATCGATGATGGGTTGATCGAGCTGCCGATCGCCAAGCAGCCCGGCACCGGCGGCGAGAAGATGCATGTCGACGAGGAAGAGGGGCTGGCCGCGAAGACCCGCTACAGAGTGATCGAGCGGGCGGGCAACCGCGCCGCCTTCGTCGCGCTCGAGCCCTATACGGGGCGCACGCACCAGCTGCGCGTGCACATGGCGGCGATCGGTCATCCGATCGTGGGCGACGGCAAATATGGTGGGCAGGACGCTTTCCTGACCGGCTCGATCAGCCGCAAGCTGCACCTTCACGCCCGGCGCCTCAGGATCGACCATCCCGATGGCGGCCGGATCGACGCCAATGCCGAAATGCCGGATCATTTCGCGGCCACGCTCGCCTCGCTCGGCTTCGATGCGCAAGCGGGCGACATCGAGCTCGACGAGGTCAAATTCTCCGAGACCGCCGAGGGCAAGCGCAAGGCCACTTCCGCGGCGGCCAAGTCGCGCCGCAAGGAACGGCGGGGCGAACGGCGCGGGCGGGGCAAGAAGGCGTGAACCGCCTGGCCCTGTTCGATTGCGACGGCACCCTGGTCGACAGCCAGCATGTGATCTGCGCGGCGATGGACGCCTGCTTTGCAGCGCTCGATCTGCCGCCGCCCGGGGCCGAGCGCACCCGGCGCGTGGTCGGGCTCAGCCTCGTCGAGGCGATGCGCGAGGTGGCGCCGGAGGCGGACGCAGCGCAGCACCATGCTTTGGCCGACGCCTATAAGGGCGCCTTCCAGCGGCTGCGCGCCGAGGGGCTGGTGCACGAGCCGCTTTATGACGGCGTCGCCGCATTGATCGACCGGCTGGAGGCCGATGGCTGGCTGCTCGGCGTTGCCACGGGCAAGTCGGACCGCGGGCTCGCCCTTTGCCTCGAGGCGCACGGCCTCGCCGGGCGGTTCGTCACCCTGCAGACCGCCGACCGCCACCCGTCAAAGCCGCATCCCTCGATGATCGCGCAGGCGATGGCCGAGACGGGCGCGGCCCCGCAAACGACGATGATGATCGGCGACACGACCTACGACATGGCGATGGCGCGCGCGGCGGGCGCCCACGCGATCGGCGTCGGCTGGGGCTATCATCGCGCCGACGAACTGCTCCGGGCCGGCGCGCACCGCATCGCCGAGACTCCGGGCGACATCCTCCATTTCGCGAAAGAGGCGGCATGACTCCCCCGCAGGACGACACAATGTGGCGCAACCGGTTCATCCTCATCAACCTGGTGCGGATCGGCGGGACGGTACTTACCCTGCTCGCCATCCTGCTGTGGCAGAGCGACATGTTCGTCGAAGGCGGATCGTGGGTCGGATTTCCGCTCGCTTTGGGCGGTCTCGTCGCCAGTTTCTTCGGCCCGCGCTATCTCGCGCGGCGGTGGCGCACGCCGCCCTCTCCGTGAAGCGTTTCTACAAGAAGGCCGAGGCTGGAGAGGACCGCGCGATCCTGCTCGACGGCCGGCCGGTGCGGACGCCCGGCCGCGCGCCGCTGGTGGCGCCGACCGAGGCACTCGCCGGGGCGATCGCCGACGAGTGGAATTTGCAGGACGACGTGATCGACCCGCGGTCGATGCCGCTGACCGGTCTTGCCAATGCCGCGATCGATCGGGTGGCCGCCGATCCGCAAGCCTTCGCCGACGGCCTTGCCGCTTATGGCGAGAGCGACCTCCTCTGCTACCGCGCCGAAGGACCGGAGACGCTCGCCGCGCGCCAGTCGGAATTGTGGGACCCGATCCTCGCCTGGGTGCAACAGCGCTATGAAATCGTGTTCGAGCTGGCGATGGGCGTCATCCACATGCCGCAGCCTCCCGAAACCGTCGTACACCTGCGCGAAGCGGTCGCCGCGCGCGATCCGTTCCAGCTCGCCGGGCTTTCGCCGCTGGTCACCATCTCCGGCTCGCTGATCGTGGCGCTGGCGGTCGCGGAAGGTGCGATCTCGCTCGACGCCGCATGGGCCGCCGCGACGCTCGACGAGCAATGGCAGGCGGAGAATTGGGGTGAGGACGCCGAGGCTGCCGCGGCCCTCGCCAATCGCCGCCGCGACTTCGCCGCGGCCGCCCGCTTTCTCGCCTTGCTCTAGGCTTCGGGCGCGGCCTCTTCAGCCGCCGGAGCAGCGTGCGTCCCCCTTGGGAGGAACCATTTGGCGATGGTCAGTCCGGCCAGGATCAGCGAGGACGATTCGGCGACGAAGGCATAAATCCAGTAGCGCCAGCCGAAATGGTTGAAGATCGGCGTGGCCAGATATTCCCAGACGCAAAAGCCGAGCGAGAAGAGGATGACGAGTTGTGCGCTCGCGCGGAAGCTCCGGCCCCCGCCGCCGACTGCCGCCAGGCCGAAGGCCATGAGCAGCCCGGCGATCAGCGCCATGACGAAGCCGGGCGCCAGCATCGACATGTCCTCGGGCGGATAGCCCATCGTATTGAAATAGACGGTGGCGATCGGGCCCTGCGCATAAGCGATCGAGCCCTGGGCGGTGGCATGGTTGGGAATGATGTAGGCGCCGGTCCCGGTCTGCGTCAGGTTCTGGTTGAGCGCGAGCTGGATCGCCGCGCTCTTGGTGTCATCGACCCGGTGGAAGGGCAGCTCGCCGAGTGGCGTCGCCCAGAAGATGAAGCCCATGACGAACAGGATCAGTCCGCCGACGAGGCCGCCGATGATGGTCCGGACCATGATGCCCTCCCTGTCTATTCGAGGAAGAGGATAGACCCTAGCCGATCAGTTCGCGAACGAAATCGTGGAGGAAGACGCGCCGGGTCGCCTTGAGCCGCTCGGCCTTCAGGATATTGTGGACCAGTTCGCAGCATTTCTCGGCGTCGTTGTTGATCAGCACATAATCATATTCGGCCCAGTGGCTGATTTCCGCCGCGGCGCGGTCCATCCGGCGCTTGACCACCTCGTCGCTGTCGGTGGCGCGGTTGCGCAGCCGGCGCTCCAGCTCCTCCATCGACGGCGGAAGGATGAAGACCCGGACGATGTCGGGATCGACCTGCTTGAGCTGCTGCGTGCCCTGCCAGTCGATGTCGAGCAGCACGTCGCGGCCGCCCTCGATCACCTTCATCACCTCACTCTTGAGCGTCCCGTAGCGGTGGCCGAAGACGTGCGCCCATTCGAGAAATGCGCCCTTTGCGACCATCTCATCGAATGCCGCATCATCGACGAAATGATAGTCCGCGCCGTCGGTCTCGCCCGGGCGGATCGGGCGGGTGGTGGCGGAGACGGACATGGCGACGCCCTCGTCCCTCCCCATCAGCATCCGCGCGATGGTCGATTTGCCGGCGCCCGAAGGGCTGGAAAGGACGTAGAGGAGGCCCCGTCGCTGGAAGGCGCTTGCGATTTCCATGGGCGCACCTGCCTTGGCGAGGGCGCGCGCGTCAAGGGCAGACGCGCGCGAATTATGCGCTAATGTGCGTTTCATGGGGCGGATGGTCGCGTTGCTTCGGGCGGTGAATGTCGGGGGACGCAAGCTGCCGATGGCGGATCTGCGCGCGCTCTGCGAAGGGCTCGGCTGGAGCGATGTCGCGACCTACATCCAGAGCGGTAACGTCGTTTTCGCCGCGTCCGGCAAGCCCCCGGCGATCGAGGCCGCGCTGGAAAAGGCGATAAATGCGAAATCCGGCATGGACGTGCCGGTGATCGTTCGGACCGCCGCCGAATGGGCGAAGCTGGCGGCGGGCAATCCGTTTCCGGATGAGCCGCCGAACCGGGTCATGCTCCTCCTCTCGAAGGCGCCGGCGGCCAATAGCGCGGAGGCGGCGATCGAAGCGCGCGGCCGAAACGGAGAGCGCGTCCGCCGAGCCGGCGATGCGCTCTGGTTCCACTATCCGGAGGGCGCCGGCACCTCGAAGATCACGCCCGCTCTGGTCGACCGCGCCGTCGGTTCGCCGGCAACCGCGCGCAATTTCAACACCGTCCGGAAGCTTGAGGAGATGCTCCAGGCATGACCGACGCCCCCCTCATTCCGCGCCGCTACTGGGCGGTCGCCTTCGCGCTAGTCGCGGTCATGGCCGCGATCCTGCTGTGGATGGGCCGCACGCCGATTTGCACCTGCGGAACAGTGAAGCTCTGGGTTGCGACCGTGCAGGGCCCGGACAACAGCCAGCACATCGCCGATTGGTACACGCCGAGCCACATCATCCACGGCTTCCTCTTCTACCTGCTCGGCTGGCTCTGTCTCAGGCGCAACCCGCCCGGCGACCGGCTGATCGCGGCGGTGGTGATCGAGGCGGCCTGGGAGATCCTGGAGAACAGCCCGATGATCATCGACCGTTACCGCGAGGCGACGATCGCACTCGGCTATACTGGCGACAGCGTCATCAATTCAGTTTTCGACGTCGTCTGGATGATGCTTGGCTTTGGCATCGCTCGCCGGCTGCCGGTCTGGGCGACAGTGGCGCTCGCGCTTGCGTTCGAGCTGCTGACTTTGCTCGTGATTCGCGACAACCTGTTCCTCAACGTGCTGATGCTGGTCGCGCCGAACGACGCGATCCGCGCCTGGCAGGGAGCCCTGTGATGCGATCGGTGCTCGCCCTTCTGCTCCTGGTTGCCGCGCCGGCGGAGGCGTCGGAACTGTTCGGCGGCTTGCTCGCGCACGACGTGGGTTCGCCGTTCAGCGCCGGCGGCTTCGAGAGCGGCGCCGACGTCGAGATTGGCTGGCGCGGTGGCCGGATCGCAGCGCTCCGCGCAATCGGGGCGCCGTCACCTTACGCCTTCGCCTCGATCGCGACCGCGGGGGAGACCGATCTCGCCGCGGCAGGACTCAGTTGGCGGATTGGCGGCCGGCTGTTCGCGCGCCCCGGCATCGGCCTCGCCATCCACGACCGGTCGAGCCACGGCGTCCGCAACGGTTTCCGCACCGATCTCGGCTCCCGCGTCCTGTTCGAGCCCGAACTCGGCCTCGGCTATCAATTGAATCCGCGCCTCTCGATCGAGGCGACCTGGGTTCATGTCAGCCAGGGCCAACTCTTCAGCCGGCAGAATCCGGGCATGGACAGCGTCGGGCTCCGGCTCAGCTACGGCCTGCGCTAGCGGCCCAGCATATTCTCCGGCTTGACCACCCGGTCGAACGTCGCCTCGTCGACCAGGCCGAGTTCGACGCCGGCTTCCTTCAGCGTCAGGCCCTTCTTGTGGGCGTGCTTGGCGATCGCGGCGGCGTTGTCGTAGCCGATCTCGGGCGCGAGCGCGGTGACCAGCATCAGCGACTTGCTCATCAGCTCGGAGATACGGCGCTCATCGGGCTCCATCCCCTCGAGGCAGCGCGCGGTGAAGCTCTCCATGCCGTCGGCGAGCAGGTTGATCGAGCGGATCACGTTGGCGCCGATCAGCGGCTTGAACACGTTGAGCTCCATATGCCCCTGCAGGCCGCCGATGGTGACCGCGACATGATTGCCCATCACCTGCGCGGCGACCATCGTCAGGCTCTCGCACTGGGTGGGGTTGACCTTGCCGGGCATGATCGAGCTGCCCGGCTCGTTCTCGGGCAGCTTGAGTTCCCCGATCCCGCAGCGCGGGCCGGAGCCGAGCAGGCGGATGTCGTTGGCGATCTTCGAGAGCGAGACGGCCAGCACGTTGAGCGCGCCCGAAAGCTCGACCAATGTGTCGTGGGCGGCCAGCGCTTCGAACTTGTTGGGCGCGGTCTCGAAGGGAAGGCGGGTCAGCTGCGCGATCTCGGCGGCAAAGCGCTCGCCGAAGCCCTGGGGGGCGTTGATGCCGGTGCCGACCGCGGTGCCCCCTTGGGCGAGCTGATACAGCCGCGGCAGCACCGCCTCGACCCGGGCGATGCCCGATTCGATCTGCCACGCGTAGCCGGAGAATTCCTGGCCGAGCGTCAGCGGGGTGGCGTCCTGGAGATGGGTGCGGCCGATCTTGACGATCCGGTCCCAGCTCTCGGCCTGGCCGTTGAGCGTACGCAGGATCGTGTGCAGCGCCGGCAGCAGCCGCGCATTGACCGCGCGCGCCGCGGCGACGTGCATCGCGGTCGGGAAGCTGTCGTTCGACGACTGCGCCTGGTTGACGTGGTCGTTGGGGTGGACCGGCGACTTGCCGCCGCGCTCGCCGGTCAGGATCTCGTTGGCGCGCCCCGCGATCACCTCGTTGGTGTTCATGTTGGATTGCGTGCCCGAGCCGGTCTGCCAGATGACCAGCGGGAACTGGTCGTCATGCTCGCCGCGCGCGACCTCGCCTGCCGCCTGCTGGATCGCTTCGCCGAGGCTGGCGTCGAGCGCGCCGTCGCGGGCGTTGACCCGCGCCGCCGCCTGCTTGACGAAGCCCAATGCGTGGACGATCTCGATCGGCATCCGCTCGCGCGTCCCGAACGGGAAATTCTCGATCGAGCGCTGAGTCTGCGCGCCCCAATAGGCGTCGCCGGGAACCTCGATTTCGCCGAAAGAATCGCTTTCCATGCGGGTGCCGCCAGCCGTCATCGTCATACCTGCCTGTGAACGCGCCCGGGGAAATCCGGGACGAGGCGGCGCTACTATTTCTTGCGGCTGAAATCCACCGAGACGACGTTGGAGCCGTCCTCGATCGGCTCGGCGGCCGGGGGATCGTTTTCGGCGCGCTCGTGCTCGTCGAGATCGCCCTCGTCGCCCTGCGCCTGGAATTGCAGCGCGAAATTGACCGCCGGGTCGACGAAGCCGGTGATCGCCGCGAAGGGAATGGCGAGCCGCGCTGGGGCCTGGTTGAAGCTGAGGCCGACCTCGAAGCCGTCTTCGCGCACCTTGAGGTCCCAGAAACGGTTCTGGATGACGATCGTCATCTCGTCCGGGAAACGCTCGGTGAGGTGCTTGGGAATGTCGACTCCGGCCGCGCCGGTTTTGAAGGTGATATAGAAATGGTGACCGCCGGGCAGGCAGCCGGTCGCCTCGACCTCGCCCAGCACCCGGCCGACGACGGCGCGCAGGGCCTCCTGCACGATCTCGTCGTAGGGAATCAGGCTGTCTGGCGTCTCTTCGCTCATCACAGACGATCTGGTAGCGCGGTGGCAAAAGGGGTCAAGCGCTTCGCGCTCCCCTAGGGGAGTCAAACGCCCCGTCGCTCAGGAGGATGCAATGCCGGTCGATGCCACTCTGCCCTATGACGAGAGCAACATTTTCGCCCGTATCCTGCGCGGCGAGATCCCGGCGAAGACCGTCTATGAGGACGAGCACGCGCTGGCCTTTCACGACATCAATCCACAGGCTCCCGTCCATATCCTCGTCATACCCAAGGGGCCCTATGTCTCGTGGGACGACTTTTCGGAGCGCGGCAGCCCGGAGGAGATTGCGGGCTTCGTCCGGGCGGTGGGCAAGGTCGCGCGCGACGCGGGGCTGGTCGCGCCGGGCTATCGTCTGCTCGCCAATGCCGGCCGGCACAGCGGGCAGGAGGTGCCGCACCTTCACGTCCACATTTTCGGCGGGCGCGGGCTGGGGCCGATGCTGGCGCGCTGAACAAGCCCCTTGCCCCGACGCGCGAACTGGCTAGGCTCCGCGCAAACGCAAAAGCGACAAAAGGGGACAGTGAATGGCAACGGCGGCACCCAACGGCTTCCTTGCGCGCATTCTCGCGCGCAAGAGCGTCGCGTTGGTCCAGGAAGAAACGCGGACCAGTGAGCTCAAGCGCTCGCTCGGCTCCTGGAACCTGGTCTTCCTTGGCATCGGCTGCATCATCGGCGCGGGCATTTTCGTCCGCACCGGCAACGCCGCGGCACTGCACGCCGGGCCTGCCGTCCTCATCGCCTACGCCATCGCCGGAATCGTCTGCGCCTTCGCCGGGCTTTGCTATGCCGAGCTTGCCTCGACGCTTCCCGTCTCGGGTTCGGCCTACACCTACAGCTACGCGACCATTGGCGAATTCGCCGCGTGGATCATGGGCGCCCTGCTGCTGCTCGAATATGGCCTCGCCGCCTCGGTCGTGGCGGTCGGCTGGTCGGGTTATATGGTGAGCCTGCTGGGCGACATCGGAATCCACATACCCGCCACGCTCACCGGGCCGATGGGCCACCACCTGCAGCAAGACGGCGTCGATGTGCTGGTCAACGGCGCACCGGTCGTCTTCGTGTTCAACCTCCCCGCTTTCCTGGTCTGCGCCGCGCTCGCCATCCTGCTCTGCGTCGGCGTTTCGGAATCGGCCAAGTTCAACAATGCGATCGTGGCCATCAAGGTGACCGTGCTGGTCGCCTTCATCCTCGTCGGCGGCTTCATCATCCTTTCGAACCTGCCGGCCTACCTGCCCAACTGGGATCCGTTCATTCCCGAGCCGACCGGCAGGGACGGCGAGTTCGGCTGGAGCGGCATCCTGCGCGCCGCCTCGATCGTCTTCTTCGCCTATATCGGCTTCGAGGCGGTCTCCACGGCCGGCCAGGAAGCCAAGGATCCGGGCAAGGACATGCCGTTCGGGATCATCGGCAGCCTCGTCGCCTGCACCGTGATCTACATTCTCGTGTCGATCGTCCTGACCCTGATCGTGCCCTACAATTCGCTGAACGTGCCGGATCCGGTGGCGGTCGCGGTCGACGGGTCTGCGCCGCAATGGGCCTGGTTCGCCAAGACCGTGAAGGTCGGCGCGATCATCGGC
>Ga0190266_10000148_pt1 | contig 10459 bp, 8 predicted proteins | sample Popmic220T_FD_132448 | JGI IMG/M metagenome (GOLD analysis project Ga0190266, IMG submission 132448) | Populus adjacent soil microbial communities from riparian zone of Indian Creek, Utah, USA - 220 T | ecosystem: Environmental > Terrestrial > Soil > Riparian zone | place: USA: Utah | collected...
CGACGCGCGCTGGGTCGTCATTTTCGGTGGTGACGCTAGTCCGGAGGCGGCAGCCGACGAAATCCAACGGGCACGAGAGCTAGGCATCCCGGAGCCCCGGATTCTGCGGCGGCAGAGCAGTTTCCGCAGCGTTGCGATCGTTCCCAGCCGAGAGGCTGCCATGTCTGTACTGCCCAATGCGCGCCGCGTGCGCCAAGATGCCTATGCGGTCAGGCTGGCAAGCTGGTGCCCGCGCCTCCGCGAAGGCGATCAATACGGGGCGTGCGACTAACTTTGGAAGCAAGGCGCGGGACGCGGATGTCCGCGAAAGGGGGCAAAGAGGCCATCGATACAAAGGAGATTCGTCGATGGCTTACAGGATCGAAGGATTGGCCCCCGAGCAATTCGCGCCGCTGTTCGGGATGAGCGACGAGGCGCTCGTGGCGCGCAATGCGCGTCGCGCCGTGGCGGACGGGCCGGGCTATCCGTGCCGGATCACGCTGGAGGAGGCCGAGCCCGGCGAAGAGCTGGTGCTGGTCCATCACGTGTCGAACGACACCGCGACGCCGTTCCGCGCGTCCCACGCCATCTATGTGCGCCGAGCGGACAAGGCCGGCTCCTATGCCGACGAAGTGCCGCCGATCTTCGCCACGCGCACGCTCGGCCTGCGCGGGTTCGACGGGGAGGGCATGTTGCGGGGCGCGCTGCTCGCCCTGCCCGGCGAGGCCGACGCGATGATCCGCGAACTGCTCGAGCGGCCGGAGGTCGCCGAAATCCACGCCCACAATGCCGCGCTCGGCTGCTTCCTGGCGCGGATCGAGAGGAATTGACCATGGCCAGCCTTGCAACCGACCATCAGGCGGGTAGACCGGTCGCCGTGAACGACCGCGTGACGATTAGCGACGACGAGGCGTGGGCCGCGTTCGAGCGGCGCGACCGGAGCTGGGACGGCCGAATCCTCGGCGGCGTCAAATCGACCGGCATCTATTGCCGCCCCTCTTGCCCGGCGCGGCGGCCGAAGCGGGAGAATGTCGAGTTCTTCCCCGACGGCGGCGCGGCGCGGGCTGCCGGCTATCGTGCCTGCCTGCGCTGCGAGCCCGACGACGTGAACCGCGAGGAGGTTGCGCTCAAGAAGGCGTTCGGCCTGCTCGCCGGAGCGGAGGAGGCGATCGCGCTGGAGGCGCTGGCAGAGGCGGTCGGCTATTCGCCGCATCATTTCCACCGGCTGTTCAAGCGCGCCACCGGCGTCACGCCGGCCGCCTATGCGCGCGGCCTCAGGGCCAAGCGGGCGGAGGCGGCGCTGGCCGAGAGCGGGCGGATCACCGACGCCATCTACGACGCCGGCTATTCGGGCCCGGCGCGCTTCTATGCCGACGCCAAGGGGAGGCTCGGCATGACGCCATCCGCGTGGCGCGACGGTGGGCGGGGCGAGACGATCCGCTGGGCAACCGCCGAGACCGACCTCGGCACGATGCTCGTCGCGGCGACCGCCAAGGGCATCTGCCGCCTGTCGTTCGATGAGGATGACGGCGCGCTGAAGCGGCGCTTCCCCAAGGCCGAGATCGCCCATGGCGGCGCGGAGATGGCCGATCTGGTCGCGCGCACGGTGGCGGCGGTGAACGCGCCCGAGAAGCCGCACGATCTCCCGCTCGACGTCCACGGCACCGCCTTCCAGGAGGCGGTCTGGCGCGAGCTGCAGCGGATTCCCGCCGGCGAGACGCGCACCTACGCCCAGATCGCGGCGGCGGTCGGCAAGCCGAAGGCGGTGCGGGCGGCGGGGACGGCGAACGGCGACAACAATGTCGCGGTCCTCATCCCCTGCCACCGCGTCATCCGCACCGACGGCACGCTCGGCGGCTACGCCTATGGGCTCGAGCGCAAGGCGAAGCTGCTCGAGCGCGAACGCCGCGCCGCGCTTTAGTTGCGCGGCGGCGCGCCGGCCGCGGCGGCGGCCGCCGGCTGGTCGGCGCCGGGCAGGCGGCCAGCTTTCTCCTCGAGCCGCGCCAGCATCTCGCGCGCGGTTTCGTGGCGGACCCGGCCGGCCTCGCGCTCGCGCTCCTCGCGCTCCTCGCGGCGCCGGCGCTCGTCCTCGGATTCGTTGCCGCGGTGCGGGGTCGCATAGGCGTCGGGGCGGATCACCGCGATCGCCTCGCGGACCATGTCGCGCTGCTCGAAGTCGGCCGCGACCTTGAAGCGCAGCTCGCCGTCGCTCGGCGCCAGCTCCATCGCCGAATAGAGCGCGTTCTGGGCGCCGTCGGGCGGGCGCACGCCCTGGGCGACGAAGCTGTCATAATAAGCTTCGAGCACCAGCGGATCGTTTTCGGCGACGCGGTTGGCGCGGATGAAGAGCTGGCGCGCGGCCGTCCACGACGCTTCGTCGGCCGAACGGGCGGCGCGCAGTTGGCCGATCTGGATCAGCCCCTTGGTGGTCAGCGCGCGCGGATTGTTCGGCTGGAGCGCCAGGAGCCGGTCTGCGGCGGCCAGAGCGGGGGCGTCGTTGCCGGCCAGCCGCTCGGCCTCCATCAGCAGGCCGATGGCGAAGGGATCGTCGGGGAAGCGCGCGGCGATGGTCCGCACCTCGGTCGCGAACTCCGCCGCCTCGCGCTGGGGATAGCCCTGGCTCAGCTTGATCTCGTGGGTGATCAGCGCCTGCTCGGCCGGGCGCAGCGCGCGGGTCGTGATCTCGCCGACGTCGATCGTCCGGAACGGAAGGCGCACCGAGGTGAAGCGGCTGGAACCGGCGAAGTCGTAGAGCTCGCTGTTGAAGCGGCCGATGTCCGGAAAGGCCTGCCGCGCCGCCTCCTCGTAGGTGGTGCCGCCGTTGATCAGGCTCAGATATTGCTCGAGCTGGCGGCGGCGCTCGGGATGCTCGAACGCGTAGCGCACCAGCAGCCAGCCCTCGGCGTAGAGCAGGAACACGTTGGTGCCGCCGACCTCCTGGTAATTGTGGGCGCGCAGCAGCCGCTCGATCGGCAGCCAGCCGAGCGAGCGGAAGGTCGAGAAACGGTGCTCGGCGGGCAAGCCGACCTCGATCACGTCGTTGTCGAGGATCCGGGTCGAGCCCCAGAATTCGGCGAAGCCTTCCGAATACCAGGTCGGATAGGTGGCCGGGAAATAGCGGTACATGAAATGGTGGGTATATTCGTGGAGCAGGATGCTCTCGGGATCGAGATCGCCGGCATGGGTGGCGCGCTGCGAGCGGGTGCCGACCAGCATCTGGGCGCGGGCGCCGGGCGAATAATAGCCGGCGACGCCGCTGCTGGCCGGCGCGCCCAGCATCTGCGCCACGCCGGCGCCGCTGGCCATCAGGAACACGCGCAGCTTGTTCGGCGCCGGCGGCGCCGTCACATGGTGATAGGCGCGCAGCACGTAGTTGAACCGCTCGAGCTTTGCCGCGAAGTCGCGCGCGTCCTGTTCGCTGCCCTCGCTGTAGACGATGAAATTGCGCGACGTCGCCTCGAACCATTCGGCTTGGGCGGCCGTCGAGAAGAATAGCCCGAAAGCGATCAAGAGATTGCGAATCATGGATTTTATCCTGCCAAGGCGGTGATTCATAAGGATTGCGGAACCATTTCGCAACTAGCCTCCGCCGGCGGGCGCCGCGCCAGCCGCGGCCGGCGAATGCTCGCAGGAATAGACGAGGCGCTCGTTCGGCAGATGCGGCAGGATCGCGCCGATGTCGCGCTGTTGATCGGCGAGGATCGTGCGCGCCTCGGGATCGGCGGTGCAGGCCTTGACGTCGACGTCGCGGCGCAGCGCGCGCACCCGCCCCATCGTCGGCGCGTCGAGCAGATAGCGGGTGACGACATATTCGCCGGTGCCCGGCGTGAACTGCAGTACCGAGACGGCCTGCTCGGCATTGGGGACGAGGATCCGCGTCCAGGTCTCGCCATTGCGGGCATATTGGGTGCGATCGTTCATGCAGCCGCTGGCATTCCATTCGAGCGGCACGTCGCTGGTGGGCGAGACGGTGACCCGGCTGCGCTCGGCGATGAGACGGCAGGTGTTGGTGCCGGCGAACCGGTCGGGCCCGGTCGCGGCGGCGGCGGCCGGGGCCTCGGGCGCGGCTTCGGCGGCGGCCAGGCTTGGCCGGGCGATGAAGGCGATGATCGCCAGCAGCAGCAGCCCGGCGCCGGCGCCGCCGAGGATCCTGGCCGGCTTCAACCGGTCCTTCATCAGCATGATCCCGGCGCCGCCGAAGGCGACGAGCGACAGCGCGAGGCACAAAATGGCGAGGGCGAGCCGAGTCTCGCGGCTTTCCTCGATCTCGGCGAGAGTACGTTCGCGCGTGTCGCGGGCCTTGAGCGCCGCAGCGGCGGCCGCGGCCTCGCGGGCGCGCGCTTCGGCGTCGCCGCGCTCGGCGTCCTGCCGAAGCCGGTCGGCCATCGAAATGCACTCGGTGGTCACCGCCTGGAACGGCTGGTGCGCCTCGCGCAGGAAGGCGGTCAGCTCGCGGTTGGCAACGGCGAAGGCGAACGGCGAATCGCCGCTCTCGTTGCGGGTGATCAGCGTGTTGACGCCGATCACGCGGCCGCACTGGTCGAGCAGGGGTCCGCCCGAATGGCCGCGCGCGATGTTGGCGGTGTGGAGCAGGGTGGTGATGCCGTTGATCGGGCGGACGTTGGAAAAGATGCCGACCGAGCGGGTCGGTGGCAGCGGCTGGATATAATCGTCGGCCGAGCGCGCGGTGGCGAGATCGACATTGCCGGGATAGCCGAGCGCCGCGACCGGCGCGCCGTCCTCAAGCGGGCCGGTGTAGAGCGGGACGGTCGGGAGGGCGCCTTCTTCCACTTCGAGCAAGGCGAGATCGCGCGCCGGATCGACCGCGATGATCCGCGCTCGCGCGGCCTTCGCGCCTTCCGAAGGCACGACTCCGATCGCCACGTTCGCGCCCTCCGTCGCCTGGGCGACGACATGGGCGTTGGTCACCACCCGGTTCGGCGCGACCGCGAATCCCGAGCCGTGGCCGAAGCCGGAGACCTCGCCCTCCTCGAAGGCGATGACCACGACGCGCACCACCGCGCGCCCCGCCGCCGAAATGTCGTCGGCCCGCGCCGGCGCGGCCAGCGCGAACAGGGTCAGCAGGAACAGGATCAGCCGGCGCATTGTCACTCCCAGATCAGGTCCCTATTTCTATGGGCGCATGGCGGTCGCTGGCAAGCGCGGGGAAAGCGTGCCTCTCGTCCCGGAACGGGAGATCGGAGCCGAGATGCGGCGGGCGCGGAAGATTACAAAGATTACACTCGATCGCGCCTTCGCGCCTCGCATCACGCCCGCCGAGGACCAAGAAACGCACCGCCTGGAAGGGGCGGGGGCCGGCGGTCCAAACAGGCATGCGAGTCGCTCCTCCGGGCGAGGGAGCGACTCATTTATCTCATCGAACAAGCTGTAGGAAAGCACTTTTGTTCGGTTTTTGTTCGAAGTCGATATCGGCTAGCAAATTGGGTGTACTTTCACCGGAATTCCGGCGACGGTTTATTCATGGCTTCGGGGACAGGGGGAATCGCCATGACGGATGTCGCGCCATTGCCGGAGCCCAGCCCGCCGTCGCTGGCGCGCAGGATCGTCGCCTTTCCGCTGACCCTGATGCTGATCGCGGTGGTCGTCTTCGCAGCCGCCTCGCTGCTCGCCAACCTCCTGATCGACCGGATCCCGCGTCACAGCGGGTCGCCGATGATTCTGCTCAATGCGCTCGCGGTCCTCGCCTGCATGCTGCCGGCCTATTGGCTGTTCTGCCGCTTCGTCGCGCGCGAGCCGATGGTCCTGTTCGCGCGCACGGGGGCGGCGAAGGAGCTGGCGGCGGGGGTTGCCGCGGGCCTGGCCGCGTTCTCGGCGGTGGTCGCCATCGTCGCCCTGCTCGGCGGCTATCATGTGGCCGGCTGGGGGCATGCGGTGACGACGCTGTGGGCTGCGCTCGCCATGGCGATCATCTCGGGCTTCGCCGAAGAGCTGCTCTTTCGCGGCATCTTGTTTCGCTACATCGAGCAGACGGCCGGAAGCTGGGCGGCGCTGGCGGCGACCTCCGCCTTGTTCGGTGCGGCGCATCTCGCCAATCCGAATGCGAGCCTCGTCGCCGCCGCGGCGATCGCGGCCGAGGCGGGGATATTGCTGGGCGCCGTCTACATGCTGACCCGGCGGCTGTGGGCGGCAATGGGGCTGCACGCGGCGTGGAATTTCACTCAGGGCTGGGTCTTCGGCCTGCCGGTCTCGGGCGGCGGGGGCGGTGACGGGCTGGTCCGCGGCCAGCTCAGCGGGCCTGAGATCCTCACCGGTGGCGCGTTCGGGCTCGAAGCCTCGCTCGCCGGCGTGATCGTCGCGACCAGCGCGGGCGTCGCTGTGCTGGTGGTCGCGGCGCGGCGCGGCGAGGTGAAGCCGCCGATGTGGAAGCGCCGCGGCGAGACGGTGTTGATCTAACGCGCACGAGCTTGAAAATCGGAGAGAAACGAACAGGGGTCGACGCCGACCCGACGCCGGCAGTCACGCGATCACGATCTCGCCCGGCGGCCAGGCCTCTGGTTCGGGGCGGGAGAGAGATAGCCCCCGCCATGGCGTGAAGTCGCTGGCTAGCGTGGCGGCGCGCCGGCGGCGGCCTGCTCCCGTGGCCGCTCCGAACCATCCGCCAGCCCGCGGATCATGTCGATCAGGCGGCCGGCGGCTTCGCTGCCCGCATTCTGGTGCGGCGCATAGGCCACCGGAGCGAGGACGGTCACGGCCTCGCGGTAGCGGCGCTGGCGGATCAGCACCTGGGCATAGCTTGCGCGCAGCTCCAGATCCTGCGGCGCCAGCTCGTAGGCGCGCGCGAGCCCGGCATTGGCGTTGGAGGGCGGCGCGCCGGCCTGCTGGCGCTCGAACGCGCGGTAATATTCGAGCAGGATCAATGGATCGTCGGGCGCGGCGCGGTTGGCGCGGCGGATCCAGTCGCGCGCCGCGGTCCAGCGCGCCGCATCCTCGATGTGACCGTCGTCGAGCAACTGGACCTCGATCAGGCCGCGGCGGAGCAGGGCCCGGGGCGCGTCGGGCTGGATCGCGAGCAGGGCATCGACCGCGCGGGTGGCGGCCGGGAAATCCTTGGCGAGATACTCCGTGTCGGCGAGCAGCTGGAGCGTCGCGGGATCGTTCGGCGCGGCGGCGGCGCGGGCGCGAACGTCCCGCGCGAAGCCGGGCAGGTCGTCGGGGCGCACGCCCTTGCGCGCGCGGGCCTGCAGCCAGACGATGGCGTCCTCCGCGGGGCTCAGCGTTTCGAGCGTGATCGGGCCGACGGGCGGAACCTGATCGAAGCGGATGCTGATCGTCGGGATGTACAAACTGCGCCGATAGTGGAGGAAATCCCGCTGCAGCGCGTCGAGATCGCCGAACGCCTCCGTCGCCGCCTGCTCGGGCGGCCGGCCCTGGGCGATGCCGGCGATGTAGCGACCGAGTTGCCCCGGCCGCTGGTCCGAGATGACCAGATAGTGGGTCAGGAGCCAGGCATTGGCATAGAAGCTGAAGATGTCGGTGCCCCGCATCTCCCGCTGCGTGTGGAAGAGGAGCGAGCGGATCGCGGGCGGGGTCAGGCCCAGCTCGCGCGAGCGATGGTCAGCGAAGCTGCCGATGGTGACCGTGCCGTCATCCTCGAAACGCGTGTTCGAGAGCAGCTCGGCATAGCCCTCGACGAACCATGCCGGGTAGGGCGTCGAGAAATTCTGCAGCATGAAATGATGCGTATATTCGTGGAACAGCAGGACGTCGGCGGTGAAGGTGCGGCTCAAGGTGAGCCGGGGGGCGACCACGAACGGGCCCTCGATATCGCCGCGGTAGAAGCCGGCCACGTTTTCCGATCCGAACATATCGCCGATCCGGTCGCGCGTGCGCGGCATGAACACGGTGAGCTTGACCGGCGTTTCCCGCGGCGGGGAGGGGGAGAGCCGGCGCAGGACGCCGTCGAACCGTTCGAGCCGCTCGGCGGCGGCACGCACGTCCTGTGGCGATCCTTCGGAATAGACGATGAAATGGGTCGAGACGGCGCGGCGCCATTCCGCCCGGGCCGGCGACGCCGGCAGCGAGGACGCCGCCCAGAAGGCGGCCATCAAAATCAGAAACCGGCGCACCGAATCGCTCCCCGCATCACCCAGGGCGCCACCTAACCCAAAGTAAAATCAAAGAAAAGAATATGGATCGACGTCGACGGCGACGCGCACGCCGCGCGGCCAGGTCAGCGCGCCGAGCCAGTCGCGGATGTTGTCCTGGACGGGAACGGCGCGGGCCGCGTGGACCAGCAGTCGATAGCGGTGGCGGCCGCGGAGCATGGCGAGCGGGGCGGGGGCGGGGCCGAACACGGCCATGTTGTCATGCGCCGGCGCGGCGCGGCCGATCATGCGGGCGGATTCGATCGCCTCGGCCTGGTCCTCGCTCGAGACGACGATCGCGGCGAGGCGGCCGAAGGGCGGCATGCCGGCCTCGCGCCTTGCGTCGGTCTCGGCGGCGTAGAAGCCCTCGGCGTCGCCGCTGACCAAGGCCTGGATGACGCGGGCGGACGGATCGTGGGTCTGGACGAGGACGCGGCCGTGCTTGCCGCCGCGCCCGGCGCGGCCTGAGACCTGCCGGATCTGCTGGAAGCTGCGCTCGGCGGCGCGCAGGTCGCCGCCCGACAGGCCGAGATCCGCGTCGACCACGCCGACCAGCGTGAGGTTGGGGAAGTGATAGCCCTTGGTGACCAGCTGGGTGCCGATGACGATGTCGATCTCGCCGGCTTCCATCCGCGCGACGAACTCGGCCGCCTTTGCGGGTGACCAGATCGTGTCGGAGGTGACGACGATCGTCCGCGCATCGGGGAAGAGCGCGTGGACCTCGTCGGCAATGCGTTCGACGCCGGGGCCGCAGGCGACCAGGCTGTCCTCCTCCTTGCACTCCGGGCAGGCCTTGGGCGAGGGCATGACGTGGCCGCAATGGTGGCAGGCGAGGCGGCGGGTGAAGCGGTGCTCGACCATCCAGGCGGTGCAGTTCGGGCATTGGAAGCGGTAGCCGCAATGGCGGCACAAAGTGAGCGGGGCGTAGCCGCGGCGGTTGAGGAAGAGGAGGCTCTGCTCGCCGTTCGTGAGATTCTCCTCGAGCGCCTCGACCAGGCCGGGGGCGAGCCAGCGGCCGCGCGGCGGCGGATCCTGCAGCATGTCGATTGCCGCCATGTCGGGCAGGCGCGCGCCGCCGTAGCGGTCGGGCAGCTTGAGCTCGGCATAGGTGCCGATCTCGGCCATGTAGCGGCTCTCGATCGCCGGAGTCGCGGAGGCGAGGATGACGGGCACCTGCTCGAAGCTCGCCCGCATCACGGCGACGTCGCGGGCGTGGTACTGGACGCCCTCCTCCTGCTTGAAGCTCGCTTCGTGCGCCTCGTCGACGACGATCAGGCCGAGCCTGGGGTAAGGGAGGAAGAGCGAGGAGCGGGCGCCGACCACGACCCGCGCCTCGCCGGTGGCGATCGCGCGCCAGGCCCGGCGGCGCTGGGATTGGCGCAGGCCGGAGTGCCACGGCACCGGATCGCAGCCGAAGCGGGCGGCGAAGCGCTTGAGGAAGGGCTCGGTCAGCGCGATCTCGGGGAGCAGGACGAGCGCCTGCTTGTCGGCGCGAATCGCCTCGGCGATCGCCTCGAAATAGACCTCGGTCTTGCCCGAGCCGGTGACTCCGTCGAGCAGATAGGGGGCGAATTCGCCCGCCGCGACGGCCGCCCTCAGCGCGCCCGCGGCCTCGGCCTGGCTCGCGTCGAGCGCCGGCGGGCCGTGGTCCGGTTTGGGCACGGGGAAGGGGTCGTCGATGGTCACCTCGATCGGCTCGATCGCGCCGGCCTTGACCAGGCCGCGGATGACGCCGTCCGAAACTCCGCCGATGATCGCCAGCTCGGCGACCAGCCCTTGCCGCTCGCCGATCCGCTCGAGCGCCTGGGCGCGCTGCGGAGTGAGGCGCTCCGGAACGTGGCCGGTGGCGCGATATTCGGTGATTGAGCGCGCGCCGTCGAGCGCGCCCGACGACGGCAAGGCCATGCGAAGCACCGCGGCGAGCGGCGCGAGATAATAATCCGCGGTCCACTCGATCAGGCGGCGCAAGGGGGCGGCGAGCGGGGGAAGGTCGTAGACGTGGACGAGGTTACGCAGCCGGTTGTCGCCGACTTCCTCGGTCTGCAGCCGCTCCGGCTCCCACACCGCGCCGACCAGCTGGCGGGGGCCGAGCGGGGCGACGACGATCGAGCCCGGCTCGACGACCATGCCCTGCGGCACGCGGTAATCGAGCGGGCCCAGAGCAGCGTTGAGGACGATGACGCGGGCGCGGGACATTACGTCCCGCCATATGGCCTTTGCCCGGCTTTGCGAAAGGGGCGAGCCAGCCTCGCTCGGCGGCAAGGCCGGGCGCGCTTCAGTTCTTCACGAATTTGGCTGGGAGAAGCGACGCAGAGACGAGCTGGAGCTGGTTCACGTATCCGCCGAGGCGCCCTTTGAAGCCAACGACAAACTGC
>Ga0190266_10000149_pt1 | contig 10437 bp, 6 predicted proteins | sample Popmic220T_FD_132448 | JGI IMG/M metagenome (GOLD analysis project Ga0190266, IMG submission 132448) | Populus adjacent soil microbial communities from riparian zone of Indian Creek, Utah, USA - 220 T | ecosystem: Environmental > Terrestrial > Soil > Riparian zone | place: USA: Utah | collected...
ACGAACTCACATGAATCTTTTTTAGAATAGTATCTCATTCTGGTTTTTGATACTGAAGATTCTGGTTCAATAATTACTGGAAAATAGACAAAGTTGTCAATATTAGACGGAATATCCGCCAAAGATAAATCATTTATTATGCTACGTATCGCGCGAATACATTCGAACGCATCGGTCGCGATTGCCTCCGAATATTTGCCACTGACCACTAGGTTCATATGAGTATTTCCAAATGGTATAATCAGCATCGTTGACTGCGAGGCGGAAGGTGCCCGTGGACTTCGACATACATCATGCAAAGGATTACGGTGACAGTGCACTAATTTCTTCGCTTGCGCCCCCTTCGTGCCGGGGCCAGCGCGCGGCCGCTGTCGCGCTCGAGTGCTTCAAGAAACTTCGGATCACCAACTGGACGGCCGATCGTCTCGGCCCGGCGCAGCCGTCGCGACAGATCGTCCTCCTCCTCGCTCGCCGCGGCATACTCGGCCAGCAGATCGCGATAATGCCGGTAGTCGTCGTCGTTGAAGAAGGTGGTCGCCCGGCCGTCGCCGCGCTGGGTGACGTGATGCGGGTGACCTGGGAAGACGGCGCGGGCGAGACGAGCCATTGAAGGAAATCAGCCGTCGTTGGGGGCCAGGTCAATTAAGTGCACTGTCACCGTAATTCTGTCACCGTAATTCTAGGCGCCTGTACTCACTAACCTGGATGTTCAGCGGGTGCCGGAAAGGAGAGCAAGACCAGGGTTCATCGGAAAGGGAGCGACCGGCTGGGGTTGGTTGAAAACACTCTTCGATGCCGTCGATAGTCCCTTCAAGGTAGATACGAAACGGCCGCCTTTCGCTTGTCCCAAGCGCGTCAAAAGTCCTTTCATCCAGGAACATGACGACGTCATTTGTATCTACAGGCACTTCGCCCGGGGGAAAGATCTTCAATGCCCCTTCCTCAGGGACCGCGCTTACCTCACCACAAAAATGCTTTCCGAAATATCTTGGCGGGTTTCGAAAGACATCGGACATGGAAGTAACTTCGCACCGGTGCGCCGGGCGCTCACGCGCATTGGTCGACGAGGACAAACAGCCTCCCAGAATGAAGGCCAGCAATATCGCGAGAACTTTCATCTCACTCATCGGGGGGCACGACAATTCCTTGACTGGTTAAATTAGGTGCATTCGCTGGGTCGCTCCTGTCGATATGAAATCGATCTACATTGTCCATCCTATCAAGAGTCACCGACAGCTCCAGCCGCCCGAGCGGCTCCCCCATCAGGCCGGTGACCATCGCGGCCTGGATCGCGGTGGCCGGCCAGAGGTGGGAGAGCGGGCCGACGATGCGGTCGCGCAGGAAGGGAAGGAAGCGGCTGTCCGACTGGTAGACCGGGGTGAACATCCAGCTCAACGCCTGGAACAGGCGGACATGGCCGCGCCGCAGCCGGACGGCGCGGGCGAGCGCCCTTGGCACGTTTCCCTCCTCCCGCAGCGCCCTGGCCAGCGCGAAGGCGTCGAGCAGGGCCATGTTGGCGCCCTGGCCAAGCTGAGGGCTGGCCGAATGCCAGGCGTCGCCGATGTGGATCAGCGCCGGTTCGGCGGGAGCCGGAAGGGTGCGGTGGGCGTAGCGGGCGAAGGTCAGCTGGTCCGGATCGGATATCTGATCGAGGAAGGGCGCGGTCGCCGGCCACAAGGCGCGCACCTCGTCTTTCCACGCTTCGAGGCCCGCGCCGCGCCACGCCTCCAACCCGTCCGCGCGCAGCGACCAAAAGAAGGCGGTCTGCGGCCGCGCCTTTTCGGGCCGCGTTCCGATCGGCAGCACGCCGGCCATGCGGCTGGCGCGGACGTAGCGCTGCTCGAGTGCGGCGCCGTCGAAGCCGCCGCCCTCGGGCCAGTCGAGGCTGGCCCAGAGCGCGCCATAAGCCAGCGCCCGGCCGCAGGACGGCGCCAGCGCGGATTCGGTGCCGAGCGCATCGACGACCAGATCGAAGCGCGCCGATTGCCCATCGGCGAAGACCAGCTTGCGGCCGTTCGAGGCCTCCTCGCTGCCGGTGACCGCGCGTCCCGTCTCGATCGGGATTCCCGCCGCGCCGACCGCGCGGAACAGGATGTCGAACAGGCTCGCGCGATGCAGCCCGATGCCGAAATGGCCGCCCGGAAGCCAATCGTAGCGCACGTTGAGCACCTTGCGCCCGCTCGGCATGGCGAGGCCGAACAGGCGCTCCACCCGCGCCCCGGCCGCGCGCAAATCGGCCTCCAGACCGAGCGCGCGGAGCACCGCCTGGCCGGTCGGCTGGATCATCAGGCCCGAGCCGAGCGGCTTCGGCGCCTCGAACTGGTCGAACAGGCGCACTTCGTGCCCGTCGCGCGCGAGCAGCAAAGCCGCGGCCAGGCCCGCCGGCCCGCATCCCGCCACCGCAATCTGAAGCCGCTCCATTGCCCGAGTGCTAGCCAGTGGACGAGGCGCGCGGAAGCGCTAAGAAGCGCGCGTCGAACATGAGGATGCCGTGACGATGCGCCTGTCTTCCCTCGCCGCCCTCCTTCTCGCCAGCGCGGGAACCCAGGTCGCCCTCGCCCAGCAGGCCGCCGCGCCCGCCCCCGCCGCGACCGGCCAGAGCGCGGAAGATGCGCGGCTCACCGCCTTCCTCGATGCAGCGTTCGACGCGCAGACGGAGCTCAATCCGCAGCAGCTGACGCAGCTCGGCATCAAGCGCCATTACGACCGGCTCAACGATTATACCGAGGCCCATCGCCAGCGCGTCCAGGCGCTCGAGGAACGCCAGCTCGCCGAGATGCGCGCGCAGTTCCGGCCCGAGCGGCTGAGCCCCGCGGGCCGGCTGTCCTACCGCCTGTTCGAGGAGGAGGTGCAGCGCGACCAGGCCAGCGTCCGCTGGCGCTGGCACGGCTTTCCGGCGAGCACCAACGGCAGCCCGATGGGCAACATTCCGGTCTTCCTGATCAACGCCCACCGGGTCGACAATGTCGCCGACGCCGAGGCCTATGTCGCGCGCCTGCGCGACGTCGAGCGGGTGATGGGCGAGATCAGCGCCAATATGCGCCACTCGGCCGAGCTCGGCATCGTGCCGCCGGCCTTCAATTTCGCGCCGGTCCGCGCCGACGGGCGGCGGATCCTGCAGGGCGCGCCTTTCACCGACGGGCCCGACGGCGCCCTGTTCGCCGACTTCAAGACGAAGGTGAACCGGCTCGACATTCCGCAGGCGGAGAAGGACCGGCTGATCGCCGACGCGCGCGAGGCGCTGACCGGACCGTTCCGCCGCGGCTACGAGACGATGCTGGCAACCTGGGATTCGATCGAGCCGCGCGCCGCCGGCAATAACGGCGCGTGGAGCCTGCCGGACGGCGCCGCTTACTACGCCTTCCGGCTGAACCAATCGACCACCACCAACCTGACCGCGGAGCAGATCCACCAGATCGGCCTCGAGCAGGTCACCCGGCTCCACGCCGAGATGGACCGGATCCGGCGCCAGGTCGGCTTCACCGGCACGCTGCGCGAATTCTTCCAGCACGTGCGCGACGGCGCCGAGTATAAATATCCGAACACCGACGAGGGCCGGCAGGCCTATCTCGCCGACGCCCGCCGCTTCATCGCCGAGACGATGACGGCCGCGCCGCGCTTCTTCCGGCGGCTGCCGCGGGCGCCGCTCGAGGTGCGCGCGGTCGAGGCGTTCCGCCAGGACACCGCCGCGGTCGCCTTCTACAACCAGCCCTCGGCCGACGGCTCGCGCCCGGGCATTTTCTACGTCAACCTCGCCGACATGAACCAGGTACTTCGGCCGCAGGTCGAGGCGATCGCCCACCATGAAGGCGCGCCCGGGCACCATTTCCAGATCGCGCTCGCCCAGGAGCTTGCGGGCGTGCCGAAGTTCCGGCGCTTCGGCGGCTACGGCGCCTATGCCGAGGGCTGGGGGCTCTATTCCGAGCGGCTCGCCCAGGAGATGGGCGCCTATCAGGATCCGATGCTCGAATTCGGCATGTATTCGCTGTCGCTGTGGCGGGCGATCCGGCTCGTGCTCGACACCGGCATCCATCACCATCGCTGGACCCGCGCGCAGGCGATCGCCTATTTCACCGAGAACGGCCTGATTTCCGATCGCGACATCGCCAAGGAGGTCGACCGCTATTTCAACAATCCCGGCCAGGCGACGAGCTACATGATCGGGCAGCTCAAGATCCTCGAGCTGCGCGACCGCGCGCGCGCCGCGCTCGGCGACCGCTTCGACATTCGCGATTTCCACGCGGTCGTGCTCGAAAACGGCTCGGTGCCGCTCGACGTGCTCGAGGAGCTGGTCGACACCTGGATTCAATCGAGAAGGAACAACTGAATGGCTGAAACGCCTCCCCCCGACCGCCTGTCAAACAACCCGAAGAGCCCGCATTTCGACATGGAGGCGCTGCGGCGCGGAGTCGGCATCCGCTTCAAGGGCCGCGAGCGCGAGGACGTCGAGGAATATTGCGCGTCCGAAGGGTGGATCCGCGTGGCTGCCGGAAAGGCGGTCGACCGCCGCGGCATGCCGGTGACGGTGAAGCTCAATGGCGAGGTCGAGACCTGGTGGCGCGAGGAGAGCGAAGGCGCCGAATAAAGGCGCAATAACCCGCTCAATAAACGCCAGAAATTAAATTACGTCCTTTTCGGCGCGCGGCCCTCGCGCGACTCGGTGACTTGCGATAGTCTTTGCGTTTGCGGCCGGGGAGGGATGCATGCGCCTCAAGATGCCAATGGTTGGCTGGTTCGATCCGGCCCAGCTGATCCAGACCGCCATTCGGGTGCTCATCTCCTCGCTGTTCGGAGAGTTCGCCGATCGGCGCGAAGCCTTCGCCGCCGCCAATCCGATCAAGGACGACAAGCTCGACGAGCGCTGCGACTATTCAGCGACCCCGGACGGCGATCTGTGGGTCGATTATGTCGCCGACACGGGCGACGGCTGGAACCCGACCTTTGCCATCGCCCAGCTGCTCGCGGCGAAACAGCTCCATCCCCGCGCTTCCGCGGGCGGGGAAGCGATCGAAGCCGGACTGCCTCGCGCGCAGGTCCTCGTCCTCGGCGGCGACCAGGTCTACCCGACCGCCTCGCAGGAGGATTATGACAACCGGTTCGTCTATCCCTTCGACGAGGCCTACCGGCCCGGCGGCGGGCCGGAGACGATGTGGGACGAGAAGCACCGGCCCGATCTGTTCGCGGTCCCGGGCAATCACGACTGGTATGACGGCCTCAAGAACTTCTTCCACCTGTTCTGCCGGCGCACGATCAAGTCCGACGGCGAGGCCGAGATCAGCCGCAACGGCAACGTCATCGGCGGCCGGCAGACGCACCAGACGCGCAGCTATTTCGCGCTGAAGCTGCCCAAGGGCTGGTGGCTGTGGGGCACGGACAGCCAGCTCGCCGGCTATATCGACCAGCCGCAGGTCGATTTCTTCCAATATGTCGCGCAGTGCTGGATGGAGCCCGGCTCCAAGCTGATCCTGTGCACCGGAACGCCCGACTGGGAATATGTCCGCGGCGACAAGCCCGGGACCTATGAAGGCCTTTCCTATCTCGAGCGGCTGGCGCCCGCGGTGCGGGGCAAGAACCACAAGCTCAAGCTCGTGCTGAGCGGCGACAGCCACCATTATGCGCGCTTCCAGGAGCAGGGGCTCAACTACATCACCTGCGGCGGCGGCGGCGCCTTCCTCCACCCGACCCACCAGCTGCCCAAGGAACCGGTGGATTTCCAGACCCGCTTCCCGCGGCCCGGCGAGACCTTCGATCCCGACCACGGGCCCTATGACCGCCGCTTCGCGATCGGGACCAAGGAAGGAAGCGGCGAGGAGGCGCTCTTTCCCGACCGCAATGCCTCCCGGAAATTGACCGCCGGCAACATCCTGTTCGCCTTTCGCAACTGGAAGCTGACCGCGACGCTCGCCGCGGGCTATCTCTTCTTCATCTGGCTTCTGGACTTCAACTTGAGGGTCTCGGACGGCGAGCGGCTGCCCGCCGCGCTCGTGGACGGAAGCCTGCGCGATGCGATCATGCGGTATTGGGAACTGGGCTTCTATTCGCCCTGGTCGACGATCCTGTTGATCGTCAGCGGCGCCGCTTATTATTATTTCGCCGAGATCGAGAAGCCGTGGAAGCGCCTGCTGGTCGGCGGCGGTCACGCTTTGGTTCACGCCGCATTGGTCACCCTGATCACCTGCCTCGTCGTGCGGGCAATGGCGCCGACGGACCTGATCGGTACCATCCTCGCGCTGGCGGCGGCGGCGATCGCCTCGGCGTTCGCCTCGGCGACCGTGATCGGCCTCTATCTGTGGTTCTGCCTGTCGGTGTTCGGGATCCACTGGGGCCATTTCTCGTCGCTCGCCATCCAGGGCTACAAATCCTTCCTGCGCCTCCACATCGACGGCGAGGGCGTGCTCACCGTCCACCCGATCGGGCTGACCAAGGTCCCGTCCGATCGCGGCCGGCGCTCCGGGCGGCCGCCCGACCTCGATCCGCACCTGATTGAGCCGCCGATCAGGATCGCGCCATGAAGCGCCTTTCGAAGCCGCTGTCGGCGATCGACGCCCGCTACGACGCGATCGTCGTCGGCTCCGGCTATGGCGGCGGAATCGCGGCCTCGCGGCTGGCGCGGATGGGCTACCGCGTGGCTTTGCTCGAGCGGGGCGAGGAGCTCCATCCCGGCGAATATCCGGACACCGCGGCCAAGGGCCTCGAGCACGCCCAGATCGACGCGCCGGGCGTGCGCAAGGGCAAAGGCAACGAGCTCTACGACCTTCGCGTCAACCCCGAGATGAACGTGCTGATCGGCTGCGGGCTCGGCGGCACCTCGCTGATCAACGCCAACGTCGCGCTCAAGGCCGACAAGCGGGTGTTCGACGATCCGCTCTGGCCGCGAAGCCTCGCCGACGCCGACCTCGAGGAAGGCTATGCCCGCGCCACGGCGATGCTGAAGCCGCGTCCCTATCCGGGCCCAAGCGGCGGCTGGCCCGGCCTCAACAAGGTGCGCGCGATGGAGAAGGCGGCGGACGCCTTCGGGGTGCCGCTGAGCATGCCGCCGCTCAACGTCAGCTTCGAGGCGGGGCACAATCCGGCCGGCGTCTGGCAGCCCGCCTGCAACCTGTGCGGCGACTGCTGCTCAGGCTGCAACACGGGCGCCAAGAGCACCACCTTGATGAACTATCTGCCCGACGCCGAGGCGCGCGGCGCCGAGATCTTCTGCGGCGCGCAGGTCCGCTTCGTGGAGAAGCTCGACGATGGCGCCTGGAGCGTCGCCTACGATCCGGTCGCGGTCGGTCGAGCCAATTTCGAGGTCGAGCCGCTGCGCCTGTGCGCCGACATCGTCGTGCTCGCCGCCGGCACGCTCGGCTCGACCGAGATCCTGCTGCGCTCGCGCGCCCGGGGCCTGGCTTTGTCGAGCGCGCTCGGCAGCCGGTTCAGCGGCAACGGCGACGCGCTCGCCTTCGGCTACAATAACGACCAGCCGATCGACGGCATCGGCTTCGGCTGGCGCGCCGCCGCCTACAAATGGGACGCGCCGGGCGAGGGCGCGCGACCCGTCGGCCCGACGATCGCCGGCCTGATCGACCTGCGCGCGGCCGATGCAGGCGCGGCGAATGTCGAGCACGGCATGGTGATCGAGGAAGGCGCGATCCCCGGCGCGATGGCGAATTTGATGCCGGGAATCATGTCCGCCGGCGCCGCCGCCTTCGGACGCGATACCGACCCTGGCGACTTGCTCTCCGAGAAAGCGCGCGAGGTCGAGAGCCTGGCGCGCGGCCCCTATCACGGCGCCGTCAACCATACCCAGACCTTCCTCGTCATGTCGCACGACGGCCCCGGCGGCGGCACGATGGAGCTGGACGGGAATGATCGCCTGCGGATCAGATGGCCCGGCGCCGGCGAACTGCCCGGCTACCAGCGGGTCGCGGCCAACCTCGAAAAGTCGGTCAAGGCGACCGGCGGGACCTACGTCCCGAACCCGATCTGGACCGAGCTGCTTCAGCACCGGCTGGTGACCGTCCATCCCCTCGGCGGCTGCCCAATGGCCGAAGATGCCGCCGCAGGCGTCGTCGACGCCGATTGCCGGGTCTATGACGGGCGCGAAGGCAATGCCGTCCATACCGGCCTCTACGTCTGCGACGGGGCGGTGATGCCGCGCTCGCTCGGCGTCAATCCGCTGCTCACGATCAGCGCCGTGGCCGAACGGGCGATGATCAAATTGTCGAAGGGTGCGGACAAGCCGATCGACATGACCCCCGCCGCGCCGCGAGACGACAAAGCGGTCGGGGCCCCGAGCGTCGGCGTCCGCTTCACCGAGAAGATGGCGGGGACGGCGACGCCGGAGGGGGGCGGAGCACGTTCGGACCTGTCGTTTGTCGTCACCGTGATCGCGCCCGACGTCGATCGATTGATCGCCGAAAAGGAGCATGAGGCCGATCTGATCGGCACGGTCGACATGCCGGCTTTGTCGGCCGAGCCGCTGACGGTCGAGGGCGGCCGCTGGAACCTGTTCACAGAGGCGATGGACCGGGTCGACACCAAGCAGATGGTCTACCGGATGCCGCTCGTCACCGCGGACGGCAAGGAGCGTTTCCATTTCTTTGGCCGCAAGGTGGTCCACAACGACAAGATGGGCTTCGACCTGTGGCAGGACACCACCACCCTGTTCGTCACGATCCGCAAGGATGGCGAGGAGGGCGATCCGATCTTCACCGGCGAACTCCACATCGCTCCGCTCGACTTCCTCCGCCAGATCGAGACGATGACCGTCACCGGCGCGCCCAATCTGGCGGTGCGCGCGAAGACGCTGGCGAAGTTCGGCGCCTTCTTCGGCGGGCGGTTGTTCGAAAGCTTCGGCGGCCCGTTCGCGCGCGCCTCGCTCTACGATGAGGACGCGATCCGGGTGAAAAGGCCGCTGCGCGCCGGCACGCCCGAAATCCACCATTTCGACACGTCGGACGGCAAGACGCTGCGCCTGACCCGCTACAAGGGCGGCGACAAAGGGCCGGTGATCTTCTCCCACGGTCTCGGCGTCTCCAGCCTGATCTTCACCATCGACACGATCGACACGTCGATGCTCGAATATCTCTACGCGGGCGGCTTCGATTGCTGGCTGCTCGATTACCGCGCGAGCATCGACCTGCCCTATGCGCGGGAGCAATTCACCGCCGACGACGTCGCCGACAAGGATTATCCCGCGGCGATCGCCGAGGTGATGCGGCTGACCGGCGCGCCCTCGGTCCAGTTCGTCGGCCATTGCTACGGCGCGATGAGCTTCGCGATGGCGATGCTTGGCGGGCTCAAGCACGTGCGCTCGGTCGTGATCTCGCAGATCGCCGGCCATGCCGACGTACCCTTCTTCACTCAGCGCATGCTCGCTTATCTGCGCGCGCCCGATCTGATGGCGCTGGGCGGGGTCAAACTGCTCGACGCGCGGGCGACGACGAAGCGCAACTTCCTGTCGCGCGCGATCGACGGCTTCATCCGCTTCCTCTATCCGATGCACCCGGACGAGCGCACCCGATCGATCACCAGCTTGCGGATCGTCGCGCTCTACGGCCCGCTCTACCGGCTCGACCGGCTCAACCAGCCGACGCTCGACGCGATGCCGGAGATGTTCGGCAAGGCCAACATCTCGGCCTTCCGCCAGCTCGCCAACATCGCCCGCAAGGGCCGCGTCGTCCGCGCCGACGGCGCCGAGCTGGTCAATGACGCCAATCTCGCGAACTGGGCGGTCCCGACCCTGTTCGTCCACGGCGCGCTCAACCGTGCTTTCCTGCCGACCGGCACGGTCAAGACGATGGCCGAACTGGCCCGGGTCAACGGGGCGGGCCTCTACGACCGCGTCGAAATCCCGGCGACCGGCCATATCGACTGCATTTTCGGCAAGGACGCCGCCCGGACCGTCTATCCGGCAATCCTCGCCCATCTCGACAAGACGGCGACCGACTAGCCGCGTCACGTCATTCCAGCGAAAGCTGGAATCTCTCTGTTCTTCGTCGCCTGGCAAAGAAAAGCGGGATTCCAGCTTTCGCTGGAATGACGAAGTTTGGGCAACCGCCTCCCTCAACCAGCGTTGGCGGGGCATGAGGATCGCGACCTTCAACGTCAACGGGATCAACGGGCGGCTCGAGCGGCTGCTCGAATGGCTCGAGGAGGACGCCCCCGACGTCGCCTGCCTGCAGGAGCTGAAGGCGCCCGAGGAGCGCTTCCCCGAGGCGGCGATCGAAAAGGCCGGCTACGGCGCGATCTGGCACGGGCAGAAGAGCTGGAACGGAGTCGCCATCCTCGCCCGGGGCTGCGAACCGGTCGAGACGCATCGCGGCCTACCGGGAGATCCGGAGGATCTGCAGTCGCGCTACATCGAAGCGGCGGTGAACGGCGTGCTGATCGGCTGCCTCTACCTTCCCAACGGCAATCCGGTCGGGACCGCCAAGTTCGACTACAAGCTGAAGT
>Ga0190266_10000150_pt1 | contig 10434 bp, 10 predicted proteins | sample Popmic220T_FD_132448 | JGI IMG/M metagenome (GOLD analysis project Ga0190266, IMG submission 132448) | Populus adjacent soil microbial communities from riparian zone of Indian Creek, Utah, USA - 220 T | ecosystem: Environmental > Terrestrial > Soil > Riparian zone | place: USA: Utah | collected...
CGAAGCCCGGCCGACGCGATCCTCAAGGAGCTCGTTGCGATCGAGGGAAAGGGCCATTCGATCGACATCGGCCTTGGGACGCACGAGGAGACCGTGGGCGGCCACATTCGGTTTTAGTATCGGATGGCCCGCTACTTGCTGAGTTCACGGACCTTGCTGGATATCATCCAGCGCAAAGGTCAGCCCGGCGAGGTCTGGCTTTCCGCCAAAGTGAAGCAGCACGGGCTGATCGCACGCGACATCTGCGTCAGCGCGGTCGCCCCGATGGCTGTCCCTCGCGAGATCGATCGCCGGATAGCGAGCATGAAGGGCGGCACGCCAGATCCGCACTTTACGCTCGATGACCTGCACAGGATGCGGCGCAATGCGGATGCTATGTTCCGGGAATTCGGGGCAAAGGACCGGATTGTCGCGATAACAGCTCCGGTCGCCGAACGTTGGGGCGATCTGCTCGATCAGGCGATAGAATATGTCGACCCCCAAGGGTCGCGCTACAAGATCGGCAGCGTTCAAAAGCTCGAGATCGCGACCGCCATCGTCGGTCGCGATCACATCCCTTATGCCTATGTCGAGCGCGCGCAAGTGTCGCACGGCGGAATCGACGGACTGACCGTGGAAGATCCGACGGTGCCAATAGCCACCGGGCCATGACCGACGGGAATGCAGACAACCGGTATCAAATCCTCGCTCTGACTGGCGGCGGCTATCGCGGCGTCTTCACGGCCGCCTTTCTCGCCCATTGCGAAAAGGAATGGGCATTCGACTGGCGCGAGCGCTTCCAATTGTTCGCTGGCACGTCGGTAGGCGCGTTGCTCGCTGCCGGGCTCGCCGCCGGGCGCAGCGCCGAAGATATCCTCGGCGCGATGAAGACGCACGGAGAAACCATTTTCGCGAGGCGGCGTCTCGACCTGCCAAGGCGGGTTTTCGGGTCCGCATCCTACTCGACGGAACCCCTTAAAGCGGCAGTTGAGGACGTGCTGGGAGACGACAAGGACGTTCTCCTCAGCGAGTTTCCGGGGAAGCTGGTCGTCACCGCGGTCAATTATTCGAAGGGCACGGCCGAGATCTTCCCGTCCTTTGGTCTCGCCGGTGCGGAAGCACCCAAAGTGACTCTTGTCAGCGCCATTCTCGCGAGCGCCGCGGCGCCGACCTACTTTCCGATGGTCAAGATCGGAAAGCACGAGCATGCGGATGGCGGACTAGTGGCAAATGCGCCCGATCTCGTGGCGTTGATCGAGTCGATGGGCCGCCAATCGGTCAATCTCGAACAAACCTATATGCTGTCGATCGGCACGGCGAGCTGGTCGCAGGGCGTAGTGCTCCGGGAGGAGCCCGGCAAACCGGGAATCATTCGGTCGCTATGGGGACGCCAGCTCGTTCAAACAACTATGGCGGCGCAGGAAAGCCTCGCACTTCGGCAGATCAAGGTGCTGCTGCGCAATCGGCATGTGCGGATCGACCAGGAGCCCGATTCCGAGCGCGCCGCCGAGATACGGGCGCTCGACAATGCGAGCCCGGAGGCTTTCGACGCGCTCACCTATGTTGCCGGCGAGGCTTGGGAGGAATGTCAAAGCCGCCAGCGTCTTCTCGACGACCATCGGCTGCGCGACTTTTTCTCGCGCTAGCGGCCCAGCGCGGCCAGCTGCTCCTCCAGCCTGCCGAAATCGATCCCCGTCCTGAGCGCGTCCATCCCGTCGACGACGAAATAGCGCGGCTGGAAGACGTCCGAGCGGTAGGGCGTGCGGAGCACACGCTCGAGATCGAAGGGCAGCCGCTCCGGCCTGGCGCTGTCCAGCGCATAGGCCGCCTCGCCGAAGCTCGAGGCGAGGCCCGCCCCGTAGAGCCTCAGCGCGCCGTCCTCCAGCGCCACTCCGAACTCGACGGTGAACCAGTAGAGGCGCGAGAAGATCGCGACCTTCCCAGCCGCGACCGCCTTCAGCCCTTCCTCGCCGAGGCGCTGCATGAAGTCGGCGAACCACGGCTCGGCGAGCAGTGGGACATGGCCGAACACGTCGTGGAAGACGTCGGGCTCCTCGAGATAATCGAGGCTGGTGGCCGGGCGGATGAAATTGCCGGCCGGGAATTGCCGGCGGGCGAGATGGGCGAAGAAGATCTCGTCGGGAAGAAGCCCGGGGACCGCGACCACCGTCCATCCCGAGCGGGCGAACAGGCGCTCGTTGAGATCGTCGAAATGGGGAATCCCCGAGCGCGACAGGAGCAGCGAATCGAGCCCCCGCTCGAACGCGGCGACGGCCCGGCCGGCGAGCTTGCGCCTCTGCCGGGCGTAGAGGATGTCCCACACCCGATGCTCCTCGGCCCCGAAGCGCTCCCAGCTCTGCGGGATGGTCCAGTCCTCCGCCGTGCCCGGCGGACGCGCCGGCGGCGGCGGCAAAGTCTCGGTGAAGTCGGTGAACATCGAAGGTCTCTCCACGTGAAAAACCCCGCCCGGAGGTCCGGACGGGGTCGGTTGAAGCCTGGCTTGTTAAGCGCGCTTTATTCCGGTCCCGCCCGAGCGATTCCGTAATAATAATAGCTGGAAGCCGCGGCGGAGATCGTCGCGAGAGTGCAGGCGGTGGCGCGCATCGGCTTCATCCTTCGGAGGCTGACTGATGGCGCCCGTTTTGTCAACGCGAGGCTGAGCCGGCGCTGAACACCATCGTCATCCCGGCAAAAGCCGGGATCCGCCGGGGTGACGGAAAGGTTAGGGCAGCTCCCGCGCCGCCTCGAGCACTTCCTCGGCGTGCCCCGGCACCTTCACCTTGCGCCACACCTTCTGGACGACCCCGACCCGGTCGACGAGGAAGGTGGCGCGCTCGATGCCCATATATTTGCGGCCGTACATGCTCTTCTCGACCCAGGTTCCGAAGGCCTCGCAGACCGAGCCGTCCGAATCGGTCGCGAGCGCGACCTTGAGGCCGTATTTGTCGGTGAACTTGCGGTGCGCCTTGGCGTCGTCCTTCGACACTCCCAGGATCCAGGTGCCGGCATTCTTGAACTCGTCGGCGAGCGTGGTGAAGGCCTGGGCCTCGGCGGTGCAGCCGGAGGTGTCGTCCTTGGGATAGAAATAGAGGACCAGCTTCTGGCCGGTGAAATCGGTGGGGCTGATCGCCTTGCCCTCGACGCTGGTCAGCTTCACGTCCGGAACCTTGTCGCCTTCGCTCAGCATGCTCATTCTCCCGACGCCACCCGGCGCCACAGCTCCGCCACCCTCTGCCGCGCCGCGTCGTGCGCCGCAAGCAGAGCCTTCCAGTCCGGCAGCCCGCAGGCCGCCGCGACCAGCGGCCGGGTCTCCTCGGGCGGCTCGTCCGAGGCCGGCGAGACCAGCCGGAACATGACCAGCATGCGGGTCAGCAGGCGGAGCGCCGGGTCGATCTCCTCGGAGACCAGGCCGGCGGCGACGAGCTCCTCGAGCGCGTCCTCGAGATGGGGATAGAGCCCGATATTGTGCCTGAGCTGGAGGGTGTGGACGGCGAATTCCAGGTCGACCAGCCCACCCGGGCCGAGCTTGATGTCGAACCGTCCCCGGGGGGCCTTGTGGGCGGCCATCTCGGCCCGCATGGCGACCGCGTCGGCGACGAGCCGCTCCGGATCGCGCTTCCTGGCGAGAGTCGAATCGATCACCGCCTGGAGCTCGGCCCGTCCCTCCGCCGAGCCGAAGACCGGTCGGGCCCGGGTCAGCGCCATATGCTCCCAGGTCCAGGCCTGCTCGCTCTGGTAGCGCTCGAAGCTCTCCAGGCTCACCGCGAGCATCCCGTCGGTCCCGGAGGGGCGGAGCCTGGTGTCGACGTCGTAGAGCGGCCCCGAGGCGGTCGGGACGCTGAGGGCCGCGGTGACCCGCGGCGCGAGACGGTTGAAATAATCGGTCGCCCGGAGCGGCCGGGGTCCGTCCGATTCGGCTTCGTGGGTGCCGCTGAACAGATAAACGAGATCGAGGTCGGAAGCGTGGGTCAGCGCCTCGCCGCCGAGCCGGCCGAGGCCCATGACGAGAAGCTCGGAGCCGCGAACCCGGCCGTGGACCACCTCGAACTCGGCGGCGGCGGCCCGGGCGAGGACGTTGATCGCGGCTTCGGCGATGCGCGAATAGCCTTCCGCGGCCTCGATCGGATCGGAATGCGCGACGATCAGCTGGACCCCGAGCGCGAAGCGGCGCTCGTTCACCCGCCGCCTGACCCGGTCGAGGACCAGCTGATAATCCTCCCCCTCCCGGTCCGAGCGGGAGAAGTCGCGGATCAGCTCCCCGACCGTCGGAACCGGCTCGAAGGCCGAGGCGTCGACCAGCCCGTCGAGCAATTGCGGCCGCCGGCCGAGCTGCTCGGCGAGCGCGGGCGCGTGGCTGAGGATGGTCCCGAGATGCTCGGTGAGCCCGGGCCTCGCCTCGAGCAGCCGGTAGAAATTGACCCCGCTGGGCAGGCGGGTGACGACGTCGTCGAACCGGTTCATCGCCCGCATCGGGTCGGGCGCCCGGCCGAAGGCCTCGATCAGCACCGGCAGCATCGCCTCGAACGCCTCGCCGGCCGCCGCCGTTCGGAGCGAGCGCGCCTTGCCGCCGCGCCAGCCCTCGATCCGCAGCCGGGCCGAGACGGGATCGTCGAAGCCTGACTGGCGCAGATGCGATTCCAAGGCGTCCGGATTGAGCGGGATTCGCTCCTCGCCATGGCCGGCGAGGCCGTCGTACAGCTCGCCGCACCGGCTCACCGGCGCCTCCAGCAGGCCGAGCAGCGCCTCGCCCGAAGCGGCTCCGTGCAGACGGGCGACATTGTCGAGCGCCTCCGGATCGGCGGGGAGGGCGTGGGTCTGGCGGTCGTCGACCATCTGCAGCCGGTGCTCGACCGTCCGCAGCAGCCGGTAGGCCCCGGCGAGGTCGTCGGCGGCGTCGGCGGGGATTCGCTCCGCGGCCTTCAGCGCCGCGAGGGCGTCGAGGGTCGCCGGAGCCCTCAGCGCCGCCTCGCGGCCGCCGTGGATGAGCTGGTGGATCTGGGCGAAGAACTCGATCTCGCGGATCCCCCCCCGGCCGCGCTTGACGTCGAAGCCGGGACCGAAGACCTGGCCTTGCGAATAATGGTCGCGGATCCGGCGGGTGATCGCCTGGACCTCGCCGATCGCCCCGAAATCGAGCGAGCGCCGCCAGACGAAGGGGTGGAGAGCGTCGAGGAAGTAGCGGCCGACCGACTCGTCGCCCGCGACCTGCCGGGCGCGGACGAACGCCGCCCGTTCCCAGGGCAAGGCCGAGGATTCGTAATAAGAGATTGCGGCGTCGACCGGCAAGGCGATCGGGGTCGCCTCGGGGGACGGCCGAAGCCGCAGGTCGACCCGGAAGACATAGCCCTCGGCATCGCGCTTCTGGAGCAGCTCGACCAGCCGGTTGCCGATCCTCAACGCCCCTTGCCCCGCCTCCTCGCGCGGCTTCAGCGGCAGGGTCGCCGGATCGTAGAGGAAGAGCAGGTCGACGTCGGACGAGTAATTGAGCTCGCGGCTGCCGTGCTTGCCGAGCGCGATGACGGCGAACCCGCTCGGCGCCTCGTCCGGAGTGCGTTCGGCGAAGGCGGCGTCGAGGGCGCGGCTCAGGGCCCGGTCGGCGAGGTCGGAGAGGGTCTCCATCAGCCGCTCGAGCGGGATCGCCCCGGCCAGGTCCGCCACCGCCAGCGCCGCCGCCAGAGCGCTCCGCTCGAGCCTCAGAGCGGCGGCGAGATCCTCCCGCTCCGAGCCCGCCCCCGCGGCCAGGGCCAGCGCCCGCTCGGCCCCGCCCTTCTCCAGCGCCTCGGCTATAAGGGGGAAGCGATCGAGCTGCAGCCTGAGGAACGGCGAATGGCGCCGGGCCCGGGCGAGCGCGTCCTTAACCGCTTCTTCACTCTGTGTCTCATTCATACAACAGCGCAGGCCGGTTCCGTTGGGGACGCGCAACGTTTGAAACCCGGACGTTCGCAGCGCGTTCTGGACGTCGTGAATACGCTGAATCCGAGATTAGAAGCCATGGTCCATGCTTCCTCAAGGCGCTTCGTGAAGGTGGCGCCGCCGACGGTGCATGCCGGCGTCGGAAACGCCCTGCGCGAGGCGTTCGCCATGGACGGCGAGGTCCGTTCGCTCGACATGTTCGAGGAATTGCTGGCCCAGCTCGATCAGGCCTGAGCCCGTCGTCCCGGCGAAGGCCGGGACCCCAGCGAGATAGACGAATTTTCGTCATGCCGGACTTGATCCGGCATCCACCTTCTTCCTTCACCAGCCCCGAAAAGGAAGGTGGACCCCGGATCAAGTCCGGGGTGACGATCCGCACAGACAGGACAGGCCTTAAAGCCCCGGGTCCCGGTCGCGGCTCAATTCGTCCACTTCGCTCATGATGCTCTGCAGCGCCGAGCGGCCGCCCTCATTCTCATGCTCGCGGCGCGAGGGCAGCTTGCCGTCGGTGAGCAGGGCCTCGAGCGCGACCCGGCCGCGGGCGACCCGGCTCTTGATCGTGCCGACCGCGCAGCCGCAGATCTCGGCCGCCTCCTCATAAGCGAAGCCGCCGGCGCCGACCAGGATCAGCGCCTCGCGCTGAGGCTGCGGCAGATGGAGGAGGGCGCGCTGCATGTCGGTGAGCTCGACGTGCCGGTCCTGGCTCGCCGGCGCCGCCAGCATCTTCGAGGCGGTGATCTCGTCCCACTCGCCCTTGAAGCGGGCGCGGCGCATCTGGCTGAGGAACAGGTTCCTCAGGATGATGAAGGTCCAGGCGCGCATGTTGGTGCCGGCCTGGAAGCGCTTCCGCGCCGCCCAGGCCTTGAGCAGCGTCTCCTGCACCAGGTCGTCGGCGAGGTCTCGGCTGCCCGAGAGCGAGCGGCCGAAGGCGCGCAGGTGCGGAATGACCTGCGCGAGCTGGTCCTTGAACTCGTCGTCCGGCAACGGCGCCCATTCCACGCGCGGCGTCTCGTTGTCGTCCTCGTCCGATTCCGGCTGCTGTACCAAGCTGCCCCCGTTATACGCTGTGCTGATTTCGGTCACGCCGTCCGGACGGGCCGAAGCCCCCCTCTGTTCTGTCAAGGATGTAAGCCTCTACTTCCAGATAAACAACAAGAGGGCAAAGACGATCAGTACAAGTCCTAAGGATATCGGCAAAATATAACGCGTCATGTGCGGGGTCGCCCCCGCTCGTGCGCTCGTCGTGTCGATATGCTGCTCGCGCTCGTCCATGATCCCTCGGTTCCACTCGTTATGTGGGCGCAACGCCCGCTGCCCGGGCGGGTTCCGTGAGCGGCCTCAGGCCGGCAGGGTGGCGCTGTCGAAGAACAGGGCCTGGGCGATCGCCGCCTTCACCGTCGAGCGCTGGAACGGCTTGGTGATGAGGAAGGTCGGCTCGGGCCGCTCGCCGGTCAGGAGTCGCTCGGGGAAAGCGGTGATGAAGATGACCGGGACCTGGAACTCCTGGAGGATGTCCTTGACCGCGTCGATTCCGCTGCTGTCGTCGGCGAGCTGGATGTCGGCCAGCACCAGGCCGGGGCGCCGCGCCATCGCCTGGGCGACCGCCTCGTCGCGGGTGACCGCCACTCCGGTCACCGAATGGCCGAGGTCGCGGACGATCGTCTCGATGTCCATGGCGATGATCGGCTCGTCCTCGATGATCAGCACCTCCGCCCGGGTCTGGCGCTCGATCTCGGCGAGCGCCTCGGCGACCAGCTGCTCGACGTCCTCGGCCGAGGCCCCGATCAGATAGCCGGCGTCCTCGGGCGTGAAGCCCTCCATCGCGGTCAGCAGCAGCGCCTGGCGCGACAGCGGCGTGATCCGGGCGAGGCGCGCCTTGGCGATGTCGGCGGGATTGTCCGAGTCGAGGCCTTCGGGATCGTCCTCGATATTGGCCGAGGACCAGATGGCGTGGAAGGTCCGGTAGAGTCCGACCCGGGGATCGACGTCGCGCGGGAACTCGCCCGGCGCCGCGACGATCGCCTCCAGCGTCGCCTTGACGAAAGCGTCGCCATGGCCCTGGGTGCCGGTGAGCGCGCGCGCATAGCGCCTCAGGAAGGGAAGATGCGGCGCGAGATCCTGACCAAGCGACATGTTCGTTTCGACTCCTGTTCGATTCGGGTCCTATTGAGGTTGTGCCCGCGCATTGCAACCACCGTTCAAGTGGGTGCACTACTGCGAACAGGAGGAATTTTCGGCCCGGCCCGCTCCTCACGCGGCATTGGAACCAATCAACGAGTTTTTTGTTTCCACGGCGACTGCGGGCCATTATCTGGCCGCGGGGTGGGTCCTGCGCATTCGGTCGGCTTGATCGGCGGCCGTTGCGGATGCCGGTTGCAATGAGCGGGCGCGCTTTCAGGCGTCGCGAGGGGTAGAAGATTTGAGCTTCGAGAACGAGAGCGATCGCCGGCGCAAAACCGATCCCACCCTTCCGGCCGATAGCGAAGACATGCCCAGAAGCCGCAAGCGCCGCAGCCCCAATTCCGAGATCGGCCAGGCGCTGCGCAAGGCCTATAGCGACGCTGTGGACGAGACCATTCCCCCGGAAATGCTCGATCTGCTCGGCAGGCTGGGCTGACGGGTGCAGCACGCTGAAACGAGACCGTTCGGGCTGAGCTTGTCGAAGCCCCTTCCTTGTTCGTCCGCTCCTTTTCAGCGCGCCAGAAGGAAGTAGATGGGCTTCGAAGAGCTCAGCCCGAACGGTTCGGGGGGTCCACCTGATAGGACTTTTGTTTAAGGGCCGCCGCTCGGCGGTATCGGAACGGCGTGGCGACTGAAGCGAAAGGCTGGCTGGCATCCCGCTTCGCCCGGCTCTCGACCGGGCTCAAGATGGCGCTCATCTTCAGCGCCGCGCTCTTCCCGCTCGGCCTGGTCGCGATCCTGGTCTCGATCCAGAGCGCCGACGAGAAGAAGGCGGATCGCCGCGAGGAGACGCTCTCCCGGCTCCAGCTCAAGGCGCAGCGGCTGAACTCGACCTTCTCGCGAAGCGTTCTCACCATCAACACCGCCAGCGTCGCCATCTCGCTCACCCCGCAGGGATCGCGGGTCTGCGAGACGACCCTCCGGCAGCTCGAGCAGGGCCCGGTGCGGGTCCGCTACGCCCTCTATGCCCGGGACGGCGGCCTTCGCTGCGCAAGCGCCGGCTTCGCGCCCTCGGCCGCCGTCGCCCGGGCGCGGCGGTCCGGAACCGTCGCCCGGATCCGCGACGACGGCGCGGCGCTCAGCCTCTTCGTCTTCGGCGAGGGGGGCCAGCTCGAAGGGATCGCCGAATATAGCCGCCAGGCCCTCAGCGACCTCACCTACATCCCGGGCACCAGCCGCGACTTCAACCTCGACCTCAGCGAGGGACCGAGGCGGATGGTGCTCCGCTCCGACTTCAAGGGCGGCGCTTGGCGGCAGCAGGTGGCGGGCACCGAATCGGTGGCCGGGAACCAGCTCGAGCTCAGGATCCTCCTGTCGGCGGTTCCGATCACGTTCGCGGACGTGCTTCTAATCCTCCTTCCGGTCCTGATGTGGGTCTTCGCCACGGCGATCGGCTGGCTGATCCTCAACCGCCTTCTGCTTCGGCCGCTGGCCCGGATGGAGCGCGCCGTCGCCGCCTACCGGCCCGGCGACGCCGGGCTCGCGCTCCCCCGGGTCGCGACCCCGGCCCGCGAGATCCGGGAGCTTGGCGAGGCCTTCAACCGGGCGGTGCGCACCGTCGTCCATCACGAGGCCGAGCTCGAAGCGGCGGTCGAGCGCCAGACCAAGCTGGTGCGCGAGGTCCACCACCGGGTGAAGAACAACCTTCAGGTCGTCGCCTCTCTGCTCAACATCCATTCGCGCGGCTCGCCCAACGAGGAGGTCGCCGCGGCCTATGCCTCGATCCAGCGCCGGGTCGACGCGCTCGCCGTCGTCCACCGCAACCATTTCGCCGAGCTCGAGGAGAATCGGGGAGTCGCCCTGAAGCCGCTCATTTCCGAGCTTGCCGCCAATTTGCGCGCCACCGCTCCGGCGTCGGCGATCGGAATGGGCATAAGGCTCGGCCTCGAACCTTATTACGTCACCCAGGACGTCGCCGTCTCGGTCGCCTTCCTGATCACCGAGATCGCGGAATATGCGATGCTGTGCGGCGCCGGAGCGGTCAGCATCGTCCTGACCGGAGAGGACGCGGCCCCCGGAACCGCCCGGCTCGCCATCGAATCGGACAGCCTTCGCCCCGACGCCCCTTGCCAGGCGATGTTGAGCGAACGGTTCGAGCGGATCGTCACCGGCCTCTCCCGCCAGCTCCGCTCGACCATCGACCGCGACCTTGAAGCCGGCCGCTACACCCTCGCCGTGGCGGTGGTCGACAAAGCGGAGAGGTAGGGCGTCAGAACTCCTCCCCGCGATTTCGCGGGGAGGGGGACCGCGCGAAGCGCGGTGGAGGGGTCCTGCCGGATCACCAGAGCGGCGAGCGTCTGGATGGCGCCTGTGTTCGTCACCCGGGGGAGGAATTAGCGGCTGCGATCGTCCCGGTTCTTC
>Ga0190266_10000151_pt1 | contig 10431 bp, 9 predicted proteins | sample Popmic220T_FD_132448 | JGI IMG/M metagenome (GOLD analysis project Ga0190266, IMG submission 132448) | Populus adjacent soil microbial communities from riparian zone of Indian Creek, Utah, USA - 220 T | ecosystem: Environmental > Terrestrial > Soil > Riparian zone | place: USA: Utah | collected...
AGGACTGACGGTCAACCGGTCAGCCGCGCTCGGCGAGGACCGCGGCAAGGTCGACCAGGTAGCCGGTCCAATACCCCTCGTGGTCGTCGCGCGCGGTCTCGTCCAGGCCGGCCTCGCCCCATCCGTCGTGGACAAGCCGGATGCTCGACCCGCCGCCCTCGCGCCGTTCGACCGACCAGGCCACGAGGGTCTCCTCGTGCGGCTCGGCGTCGACCCACGTCCAGGTGTAGGCCAGGCGCCGCCCCGGCTCGATCTCGGTCACGACGCCGGTGACGACGCTGCCGTCACCGAAGTCGATGCGGTAGGCGTCGCCGACCCGCCCGACCGGCGAGACGGCGGTGAACCACTCGGCGACGAGCCGCGGCTCGGTCAGGTTCGCCCAGGCGCGCGATGGCGGGGCGTCCGTCTCGATCGCGAGATCGATGGGACTCGGAGGTTCGTCGGCCGCTGCGTGCTGTTCCATGGAGCGCCCCATCCTAGCCCGCTCGCGTCGTCAGTAATAGTCGGAACACGACAGGAAGTAGCCGCACCGGCAGATGAGCTTGCACTTGCGCTCATCCATCGCCGCCCCGCAGTTGGCGCAGGTCAGGATGACCGCCGCCGGATCGATCTCGGCGCTCGCGTCGACAGGATCGTCGAGGAGGACGAGCGGCTCGACGGCCAGCCGATCCGGGTAGACGCCATCGGTCATCGTCCGTCGTCCTCCTCGTGGGGCGTCGTGCCGTCGCCCGCAGGCGTCTCGAGGGCATACGCGACGATCTCGTCGAGCGTCATCGCCGCGCCCTCGCCCGCCAGACCCGGCAGGGCATCCCCGACGGCCATGCGCGGGGTGGGGACATCGAACAGGTCGCTGGTCTGCTCGACATAGTCGGCCAGCGCCGTCCCGGTGATCTCCTGGAGCCGGCGCGCCGCGCCCCAGAGTCGCCCCGACCGTTCCGGTCGCCCGGCACCCGCCTCGATGAAGGCCAGGTCGTCGAGGACGAGCGTGATGCCCGAGACATCGCCCGCATCGCGGAAGTGCTGCAGGGCGTGGCGAGCGATCGGACGGGCATCGTCGAAGCGGTGTTGGCCGACAAGCGCGGTCGTGATCATGTGCAGGGACCACGCTTCCATGGTCCGGTCGCCGGCCGCCCGGTGGAGCTCGAGCGAGCGGCGGAACCAGCGTTCGGCGCCGACCGAGTCGGCGGTGAAGAAGTCGAAGCTGCCGAGGCCCCAGGCAACATTGCCCTCTCCGCCGGTGTCCCCGAGCTCGGTGTAGATGTCGAGCGCGTCGGTCAGCATCCGGTGGGTCGCGTCCGGGTTCGGTGCCTTGTCGCCGTGCATCACGACGATCATGTCGGCGTAGGCCCGGTCGAACAGCGCGTTGGCGATCTCGCGCCGGTCGCCGAGCTCCTGCCAGATGGCGAGCGCCTCGTCGTACCAGCGCGTCGCGGCGATCTGGTCGGATTGCCAGTAGGCGATGCTGCCGAACGCTTCGGCGAAGCGCGCCCGGTCGATCGGCTCGAGGTCCCAGCCGCGGGCGGCCATCGCTTCGAAGCGGGCGCGTGCCTCCAGCACGTAGCCGCGCTGCTGCCAGAACCGCCACAACGAAAACGCGGTCTTGACGGCCATCGACGGGTCGTGCTCGACCATCCAGTCGAGGGCCGCCCGCAGGTTGTCGTGGTCGCGCTCCAACCGGTCGTGCCACATCCGCTGGTCGGTGCCGCGCAGGTGCGGTTCCGCTTCCTGGGCCAGGGCCATGAACGCCTCGGCGTGGCGTCGGGCGATGACGCCGGCCTCACTCCCGGCCGCGAGCATCTCGGCGGCGAACTCGCGGATCGTCTCGAGCATCGCGAAGCGCGGTTCGACATCGACCGCGGTCGGGTCCTCGAGCCGCACCAGGCTCTGGTCCTGCAGCTCGCCGATCCGGTCGATGACGTCGCCACCGACCTCGCCGGCGGGACCGCCGATCGCCTCGGCCATCGGCAGGTCGAAGCCGCCGCGGAACACGGCCAGTCGATCGAGCAGCCGCTTCGCGCCGTCGTCGAGCAGGTCGTAGCTCCAGGCGATCGCCCCACGCAGCGTCTGCTGTCGTTCGGGCAGGTCGCGCGATCCGGCCGTCAGCGTCGCCAGGTGGTGGTCGAGGCGGGCCAGGATCTGGTCGGGGCTGAGCAGCTTGACCCGCGCGGCGGCAAGCTCGATGGCCAGCGGCATGCCGTGCAGGCGCGCGGCGATCCCGGCGACCGCGGGCGCATTGGCGTTGGTCACGGCGAAGCCGGGGCGGACTCCGCTTGCGCGGGCGATGAACAGGCGGACCGCCTCGAACTGGTTGAGGGTCGCGAGGTCGTACTCCCGCAGCGCCTGGGGAAGGTTGAGCCGCTCGACTTCGGACAGGCGCGCGGTGTCCGGCGGGGCCGGCAGGCCCGGCACGGGGTACTCCTGCTCGCCCGAGACCCGCAACGCGATGCGGGTCGTGACCAGGCAGGTGACGGTCGGACACCGTCGCAGGAGGTCAGCCACGTCCGGGCCGGCGGCGACGACCTGCTCGAAGTTGTCGAGCACGAACAGCACGGTCCGCCCGGCGAGCAGGTCGGCGAGGGTGTCGATGGCCGGTCGGCTGCTGTCGGCGATGCCCACGGTCCGAGCCATCGTCGGGACGACCAGCGTCGGGTCGCGGACCGCATCGAGGGCGATGAACCAGACGCCATCCGGATAGCGCTCGGCCGCCTCGGCCGCGACCTGCAGCGACAGCCGCGTCTTGCCGGTCCCGCCCGGGCCGGTCAGGCTCAGCAGTCGCCTCCCGAGCCGCAGTGCGCCAGCCTCGGCCAGCTCGCGCTCGCGTCCGACGAACGTGGTCAGCTGGGTCGGCAGGTTGTTGGGCCTGGCGTCGAGCGAGCGCGGCGGCGGGAAGTCGGACGCCAGGCCGTCGATCACCAGCTGGGCGAGTCGCTCGGGCGCGCGCAGGTCCTTGAGCCGGTGCTCGCCAAGGTCCCGCAGGTCCAATCCGGGCGGCAGGTCGCCGACGACGAGGGCCCGGGTCGCGTCGGACAGCAGGACCTGGCCACCGTGACCTGCGGCGGTGATCCGGGCCGTGCGATTGATGGCATAGCCGACGACCCCGTCGCTCGTCCGTTCCAGCTCGCCGGTGTGCAGGCCCATCCGGACGCGGATCACGCCGTCGTTCGGCCACGGCTCGGCGGCGATGGCCCGCTGCGCGTCGGCCGCGGCAGTGACCGCGGCAAGCGGGGAGCGAAAGAGCACGAAGAACGAGTCGCCCTCGGTGCCCTCCTCGCGGCCGTCGTGCGCGGCGAAGGCCGCCCGCAGGAGCACGCGGTGGCGCTCGAGGACGTCGCGATATGGGCCGGTCCCGAGGTCCAGCTCCAGCCGGGTGGAGCCCTCGATGTCGCTGAACAGGCAGGTGAACGTCCCCGCCGCGACCCCGGGCGGGAGCGGCGCGTCGGTCACGAGGCTGGCCGGATCAGTGACGGTGCGCCTCGGTCTGCCCGCGCAGCCGACGGGCCAGCCCGCGCATGATCGCCAGCGACACGTCCGGGCGCTCGTGGACGATGGCTTCGAAGTCCCAGCTCGCGAGGGCCAGGCAGACGGTCGGCGCGTCGGCCACGACCTGGGCCGAGCGCGGCTGCCCGTCGAGCACCGACAGCTCCCCGAAGAACTCGCCGGCCCCCAGGGTCGCGATGGTGTCGCCATCGCGGACCACGCGCACGCTCCCGCTGGCGATGATGAACAGGCCCGTGCCGACGTCGCCCTGCCGGGCGATGACCGTGCCCGGCGCGAATTCGACCTCGACCGCCCGCTCGGCGACGTAGGCCAGGCCGTCGCCGTCGACCCCCGCCAGCAATGGCGCCGCCGCCAGCAGCTCGGTGCGGCGGTCGAGCGTCATCGTCATCGGGTGTCTCCTGGGTGGTTCGGTGGGGGTCGTGACGACTGATGCTGCGCCGCTCGGCCGGGGAGCGTCAAGGTCGCGCGGGTCGCGGATCCGCCTTCCCTGCGCGACGGCGACGTGGCACGATGCAGGCATGGCCGCCGAACCGGAGATCATCGACGCGATCGCAGGGCTGAACCTGTTCGCCGACCTCAGCCAGCCCCAGCTCGAGGGCATCGCCCACATCATGGACGAACGCACCTTCCCGGTCGGGGAGCGGGTGCTTCGCCAGGGTGTCTCGGGCTCGGCGTTCTTCATCATCGTCGACGGCGAGGTCCGCGTCGTCGTCGACGGCACGGAGCGCTCGACCCTGGGGCGCGGCGAGTTCTTCGGCGAGGTCTCGGTCCTGCTCGGCGAGACGGCCACGGCCGACGTCTATGCGACGCGGCCGCTGCGCTGCCTCGTCCTGCCCGGCGCCCAGGTGGAGCCCTTCCTCATCGCCCATCCCCGGGTCATGTTCCGGATGCTCCAGACGCAGGCGCGACGGCTGCGCGCCGCGAACCGATGGAGGGACTGACCGACGGCGGGGTGATGGCAACGCCGGGTGGCGGCGATCGACCGTCCCCGCCCGGGGCGTATCAGGTCGTCGTCATCGGGTCGGGCCCCGGCGGTCTCCAGGTCGCCTATTGGCTGCGCCGCCACGGGTTGCGACTCGCCGTGCTCTCGGGCGATCCGTCGCCCGGCGGGATGTTCCGGCGCTGGCCGTTCTTCCAGCGCCTGCTGTCGTGGACCAAGCCCCACGCGTTGCCGCCCCGCGGATCGCGGGCGTACGAGCGCTTCGACTGGAACAGCCTCGTCGCGGACGAGGCGCATGCCCGCGCCCGCCAGGCGCCGCTCATGGACGGCACGTCCGAGTTCCCGGCGCGCGCGGAGATGGAGGCCAACCTGGCGGCGTTCGCGCGCGAGACCGAGCTGGCGGTGCGCTACGACTGCCGCTGGGAGTCGACGCGGGCTCGTGACGGCGGCGGCTTCATCGTCGAGACGAGCGACGGGATCTACGAGGCCGATGCCGTGGTCGTGGCCGTCGGTGTGGCCGAGCCATACACGCCGCCCGGCAATGGGATGGACCTCACCCACCACTACGCCCAGGTCCGCCCGCCCGAGTCGTATGCCGGTCGCCGGGTCGTCATCCTCGGCAAGCAGAACTCGGGCTTCGAGCTGGCCAATGGGCTCCTGCCGTGGGCCTGCTCGCTGGCGCTCGTCTCGCCATCGGCCGCCAAGCTGTCGGTGCAGACGCGGACCCTCGGCGGCGTCCGGGCGCGCTATGTCCAGCCCTACGAGGACCACGTCCTGGGCGGCGGGGTCTCGCTCCTCGACGCGGCCATCGACCGGATCGAGCGCGTGGAGGGCGGCGACGGCACGCTGGCCGTGCACCTGCGTCGGACCGACGGCGGCGGCGACCTCCGGCTCGAGGCCGAGGACGTCATCTCCGCGACCGGCTTCACGGCGCCGCTCCGGGACCTGGCCGACCTCGGCGTCGTCATCTCCGGCCGATCGCGGCTGGCCCAGCTGACGGCCTGGTGGGAGAGCACGACGGTGCCCGGTGTCTGGTTCGCCGGCACGCTCGGCCAGGCCGCCAAGGGCCTGGAGAAGCACGGCGTCCCCGCCAACAGCGGCGCGGTCCACGGGGCGCGCTACAACGCCAGGGCCCTCGCCGAGCGTCTCGCCGAGACCCAGTTCGGGATCCCCCGGGAGCGGCCCAGCATCGACCCGGCGGGCGCCATCGACTTCATCGTGCGCGAGCTGGCCGAGGGCCCCGAGTTGTGGCACCAGCGGGCGTACCTCACGCGGATCCTGACTGCCGACCCGGAAGCCGGCCTGGTCGACGATGGCGTCCAGCCGCTGACCCATTTCCTCGACACGGCCGGCCCCGACGCCATGGGACTGACCATCGAGGCGGACGGGAGTGGAGCGATCTATCCGGTCGTGTATTCGCGCCGCGACGGGCAGGTCACCGAGCACCGGCTCGACGCCGACCCCCTGCTGCGGTACGACACCGACGTCGTCCGCCAGGCGGTGACGACGATCGCGCGCGAGACCCTGCCGGGCGTCGCCTGACGCCGGTCAGCAGGACCTAGGTGAGGCGGGCCAGCCTGGCCGCGGCGGCCTCCAGCGTCTCGAGCCGTTTGGGAAACGCGAACCGCAGCTTCGTCCGACCGAGGTCCGGGCGCGAGAAGAACGACGACCCGGGGACCGCGGCGACGCCTGGATCGGCGATCAGCCGGTGGGCGAAGGCGACGTCGTCCTCGCCCGGGCGGACCACGTCGCGGATGTCGGTCATCACGTAGTACGCGCCGGCCGGGTCCAGGAACCGGAAGCCGGCCGCGCGCAGCGCCGGCAGGATCGCATCGCGCCGCTCGCGGTAGTCGGCCACGAGCTCACGGTAGTAGCCATCTGGGAACCGCAGGGCGACGGCTGCGGCCGCCTGCAATGGAGCAGCCGCCCCGACCGTCAGGAAGTCGTGGACGCGACGGACGCCGACCGACAGCGCCGGCGACGCGATGACCCAGCCGACGCGCCATCCGGTGACCGAATAGGTCTTCGACATCGAGTGGATGCTGACGGTGCGGTCGGCCATGCCGGGGAGCGTCGCGAGGGGGATGTGCTCGCCCTCGAACACGATGTGCTCGTAGATGTCGTCGGTCAGGGCGATGACGTCGTGCTCCTGGCACAGCGCGGCGATCAGCTCGAGCTCGTCGCGGGAGAAGACCTTGCCGGTCGGGTTGTGGGGCGAGTTGACGACGATGGCCCGCGTCTTCGGGCCGAACGCCGCGCGCAGCTCGTCCGGGTCGATCGACCAGTCCGGCTCGTGCAGCGTGACGTAGCGCGGGACGGCGTCGGCGAGGATCGCGTCCGGGCCGTAGTTCTCGTAGAACGGCTCGAAGATGACGACCTCGTCACCCGGATCGAGGATGCCGAGCATCGCGGCGATCATCGCCTCGGTCGCACCGCAGGTGACGGTGATCTGCGTCTCCGGATCGAGCGTGCCCCAGCCCGCGAAGTGGCGCGGGGTCGTCTCCGCGATCGCGTCACGGAGCGGCTTGCTGCCCCAGGTGATCGCGTACTGGTTGATGTCCGCGTCGACGGCTTCGGCGACCGCGATCTTGAGCTCTGGCGGACAGGGGAAGTCCGGGAACCCCTGGGCCAGGCTCACCGCGCCGGCATTGACGGCCAGGCGGTTCATCTCGCGGATGACGGATTCGGTGAAGCGCTCGGCCTTGGCCGAGACGGGGCGGCGGACGTGCATCGCCGCCGAGTCTAGCCGGACGGCCGGTCGACGGGCCGGGCGATCGGGCGTGCGCCAGTCGAACCATGCAACGGGTCGGGCCGAGGTCGGCGGAGCGCCTGGTCTGCGTTCGGCATCAGACCAGGAGGCGCGGGACGACCTCCTGCCACTCGCGGTCGAAGAAGCGCTCGCCATCGACGTCGACCTCGAGCCGGACGCGCAGGTCGAAGTCGGTGGCGGTGCTCGTCTGGGTCGAGTCGGCGCGGATCTCGATGCGCGTCAACGGTCCGTCGCCACCGGCCTCGCGCTCCTGCCAGCGGTAGACGACCTGGGCGACGAGCTCGGCGCGGGCCGGATCGTCGTCCCACGCGGTCATCCGGAGGGTCTCGGCGGCGTACAGGCGACGGCCGTCCGGGACGATCGCCTCGCCGCCGTCGTGGACATGGACCGTCGTCGATCCGGCGATGACGTCCTCGTCGATCCGCCACACGGGCGCGTCGGCCACGGCCGGACCCCGGCCGTCGATGGCCACGGGATCGGGCCACGACAGGGCCGGTGGCGTCGTGCGGAAGGCCGGTACCGGCGCGTCGTCCGGACCGCCGGCGGGCGGGATGACCGGCAGCTCCAGTCGTGATGGCGTCGCGTCACCACGGTGGACGCTGAAGGTCGCCGGCAGCGGCGAGGGCCACAGGACCGGCCACTGCTGCGAAGCGAGGGCGACCCGGATGCGGTGCCCGGCGGCCCAGCGGTAGCCGGCCGTTCGCAACGGCACGCGGATGGTCTCGACGAAGCCGGGCTCGAGCGGCTCGGGGTCGGCGTGCGAACGGCGGTGGGTCAGGTTGAGCACCCCGGCGCTGACGAGTGCGACCGACCCGTCCGGCGCCACGTCGGACAACCGGACGGCGAGGCTGGCGACCGGCACATCGACGGCCAGGTGGACGATGACCTCGGGCACACCGAGCACCTCGAGCGGGACATCCAGCGGCGCCGACGTGTAGGTCGGCCCGGCGTCCTCGTCCCGTCGCAGGTCGCGGGCGAGGCCGTTCGGCGCGCCCCCGGCGCCCCACGACAACGCGCCGCGCGTGCCGGTCGTGGGCCGGTGCCGGAACGTGTCCACGCCCTCGACCGGGGCACCGTCCAGGGAGCCGGCTCCGAACGCCAACGAGCGAGTCGTCGTCGACGGATGGGGATACGCGGTGGCCGCCCGCCACCGCCCCGGCAGCTCGCGCGGGAACGCCTCCGGGGCCGCGAACGACCGCTCGAACCAGATGACCGGAGGCTCGTCGTCCCAGCCGTTGGCGATCCCACGCAGATGCCGGTCGAAGAAGCGCGCGATCTCGTGGAGCTCGTCGAGGTTGGGGCCCGGCTCGGCGTCGTGCGGCCATGAGTGGTGCCACGGACCGACGAGGGTGTGCGACGGGGCAGGACACCGTTCCTGCATCCGAAACGCGGGGTCGACGTACGAGTCGTGCCAGCCGCCGATGTTGAAGATCGCCGCCTCGATCGCATCGTAGTCCGGGGCCAGCGATCCCTGGCGCCAGTACGGTCCGTCGGCCTGGTGCTTGAGCCAGGCGAACAGCCACGGCGGGGTCGCCTCCAGCCGCGCCAGCCAGTCCGTGCGCCATGCAGCCCCTCGGAACGAGGCGTCCGGTGGCATCGCGTTCATCGCCACCTGGCTGACGGCGTACTGGCTCAGCTCGCTGACCGTGACGCAGCCGCCCCGGTAGTGGACGTCATCGAGATAGCGATCGTCGGTGGCCATGACCGGCACGATCGCCCGCAGCGCGGGCGGCCGTTCCTTGGCCACCTGGATCGCCGTGAAACCGCCGTAGCTGATCCCCCACATCCCGACGGACCCGCTGCACCATGGCTGGTCGGCCAGCCACCCGACCGCGTCGACCCCGTCACTCGTTTCCTCGGCCGTGTACTCGTCGCGGGCGACCCCGAACGACGAGCCCGTCCCGCGCACGTCGAGGCGGCACAGGGCATAGCCCCGCGCGGCGAACCAGCGACCACGCGTCTCGTCGGCGGCGCGGCGCCAGTTGTCCTTGCCATACGGGATCATCTCGAGGATGGCCGGCACCGGCTCGGCCGTGTCCGGGCGCCAGATGTTGGCGGACAGCTCGACGCCGTCGCGTGCCGCGATGCGCACGTCGAGGTCCATGCGAACGTCGAAGCGGTCCTCGCTCGCGATCCGGGCGTTCGGTGCGTCCACGAGGCGAGCATAGGGGCCGGTGCGGGTGACCCGGCGACGACGCCCATGGCGTGCGACCATCGCGCCGATGGAAGGTCGCTTCGTCCGCCGCTCCCGGCGGCTTGCCTACGAGAACCCGTGGATCACCGTGTGGCACGACGAGGTCGATCGACCGGACGGCAGCCCCGGCATCTACGGCGTCGTCCACTTCGCCAATCTCGCAGCCGGTGTCGTCGCCCTCGACGACGACGACCGCATCGTCCTCGTCGGCCAGCACCGCTACACGCTCGGCGAGTACGCCTGGGAGATCCCCGAGGGTGGTGTCCCGGAGGGCGAGGATGCGCTCGTCGGGGCACAGCGGGAGCTCCGGGAGGAGACCGGGCTGACCGCCGGCACCTGGCGCGAGCTGGGCCGGATGGACCTGTCCAACTCGGTCAGCGATGAGCGCGCGGTGATGTTCCTGGCGACCGATCTGACCCACGGCGAGGCCGAGCCCGAACCGACCGAGGCGCTGGAGGTCCGCTGGGTCCCGCTGGCGGAGGCCGTCGAGATGGTCCGTGACGGGCGCATCACCGACGCCATGAGCGTCGCCGGCATCCTCCACGTCGCCCTCGAGCGGGCGATGCCCGCGTGACCGAGCTCCACGTCCTGCGCGTGTTCGTCGGCCCGGACGGTCGAGGCGGCAACCTCCTCGGCGTGTTCGTCGACGGCGGGGTGATCTCGCCCGACCGCCGCCAGGCGGTGGCCGCGGCACTTGGCTTCAGCGAGACCGTGTTCGTCGACGACCTCGACCTCGGCGGAGACAGCGGTAGCGGCCACGACCCAGCGGCAACGGTGCGCATCTTCACCCCGGCCGCCGAGCTGCCCTTCGCCGGCCACCCCACGGTCGGAACGAGCTGGCTCCTCGCCGCGCGCGGCTCGCCGGTCGAGGTCCTGCGCTGCCCCGCCGGCGACGTCCGGACCTGGGCCGACGACGACGGTCGGCGATGGATCCAGGCTCGCTCGAGCTGGGTCCACGAGTTCACCATCGACCAGCTCACGACGGTCGCCGAGGTCGACGCCACGATCGGACCGCCGATGGGCGATCCC
>Ga0190266_10000152_pt1 | contig 10372 bp, 6 predicted proteins | sample Popmic220T_FD_132448 | JGI IMG/M metagenome (GOLD analysis project Ga0190266, IMG submission 132448) | Populus adjacent soil microbial communities from riparian zone of Indian Creek, Utah, USA - 220 T | ecosystem: Environmental > Terrestrial > Soil > Riparian zone | place: USA: Utah | collected...
ACGACGACGAGGTGGACGAGGATCGTTGGCTGATGGACGTCGCCACCACCGTGGCCGACGCCAAGTTCGTCGTCTACGCCATGAACGACGGGCTGGCCGAGTTGGGCTTCGATGACGAGGAGGGCGAGGAGGAGCCGGAAGAGGAGCCCGAGCCTGCCCCGGCGAAGAAGTCGGTGGCCAAGAAGGCTGCCGCCAAGCCTCGGCCCGACGATGACGAGGAGGGCGAGAGCGACGGCACCTCCACCGCCACCGGTGATCTCGACGTCGCCCTCTCGCGTGACGCGTTGGAGGAGTTGACGCTGCCGCAGTTGAAGGAGATCGCCGCTGCACGTGGCATCGACCTTCCACCCCGCACGCGTGCACAGACCTACATCTCCAAGCTGCTCGGTGAGGATGAGGGTGAGCCGGTTGCGGAGATCGAAGAGGTTGAGGTGCCCGAGCGCGACGACGACGAGGACATCGCGTTCGAGGCCGAGGCGATGGTCGTCGTGATCTTCAACGGCACGATCATGGCCCGCACGATGAGCGTGGATGAAGCACGTAACATCGCCGCCGGTGTCTGATCGGTGACGGCGGGGTAGGCGCACACTGCGGGCGGGCAGCGGGCAAACGGGCGAGGACCCGGGTCGGTAGCGGACCGACCCGGGCCACTCCCCTGGCCAGGCGGGCCGCGGGCTATGGCCCCCTGACCTCTGAGGCTCCGACGGGCGTGGGAACCTCGTCCCACAGGCTAGTGACCAGTCGACTTGACAGCGGGTCGGGGGCCGTGTGCTACGTTCCGCCTCGTGCTCTGGCGGGCGGGGGGAATCTCAACTTCGGGTAGCCCCGGTCGTGGACGGCACGGATACATCCACAGACCAAAGGGAGATGCAGATGCATCGCAAGCGTAAGATCCTGGCTGGCCTCGCGGCCGCAGGGTTCGTGGCGGCAACGGCAACGGGGGCGTCGGCTGACTCACCCCGTCCGGTTCCCGCCGACTCGGATGCCGAGGTCCATGACGTCGTCGTGCAGTTGACGGCTGCCGACGTCTGGCTCGATCAGACCTCCGAGTCGAACAGCGGCGACAACTTCGCTGGCAACTTCACCTTCCAGGACAACTTCGCCGGTCAGGACGCCGACGAGGATGCCAACGGCGGCAGCGCACACAGCGATGCCGACGCTTCCTGGGCCGAGGTGTCGGCGGCTTCCGGTTCGGGCGCCGCGGCGTCCTCGCTGGAGCCCTCGGCGGATGCGACCGGCGGCGCCGGTGGCGTCGCTGACGGCACCAACGATGCGACCGGCACCAACGACGCCGACGTGGAGAACTCGATCGACGCCGGTGCGGCGGTCGCGGGCAACACGGTCGGTGGCACGGTGAGCCAGACGCAGGAGAACACGTCCAGCAACGCGGCGACGTCCAGCGCGGCCAGCGCTGCGGCCACGTCAGCCTCGACCGCTGGCTCGGCCACGGCTGCTTCCTCGACCCCGATCGGTGGCGACAGCGACGCCGAGGTCAAGGCTGCGGTCGTGCAGGTGGCGGTCGCTGAGGTCAGCGTCAGCCAGTACGCCGGTGCCAACAGCGGCGACAACAAGGCCATCAACGTGACCGAGCAGAGCAACGGGGCGTACCAGGACACCAGCAACGACGCCAACGGGGGCCGCGCCTCCGCTGACGCTGACGCCGGTGGCTCGGAGAACAGCGCTTCGTCCTCGGGTGCGACGGCTGCGGCCACCGCTCCTGCGGCCACGTCGACCGGCGGCGCCGGTGGTGAGGCGACGGGTGCCAACACGGCGTCCGGCGAGAACACCGCTGCTGCCAGCAACACCATCAAGACCGGCCCGGCCTCGGCCACCAACAGCGCCTCGCTGACGGTGACCCAGAGCCAGACCAACGACTCGACCAACACGGCCGACTCGTCGGTGACCGGCGACTGATTCGCCCGCCAGCGAACCAATGAAGGGGCGGGGCCTTCGGGCCCCGCCCCTTCTTGTAAGGCAAGAACCGTAGAAGGGCGGGCGAATGAGACGAGTACGACGGATCACGGCTGTGATGGCTGTGACTCTGCTGGCAACCGGCGGGACAGTTGCCTTTGCAGACGACGAGGTTCCCGACACGACCACGACGACGGAGGCCCCGGGCCCCGTCGTCACCATCAAGGTGGAAGACGTTCCGGCGCCGACAACGGAGCCCGAGAAGAGTCCCACCACGGAAGCCACCTCGGCACCAGCGACCGCTGATACCCCAGTATCAACGGACCCGGCGACGACCGCCCCGTCGCCGGACCCGGTGACCGAGGAGGCCCCACCAAGCACGGCCGCGGTGACGGCCACCACCAACGTGCAAGTGACGTCCTCGGAAGAGGCCGTCGTCACCGGCACCCAGGTGGCCGACGCCGACACCGGCAACAACGCCACCCACAGCGAGGGCAACACCCCGGCGACCGGTGGGCAGCAGCCCAACGCGATCGACACTGGTGGAGCCACCGCGGTGGGCAGCGATGACACCAACGTCGTGGACCAGGAAGCGGCCGTGGTGCTCACGGAGCAGGCCGTCGCCAACCTCTTGCAGGTGGCGCTGATCCTCAACATCGGTGCCGCGCTGGCCAACAGCGGCGTCAACGGCGCAGTGTCGACACCCGGCGGCGACGGCATCAGTGGTGCCATCGACTCGGGCAACGCCACCGCCATCGGCAACGACATGGAGCAGTACATCACCCAGGCCGCGCGAGCCACGGCCGATGGGACCACCGACGACGCGGCCAAGCAGTTGGCCGTCTCGCTGTGGATGGGCTTGGCCAACGCCAACTCGGGTGTCAACTCGGCCACCGGAACCGGCACCACCGGATCCGGCGGAGAGATCGGCTCGGGTGACGCGTCGGCCACCGGCAACCAGTCGTTGACCGACGTCCTCCAGCAGGCCGCGCTCAACGGTTCGGGCAACGGCCAGATCAACGTCGAGCAATACGCGACGGTGATGAACATCGGCTTCGCCCTGGCGAACTCGGGCGTCAACGACATCAGTGGGGTGGCTGGTGGTCTGCTGACCGCTGGCACCAGCGAGGAGCAGAACGGGCTCGCGCTCGACCTCTTCTCCATGCTGCTCCCGGCGCTCATGCAGAGCTTCGTGGGCACCGCCGGGTCGGGGACGATCGGGACCGGTGACGCCACTGCCATCGGCAACCGCAGCGAGACGTACATCCACCAGTTGGCCGAGGCGGCAGCGTCGGGAGACGGCATCGCCTCGATCATCCAGGACGTGCTCGTGGCCAACGTGGGGGCTGCTGGGGCGAACACCGGGGGCAACACCCTCGGCGGTCGCTACGCCAACCTGGACCCGGATCAGGCCAAGGCCGTCGTCACGTTGGCGGCGTTCCTCAGCCAGATGCTGGCCCTCGTGCACACGCAGTCGGCGTCACAGGCGCTGGCGCTCCAGCAGCAGGGCATGGAGATCCCGTTCGGTGACATCGTGCTCACCGTGCAGGGCCAGATGCAGGGCTACGACACCACCCTCACCGGTGAGACGGGTCAGACGGCCAACATCCGTCAGATCACCATCATCCTGTCGCTGGGCATCGCCCAGGCCAACAGTGGCTTGAACGAGGCCATCGGCGTCAACCAGGACAACCAGTTGGCCGCTCGCGTGGTCGGCTCACCGTCCGAACTGACCTCGACAGGCGACGCGCTGGCTGCCAACAATGGCATGGTGATCATCTGTCAGCGTCGCAACGCTGAGGACATCGCGTGCCTAGCGCCTCCACCTCCGGTGGTGCCCGAGGAACCGGTGACACCGACGACGTTGCCACCTGATGTCACCACGACCACCCAGGTGTCAGCAACATCGGGCGGCGAGGAGCCCACGTCCACCACGGTGGTGGGCACAGCGTCCTCGACCAACGGAGAGGGGCCGGGGCCGCAGGGCTTCGCCAACCCCGCACCGCAGTCGTCGCACAGCAACCCGCTGCCGACGACCGGCTCCAGCGTCGCTGACATCCTCATCTACGCCGGGGGGCTGCTGCTCTTCGGCTTCGTTCTGATGGTGGTGGGCCGCCGCCGCCACTATCAGGCGCCAGTGCTGGTCCACGCCGACACCCACCTCGGTCCGGACCTCTGGTCACTGGTGCCGCCCGAGGAGTAGGGGCCTTCTCCCCTCACTCCCCTGTGCGCGGCAAAGAGCCCCCGGGTGTCCCCCACGGGCCCCGGGGGCTCTTCGCGTTCAGTGTGATACTTATGCGGAACCTCCTTGCAAGTCGGCAAACGTTTCGGTAGCTTGTCACTCGTTCCGGGCCGGAGCACGCGGGTTACCTGTAGCAAACTGGAAACCTCCCGCACGCACCTACTCGTCCGGGGCATTGACAATCGAGATCTTGCTGAGGGCCGGAGCGATTCGGTTACCTCTTGTAAAGGGCAGGTCGCAGGTTCGAGTCCTGTCGGGCGGGCAACCGCCTGTAGCTCAGTTGGTAGAGCGGCAAACCCCGAGTGGCATCACTCGTCCTCAGCACTTACGACCCGTGGGCCGAAGCGATTCGGTTATCGATGGTTCGATTCCACCCGGCGGTGCCTTCTACTGCGCCGCCGAAGCACAGTTGGCTGTGCGCCCGGAACGCATCACTCGCCCACGGGACCACACGAAGCTGCGGGCCGACGTCAGTCGGTTACCTGGAACCAGGGGTGTTCACATACCCTTCGGCGGTTCAAATCCGCCATCCCGGGTCTTCCAGACCCGGGGCCCCCCGGGCCAACATCTTGGGGGGTTCACCGGTTGGCAACTCTCGCCCGCAGCGCTTCGGACCGATCAAAGCCGTAACAACTAGAACAACTGATCACACCGGTCAGGGCAGAGATACGCAAGCCAGTGTCCACCCGTTGGTTGCACGGTCCGAAGGAACTTACAACAGATCTGGCCCCCTCCGGGCCGGAGTCGGCCTGTTCTCATTGGGAGAGGTCCGGGGTTAACAGCCCCGCCTACAACCGGGCCGTCATCACTCGACTGGAGGACCTGAACCATGCCCAATGACCCCTACGCCCGCGTGCGCTCCCGGAATGTTCCGGTGAGCGAGCGCCTCACCCCCGACCAGGTGCCGAACTCTGACGGCGCCTACGTGTGGGCCCTCGATGACTGGGCCCGCATGGATCGCTTCCTGATCCTCGGCAGCCAGGGCGGCACGTACTACATCGGTGAGGGCGATCTCACCAAGGAGAACGCCGCCGCCGTCGAGCGCTGCATCAAGGCCGACTACAAGCGCGCCGTCGATCGCATCGTGGAGATCTCGGTCGAGGGCCGCAACCCCAAGCAGAACCCGTTGCTCTTCGCCTACGCGATGGCCTGCGGTGCTGACGACATGGATGCCCGTGCGTACGCGCTGTCCAAGCTGAACGACATCTGCCGCACCGGCACGATGCTGTTCGTCTGGGCCCGCTACGTCGAGCAGTTCCGTGGCTGGGGCCGTGGCCTCCGCAACGCCGTGGCCAAGTGGTACACGGAGCCGCGCGCTCAGTCGGGCAACTTCGTGGACGAGGACACCGACCGCGGCGCCGACCACGCGCACTGGCTGGCCTACCAGTTGGTGAAGTACCAGGCTCGTGAGGGCTGGTCGCACCGCGACCTCCTGCGCCTCAGCAAGCCGGGTGCACCGGGTCGTCCCAAGGTCGAGCGCGGCTCGGCCCTGGACCGCAACCTGGCGTGGGCAGTCGGCAAGCCGTTCCCCGACGACGCGTACGACACGTTGCTCCAGGCCCATGACGAGATGACCGAGGCGGGCATCAAGCCCAAGCGCGCGGCCGAGTTGATCGAGATGTTCCGCGTCCCTTGGGAGGCGGTGCCGAGCGAGATGCTCGCCAAGCCGGAGGTCTGGCACGCGCTCATCCCATACCTGCCTATGGGCGCGCTCGTCCGCAACCTCGGTCGCCTCACCGCCAACGGCACGTTGAAGCCGATGTCGGGCGTGGAGGCCACGATCTGCTCACGACTCGTGAATCGTGAGTCGATCACGCGCTCTCGCATCCACCCGCTCAGCGTGTTGCTCGCGGCGACCACGTACGCCGCCGGTCGCGGCGTCAAGGGCACGCTCACGTGGCAGCCCTCCAACAAGGTGCTCGCTGCACTGGACGAGATGTTCAACCTGGCGTGGCCCAACGTCGAGCCCGCCGGGAAGCGCACGCTCATCTCGCTCGACGTGTCGGGCTCGATGGACTCCAGCCGCATCGCCAACACCTTCCTCTCGGCCCGCGAGGCGTCGAGCGCCATGGCCCTCGTGACCCTGGCGACCGAGCCGCAGACGGCCGTCATGGCCTTCTCCAGCGGCTACATCCCGCTGGCGTTGCACACCGGCATGAGCCTGGCTCAGATCGTGCAGTCGACCAGCCGCATGCCGTTCGACGCCACGGACTGCTCGCTCCCAATGAAGTGGGCGATGCAGAAGCAGGTGGACGTCGACACGTTCGTGATCTACACGGACTCGGAGACGAACCGTGGCGGTCACCCGGCACAGGCACTGCGTGACTACCGTCAGCGCTCGGGCATCCCGGCCAAGCTGATCGTCGTCGCCATGACGTCGAACGGGTTCAGCATCGCTGACCCCAACGACGGCGGCATGCTCGACGTGGTCGGCTTCGACTCGGCTGCTCCCGCGCTGATCGCGGACTTCTCGGCAGGTCGTGTGTAGCCTGGCGCTGCTTGCCAGTGAAGAGCCCCTCTCCGTTTGTTGCCCTCTCGGAGAGGGGCTCTTCCGCGTGTGGACTGTGGTGTTGCTATCAACTCTGTGCTACGTTGCCGAAACCCAGCGGGCGGTCCCTGGGCGGAAGGGATGACATGAAGAACAAGATCAGGGCGCTACTGCTCGCCCTCGGATTGATCGGCGGTGCCGTCGGGTTGTCGGCGGCGACGTCGTCGGGGTCGGCGTCGGCGTGGGCATGGTCACCGAACGTCACGTTGCAGGGGCGGGTCAGTTGCCCGGCGTGGGGTGGCCCGTTCGACAAGCCCGACGCGGCCTACATCAACGGCAGCACGGGCGACAACGTCAACGTCTACCTCGGCTCTGGTGGCGTCACCAAGTCGTACACCGCCTACTTGACGCACGTCCCCATCAGCTACGAGAAGATCTACTTCAACTGGCACTGCTCGGCAACCGGATGGTGGAGCACCTCGTTCCTGGTGTTCCGCCCGAACTTCGGAACGGGCGCTACGCGCAACATCAGCCCCTGACCGACTGGTCGGGAGAACGACGGGGCCCCCTCCTTCGGGAGGGGGCTCTTCCGCGTTGTAAGGTCCCGCGATGCCTCGTCGGATCTATGTCATGTTGGTTGTGATACTTGCTGCGTGCGGCGGGGGAGTTGCTGCCAACACCTTGACGGACGGTGGGGCACCGGGCCAGGACAAGCAACCGATCTGCCACGTACCTCCTGGCAACCCGTCAGCGGCCCACATCATCTACCCCGACGACGCCAGCTACGACGCCCACCTGCCAGGCAGTCCCGGTGGTCACGACACCGACTTCTTCGTGGACAAGAAGCACCCGTGCCCGCCGGGTGAGGAGACGACGACTACCAAGAAGCCGCACGAGACGACGACCACCAAGGCCGAGTACCCGACGACGACGAAGCCACCTCACGAGACGACCACCACCACCAAGCCGCCCCACGAGACGACCACGACGAAGCCCCCGCACGAGACGACGACGACCAAGCCGAGCGGTGGTGGGACCACGACGACGCGGGTGACCACGACCACGGCCCCGCCCAGCGGTGGCACCACAACCACCTCAGGGCCTCCCAGTGGCACGACAACGACGACGTCGCCTCCCAGTGGGGGCACGACTACCACGAGCACCACAGCGCCCCCAGGTGGCCCCACGACGACGGTCGAGCAGGTCTTCTTCCGTGGCGCCTCGGTGGTATGCCAGCGCGAGGTGCCGACGATCGTGATCACCTTCGGCAACCTGACCGAGTTCGCTGGCCACGTTGGCATCCTGACGATGAGCGACCTCAACGGCGTCGTCGTGTCGACGCAGGAACTGACCTACATCCCCAACGCCACGGTCCAGTTGCTGTACCCGGGCACCCAGGTCAACCCGGACGGCTCGATCGCTGACGTGCCGGGCTGGAACCTCAACGCGGCGGGCTTCTGGGTCGAGGATCCCAGCGACGCCTTCCTCCGCGACGGCATCCTGCTCACATACACCGTCAACCCCACGGCCACCGCCGTCGTGACGTACCCGCCCGCCTCCTCGGGCTGCAACACGCCTCCCGGCCCCACGCCTCCAGTCACGCCGCCAGGAACACCGGGCGTCCCGCCACCCACGCCGCGCCCACCCGGCAACAACTTGCCGCCGACGTTGTAGATCAGCGACCGATCGCGGCTGCTGACGTCAACGTCCAGACCCGCCCTCGGGGATCGGTGAAGACCGTCCCCGAGCCCGGGTACTCGGTGGCATCAAAGCGCCACACGAGGGTCGCGTTGCCCGAGCCGTCGATCTTCTCGAACTGCATCCAGTAGAGGCGAGCGTTCATCGTCGTAGTCCCGGCGACGACGACTGCCGCTGCGGTGTTCGGTGTCGTCCACACAGCACCAGGCGTCGTGTTGCGGACTCCGTCGACGATCGTCGTGCGGTCACCGTTACCAAGGGTCCACTCGATCCCCCACGTCGTCTCGCGACCCGGCGTGACAGTGGTGATGATGGCGTCGTTCTGCGGCTGACCGGATGCCGAGGAGGAGAAGGCGATCGCCTTGTTGCCGTCGTAGCAGTAGATCAGTAGCTCCCGGTTGCCACCGGGATCCTTCGTGATCAGCGACGGGAAACCCGCACCGATGGCGTCGATGCGGGCCCGCACGGTGAGACGCATCTTCCCGGCCGGTGCCATGTCCGACGTGTCCGGCGTCGACACGGACCCGACTGTGGTGTCGAGGTACTGCGTCGCCGCCCATGAGTTGTAGACGCCCATGGCGTCGTTGGGGTTGGTCTTGTAAGCCGTGACCGACCCGGTCACCGGTGAGATCACCTCTTGGATGTCGTTGGGGCGGAGCACGTCGAGGTGCGGCGTCACGCGCACACCGGCGGGCACCCACTTGTAGACGAAGCCCTGCGCCTCGACCTCCTCGTCGGTGACCACGAAGTCGTCGCTGTCGATGTCCCAGGCGAACAATCTGCCCGTGACTGCACGCTTGTGGTTGTACCACGTGCTGTAGGTCTGGCCCTTGCGGTTCTCCCCGCCGTACCAGGCGTAGTCGTCGCGCGCTCCGTAGGTGCTGTCGCCGTCGAAGTAGGGCCAGTCCTTCAACCAGTCGGGCTCGCAGAGGATGTTGTCGACCTCGAACTGCCCGCCGCTGCACTCGAAGCGCACCATCCCGGTCGTCGTCTCACCCGACCGACGCAGCGCGTACACGTGGAGCCAGCCATTGGCGGGAAGGTTCCATACCTCGCTATCGCCCCAGTCGCTGCGCGTCTCGACAACCTCGGGCTCCCAGCCGAGCAGAGCGACGCGTAGCTGACCAACACCACGCACCATCGCTTGGATCGTCCACAGATCTTCTACCGTCGTGCGGCTGGTGAGCGGGAAGGTGTTGCTCTCGGCCACCACGAGGCCGCTCCCGGCGAAGCGTCCGAACCACGCCCCGCCACCGGGCGCAGCGGGCACCGAGGGCGTGCCCTGGACCCGCGTGACGGCACCGCTGGCGCGCCAGTGGTTGGTGCCCAACTCGAAGCTCGGGTTGGCGATGAAGTTGACCCGCTGCGGGTACAGCCAGCAGTGCCTCGTGTAGGCCAACTCGTAGCTCGGAGGAGCCTCCAGGACGGCCACAGAGCCCTCGGTGACCACCGTGGTGGTCTGGCCGGTCACGAACACCGGCCAGGAGAACAGCGGACGGTTGCCAGCAACTGCTGGCGCCTGCCGAGCGATCAGCGTGTCGGCCGGATCGAGGACCACGCCTCCTTCGAAGGGGTCGTCGGTGATGTAGATCACCGGATCGACGGTGCCCGTGTACGTGCCCTCCAGCACGAGCGCCGCGGCCACCACGGTCGAGGACTGCCAACCGCCGCCCATGGTGAAGGGGTTGTTGGCGATGCAGAAGGTGGTGGTGGTGCCCGGCGTGGTCGCGCCGACCGACTGCGGCGTGGACGATGGCGTGATGGCGGGGCTCCAGCCGGGGATGGCCTGGAGATCAGCGATGGTCTGGACAGCCGTGTAGCGGGGATCCTGGCTGTCGGCGAAGGCGGCGTAGCTGCGAAAGAACACCCAGTGCACGGACTTCGCCGGGTTGAACAGGTTCTGGCTGGGATCGATCGGCACCGTCTTGTCGAGGCTGGCGTAGAGCAGCGCACGGAAGCGGTCGGTCACAACGGTGGTCATCAGGTGCTCCCGGGGCCGAGCAGGAAGGGCAGGAAGGTGCTGCCGATGGGCC
>Ga0190266_10000153_pt1 | contig 10367 bp, 10 predicted proteins | sample Popmic220T_FD_132448 | JGI IMG/M metagenome (GOLD analysis project Ga0190266, IMG submission 132448) | Populus adjacent soil microbial communities from riparian zone of Indian Creek, Utah, USA - 220 T | ecosystem: Environmental > Terrestrial > Soil > Riparian zone | place: USA: Utah | collected...
ATCCTCGCCGTCGACCATTTCCTCGACATGGGCCGCTCGGCGACCAACGTCGTCGGCAATGCCGTCGCCTCAAGCGTCGTCGCCCGCTGGGAAGGCAACCTCGATCCGGAGGAACCGCTCGTCGAGCGGCCGCACGCGCCTGCTCGTGCGCTACATCCGCGATCCGATCGTGCTCGCTTTCTCGACCGACTCGTCGGAGGCGGCCTTCCCGCGCACGCTGGAGGCGCTCGACCGGTTCGGCGTGCCGCCGCGCATCGCCAGCTTCGTCCTGCCGCTCGGCTATTCGTTCAATCTCGACGGCTCGATGATGTACATGACCTTCGCGTCGATCTTCATCGCCCAGGCCTATGGCATCGATCTGACCTGGGGCCAGGAGATCGCGATGCTGCTGACGCTGATGATCACGTCGAAGGGCATTGCCGGCGTGCCGCGCGCCAGCCTGGTGGTGATCACCGCGACGCTCTCGCAGTTCAACATTCCGGAGGCGGGCATCCTGCTCGTCCTCGCCATCGACCACTTCCTCGACATGGGCCGCTCGGCGACCAACGTCGTCGGCAATGCGGTGGCGAGCGCGGTGGTCGCCAAATGGGAAGGCGGCCTCGATCCGGTCGAGCCGGCCGATATCGAGCCGCCCCACGCGCCCTCGCACCGCGCCACTCCACCCCCGCCGGAGAGCTAGGCGTAGCAGTAGGGCCCGCCCGCCTTCAGCGCCGCGGCATAAGCGGGCCGGGCGTGGATCCGCTCGAGCCAGTCGACGAGGTGCGGATGGCGCTCATCGAGGCCCGCGCGGGTGCGCGAGATTTCCAGCGGAAAGCTCATCATCACGTCGGCGGCGGTGAATTCCTCGCCGGCGAACCAATCGCGCTCGGCAAGCTCGCTCTCCAGCCAGTCGAAATGCCGGGCCAGCATCTTGAGGATCGGCTCGCGCGCGGGGCGGCCGAGCAGGCCGAGACGGCCGACGATCAGCAGGCCGAACAAGGGCGGCATCATCGAGCCTTCGGCATAATGGAGAAAGTGGCGGTAGCGCAGCACCGCGTCGCGGTTGGCAGGCGGCCCGAGGCGCCCCTCCGCCTTCTCGACCAGATATTCGGCGATTGCCCCGGTTTCCGCGATGGCGCGGCCCTGGTCCTCGATCACCGGCGACTTGCCGAGCGGGTGGACTCGGGCGAGCGCGGGCGGCGCGAGCATCGTCTTGGCGTTGCGCTCGTAGCGCTTCACTTCATAGGGCAGCCCCAATTCCTCGAGCAGCCACAGGATGCGCTGCGAGCGCGAATTTTCGAGATGGTGGACGACGATCATACGCCAGCCTTCGCCAAGAGGGCCGCCAGCTCGCGGACGAGCTTGGCGGCGAGAGTCGCGGTGACGCCGTTGACGTCCCGCGCGGGATTGAGCTCGACGATATCGGCGCCGACGATCGGCCCGGTCACGCGGTGCAGCACCTGGAGGAATTCGCGGCTCGACGGGCCGCCGGGCTCGTGGTGCGACACGCCCGGCGCGAAGGCGGGGTCGAAGCCGTCCATGTCGATGCTTATGTAGAGCGGCGCATCCGGGATCGGCACGCGCTCCGGCGCGAAATCGCGCATCTCGACGATCTCGACGCCGTACCGCTCAGCCTGGGCGCGGCAGTGACGGTTGAGCGTGCGGACGCCGAACTGGACCAGCCGCTTCGCATGCCCGCTTTCCATGATCCGCGCGAACGGCGAAGCGTGGCTGAGCGGATCGCCGCCGAAATCCTCGTAGAGATCGGGATGGGCGTCGAAATGGAGGATGTTGAGCGGCCCGTGCACCGCGGCCATCGCCGCCACGATCGGCCCGGTCACCATATGGTCGCCGCCAAGGCAGATCGGCACGGCGCCGTCGGCCACGGCGGCGCGCACGGCCGCGCCGATCCGCGCCGGATCGTCGTCATCCTCGCGCAGAGTCAGGTCGCCGGCATCTTCGACCACAAGGTCGGTGCCGAGCTCGATGCCGGATTCGGCTGAGTCATTGGCATGATCGGAGGCCAGAGCGGCGCGGATCGTCGCCGGGGCGGCCGCGGCGCCGCGCAAGAAGGAGCTGTGGCTGTCGGTCGGCAGGCCGATCAGCCTGAGGCGCGGCAAGGAGGCTGGCGCGATCACGCCGCGGCTTGTCGCCGCTCGCTGCGCGCCGCGCAAGCCGAATTGGCCTTGCCGCCCCTGCCGCGCTTCGGCAGAGGCTCAGGCCCCTTCGCCGGATTGAATGATGGACGCCGACACCCCGCGCATGCCGGGCAGGACCGAGTTCGTGCTGCTGATGGCCGCCCTGATGGCGTCGAACGCGATGGCGATCGACGCCATGCTGCCCGCGCTGCCGGCAATCGGCGAGGCGCTCGGCGTCGCTCGCGACAACGATCGGCAGCTGGTGATCACCTTCTTCCTGCTCGGCTACGGCCTGTCGCAGGTCGCTTTCGGGCCGCTCGCCGACCGGCTCGGGCGCAAGCGGCTGCTGGTCGGCTGCCTTTTGGCTTATGCCGCCTTCGGTGCGCTTTCGGGGCTGGCCGGCAGCATGGCGCTGCTGCTCGCGGCGCGCTTCACCCAGGGGATCGCCTCAGGCGGCCTGCGCGTGCTCGTCGTGGCGGTGATCCGCGACCGCTTTCACGGCGCGGCGATGGCCCGGATCATGTCGAGCGCGATGATCGTGTTCATGATCGTGCCGGTGCTCGCGCCGAGCTTCGGCCAAGCGGTGCTGGCCGTGGCCAACTGGCGCTGGATCTTCGCCTTGCTTGCTGCCTACGGCCTGTGGCTGGCGGTGTGGAGCGCGTTCCGGCTGCCCGAGACGCTGGCTGTCGAGGATCGGCGGGCACTGTCCGTGCGCACTATCGGCGCCGGCCTCGGCCAGACGCTGCGGCGGCGCGAATCGATCGGCAACACGCTCGCGGCGACGCTCGCCTTCGGCGGCCTGTTCGCCTTCATCGGCTCGATCCAGCAGATCGTGTTCGACGTCTTCCACCGCCCGGAGCTGATGGGCCTTGTCTTCGCCGCGGTCGCCGGGCCGATGGCCCTCAGCTCCTACGCCAATATGAAACTGGTGATGCGCGCGGGCCCCCGTTTGCTGTTGCTGCGCGCCCTGACCGCGCTGACCGGCATCGCCATCGTACACCTCGTCATCGCCTTGGTCTGGGGCGAGAGCTTGTGGAGCTTCATCGCGCTCCAGGCGCTGACCATGGCCTGCTTCGGCCTGGTCGGCGCCAATTCGAGCGCGCTGGCGATGAGCCCGCTCGGCCACATCGCCGGCACCGCCTCGGCGCTGCAGGGACTGATCACGACCATCGGCGGCGCGCTGATCGGGCTGGTCATCGGCCAGATGTTCGACGGCACCACGATCCCGCTGATTACCGGCTTCGCGATCGGGGGCGCGCTGGCTTTGCCGATCGCCATCTGGGCCAATGCCAAGGAAAGGGCCGCTCCCTCCGAAGAGGAAACGGCCCTCGCCTCTGAACAGGCAGCCGAGTTCTAGACGTCGTCCTCGGCGTCGGGGCCGACCATCAGCGCCTCGGCGACCTGATCGGTGTGGCCGCGGATGGCGCGCTCGATGCGCTGGGCCATTTCCGGATTGTCGCGCAGATATTGCTTGGCGTTCTCGCGGCCCTGGCCGATCCGGATCGAATCGTAGCTGAACCAGGAGCCCGACTTCTCGACGATCCCCGCCTTGGCGCCGAGATCGAGGATCTCGCCGAGCTTGGAGACGCCCTCGCCGTACATGATGTCGAACTCGACCTGCTTGAACGGCGGCGCCAGCTTGTTCTTGACCACCTTCACGCGGGTCGTGTTGCCGATGATTTCGTCGCGGTCCTTGATCTGGCCGGTGCGGCGGATGTCGAGCCGGACGGAGGCGTAGAATTTGAGCGCGTTGCCGCCGGTCGTCGTCTCCGGATTGCCGTACATCACGCCGATCTTCATGCGCAGCTGGTTGATGAAGATGACCAGGCACTTGGACTTGGAGATCGAGCCGGTCAGCTTGCGCAAGCTCTGGCTCATCAGCCGCGCCTGCAGGCCGACATGGCTGTCGCCCATCTCGCCCTCGATCTCGGCTCGGGGCACGAGCGCGGCGACCGAATCGACGACGAGGATGTCGACCGCGTTCGAGCGGACCAGCGTGTCGGTGATTTCCAGCGCCTGCTCGCCCGTGTCGGGCTGCGAGACGATCAGGTTGTCGACGTCGACGCCCAGCTTGCGGGCGTAGATCGGGTCGAGCGCATGCTCGGCGTCGATGAAGGCGGCGACGCCGCCGGCCTTCTGCGCCTCGGCGACCGCGTGCAGCGCCAAAGTGGTCTTGCCCGAGCTTTCCGGCCCGTAAACCTCGACCACCCGGCCCCGCGGCAGGCCGCCGATGCCGAGCGCGATGTCGAGCCCGAGCGAGCCGGTCGAGATGGTCTCGATCTCGATCGCTTCGCGCGAGCCGAGCCGCATCGCCGATCCCTTGCCGAACGCGCGGTCGATCTGCGCCAGCGCGGCGTCGAGGGCTTTCTGCTTGTCGCTGTCCATTGGACTCCTGTCGGAAACGATCTGAAGTGATGCCGCCATGGCTAGGCTCTCCCCGTATTGCGTCGGCACGCGCCGATCAATGCAGGAGTATGTATTCTATTTGTTCCACAAGAACAAGAGGGAAACTTTTGCTTCTCGGGTGCCCGCCGCCGCCGGATCGAACCACCCTCTTTTACCTCTCCTTAGCCATAGTCTGGCAAGGGTGCGACCTTCGGCGGAGGGGCTTCGGCGTGGACGCAAATTGGGGATCGAATGGCGGCGGCTATGGCGGGCCGCCGCAATCGGGCTTCGGCCGCAAGCGCTCTCCCCTGCCCGACACCCGTCCGGACGATTACACGATGAGCCAGGTCAGCGCCCAATATTACGCGACCCACCAGGCGAAGCCGGAATTGGTCAACGACATCGACTTCGTGATCAGCGAAGGCGACATGCAATATGCCGAGATCGAGCTCGACCCCGGCGAATCGGTGGTCGCCGAGCCGGGCGCGCTGATCTGGAAGGACAGCGCAATCGTCTTCGACATGATCCTGGGCGACGGCAGCAAGCCGGATGCCGGGCTCGGAGCCAAGCTGGCCAGCGCCGCGAAGAACGCCATGGCGGGCGAAAACATGTTCCTCGCCGAATTCAAGCACGAGGGCTCGCAGGGCAAGGCCAGGCTGGCGGTCGGCGGCAGGACGCCCGGCCACATCATTCCGGTGCGGCTGGATGCGATGGGCGGAAGCCTGATCTGCCAGCGCCGCTCCTTCCTCGCCGCCGCGCGCGGCATCGGCATCTCCATCGCCATGCAGCGCCGGCTGCGCTCGGCCATCTTCGGCGACGAAGGCTTCGTCATGCAGAGACTGACCGGCGCCGGTTGGGCTTTCTTGCACGTCGGCGGCTCGATTATCGAGCGTGAGCTTCAAGTGGGCGAGATCATCCATGTCGACGGCGGCTGCGTCGCAGCGCATGAGCCGCAGGTCGAGACGGACATCATGCAGGACAGCATGTGGCGCGGGATCAAGACCGGCCTGCTCGGCGACGAAGGCGGCATCCTCACCGCCATGCGCGGCCCGGGCAAGGTCTGGATCCAGACCCTCCCCTTCAGCCGTGTCGCCGCCGAAACCGCCGCCGCGACCGGGCGATCGAGCCTCGTCAGCGGCGTCAGCATCGGCGATGCGGTCGGAATCGTTGGAGGGGTCAGCCGCCTCCTCGGCGACGGTGACGGCGGATCGATCATCGCCGACGGGCTCAAGGGCCTCGGCGATATGCTCTGAACTTGGCGGCGGCGCTGGCTATCGCCGGGCGACGACCCGGTCGAGCGCCTCGCGGAAGGCCGGTGCAAAGGCCGGATGATCGTAGATGTCGTTGTGGCCGGTGTCGGGGATGACCCGGTCGAACACAATGTTCGAAAGACGGCTGCGCAGCGCTTCGGTTCGGCGCGGAAAAACAAGTTGATCGTTCCCCGCCGCGATTATTGCGACCGCAAGCGAGCGACCGGCCAAGGCGGTCGCGGGCTCCATCGGGTGGCGGAACAGCAGCCGCACCGGAAGCCAGGGATAGTGATCGGCAGACACGCGCTCGAGCGAATCGAACGGGGTGACGAGGATCAGGCCGTCGAGCGGACGACGCGCGGCAAGCGTCCCAGCGACGCCGCTGCCGACGCTGAAACCGACTGCAACGGTTCTATCCGGATGGATTCGGGCGCGCGCAAGATCGAGAATGCGCGGCGCGTCGTCGAGCAGCGCTTCGGCGCTCGCGACGCCCTCGCTCGGTGGATAGCCGCGATAATGAAAAAAGACGACGTCCGCCTCGGGCGCAAGGCCGGCGGTGAAGACCGCGGCGCGTTGCGCGTTCGTCCCGTTGCCGGCGAAACCGAGCAGGAGCAGGCGCTCTGCACCTTGGCGCGCGGGGGGAATGTGGATTCCGCGAAGCCGCCCTTCGGATCCGGTCAGCTCCAGCGCCTCGGCGCCTGGGGGCGGCGGGCCAGCGGTCGCGACCTGGGCAACAGGAAAGATCAGAGACCTCTGCGCGAAAAACAGCGCGACGCAGATCACCACATAGATAAGGACAGGCAGGAGAAGCAAAGACCACATCAGCCGCTTTCGAGACATGCGGCCAGCCCGCCCCTCAATCCCCGCAAGCCTGGTCCAGCGCCGGCTCGATCGCGTCGATCGTATAGGGCTTAGCGAGCACAGGCGCCGAGGCATGCTCGGGCGGCGGGGGATCGACATGGCCGCCGGTCGCGAAGATGAAGGGGGTCCCGGCCGCGGCGAGGCGGTCGGCGACCGGCCAGACCTTGCCGTCGGCCAGGCTCACGTCGAGGATCGCGACTTCGAATCCGCCAGCCTCGATCTGGCCGAGCGCCGCCTCGACCGTCTCGCAGCATGCCACCACATTGTGGCCGAGCTCGGAGAGGAAATCCTCGAGCATCATCGCGATCAGCGGCTCGTCCTCGACGATCAGGATCGATCTCATGGTCCCCGGCATCCTCACCGCCCTTAACGCCTGTGCTGCAAAGGAAAAGCTCTATTGCGCCGAAAGCACATCGCGCACCGTCTCGGCGAGCTGCTGGACCGAGAAGGGCTTGGCGAGGAAGGAGACGTTGGGGATGTCGATCGACTTGCGCAATTGCTCCTCGGCATAGCCGGAGATGAACAGGATCGGCAGGCTCGGGTGGGTCTTGCGCGCCGCGCGGACCGTGGTCGGGCCGTCCATGGTCGGCATGACGACGTCGGAGATCATCAGGTCGATCTTGTCCTCGCGCTCCAGGATCTCGAGTGCCGCCTCGCCATTTTCGGCGACGAGCACGGTATAGCCCTGGCGGGTCAAAGCGCGCTCGGCAACGGCGCGCACCATCGCCTCGTCCTCGACCAGCAGCACCGTGCCGGTGCCCCACAGCTCCCCGGCCTTCTCCTTCGCCTTGGTCCGCGTCTTGGCCGGCGCCTCGCTCGCCCGCGCCCGGTAAACCGGAAGGTAGATGGTGAAGCTGGTTCCCTTGCGCATCTGCGATTCGGCGAAGATGAAGCCGCCCGATTGCTTGACGATGCCGTAGACGGTGGAGAGGCCGAGGCCCGTCCCCTTGCCCACCTCCTTGGTGGTGAAGAACGGTTCGAACACCTTGCTGAGCAGATGTTGGGGGATGCCGGTGCCGGTGTCGGTCACCTTCATCGCCGTATAGTCGCCGATCGGAAGCACGTCGCTGCCCATCCGACGCACGTCCTCGGCCGTCACGGCGAAGGTCTGCAGAGTCAGCCTGCCCCCGCCCGCCGGGTCCTTGGCGAGCATCGCGTCGCGGGCGTTGACCGCGAGGTTGACGATCACCTGTTCCATCTGGCCCGGATCGGCCCGAACCGCGCCCAGCCCGCGGCCGTGGGTGACCTCGAGCTTCACCTGCTCGCCGAGCAGCCGATCGAGCAAATGCGAGACTTCGGCGACGACGTCGGGAAGCTGGAGCACCTGCGGCCGAAGCGTCTGCTGGCGCGAGAAAGCGAGCAGCTGGCGGGTCAGGTTTGCGGCGCGGTTGGAATTGGAGCGGATCTGCTGGATGTCGTCATAGTCGCTGTCGCCCGGCGTGTGGCGCATCATCATCAGGTCGCAAGTGCCGAGGATCGCGGTCAGGATGTTGTTGAAATCGTGGGCGACGCCGCCGGCCAGCTGGCCGACCGCCTGCATCTTGGTCGCTTGTGCGATCTCGCGCTTGAGCCGCGCCTCCTCGCTATTGTCCTTGAGGCTCAGCAGCACCGCCGCGTTGCCGAGCCCGCGCGCCCCGGCGACGGTCAGCGCGACCGGCTCCTCCGGGTTGCTCTTGAGCCTGACCGCAAGGTCGCCCGACATTGCTCGCCCGCGGCCGAAGCGGTGGACCGCGTCCGATACCGCCGCCTTGTCGTCCTCGACGACGAGGTCGCCGGGCCAGGACGGCCGCTCGATGGCGCCGAGACCGACCGACTTGCGGAAGACCTTGTTGAGGAACAGGAAGCGCCCGTCGGTGTCGGCCAAAGCGAGGCCGAGCGGCAGGCTGTCGAGCAACGCGTGGACGTGCGCATTCTCGTCGTCGCCTCGCGCGCCGGGAATGTCGTCGAGCAGGAGGAAGAAGGAGAGATCCTCCTCTCCGTTCCCGGCGGGCACCTGGACGATCCGCAGCGGAGTCGCCGCCTGCCCTTCGGCGGCGAAGTGGAACTGGCCGCCCGCCGAGGCGGCGAGATGGTCGACGAAGGGGGTGCCGACGATCGCGGAATCCTCGCCGGGCCGGCTCGCGCGCACCGCGAAGGCACCATTGGCGGCGCGGATCGTGCCCGCCGAATCGACCATTGCGACCATCAGGCCGGCCTCGCCCATCCGGCGCCCGGCCTCGCCGCCGATCATCCGGCCCGCGTCGCGCGCGAGATCGTCCTGCTCGGCGCGCCCGATCCGCCACAGCAATTGCCCGTCGCCAGCGCCCGCGAGCTTTACTTCCCCCGCATAGGCGCGCCCGCCGATCTGGATCGGCGGGATCGGCGCCGAGCCATCGCGCCGCGCGGTCGGCGCCGCGCGGGCGAGCGCCTTGGGCAGATTCTCGGCCCCGAACCACGCCGCCCAGGTCCGGTTGGCGCAGATCAGATTGCCCGCGCCGTCGGACAGGGCTGCGGCCGCGCCCCCGCCGTCGAGTGCCTCTCTCAGCAGCGCCACGTCCTGAGCGGCGGCCAGCCCGCTTTCCTCCGCGGCCGCGATCCGGGGCCGGAACAGCAACAGCAGGGTGCCCGCGCCGATCAGTCCCGCGAGGAAGGCGCCGGCGAAGAGCGGGCTGCGCACCGCCCACAGCAACAAAGCGGCCGAAACGAGCGCGGCGACGACGAACGGGATCGCCGCGAGGTCGATCCGGCGGCGCGCTCGGCCGCCGTTCGGCGGGGAGACCGCGCTCGCCATCCTAGGACGCGCCCATCCGCGCCGCGCGTCGGCGCCACTTGCGCGCGGTCCGCCAGCGCCAGAACAAAGCGGCGATGACATAGCCGATCGCGCCACTCGCCACGGCGATGATGAACAGCCCGCTGACCAGGGCCGGGGCGGCGTCGGAGGCGAGCCAGGCGAGCCACTCGCTGATCGGCGCCGAGCGCGCGTACATGCCGGTGACTGCCGCGGCGTCGGCATGGAAGCCGAACCAGTTGCCGACCGGGATCGAGGCCACGATCAGGAACGGCGTGGTGAAGGGGTTGGTCAGGAAGGTCATCCCGGCGGCGATCGGGATGTTGCCGCGCACCGGCACGCAGAACAAAGCCGCGCCGATGATCTGGACTCCGGGGATCAGGAAGAAGACCCCCACGAACAGCCCCATCGCCACGCCGCGCGGGACGGAGCGCCGGGTGAAGCGCCAGAATTCGCTGTGCAGGATGCGCTGGCCGAACGGCTTGATCCAGCGGCTCTCGGCCATCTGCTCGCGGCTCGGCATGTTGTTGGCGACCCAGCGATCGAGCCAGGACTTGCCCTGCGATTCAGCCATGCTGTCTCATCAGCCGGCCCTGCTCCCGCTTCCAGTCCTTTTCCTTCTCATAGTCGCGCTTATCGTGCGCCTTGCGGCCTTTGGCGAGCGCGATCTCGACCTTCGCCCGCCCCCGGTTGTTGAAGTAGATGGAGAGCGGCACGAGCGTCATCCCCTGCCGCGCCACCGCGCCGTGCAGCTTGGCGATCTGGCGGTGGTTGATCAGCAGCTTGCGCGGCCTTTTGGGCTCGTGATTGTGGCGGTTGCCGTGGCTGAACTCGGGGATGTTGGCGTTGACCAGCCACACCTCCTCGTCCTTCACCTCGGCATAGCTCTCGGCGATCGACCCCTCACCAAAGCGCAGCGACTTCACCTCGGTCCCGGTCAGCATGATGCCGGCCTCGACCGTGCTTTCGATGGCATAGTCGTACCGC
>Ga0190266_10000154_pt1 | contig 10364 bp, 6 predicted proteins | sample Popmic220T_FD_132448 | JGI IMG/M metagenome (GOLD analysis project Ga0190266, IMG submission 132448) | Populus adjacent soil microbial communities from riparian zone of Indian Creek, Utah, USA - 220 T | ecosystem: Environmental > Terrestrial > Soil > Riparian zone | place: USA: Utah | collected...
AGCAGGGGCGGGTCAGCCCGAAATTCACAGCGACGACCCCGCTTACATTCTTGCCCAGCACCTTCACGCCCCTTCAGGTTCAGATGATCCGGAACGTGCTGCTCAACTACCAGCTTGCCACGCCGGCCTGCCATTACTGGATGTTCCGGCCATTCCGAATGCAGACGCTCGAGACGCTGAAGTACATGCTCTCGGACGAAAATCCGGCGATTATCGCTTATGAGAATGACCCGTTCAGCCCGTTCGCGATCGCTCGGCTACGCGTCGGCGCCTTCGAAAAGGCGACGGTCATGCAATATGTGGACACTCTGATCGACTGGGGCGACAGCCTGTTCGCGCTCGGAACCTGGGAGACGATCACCGCCGCGACGATGCTCTACGTCTATGCCGGCAACCTGCTCGGTCCGCGGCCGCAGCAGGTTGGAATCTGCCAGGACGGGGCTGAGGCGAACTTCGCCGAAATCCAGACCCATTATGGCGCAAGCCCGATTCCGGTGTTCCTGATCGATCTCGAGTCGACCCTGCCGCCGGTCGGCTTGAGCATCGGCGAGCCGGTGCCGGTTGAATCGCACGCCTTTAACGATCTCGGCGCCTATTTTTGCGTCCCCGAGAATGACGTGCTGATGAGCTATTGGGACCGGGTCGAGGCGCAGCTCTACAAGATCCGCCATTCGCTCGATATCAACGGCAACTTCCGTCTGCTGGCGTTGTTCGAGCCGCCGCTCGACCCGCTTGCGCTGATCAAGGCGGCGGCGGGCTCGAACAACTTCCTGCCTTCCGGCGGCGGCTCGCAGAACCAGGCGCCGCCCTATCGGTTCGAAGTGGTGTTGGGACGCGCCCGCTCGCTCGCGGCGACAGCAGGCCAGTTCGGCGCGCAGCTCCAGTCGGCGCTCGAGCGCAAGGATGGCGAGGCGATGGAGTCGCTGCGCAACAATTTCGAAGGGCAGATCCTCGCGCTCTCGACGCAGGTCCTCGAGGACCAGATCAGCCGAGCCCAGAATTCGATTGCCGGACTGACCGCGGCCCAGGCCGGCGCCAAGGCGCAGCTCGACCATTATACCGACCTGCTGGCGAAGAACCTGATCCCGTCCGAGCAGACAAACCTCGATGCAATGACGGCCGCACTTGTCTTCAACATCGCCGCCAACATTCTGCAGACCGCCTCGGCGATCGCCTACACGATCCCGCAGGTCGGCTCGCCGTTCGCGATGACCTATGGCGGAATCCAGGTCGGCTCCTCGCTCTCCGCCGGCGCCGCGACCGCGACGGTCGGCGCCGAGATATCCAATTTTATCGGCCAGCGCGCGTTGACCATGGCCGGCTACGAACGGCGCACCCAGGAATGGACCCTCGCACAGTCCAACGCCCAGCACGAATATGATTCGCTGACTGCGCAGATCGCCGCCGCTCAGGACGATCTCGCCGCCGCCAACCAGCAGCTCGTGGTGCACAACAGGCAGATCGCGCAGAACCAACAGATGGCGAATTTCCTCGCCACCAAATTCTCCAGCCAGGCGCTGTATCAATGGATGGCTGGCCGCCTGTCGGGCCTCTATTACCAGACCTATCGGCTGGCGATGCAGACGGCGACGGATGCCCAGGCTGCCTATCGCTACGAGACCGAGTCGACCCAGACTTTCATCGATTTCGACTATTGGGATCCCGCCCATTCCGGGTTGCTCGCCAGCGAGGGCCTGACGCTGGCGCTCGACCTTATGGAGGCATCCTATTCCGAGCTCGGCACGCGCCGGCTCGAGATCGAACGGATGGTCTCGCTGGCCAGCCTCAATCCGCTGGCACTCGATGCGCTGCGCCAGACCGGGACGTGCAGCTTCTCGCTCCCCGAACTGATGTTCGACTATGACTATCCGGGTCAATATTGCCGCCGGATCAAGTCGGTCTCGATCTCGATTCCGGCTATCGTCGGACCCTATCAGAACATTCGGGCGACGCTGACCCAGACCAACAGCTGGGTCGCGGTGACGTCAAGCTTCGACAATGTGAAGTGGCTGGTCAGCCACGGGGGGAACCAGCCGGCGACCGTGTGGGCGGACCAGAACGCTGCAAACCAGCAGATCGCAGTGTCTCGGTCGATCGACGACAGCGGCATGTTCGTGCTCAACTTCGACGATCCCCGTTATCTGCCCTTCGAAGGCACCGGCGCGGTTTCCGACTGGACGCTAACGCTGCCCAAGGAGACCAATCGGATCGACTTCGATCAATTGTCCGACGTGATTCTGACCCTGCGCTATACCGCGCTCGCAGACGGCACGCTCGAGACCAACGTCAAGGGCCTGCTCGCCCAGAACCCGCTTTCGGTCGGTTATTATGTCGATGTATCGCAATCCTTTGCGACGCCATGGCAGGCATTCATGCAGGACCATTCGCAGCCGGACATGCAACAGCTGAGCTTCGACTATGCGCCGGCCTGGATGGGCTCGCTCAAGAAGATGACATTAGCCGCAGCGGCGTTCCGCTTCACCGCCGCCCCCGGGGTCACCTGGCCGGCGGGGACGTTCACGATCGGCACGCTCAAGGTCGGCAGCCGGCCGCCGGTCGATATCAGTGTCGACGATACCGGCCTTGGCTCGGTGACCGCGCCGGCTTGGACACTCGCGCAGATGAGCGGGACCTGGAGCATCGTGCTCGATCTCAAAGCGATACGCACCAATGCGCCCGCTTTGCTGAAGGACGGCCAGTGGATCGATCCTTCAAAACTGCTCGACATCGAGATGATACTCGGCTGCTCGGTCACCCTCTACTGAGCCAGAGCGGCCCTGCTATGGTCCTGGAACCGTCACGCTGAGGCATTGGCGTGCAACAGCCGTCGACGGGTGGTGACAACTGGACACCTGAAGATCAGGAGCGGCGTGATCTCCAGAGCCATTGCCTCCCAGGCCATCCGCCCATTTGTGTACCGATTTGTGTCCCGATTCCCGCTTGACCCAGAATTGAGTTTTGCTAAGCTGCTGAAACCCGCAGATTTCTGCGGTTTTCGGTTGGCCGGGAAAATCGGCTACAGGTTTTTAGTACCGGCATTCGCAGGTCCGAATCCTGCCGCCCAGCCGCTCTCCTGCGGACGGACTCATTCTGGATGGTGGTGGAGGGTCGCTGTGCGCCAGCGACCCCGGTCGTTCGATCTACATCTTTCGCTCGATCTCTACCCATTTCGATCTAGGACCTTGATCCACCGCGTGGCTCCATATCGGCCCCGCCGGCACATTCTACGGTGAGGCGGGTATCGAGCTGGAAGGAAAAGGCCTTGGCGCCAAGCGCGGTCCTCGTGATGACCCTGAGCAGCGGCGACGCCTGGCCGATCCGTTCGCTCCTCGAGGAGCTTCGGGACGATTCGTCGATCAGCCTGGTCGAGCGGGACGGAGTGAGCCTCGCCCAGGGCATGGAGCTGGTCGACGCCTCGCCGGCGCTCGCGGTCGTCCTTCTGATCGGCACCGAGAGCGAGCTTCGAAGAGCGGTCGACCTGCTCCGCAAGAAGCGGCCGAACATCCACATATTGGCGGTGGCGATGGAGTCCGGGACCGCGACCCTGTCGATCCGCGACACCCTCGCCGACGAGATCGCCGCGGTGGTCCGGTCGCTGACCGAGCGCGATTCGAAGCGCGGCGGAGCCGGGGGCGGCGAGCCGGCCGAGACCGGCCAAGTGCTCAGATTCTCGGCCCGCGCCGGTCCGGCCAGGCCGCCGGCCAACCTGCCGACCATGATCGCCGAGGGCCATGCCGATTCCGGGCTACTGGCGACGCTCGCCACCGCGGTCGCCTGGGCTGAGGCCGCGACCCGCGGATTCGTCGAGATCTGGGCGGCGAAGGGCGAGGAAGCGCTCGGCTTCACCCTTTCGCGCGACTCGCTGGAAGAATGGCTGCTTCGGCTGGTCGGGCTGATCGACGCGCCGATCGAGGTCAGCGACCGGCGCTTCCGCGAGTTCATGCGGATGCTCGACCATCCCTCGGTCGCCCACACCCCGATCGTCCAGCTGGCCAATCTGCTCGAGCGCGACCCGCTGTCGCTCAAGCTTTTCCTCATCGTCCTCGCGCCGGAGCTGGACATACGATTCCACCGGCTGTTCGGAAGCCTCCACGACGATATGAGCCGCCGCCAACCCTCGGCCGCGCTCGCCTGCGCGATCATCGCGGCGGCGACGGCGAAGGCGACTCCGGCCGACATCCGCGCCCAGATCGCCTGCCTCTGCCGGCTCCGCCGGCTCCGCCTGATCGAGGGCGTCGGAGCGACGATCGGCAGCGCCGAGGAGCCGTTGCGGATCAATTTCCATGTGCTCGACTGGCTGCTGTCCGGCGACCCGGACCGGCTGCTCGCCGCGCCCGACGTGGCGGCGCTCACCGCCATCGTCCCGGTCGAGGCGGCGGCCCTGATCTCCGCCGACCGGCAAAGCCGGCTTCACCTGGCGATGGCGCGCGCCTTGGCCGGGCATGGCGACCGCTCCGATCTCGCGGCCATCGTCCTCAGCGGATCGGAGCCGGGCTGGCTCGAGGCGGAGTCGGCGATCCTCGCCGAGCGGCAGATCCGGATCAGGACTCCGGGCATCGCCCCGTCGGCGGACCGGCTCGACGACGCGCTTCGGTCGATCGTCCTCGCGGCCAGGCTGACCGACCGGCATGTCGTGTTCGAGCGCGGAAGCGGGGCGGATTCGGATGCTTTGTGGCTGGCCTTCGATCCCCTCCTGCCCGAGCTCGCCGACCCCGCTTTCATCATCGCCCAGGATGCCGCGGAGCTGATCGCCACGGTCTCGGACCGGAGGATCGCCGTCGTCGCGCTTCCGCCGCCCGAATTCGCCGACCGCGCCGCCGCGGTCGCGGCCGCGATCGGAGCGGCCGGCGAGGCCGGCGAGCGCCTGAGCGAGACTATCGCCGATCGGTTCCGGCTGCCGCTCGACCGGTTCGGCGACGCCGTCGCTCTGGGCCGCTCGGCCGCCGCCGCCGCCGGCCGGGCCGAGCCCGACCCGTCGGACTGGGTGGCCGGGTTCCGGGCGGCCGCGGGCGCCGGCATTCCGAGCCTGGCCAATTTGGTGCAACCCCGGCCCTGCCCGACGGCCAAGCGCTATTCGTGCCTCGACCGGGTGGTGCTTCCGCCGGCGCAGCGGGAGCTTCTGGAAAGCCTGATCGAGCATGTCCGGCTGGGCCGGACGGTGCTCGAGGAATGGGGATTCGGCGAGCTTCCCGGGGCGCGCGGAGTGGCCGCCTTGTTCTCGGGGCCGAGCGGGACCGGCAAGACCCTGGCCGCCCATTCGCTGGCGTCCGAGCTGGCCAGCGATCTCTATGTCGTCGATCTCGCCAGGATCCTCTCCAAATATATCGGCGAATCGGAGGAGCGGCTCGACCGGCTGTTCGACGCCGCCGCCCGCGCCGGCGCGGTGCTCCTGTTCGACGAGGCGGACGCGCTGTTCGGCCGGCGAAGCGAGGTCAAGCAGGCGCTCGACCGCTACGCCAATATCGAGGTCACCTATCTGCTCCAGAAGATGGAGACATTCTCCGGGCTCGCCATCCTGACCACCAACCATCCCGAGAATATCGACCCGGCATTCACCCGCAGGCTTCGCTTCAAGATCGATTTCGCGAAGCCCGACGCCGCCGCCCGGCTTCGCATCTGGGAGCTGTCGATCCCGCGCGGCGCCCATCGCGACGAGCGGCTCGATTTCGATTTCTATGCGCGAAGGTTCGAATTCACCGGCGGAAGCATCCGCCAGATCGCGCTCCACGCCGCGGTCGGGGCGGCGCGCGCCGGAAGCCGGATCGGCCGGTCCGAGCTCGAGGAGGCGATCCGCACCGAGCTTCTTCGGCTGGGCAATTATGCGGACCTCGCCCAGCTCGAGCCGAGGGCCGCCTGATGCCGATCCAGGCCGTCACCCTCGCCATTCGCGACCTGCTCGTCGCCGCCCTTCACGACCAGCCCAACATCCCAGGCGATTCGTTCGACGTCTATGTCGGCCCGCCTGACACGGCCGGCAACGACGCCGAGCTGATCCTTTTCCCGTTCCGCATCACGCCCAATGCGGACCTGCGCAATTCCGAGCGGACCCACCGGCCGGCCAGCCAGCAGGACCCGCCGGAACGGTTCGAACTCGCGGTGCCGCTCGACCTCCATTATCTGGTGACCGGCGGCAATCCGGCCAACACCAATTTCAAGGAAGGGCTGAGCCGGCTCGGCCACGCCATCCGAGCGATCGAGACTGGTTCGCCGGTCAGCGTTCCGGCGCTCCACCAGGAAGCGGTGTGGCTGTCGCTCGAACCCGTCACCACCGAGGAGCTGTCGCGGATCTGGGGCCTGTTCCCGAATTTCAACTGCCGCACCTCGTTCCTCTTTCGGGCGTCGCCGGTCTGGATCGACCCGCGGGCGCCGGCCTCCCCGGCGCCTCCGGTCATCTTCGACCAGGCGCGGCCGCCGCCGGTCCCAGCGGAGGCCTGACATGGAATCGCTCCGCCCCGACCGCTCCTACGACCTCATCCTCCGGCATCTCATGCTGGCGCTCGAGTTCGTCGATCCGCTCGGCGGAAAGGCGGTCGGAAGCAACCTTCGAGTCACGGTCGACGGTCTCGGCCCGCCCAGGCTGGTGGCCGGCCGGAGGTTCGTCTGGCTCCTCGACGGCAAGCCCGAAGCCCGGACCTATTCGGTCAAAGCCACCGCGACCGACGGAAGGTTTCGCGATTTCGCCGGTACGGTGAAGGTGCCGGCCAATGACGGCAATTCGAAGCCGCACCTGTTCGGCCACCGGCTCCTCCTCCAGCCAACCGGCCTCAATGCGCCGCCGGCCGGACTTACCGCCGTCCAGGGCATGCTGATCGACGACCACGACCCACCCGGCGGGATCGCCGACGCCGAGATCAGGATCGAGCTTCGCGACCTCAGCACCAACACCTTCACCGCGAGCTATGCCGCCCACAGCGACGCGCGCGGGGGATTCGTCGCGGCCGCGCCCGATTTCGACAAGGTCGTGCCGACCGCCGCGCCTCCGCCCGTCCCGGGCGGTCCGCCGGCTCCCGAGCGGTCCGTCGTCGGCTGGCTGAAGATCGACAAGGGCGGAGACGTCCGGTTCACCGGTCGGCTCGCGCTTCGCGCCGGCCGGCTCATCACCCTGGCCGAGCCGATTCGACTGTCCAAGCTTTCAACAGACCCGCCGCCGCCATGAAAAGCCCGCGCCGGGGGCCATCCACTTTGGGGAGAAAGGCCATGACCCAGACTGACAGCACCGGCACGTCCGAGGGCGAATGCCCGCCTTCGCCGCCGCCACCGCCGCCACCTCCGCCGCCCTCCGTTCCGGATCCGACCGCGATCCTCCGGGAGATCAAGCGCGCCGCCCTGAGGGCGGACCTGCTCAAGCAGGTCGCGGCGGCGACCGAGGATCTCTATTCGACCGATCCCGCCAGGCAGAAGGCGCGGGCCGCGGCCCAGGCCTCCTACGAGAAGGCCTATGGCACGGCCGACAAGGGGCTTCACCGAGATCATCAGCAAGCGGGCAAGAGTCTCGGGGTGATGGCGGCCAAAATGGAATCCGACCTCCAGACGTGGATCGATGCCTATCTGGCGCAGGGCAAGCCGATCCACGCCCTTCTCAAGGCCCGGGCCGACGCGGCGGCGGCGGCGAAGCCCGCCGGCGGACAGCGCGAGAGCGCGCGCGACGCGGCCGCCGCGCGGACACGCAAATGGGCCGCGGCAAGCGCCGCCTGGGGGAATGCGGCGAGCGGCATCGATCTCAAATATGCCGGCGAGATCCCGAAGCTGTACGACGACGTCGACGACCTGGCCTACTCGACCTACCGCTTCTGGTTCGAGATCGTTCCCAAGCATTTGCAATATAGCGGGGTCAGCGTCGGCGAGAACGACCTGAAAGGCATCGGCCTGATCCGCGCCGCGGTGAGCGGTCTTGGCGGCCTCGAGTCGCAATTCAAGGCCGGGAGCGAGCGGAACGACGGCGGCATATATCTGATCGATCCGGGCCATCTGCTCGAGCACCGGAAAGAGATCCGCCAGAAATGGGAAGATGCCGCGACCGCGCAGGTCGATTGCGAGCTCGCCTATCAGATGGACCCGGACGATTTCGCGGCGCTTCGCAAGAAGAGCGAGCAGCTCGACAAGCAATTTGACGAGGATGCGCGGGCGGCAATTCCGCCGGCCCAGCCTTCCTGATCCGCCCAATTCCTCTCAGCCACGGAGGCTCCAATGCCAGAATATCTCGCACCCGGCGTGTTCATCGAGGAGATCGAACGAGGCCCGCGTCCGATCGAGGGCGTCGCGACCAGCACCGCCGCGTTCCTCGGCGAGACCGAACGCGGACCGACCAGGCCGCGGCTGATCACCAGCTACAATGACTATCTGCGCCATTTCGGGGGCGCCTTCGGCCCCGACAAATATATGCCTTATGCCCTCAGCGGCTTTTTCGAGAATGGCGGCAGGCGCGCCTATATCTGCCGGATCGTCGGCGACCATGCGGCGCCCGCCGAGCTCGACATCGGCGGCGGAGCCTTCATCGACGCGGTCGGTCCGGGCGAGTGGGGCAACCGCATCTACCTCAAGCTGTCGGCCGACAGCGCCACCCGCGGCACCGCCAAGGAAGCGGACTCGAAGGCGTTCCGGCTCCAGGTCGCCTATTGGGACAGCCTTGTCCCCGGAAGCGATCCGCCCGATCCGTTCGATCCGCTCAAGGCGCGCGACCTGCCCCGGCCGGCGATCGTCGAGGATTTCGACAATCTCAACTGGGCCCAGCCCGAATCCCCCGATTTCTGGGTCAAGCGCCTCGAGACCGCCTCGTCGCTGATCCGGCTTCGAGCGCCGATCCCGGTGCTGGCCGCCCGCCCCGCCTTTTTCGAGCTCACCCCGCTCGACGGAGGATTGCCTGGCGACGCCCTCGCGCTCGACGATTTCAGGGGCGAGAGTCTCGACAGCAATTTGCGGACCGGCCTCTCCGCGCTCGATCTCGACGAGTATCGCGAGGTCGCGCTCGTCGCCGCCCCGGGCGTGGCGATCCCCGAGGTCAATCAATTGATGTTCGAGCATTGCGAGCGGCGGAAGTTCCGCTTCGCGGTGATCGACTCGGAAAGCGAGGTCAACGACGTCGGCCAGCTCGATCCGCGAACGAATTGGGAAACCTCCTACGCCGCCTTCTATTTCCCTTGGGTCTATGCCGCCGACCTGGTCAGCGGCGCCCGCAAGCAGGTCCCGCCGAGCGGGCACGTGCTCGGCCTCTATGCGCGCACCGACAATGAGCGCGGAGTCTGGAAGGCCCCGGCGAACGAGGTGCTGAGGGGCGTGTTCGACCTCAAATATTATATCGACACCGGCAAGCAGGAGGTCCTGAACCCGCGCGGAGTCAATGTCATCCGCCGCTTCCCCGGCAACGGCATCAGGGTGTGGGGCGCGAGGACCCTCTCGAACAACGGCCTGTGGCGCTACGTGTCGGTGCGCCGGCTGTTCATCTTCCTCGAACGCTCGATCTACGAGGGCACTCAGTGGGTGGTGTTCGAGCCCAACGACGAGCGGCTCTGGGGCCGGGTCGAGGACACGATCCGGCTGTTCCTGCGCACCCAGTGGCGGGCGGGAGCGCTGATGGGGACCACCGAGGACCAGGCCTTCAACGTCGCCTGCAACCGCTCGACCATGACCCAGGACGACATCCTCAACGGCCGGCTGATCTGCGAGATCGGGATCGCGCCGGTGCGGCCGGCCGAGTTCGTGATCTTCAAGATCTTCCAGAACACCGCCGAGTCGCAGCGCTGAACGGCGCGGAAAGGAGTTTGAAATGGCACGCAACGATCCGCTTCGGAACTTCCGCTTCCGGCTCGAAATCGACCAGATCACCCAGGCGCATTTCAGCGAGGTGGCGATCGGCGAGACCGTCACCGATCCGGTCGATTATCGCGAGGGCACCGAGCCGGCCCATGTCCGCAAGCTGACCGGCCTCACCAAGTACGGAAACATCACCCTGAAATGGGGAGTGACCGATTCCGTCGAGCTCTACGAGTGGCACAAGAAGATCGTCGCCGGCCTCGTCCAGAGCAACCGCAAGACGGTCAAGATCGTCGCGATGGACGAGGCGGGCGCGGACAAAGCCAGCTTCCTCGTCTCCGAGGCCTGGCCGACGAAATACGATCCCAGCGACCTCAACGGCAAAGGCAACGAGGTCTTCATCGAGGTTCTCGAGCTGGTCAACGAAGGCATCGAGCGCACTAAGTGACGAGGAGGGATCGCACCATGGACCGGATATCGACGGGCGCCTTCAGGACGGAAATCGACTTCACCCTGCCGATGGGCTTCATCGACGAGGACGGGGTCCGCCACCAGCGCGGGGCGATGCGGCTCGCCACCGCGGCGGACGAGATCCTGCCGCTGCGCGATCCGCG
>Ga0190266_10000155_pt1 | contig 10364 bp, 12 predicted proteins | sample Popmic220T_FD_132448 | JGI IMG/M metagenome (GOLD analysis project Ga0190266, IMG submission 132448) | Populus adjacent soil microbial communities from riparian zone of Indian Creek, Utah, USA - 220 T | ecosystem: Environmental > Terrestrial > Soil > Riparian zone | place: USA: Utah | collected...
ACTTGAGCGACTGCTGGTAGAGGGCGTGGAGCATCGCATGGCCGGTCCGGTCCGCCGCCGCCGCGGTCCGCTGGGCCGGCGGCCCGGCCCCCATGTTCTGCATCATCCCGCCGAAGGCGCGCTGGTAGATCTTGCCCTCCGCCGTCCGCGAGAAGGGCACGCCGGCGTGCTCCAGCTCGTAGACCGCCGCCGGAGCCTCGCGGCACAGATATTCGATCGCGTCCTGGTCGCCGAGCCAGTCCGACCCCTTGACGGTGTCGTACATGTGCCAGGTCCAATGGTCCGGCCCCATGTTGCCGAGCGAGGCGGCGATCCCGCCCTGGGCGGCGACGGTGTGCGACCGGGTCGGGAACACCTTGGTGACGCACGCCGTCCTCAGCCCCTTCCCGGCCGCCCCCATCGTCGCCCGAAGCCCCGACCCGCCGGCGCCGACGACGACGACGTCGTAGCTGTGGTCGACGATCTTGTAGGCGGTGGGCGTGGGCATCTGGGGGCGCTCGCAAGGCTCGGGGAGGAGATGGCGGTGCTTTTAGGCCTCGCGCAGAGCGTTGCAAGGGCGGCGGTGCGGGATGGGGTCCGTATGAGGGGCGCGAAAGGCACTAAGGCGCTTTGGAGGAGATTGGAGCAGCCGCATCCGGCGGAGTGGCGGCGGAAGGACAGATCGAGCGGCGCGGTCCTAGAGCCAGGCGCGTTCCTCGAGGACGGCGCCGGTGCGCGCATCGTAGCAGGCCTTGTAGCCGCTCCTTCCGTGGAAGGGCTGGGCCCGCCACATGACGATGAGGACGCAGACCCGGCCCGGCGGGCGGATGACCGCCGGCCGTGCCATCCAGCGGAAATCCTCCGGCGTGATGCCGCTGAAGCTCGCCGCCGCCCCGGCGAGGGCGCGCTCGACCGCCGGCCGGTCGCGCCCGTCGACGAAGAGCCAGGCCGCGCGCGGCCAGAGGAAGGCGTGGAAGAGGAGCGCCGCGAGGAGGAGCGAGAGGGTTATGGCAAGGATGCGGGGCGGGCCGTGGGTGGGCATGGGGCTCCTGGGTCGGAGGCTGGGGTGCTTTTAGGATTTGCGCGGGAGGCGGCAAGCCTGCACCTTATCGGGGTTCTTGGAACTCGGCGCGGAATTTGGTGAAACTCCATCGATTGGGGAACGGAGAGGCCGGCGGACGGCGGATCGCCTCGGGAATCGAGGGCACCGCCATCGTAATCGCGACGGGGTCCTTCGAACCCCCTGACCTGGGGTGGTTGCTCAGGCTTGCTTCTCATGCGGGGCGCTGCGGGCCGGGGCGCCTGGGCTCTCAGCGCGGCGATGGTGGCTGTCTGAGGGCCGTCACGACCGCGGCGACACCTTTCAGCAGCAGGCCCAGCCCGGATAGGGTGGCGAGGATGATTTGAGCGGCGGCATTCAGTTCCACGGTCGATGCCTCCGAGGCGTTCGAGCGGCTCTTCAGAACCGTGGAAGCACGGCAAATACGGCGCAAGTCCCTTTTTTCGAGTTTCATCGAGCAAAAGCAGTAGAGTTTTCAATCACTTGCCTGGCAGGGCATTTTAAGCCTCGTAGAGAGGCAGCGCTGTGCTGAGCACTGAAATGACGTTCGCGGGACGTTTTGCTTCGCCACGGCCTTCCCAGCGTTTCCGTATAACATGCATAGAGGCTCTATTCCCGAGTCGAATGGCGGCGAGAGCGGGCGGCGCGAGCGCGCTGTTGCGCCAAGCCTTTGAAAACAAAGAAGTGGGTGGTGAAGCCGGACCGACCCTAAAGGGTCCCCTCCGGCGCCGCCCTGCGTTCTTTGCTGCGCAGCGGGTCGGGGCGCGGGCCGTCGAGGACGGAGAGCCCGTCCCGGCCACGTGCCTCGGCACGGGCCTGGCACCCTAGCCGGCGCCGGCAGGCGGCGCTTCGCGAGCTACCCCGCTCGCTCCCCGTTCCCCGGCCGGGCCGGGGGTCGATCGCCGCCGTCCTCGATCCGGATCATTCCGACGACGATGCAGCCATTCTCGTTCTCGGAGCTCGGCACGATCGTCTCGCCGCTGCCGACGACGACCTCCCCGACCGTCCACGTCTCCCCGCAATCGGGCTTGAAGGTGAGCGTATAGGCGCCGGGCGGAACGGCATTGATCCGGAATCGACCGTCGCTCTTGCTCTTCGTCCGGAAGCTCCGGCCATCCGAGCTCCTGGCCGTTACCCGCACCCGGTAGCCGAAGGCCTGGACCTTGCCGGCAATGGCGCCGGCGGGGTCCTTCGGCTTGGCCGCGACGGTCCTGGCCGGGGCCGGAGTCCCGGCCGCGAGGAGACCGGCGGCGGCCGCGGCGGCGATCATCCGTCTCGCCCCGCCGCCCCTGGCCGGCTTCAGCATCACTCCGCCGTCGGCGCCGATCCGGGCGCGCACGCAGGCGCCGGGATCGGAGCGGAGCAGGGCCTGCGCCCGGTCGGGATCATATTGCGAGAGATCGTGGACGATCCTGTCGCACCGCCCGCAGAGCCGCCCGCGCTCCGCCGGCGCCATCGAGCCCCATGCTTCGTCGCAGGGCTTGGGGAAGCTCACCAGAATGTCACGCATCGAAAACCGCCTTTCCAAGGTCCGCCTGGCGCCGAGGATGCGTCCTCCGGCCCTCGCGCGCAAGCATCGGCCGCCGCCGGCGTCGGCGTCGGAAAGTGACAGTCACTAGTGACTGTCACTCGGGCGCTGGGCGCTCACTCGCGGAAAGTGACAGTCACGCGGACGCTAGAAGCCGGTCGGGCGTCTGCTGCGGGGGGATGCCTCGGAGCCCTCTCGACAAAGTGACAGTCACTAGTGACAGTCACTTTTTGATCCGTGGCTGCCACTTTGTCCAACGAATTTCGTTGTCGCCTCTGGCAAAAGTTACGAATTTCGGCTAGTCTGACAGGCGATGCCGAGACCTGCCCGCCAAGTCCTGCCCCTGGTGCCCCACCACGTCACCCAACGCGGCAACGACCGCCGGCGGACCTTCTCCGGCGATGAGGATTATGCCCTCTACCTCGCCCTTCTGAGCCACTATTGCCGGAAGAGCGCCACCGCGGTCTGGGCCTGGTGCCTGATGCCCAACCATGTCCACCTCATCATGGTGCCGGCAGGGGAGGACGGGCTTCGGGCGACGCTGGCTCCGGCCCACACAAGATACGCGGTCGAGATCAATCGCCGCCGCGGCGGGTGCGGCCATTTCTGGCAGGGCCGCTTCGCCTCCGTTCCGATGGACGAGGCGCACCTCCACGTCTGCCTTCGCTATGTCGAGCTTAACCCGGTTCGCGCCGGTCTCGTCGAGCGGCCGGAAGTCTGGCCCTGGTCGAGCGCCCGGGCCCATCTCGGCTTCGGCCCGGACGGACTCACCGAGGTCGCCCCGATGCGCGGGCGGATCGACGACTGGAGAGCCTTTCTCGACCTCGGCCTCGACGACGAGGATCGCGACGCCATCCGCAAGGCCGAACGCACAGGTCGTCTGCGGCTCAAGCGCCGCCCGGAGTGACTGTCACGAGTGACTGTCACTCCTCGTCGAAGAGGTTGAGGATCCTGCCCGCAATCGGGCCTCCCTGCTCGCGGGTGGCAGGCTCGCTCGCCGCGCCGCGCCAGGCGCCGCTGCGAAAGTCTTGCGGGATGGGGTCCCCGAGCGGATCGATCCCGCGCGCCTCGAGCGCGTCGAACCACTGGTCCCGCCGCGACGGCGGCAGCGCCTCGCCGCACCACGGGCAGAAGAACAGCAGCTGCATCGCCCCTTCCGCCGGGATCCAATATTCGTCGAACCGAGCGTCGTAACGCACCGACGCCCAGTCGTTCTGGGGATGCCGGTCCATATGCCCGTTCGACTCCACCGGCCGCTTCATCCCGCTCCTCCCGCCTCGGTTCCGGCCCGACTACTGACCGGAAAGCACCGCCGGCAAAAGTGACAGTCACTAGTGACTGTCACTTTTGCCCGGACGTAGTGTGCCACCGTGTGTCCCGGACGACCCTCCCGCCGAGGCCGCCCGGGGTGGAAAGTGACTGTCACCGGATTACCGAGGGTCCTCAGCCCTCCAGCCAAAAAAGTGACTGTCACCGCGGGGTCTAAGGTTTGCCATGCGTTCGAGGTGTCGCCTCAGCTCAAAGCCGGAGCGCTTGGGAGATCGCCCGACGAACCGGCGCCAGGTAATTATCGACATGCGGGAATTCTAATAATGCACCGCCCGCCCGTACGCATCGAGCACGCTCTCATGCATCATCTCTGACAGCGTCGGATGCGGGAAGACCGTGTGCATCAGGTCGGCTTCGGTGGTCTCCAGCTGCCGCGCCACCGCATAGCCCTGGATCAGCTCGGTGACCTCCGCCCCGACCATATGGGCGCCGAGCAGCTCCCCCGTCTCGGCGTCGAACACCGTCTTCACGAAGCCCTCGGCCTCGCCCAGGGCGATCGCCTTGCCGTTGCCGATGAAGGGGAATTTGCCGACCCTGACCTCGCGGCCGCCCTCCTTCGCCTTCGCCTCGGTCAGGCCGACGCTCGCCACCTGCGGCCTCGAATAGGTGCACCCCGGGATGTTCCAGGTCTCGAACGGGTGCGGCTTCAGGCCCGCGATCGCCTCGACGCAGACGACGCCTTCGTGGCTCGCCTTGTGGGCGAGCCAGGGCGGGCCGGTGACGTCGCCGATCGCGTAGACGCCCTCGACGTTGGTGCGGCCGTAGCCGTCGACGACGATGTGGCCGCGGTCGGTCTTCACGCCCAGCGCCTCGAGGCCGATCACCTCCGTGTTCGGGACGATGCCGATCGCGACGATGGCGTGGCTGAACGCCTGGACGTCGCCGCCCTTCAGGGTCGCCTTGACCCCGTCCGGCCCGCTCTCCAGCTTCTCGACGCCGGAGGAGACGTGGAGCTTCATGCCCTGCTTCACCAGCGCCTTGTGGACGAAGGCGGAGACGTCCTCGTCCTCCACGGGCAGGATGCGGTCGAGCATCTCGACGATCGTCACCTCGGCGCCCATGTCGGAATAGAAGCTGGCGAACTCGACCCCGATCGCGCCCGATCCGATCACCAGCAGCTTGGTCGGCATGACCGTGGGCACCATCGCGTGCCGGTAGGTCCAGATCCGCTCGCCGTCGGCCCTGGCGAAGGGCAGGTCGCGGGCCCGGGCGCCGGTGGCGATTAGGATGTGCTTCGCGGCGAGCTCGGTCGTCTTGCCGTCCTTGGTCACCGTCAGGACGCCCTTGGCCTTGAGGGCGCCGTCGCCTTCGTGGACGGCGATCTTGTTCTTCTTCATCAGCCCCTTGACCCCGGCGTTCAATTGGCCGGCGACCTTGCGCGAGCGGTCGACGATCTTCGCCAGGTCGAAGCCGGGCTTCTCGGCGCTGAGGCCGTAGGCGGAGGCGTGGCTCATGTAGTGGTAGATTTCGGAGGTGCGAAGCAGCGCCTTGGTCGGGATGCACCCCCAGTTGAGGCAGATGCCGCCGAGCTTCTCGCGCTCGACGATCGCCACCTTGAGGCCGAGCTGGCTCGCCCGGATCGCGGCGACATAGCCGCCGGGGCCGGAGCCGAGGACGATGAGGTCGTATTGGTCAGCCATTCAATTCCTCGCTCGGTGCCTTCAGGCGGTTGAACGAAGGCGCGGACCCTCAGGCGGCGTCGCCCTCGACGAAGCGGATGTTGCGGGTCGCCCATAGCGCAACGCCGGTGCCGAACAAGTCCCGGTCCTCCGTCCACACGGCGGCGTTGAGTGCGAGGGCCGCGGCGAGTAGCGGCCAGTCGGACTGGCTGTACGACTCGAGCCGCTCACGGGCCGCCTGTTCGTGACCGACGATTGCCTCCAGCGGGAGCGGCGCCACGATCTCCAGGAGCTCCCCCAGCCGCCGGTCCGCCTCGCCCTCGATCAGCTTCGAAGCCCGGCGAATGCGAGTCTCGGCTTCGACAAGCATCGGCATCGGGGCCAGCAACTCCACGTCGCGGTCGACGAGATTGATGAGCAGGGGCATGGAACGGCCGAGCGCGGCGCCGACCATCACGTTAGCGTCAACGATCAGACGCGTCATTCAGCGGCACGCCCCAAGGATCCAGCCCCATGTCGGCGAGCACGCCCTCGAGGTCGATCCCCTTCGCGCGCATTTCCTCCTGCCAGCGGCGGTTCGACTCAGCAGCGGCCCGCGCGCGTTCGGGATCCACTTTGCGCGGCCGGAAGGTGCCGATGACCCGGCCGTGATGGGTGACGTCCACCGTCTCGGTGCCGTGAAGCACCTCGGTCAGGCGCTGGCGGAACTCCTTGACGCCAAGCTTCACGATCTACCGCCTCACAAAAAGTGTGCACCATAGGTAGCACTTTTCCGCTCAGGCGCCAAGGCGCCTCATCGCTCCGCCCAGGACAGGAACAGCCAGGCGAAGACGGTGACTCCGGCGAAGAGGGGGAGGGACCAGTAGATCTGGTGGCCGGCGACGTCGAAGTCGATCAGGCCGCGGCGGGTCCATTCGCCGAGCTGGCCGCTGTGGTTGCGAAGCACGTAGGGGATTGCGATCGAGGCGACCAGTCCGCCCAGCACGGCCTTGCCCAGCGCCATGTCAGGCCAGCATTCCGAGCGGCGCCTCGACCAGCCGCTTGAACGCCTGCATCAGCCGGGCGCCGTCGGCGCCGTCGATGGCGCGGTGGTCGAAGCTTCCGGTCGCGCTCATCACCGTCGCGATCTGGAGGCTGTCGTCGACAACGTAGGGCCTTTTCTCCCCGGCTCCGATCGCCATGATCATCCCCTGCGGCGGATTGATCACCGCCTCGAACTGCTTGATCCCATACATTCCCATGTTCGACAAGGACGCCGTTCCCCCCTGATATTCCTCGGGTTTCAGCTTGCCGTCGCGGGCCCGGGCGGCGAGGTCCTTCATCCCCGTCGCGATCGAGGAGAGGCTGCGCGTATCGGCCTCGGTGATCACCGGAGTGATCAGCCCGCCCGGGATCGACACCGCGACCGAGATGTCGGCCCGCTTGAAGGTGACGAGCTCGCTTCCGGTGAACTGGACGTTGCACTCCGGCACCTCGATCAGCGCCGCGGCGAGCGCCTTGATCAGCAGGTCGTTGACCGAGAGCTTGACCCCGCGCGGCTCGAGCGTGGCGTTGAGCTCGCCGCGAAGCTTGAGGAGCGCGTCGAGCCTTATGTCGACGGTGAGGTAGATGTGGGGGACATTCTGCTTCGACTCGGTCAGGCGCCGGGCGATCGTCTTGCGCATGTTCGAGAGCTTGGCGACCTCGTGCGGGATATCCGGCACCGCGTGGACGGGCGCGGCGGCGGGCGCTGCCGGCGCCTGAGCGGCGGCGGCCTGGGCCGGAGCCACGGCGGCAGGCTTCCCCGCCGCCCCGTCGACGTCGGCCTTGACGATCCGGCCGCCGGGGCCGGAGCCGGCGAGGCCGGCGAGGTCGATCCCGCGCTGCTCGGCGAGCCGGCGGGCGAGCGGGCTCGCCTTGACCCGGTCGCCGAGGTCGGCCTTCGGCTGGGGCGCCGCTTCGCTATGCTGGACGGGATTGATGCCTTTGGAGGAGACGGCCTCCGGCGCGGGCGCCTGGGTCGCGGGCTGGCCCGCTCCGGTCTCGCCGCCGTCCTTGGCCACCGGCTCCTTCGCCGCGGCCGGCGCGGAAGCCGCCGCTCCGGGGTCTTCGCCCTCGCCCGCGATCAGGGCGATGACGGTTCCGACCTTCACCTCGTCGGTGCCCTCGGCGACCAGGATCTTCGCGATCGTGCCCTCGTCGACCGCCTCGAACTCCATCGTCGCCTTGTCGGTCTCGATCTCGGCGAGCAGGTCGCCGGCCGCCACCGTGTCGCCCTCCTTGACCAGCCACTTGGCCAGGGTCCCTTCCTCCATGGTCGGGGACAAAGCGGGCATCTTCAGCTCTATGGGCAAAGCAGGGCTCCCGAACGACAGTGCGGGTAACGCCAAACAGCAACAGAAGGTGCCGGGTCAAGCCCATCCTGAGCCGAAGCGAGGGGCCGAGCTTGCGCCCCCATTCGATCTGGCGCAGCATCGCGGCCGATCGGAGGCCGAATGCGATCCTATCTGGTGGTGATCGACGAGACCAGCGAGGCGCGCGCCGCCTTGCGCTACGCCGCTCGCCGGGCCTCCGGGACCGGCGGCGGAGTGATCCTGCTCGCAATCATCCCGCCCGCCGAGTTCGTCCAGTGGGGCGGGGTCCAGGCGGCGATGGAGGAGGAGGCGAAGCTTCGGGCCGAGGCGATGGTGCTCCAGGCGTCCGGGGCGATCGTCGAGGAGGCCGGGATCGAGCCGACCATCCTCGTCCGCCAGGGCGAGCCGGAGAAAGCGATCGCCGACCTGCTGGCCGAGCGCGACGACGTCGCCGCTCTGGTCCTCGGGGCCGCCGCCGAAGGCGGACCCGGCCCGCTGGTCAGCCATTTCTCGGGTGCGGTCGCCGGAAGCCTGCCCTGTCCTCTGGTCATCGTCCCCGGCCGGCTCGGGGACGAGGACCTCGACCGGCTGAGCTGAGGAGGCTCTACCCCCGCTCGCCGGGTCCCGGCGCGGCCTTCACCGAGCGGCGCACGGCCGGCTTCACCGAATGGCGCACCACCGGCTTGCTGTAGTGGCGGCGCGGAGCGGCCCGCTCGTAGACGGTCTCGTAATAGGTTCGGGTCTCGACGACGGGGGCGGTGGTCGTGATCGTCTCGGTGACGACGACCGGCCCGCAGCCGCAGCCATAGCCGTAACCGTAGCCGTAGCCGGGATGGGGCGGCGGTGGCGGTGGCATGTGGCGGACCCCGGTGCAGCTTCGGCGGCAGTCGCCGTCGCGTCCGTCGCCGCGCCGGATGATCCGGACGACCCGCCGGCCGTCGCCGTGGTGGCCGTCTTCCGCCCATTCGCCGCCGTGGCCGTAATCCTCGTCGCGGTCGTAGCCCTCGTCCCAGCGCCCATCGTCATAGGCCATGCGGTCGCGGCGGCCGTCCCAGTCCCAGCCGTAGCGGCCGTCGACCACCCGGCCGTCGCGGTCGATCAGCAAAGCGTCGTCATGGTAGCGGATCCAGCGGCCGCCGGGCATCGGCGCCGGCCAGCCGAACATGCGCCAGTCGTGGACGACGAACTGCCCGCCCCGGAAATGCGGCGGCACGACATGGCCTCGTCCGAAGCGGTGGAAGCCCTTCATCGATCCGCCCGGCATCGGCATCGGGTGGTGCATGCCGGGATGAGCCATCGGCGGCGGCGGGGCGGGCGGGGGCGGAGGCGCGTGCTGCGCCATCGCCGCGGGGGTCCAGGCGGCCGACGCCGCCAAGCCGATCAGCCAGAGCTTGCTCATGTTCGTCCCCTGTGCGCGAGCTGCCCCGGCAAGGAGTCGGGGCCGTTAGGACTTTTTTAACGCTTCGCCGGGGGCTTTGTCACCGGAGGCGAGGCGGGGCGCGAGCAGGCGTGCCAATTCGAGACAGCCGGCGAGGTCGGCGGAGTCGAAGCGGGCCGGGCTCGGGCTGTCGAGATCGATCACCCCGAGCAGCGCGCCGTCGTCGACCAGCGGCACCACCAGCTCCGACCGCGAGGCGCTGTCGCAGGCGATATGGCCTGGGAAGGCATGGACGTCCTCGACCAGCTGCGGCTCGAGGCTGGCCGCGGAGGCCCCGCAGACGCCCCTGCCGAACGGGATTCGGATGCACGCCGCCCGGCCCTGGAACGGCCCCAGCACGAGCTCGCCGCCGACGTTGCGGTAGAAGCCGGCCCAGTTGAGATCGGGAAGCGACTCGAACAGCAAGGCCGCGACATTGGCCATGTTGGCGACGGCGTCGGGCTCGCCTTCGGTGAGCGCGTCGGCGGCGGCGGCGACCTGGCGCCAGGCCTCGGCCTTGTCGGCCGTCTCGATCCTGAAGTCGTACATCCCCGCCATGTCGTCATTGCCGGGCCAAGGCGCAACCGGCGAAGCGCGAACGCCGATTCCGCCCGGAAAGGCGCGTGTCCGGAATCGGACGAAGCTCATGAAGTTCAGGGGGTATCGCGCGCGTACGCGCACGCGCGCGATCGATGCGGCACCGCCGGGAGGGGAGGGTCAGGCAGAGCGGGAGGGCGATCATCGCCTGTCGATTGCACATTGAGACCAAAACATGAACAATCTACTTATCGTATTCGCGCCCGGTAGCGTCGAGGCCGACATGGCTTTAGTCTCGCCCGGGGGGGAGCCACACTTGCCCGTAACCGGTGTTGAAGGCGTTCGACCGGCCTGCCGCGCGTTCACGGCTACTCTCGTCCTCTGCTGTGCGCAGCCGGCTTTCGCGCAAGTCCCAGCTTCCGCCGGTGACGTGGTCGTCACCGCCCAGCGGAGGCCGGAGCGGCCCGAGGACGTCCCGATCTCGCTCACCGTCCGCTCCGGGGAGGAGCTCGAGCGATTCCAGATCACCGACAGCGCGGGCCTGGCCAGGACGGTTCCGAGC
>Ga0190266_10000156_pt1 | contig 10354 bp, 15 predicted proteins | sample Popmic220T_FD_132448 | JGI IMG/M metagenome (GOLD analysis project Ga0190266, IMG submission 132448) | Populus adjacent soil microbial communities from riparian zone of Indian Creek, Utah, USA - 220 T | ecosystem: Environmental > Terrestrial > Soil > Riparian zone | place: USA: Utah | collected...
TGGCAAATCTGTTCGGCTTCGATCGGGTTCATCGCACCTCGCTGATCATCTCGGTGAGGCGTTCCCGTTTCTTTTGAAGATCGCCGAGACTCATCGTGCGCTGCGGCGGCCAGCGCCCATGCACGTCCTTTACGTCGCACTTGACGAGAAGCGAATAGCGATACGCGAGCTTGTTGCACCGCTTACGCTCGCGATCCATCTGATCTTCTTCCGTCTCCGTCGCGTGCTGGTGTGCTTGGTGCGATGGCACTCCGCGAATCTCTGCATCAAAAATTCGCGCGGCGGTTTCCATCTTCACGCCGAGCGCATGGATTCGCTGGATCCGGCACGCTTCATCGGCGGTATACGACCGGCCCGCGATGATCATCATCTCGAGCCCTTTGTGCGCGCTCCCTAAAAACATCCGATCCCATGTCACGCGCTCCGTGGTTTCGCGTGGCGTCGGATCGTCGGCCGTTATCTCTTTGAGGGCGCGGATCTGCGCTTCTTCAATATTCTTCGCATGCTCAATCAGTCGTGGATCGGCCGGCAAAAACACGGACGCCTCTAGATCCGCCTGGCTCGCCTCCTCTGTGGCGGGCGGACTATCGGGATCCTGATACCGCACGCGCGAAATACGACCGATGAGTTGCCGGAAAATGAGTTCAGTTGTAGCGGTTGTGAGATAGCACAACACCTGCAAGCGTTTAATGTCCGTGCCTTCCGTGACTTGCCGCACGGAAACTACCCACTCGCCCGACCCTTCACGATAGGCCTCAACACTATCCGTCGCGATCTCGTCATCGCTCACGATGATGCTGGGTTGACAATCTGTCACGCGCCTGATGACGTCGGCCACGCGCTGCGCATGTTGCATGTCGATACAGACCGCCATCGCGCCGGCATCTGGAAGAGATTGGCGAATCGTTTTGAGTTTGGCGTGAGCGAGGCGAATCACTTGCGCGACGAATTCGCCGGACGGGTTAAGAATTTGCCGAAGTCTATCCTTCGCGTCGTCCTCAGATATTTCACCGTGAAAGTCGAGCGTGCGGGCTGCACCGCGGAAAATCTCATCGAACGATCCGTGCGAGTAATCGAAGACGAGATTGCGAACCACGCCATCATTCAGCGCATTGGGATAGTCGTATTTAAAATCATGCACGCACACGCCGCTGCCGTCATAGCGCACAAATGGAATCGGCCGGCCATCTGTGCGAAAGGGTGTCCCGCTTAGAAGGAGCCGTCGGTGTGCGAGTTCAAACGCGATCCGGGCACTTTCACCCCACACGCCGCCGTCATTCGATAAGTGGTGCGGCTCATCCAGGATGACGAGCGTCGGCGCCGATGCGCAGATTTTACGAAAGAGCGCCGTGCTCGACGCCAGCATCGAATACGTTGCCACGCCGCCAACGAACCCGCGTTTAAAGTTCGTCCCGAATTCTTTCGTTTGGAGATTGATCCCGAATTGCTTGAGCGCCGCGACTTCCCATTGTCGCCGCACGTTCAGCGTCGGCCCGACAATCAGCAGGCGCCGATCATGGCCCGCATGGAGAAAGCGTTGCGCCGCCATCAGAGCGGCCCACGTCTTCCCGCCCCCTGGTGTGGCGACACATAAAAACGATTCGGTCGTGAGTCGATCCCAATCCTGCAAGAAGTCGAGCTGCCATTGGCGCGGCGTCACCGTGTGATCGCTCTTCGCCCGATTCGCAGCCGGATCAAGAAACTGCAAATTCGCGACATCATCCGCACCGCCGCGACTCTTCGGGTGTATGTGGTCGCCGTCCATCAGCGCGTCTGGCGACACGTCTTGATAAATCTTCGCGGCGTCGCGATCATTCTTGCGAAACGTCATACGCCCGCGCCCCGCCCAATCAGCACGCCCGATTCGTAGCGCCGCCGATCCGCATACTGCGCCCGCGCGATCAGCCCCTCCCACAATCCCGGAATCGTGATCAGGAAGCGGCAATAGTCCGTGGGCGCATTCCGCCACGCGCCGATCAACGCCCACGCGCCCAAGACGTCTGCGACGTCGCCGACTTCCGACAGCCAGGCGTCAAAGCCATCCGGCTTGAGCGCACGGGGTTCGGCTTCAAAACGCTTCATCGGATTCCGCCTCCGGCAATCGGGCGATCGTGAGAATGTCTTTCCCCCAGCGCGTCTCTTTCGTGGTGATCTCGACGTTCGCCTCGTCGTGCTTCGCCATGATCGCGGTGTCCGCGTGATCACGATCGAGCGTCGTGACGAGCTCGCCGCTGTCGAGCGTGATCGACCACTTCGTAAACGGCGTGCCTTTCTTGTTCGTCTTTGTCTCGTCGCTGATCGCGACGATGCGCCCGCTGAGCCGATCGGCCGCAAACGGCTTCCAGGCATCAGGAATCGCCGGAGCCGCAGGGGCTCCCAGCCCCGCCCCGGCATCGGGCGCCAGTGCGGCGGGCTCCGGCGAAGGGATCGGCACGGGCTGCGCGCCTGGAATGCTGTCGACTTCGGATTCGTCGAGTGTCGACAGGCCAACAAGGGAGAGCGTGACTCTCCTTTTGGCTTTTGTTTCGCATTTCATGACGGCGTTCGCGCGGGCTTCCCCTTTCAGGTTCTCGAACGGCACAGCCCCGATCGATTCGTCGTGGCGGCCATCAGGAAAACTCGCCCGCGCGGTGACGATGTAGCACCCCGAGACTTCCTCGCGTGACGTGATCTGCACGCTGATGCTGTGGCGGTGCCGGAGCTGGTCCGTGCAGTTCCGCTTCGCGTAGAGCACTTCACGGCCAGAGAGGCGGAGATATTCAAACGGCTGCGTCAACGGGTTTAGCCCGAGCGAGTCGCAGACGCTTCTGTAGTAGCTGATCTTCTGCTGGGGCGAGAGCTGGGCGAGATCGCCGCCGAGCAGCACCTTCGCGATCACGTCGGGCGCCGGCAGTGTGGCGGCTTGTGGTGCGAGTGCCAAACGATCCATGTCAGCGGCCCCCTTTCGTAACTGCTTCAGCTTCTCGTTGTAGCGTTCGTCCTTCCGCTTCATGCGCTTCTGAATCCACGCGGAATCGACGAAGCGCCGGCCCACTTACTTCGCCGCGCGCCGCAGCTCGAGTGCCGTCGTGCCCCGCAGCCAAGCGTCCAGTTCCCGCGTGTCGAAGCGATAGCGGCCCCCACACCGGAGGTATGGGAGCCCCTGTTCTTTCATTAGGTCGTAGAGCGCGCCGGTATCGTTCAGGCGCAAGTAGGCCATCGCCTCGCGCGTGTTCAGATACGGCGACTCGATCACCCGCGCCGGGTTGTCGATCACGGCAAAGCGTTTCGTCATGGCTTACCCTCGACGGCGCCGGCGGTCGACGGCCGCCCGCTTCACATGCCCGTTGCCGGTCGTGGCTTTCGCCTGCTTGGCATAGCGCCCATGCTGACGCTTGCGGATCTTGCGCCCCGTCGCCAGATCCGCCTGGACGTCGGCGGGTTTCCAGCGATAGGGGTATTTGTCCCAGGGTTCGGGTTGAAACGTGCCGCGCTGGAGGTCGCGGCGGATCGTGCCGGTGCTGAGGCCGTAGATCACGGCCACTTCGTTAATGGTCAGGAGGGGCTCGATCCCCTGCACGTTACTCGCGCCTGGATAGGTGAGACGGCCCATAGGGGCCACGGGTTTGCGGTGTGCCATCGTTGCTGCTCCGATCGTCGATTGAACGCCGTTGACGAATTCGCCTCGCTGGGGGAAGCTATGTCCGCCGCCGCCGCCGACCGTTCTGCCGTTTCTAGCACCTCCCTTCTAAACCACCTAGTAACTCGATCAAATTTAGAATCTTTTACAATCTTTTAAGCACTAGGTATACTGTCAATGATACGCAGAGCCACGTATATTGTTTACGTCGTGTTGCACATGAAACGATCCGGGGCGGTCGCATGGCCCGGATCAAGAGCCCTTTTATCACCATCAAACAGCGTGTCTTGCCGTGTTTGCGGTGTGGGCACCGATGGATTCCCCGCTACGAACATGTGCTGCCCGCGACGTGCCCGAAATGCCGCTCTCCGTATTGGAATCGCCCCCGCATCAGGCGGCGGCGCAAGCAATAGGAGACTGCAAGTGAGTGCGTTTACCCGGCCGGATTCTAAATTCTGGTGGCTCTATCTCGAAACGACGAAAGAGAAGATCAAGACGAACATCCTGATCGGCGCGACGCGCGGGCAGCGCGCCGACAACGCCATCTTGGCGCGCGATCTCTATCACAAGACCATGAGCGATCTTGCGCAAGGCGTGAACAACGTCAGCAAGAAGGCGATCACGTTCAACGCCTGGGCGGATATCTACGACCGCACCGCCATCGAGCTGCACCGGGGGAAGGATCGCGAGCGGCAGATCCTGCCGCGACTCCGTGCCGCGTTCGGGTCGTTGCTGCTGAAACAGATCACCAAGGATCGCGTGATCGAATGGCGGGCCCAGCGGTTGACGACGCCGCGCGTGGTCGAGCACTTCGGCGGGCCGAAGGGGAAGCGGCGCGTGTTGCCGCCGCCTTCGCTGGCGACCGTCAAGCGCGAGTTGAATCTGCTGAAGTCGATCCTCGCCGCGGCTGTGCCGACGTATCTTGCCGCCAGCCCGATCGCCGGCAAGGGCGGGCTTGGCCCGTCCGAGAAGATCCCGAAGCGCAAGAAACGGATCATGACCGCCGAAGAAGAAGCGCGCTTTCTCGCGGGCTTTCAGCATCCCGCCGATGCGCTCGTGTTTATGATTGCCGTGGATTGTCTGGTGCGCCTGGGCGATGTGCTCGACCTGAAGAAGGCTGACGATCTCGGCACGACGTTACGGATCGTTGATCCCAAGAACGGCGAAGAGATTCACCCGCCGATCTCGCCCCGGGTGCGCACGGCGCTCGACGCACTCCCGGCGAACGACAGCCAGTATCTCTTCCCGCATCGGCGGGCGGGCCTGTCGGAGTCGGAGCGGCGGCATACCTACCTGACGTTGTGCCGGCGTGTGGCGGTGCGCGCGGGCGTGCCGTGGGGCAAGCGCATGGGCGGGAATACGTTCCACTGGGCGACGCGGCGCACCGGGGCGATCCGCTTGCTGCGCACCGGCACCAGCAACGATATCGTCAGCGTGGTGCAGGCGATCGGCGGCTGGGCGGATTCCCAGATGCTGCTGAAGGAATACAACGAAGTCACCCGCGACGAAATGGCCGCGGCCGTGGCGAAACTGCATGGAGTGGCGAAATGACTGATGACCAGCGCGAACTACTGCGACGTATCCATCGCCGGCAGCGCGAAGCCCATGAACGGCTGTTCGAGCTGCAGGGCCAGATGATCACCACACTGCGCGCCACCCTCGAGGCCGTCGCCCGAACCCAAGAGGCGATGGAAGAGGTGTTTTTGGCGGACGACGATGCGACCGACGCCCTCGATGACGAAGAGACGCCCTAGGACGCACGAACGCCGCTAGCCATAGCCGAGGCTCACCCTGGCGCTCGGCGTGGCGTGGCGGGCCTATTAGAGCCATTCCCGCCCTGTTCCCGGTCCTCTCTCAACCACCCAGTTTCCTTAAGGAATATCGCGATAAGCAGGGCCTTCACACGGCGGCCAGGGTGGGTTCGACTCCCACAGCGCCCACCACCTAAAACACCCCTTTTCCCTAGCAAATACCCGCGACAGCAAGCGCTTGCTGTCGTTTTCTTGGAAGGAGAAAACGGGTCAAAAAGGGGCTAAAAAGGCATTTCCATTCCCGCTGTGTTCCCGGTTTTCAGAGCACCGCCTACTGTCCCAGCGCTGCCGATTTCAGCTCCCGACCGGGAACAGATCGGGAATGGCGGCGGCGGCTTCCCGGCCGTTTCCCCTATGACCGGATCGGGAATCGACCGGGAATGGGAGGGCTTGCTGCTGTAAGCGCTTCGCCGCCATCTCGCAATAGCGCTCGTCGATCTCAATCCCGATCGCCCGGCGTCCGAGTCGCTTCGCGGCTGCCAGCGTGGTGCCCGTGCCCATGAACGGGTCCAGAATCATCTGGGCGTCATCAGAAAACCCGAGACACCAGAGCATGACCTGTTCGGGCTTCTGCGTCGGATGGCCGAGCCGTTCGCCATTCGTGGCGGCGATGGTGTGATCGATGAGCCGCGCGTTCCGGTCGTAGCTCGTCCAGGCCAGTTCCACGTCGGCGGCGCTGGGCACGCGATCCCGCTTCCACCACACCAGCCAGCCCCGCGACGGCGGCAGCGGGTAGTAGTTCCCGCCCCAAATGATTTGCTGCGGGGCGGCGGCGAAGAGCTGCGCGACGAGTTCGCCGTCAATCGTGCCGCGATCCCAGTGCAGTTCGCGCTTGTGGCCCCACTTCCCGCCGTGGTCGTAAATCCCATAGGGCGGATCCGTCAGCACGAGATCGCACGGCGGCAAGGTCGGCAGCACGTCCCGGCAATCGCCGTGGTAGATCGTGATGCCGTCGTGCTCAAGGTAGGGCTGCATGCTTACGCTTTGGGTTTCCGGTCGAACTCATACCAGCACCATACGCGCAGTGCGGCCATCGCCGAGACGAAGGAGCTAATCAACCACATGGCCGCCTCATAAAGGCCCTTCCTTAGCTAAGGAACCCCGCGGTAACTCTGCCATAGATGCCCCCCGCCGCGCATAGGCGGGCGTGTGTCTTGTGTAGGACTGACACCCCCAGCGGGAGTGTGCATCCTAGAGCTATGCAGACCCGGAGTTCGCCGGACGTGCTGTTACTGGATCTGATTCTCGTGGGCATCGACGAAGGGCTGATCACGTGCGAGGCCGATCTCGTGCGGCTCTACGTCTGGTTGTGCGCCGTCACGCACCGCCGCCCCGCTTGGCCCACGCCAGCGCCTCGTGATACCACGCCTGAAACTCCCGGTAACAGGCATCGCAGATGATGGCCATGCCGGGATCCGTGCTCGCGTCCGGGACGCCAAAATCGCGGGCGGCTTCCGCGATGGCCGTCGCATCATCGGATGCCCGCGTGAACGTCCCGCCACAGTGCGCACAGGTATATTCGCTGCCCGCCGGTTGCGTCATGGCCGGATGTTAACAGAAGGCCCCGTGATCAGGCCGGGGCGAGCGACGTTCCAGTGCGCTCGCGTTACCCCGTGCGGCTGCGCGGCACGGCCCGGATGTCGTTAACAGACGGACGGATTCTGGGACATACTCACCCCATGCACCATCTCCATTGGTTGGTCTGGTGTTATCGCGGGGCGGATAGCACACAAGCGATCTACGGCGCGGGGCCGATGCAGTGCCGCGATTGTGGCTGGGTCTACTGGTATCCCCGTCGTTAACAGAAGGCCCGATCGGCTCTACGTCTGGCTGCGCGCCGTCACGCGCCGCGAGGGCCGCAGTGCCCGTCTCTCCGGGCTGTCACGCCGTTCTATGCGCTCCTGGCTCCAGGCGTTCTCATGCCGCAATTACCGCGGTCGCACTTCCGCCGGCATCGGGGCAGGGCTTCCCTGCCGGAAACGTGTCTGACATGCCCCGCCGTTGAATCTCCGGATGTTAACAGAAGGCCCCACTATAAGACTCACGGCCAATCGTTCGACAATACGCACACCTTCGCCCCGTGACCGGTCCTGTCACTTTCGCCCCTACTAATAGGGGTTTACAGATCGTCACGGTTGAATCGCAATCTGCACCGCCGCCCCCGTATTAAACCGGATCATCAGCCGCGACTTCCCGGCGCCATTATCTTCCAGCCAGATCAGTGCCTGATCCGCCCCAGGCGCGCCGGGCATCGCCGTTTCTTGCACCATGATCGGCGGATACACGCGCATGTAGCCGCCCGCGCGGACGTTCACGGAGTTCGCCCCATCGAGATAGAGCTGATGCTGCCCCTGATTCCCGACGATGCAGTTATAGCCGTCCTCTTGGAGCAGCGACAGATCCCCCGTGTTATCCACGTTCCGGGCTTTGATCGCTTGCGCGTTCGCCAGCCGGACGGCGCCGCTCTGCGCCGGGTTCACCCCGACGTTGACGGATGTGCCGACATGCACCGTCTTCGCCCGTAACGCCGTCGCGCCAATATCGAAGGCGTTGTCGGCCCCGTTCGCCGGGAGCCACGCGCCGGTATTACTAACGCCCCACGTAAAATCGTGGACCGCCGCGTTTTTCACGCCGATGCTGATATTCGCGCCACTCGCAAACAGCGCCGCCGCCGTCGCCGCCACGCCGCCGACAATCACCTGATCGAAGTTATCGATCTTCACCGCCGGAACATCGCCCGTATTCCCGGCGTTCCGGGCACTGATGCTCTGATTGTTCCCAAGCCGGACGGCGCCGCTCTGCGCCGGGTTCGTGCCGACGCGCACATCGGTTGCGGCCAACGACCCCGCCAGCGCGTCCGCCCCGCCGACGTAATGCGTCGCCGCATGGATCCCCGCCGTGCCCGCTGGGCCTTGCGGTCCCGCTGGTCCCGGCGGCCCGGGCGCGCCGTCTTCCCCGGGTTCGCCGGGGGGCCCTTGCACGCCCACACTCGCCACACTCACCACGGGCGCGAGCGGCACAATGACATCGATCGCCCCAATCGTCTGCGTCATCGGCACACCCCCGATACGGCCACCGCATCCGTCACGTCGCCCGTCGCATTTACCGATCCCTTCACCACCGTCTGCACCTCGCCCGACGCATAGGTGAGCTGGAGATCCCACGCGCCCGAGGCCGGCAGACTCGCCGATAGCGCCGCCGTCAGATGCACGTCGATCGTGTTCGGGAGCGTCACCGCACACCCCAGCGCCGCGACGAACGTGCCGCCCGGCGCGGATCGGATCTCCGCCTTCACGGCGACGCCGGTGAGATCGACGGCCACGGTGCGCCCGGGATCCGCCCACAACATAAACCGCCAGCGGTGCGTATCCCCGCGATACGGGGCGAGGCCATAGGTCAGCATCAATGGATCTCCAGGCGCCCGGGCGCCAGGCCAATCAGTTGTAACAGCATCCAGATCAGGATCAGCACGACGACCACGCGGACCACGATCTTGAACGGCGGGCTCATCGGGATGAAGTTCTCGACGAGATAGAGCACCGCGCCGAGCACGATGAGCGCAAAGAGCCACGCGATCATGTCGCCTCCAGTTCTGAGGGGCCGAAGCGCTCCGCGAACTCGTCCGCGCTAATCACTTCCTGCGGTGCGCCCGTGTAGCGGTTCGAGATCACAAAGTCGCCCAGGTGCAGCACGACCCAGCCCGACGCCAGCGGCACGCGTGCCAGCCCGTCGTTGAACAGCGGCGGATCCCCCGGATCGATCACCGCGCCCACGGGCAACGGCTGCCCTTGCAGATACTGCTCGCCGTAAATCTTGAGCGGGCGTTCCGTATGTGAGGCCTGATTGCCGGCCGGCGGATGTGGTTGTCCCATATGCGCCCCTTATGGCGTGAGATACACGCCGGCCCACGACACGAGCGAGCCGCTCAATTCCGCATTCGTGCGGGCGCCGCCGGTTGTCGGATTGAACACTTGGATCGCGGTATCGCCCGCCGCCAGGTGCGCGATATGCTGCGTGCCGTAGGTCGTATAGAGGCCACTGGTCGAGGCCACCGCCAGCGGCAAGTTGCCCACCTTCGCCGCCGCGCCGCTACTGGTTGACGGCCAGGACATCGTGACGAACAGCGCGACGAGCGGCCCGACGCGCACGTAGCGGGCGGTGTTGACGACAAACGGCAGCCCCGCCCCGCTGACATCGACGGGCGTCCATGTCTGCGCCGCATACATCACGTCGATCGGATCGAGCAGCACCGTCTTGATGGCCGCTTTATTCCACAGCGAGCCGACAAGGTTGGACCCGTCGTCGTCAGTAAGGGCATTCCACGGGGCACGATCAATCGCCATCAGGCGTCCGCCTTTCGAATCAGCATTTGCAAGATCGCCTCGAACGATTGCCGCGCGCTACTCGCCGTCACGGTGAACTTCGGCAGGAGGCCTTTGATCCCGAGCTCCGTGATCGTCACGTCCTGGATCGTCAGCGCCTCGTGAATCGCCGGGGTGACGAGCGCGATCGTCGCCGTCTTGCCGCTTTTCGTTTTGAGATCGCGCGTCGCATACGTGACCGTGACGAGCGGCCGGCCATACAGCGCGAGCTGCGCATCGCACACCTGAATCAAGGACGCCTCCGCGCGCCGCTCATCGCTCCAGATGTGTTCGTAGATGCCATCCCCGCTGCCGTCGAGCGCCGCCATCGCCGCCTGGGCGGCCACGTCGTCGCGTTGCACCCACACATGCACGGGCGCGCCGCGCAAGATCTGTTCGAGGATGCCCGTCACGCCAACGAGCGCGGGCGCCACGGTGATCGTGCTGTTATAGCTGACACTCGCGACCAGCGATCCCGGCCCCGTGGGCGGAATGCCGGTCAGGGCGTTCGCGCTTTTCCCCGTGTAGCGGATGACTTGCTCGCCGTTGCCCACGACGGCCCA
>Ga0190266_10000157_pt1 | contig 10352 bp, 7 predicted proteins | sample Popmic220T_FD_132448 | JGI IMG/M metagenome (GOLD analysis project Ga0190266, IMG submission 132448) | Populus adjacent soil microbial communities from riparian zone of Indian Creek, Utah, USA - 220 T | ecosystem: Environmental > Terrestrial > Soil > Riparian zone | place: USA: Utah | collected...
ATTGCATAATTATGCAACACCGACCCAAAAAGAAATGCGCCCCGATCGCTCGGAGCGCATTTCGGTTTGGCTCGACGCCGAAGCTTACGGGCTGTGGGGGCCCTCATCGTCGTTGGTCAGCTCGATGATGCCCCAGATGATGAGACCGAGCACGACGGCGCCGACAATGTAGATGCCGACTCCGTTGCGATCGTCGAGATTGCTCTCGGCGGCCGCAGAGGCACCCGCGCGAGACGCGCTGGGCTGAAGGCTCAATGGCTGAGCCGACTGAGCAACCGCAGCGCTGCTGGCGGTGATCAGCGAGATGGCAGCGATCGCGGCCAGTTTTTTCGAAAGCATTACAACCTCCTTGGGTTGCCATCCGCCGGGACAGCTGGACAGCGGTGCTCCGGCCCCTCCCAAATCCTTGGAACCAGACCAGAACCAAAATCCTTTAGCCAAGCTAGTGTTCCGAATCCATGACAAAATTGTCGCGATATTTCGCACCCGTAATTTTGTTCGCATATTCCTATGGAAAGTCACGGAATCCCGAAAGCCGGCGCGGCGCCGCGCGGCAGCCGCCGGTAATGGCTCGCTCGGCCCCTCCAAACGGGCCACGACGCTCCGGCCGCTCAGGGCTCCTGACGCTGGACGCGTCCGCGGGCCATGACGAAGTTCATCTGCCGAAGCACGCCGACGTCGGCCAGGGGATCGCCGCGGACGGCGACGATGTCGGCGCTCTTGCCCGGCTCGATCGTTCCGACCTCCGCGCCGAGACCGAGCAGATCGGCGGCATTGACCGTCGCCGCCTCGATCGCCGTCATCGGCGTCATCCCGTGCTCGACCATCAGCACGAACTCGTCGGCGTTGCGGCCGTGCATCGAGACGCCGGCGTCGGTGCCGAAGGCGATTCGGACGCCCGCCGGGACGGCCCGCTCGAGCGCCCGGCCGGTGATCCCGATCCGCCATTCGATCTTGGCGCGCACCTCGCCGGTATAAGCGTTGGGATTGGCGGCAAGGCGCTCGCGATAGCCGTTGATGGTGGAGAGCGTCGGGACATAATAAGCGCGGGTCTGGCGGAACAGGCGCAGGCTTTCGTCGTCGAGCAAGGTCCCGTGCTCGATCGAATCCGCGCCGGCGCGAAGGGCGAGATTGATCCCGTCCGCGCCGTGGGCGTGGACCGCGACCTTCTTGCCGTAGAGATGGGCCGTCTCGACGATCGCCCGCACTTCGTCTTCGAACATCTGCGCGCCGAGGCCGAGGCCGATGCGGCTGTTGACGCCGCCGGTGGTCGCGATCTTGATCACGTCCACCCCTCGGGCGACCTGACGGCGGACGGCGCGCCGGCAATCGTCGGCCCCGTCGCAGGTGCTGCCCGAACGGAGCAGATCGTCGTGAAACTCCTCGCGAATGCCCAGCGTCGGATCCATGTGCCCCGCCGTCGCCGAGATCGAGGTGCCGGCATCGACGATGCGCGGTCCGATCGCCCAGCCGCGGACGATGGCGTCCCTGAGGCCGAGCGTCACACCGTCTTCGGAGCCGAGGTTGCGGACGGTGGTGAAGCCGGCGTCGAGCGTCTTGCGCGCATTCCAGGCGGCTTCGTAGGAGCGCAGCGGAACGCTTTCGGTCAGCTCGGCGAGCTGCCCTTCGACGCCGGCGCGGTCCGAGGTGAGGTGGACGTGGCTGTCGATCAGGCCGGGCAGGACGAAGCGATCGGAGAGGTCGATCAGGCGGCCGCCCGCCGGGACCGGCACGAAGCCGTCCTGCACCGCCTCGATCCGCCCGTCGCGTACGACGATGCTGGCGCGCTGGCGCGGCGCGCGGCCGGGCCGGTCGAGCAGCATGCCGGCGTGGATCACCGTCACGGAGCCCTGCGCAGAGGCCGCGGGCGGCGGGATCTGGGCCGCCGCCGGGACCGGCGCGGCCAGGCCAATGGCAAGAGCGAGAAAGGCGGCGGATCGCATAGGGTCACTCCGAGCGGCTGAAAGGGCGGGACGGCGCTACAGCCTTAGCCGCGGCCCTCGCTCCCGCCAAGGACGGGCCACTGCCGCGCGATTCGATCATTCGCCCGATTCTCGATACATTGATCGAGTCGCCTCGGGTGAGGCGCTTACATCATCGCCTGTCTCCCCCGGGTGCTTCCCAGACGCCGCGACGGTCGCCCGACCGCCCTCCGGGCGTCGCTCAGGGGGGAGAAAAGCATGTCCGCAACGATCCAGCCGACCGCAGCGCTCGTCAACGTGATCAATGGCACCGAGGGCGACGACTCCATCGACGGCACAGCCGGAGCGGACGCTATCAGCGGTCTCGGTGGCAATGATCTGCTTCGCGGACTTTCAGGCGACGACATAATCGACGGCGGCGAGGGACATGATTTCCTGATCGGCTTCCAGGGGAATGACATTCTCTACGGCGGACCGGGCGAAGATCTGTTCCGCGGAGGGACGGGCGACGACGTCATGGACGGTGGCGGTGGCTTCGATCGCGTGAGCTTCTTCCCCGGCGGAAACGACCTGCCGCTTACGGGTGTCACCGTTTCACTGATGCAGCAAGGGCTCCCGCAATTCACCGGCCACGGCTGGGATACACTGATCTCCATCGAGTCATTGAGCGGGACCGCCTTCGCCGACTCGCTGACCGGCGACAACGGCGCAAACTGGCTGATCGCCAACGGCAGCAATGACAGCCTGTTCGGCCTGGGCGGCGACGACCTCCTCCAGGCGCTTGGCGATGGGGATCATAGTTTTGACGGCGGCTCGGGGGTCGACACGGCCTCGTTCGACGACGCCGACGAGGAACTCGGCCACTCGGCCCATGTTTCGCTGCTCCTGCAGGGCGCGGCGCAGGGTACGGGCCTCGGTACGACGGTGCTCAACTCCATCGAGAACCTCTCCGGCGGGCGCTATGATGACACTCTGACCGGAGACGGAGGAGACAATATTCTCGCCGGCGCGGGCGGGGCCGATACGCTTTCGGGAGAAGACGGCAACGATGTCCTCCATGGCGATGGGGCGATCGCCGCAGACGTCGCCCCGAGCGGAGGGTTGTCCGGCCCGATCACGCCGTTCGAGAATCTCTCGGCCGGCAACGACGAACTTTACGGAGGGGCGGGCGACGATCAACTTTTCGGCGACGACGGCAACGACCTCCTCGCCGGCGGCAAGGGCGACGACCTTCTTCTCGGTGGCGGCGGCGAGGACCTGCTGACCGGCGACATGGGAATCGACATCTTCGCGTTCGGCGACGGCTCCGGCGACGACGTGGTCGCCGATTTCGAAAAAAAGGATGTGATCCGGATCGAAGCTGCTGGGGTCGATGACTTTTCCGACCTGACGATCGTCGGCGTCGGAAAGGACGCGGTGATCAGCTGGGGCACAGGCGACAGCATCACGCTTGAGGGATACAAGGCGAGCAAGCTCTCCGCTGCCGATTTCGATTTCGGCGCCGCCCCGGCGGCGCGCTTTGCCCTGGGCGGCGAAACGGCCCTGGATCTGTTGCCGGCCGATCTGTGGATAGCGTGAGCCGATAGAGCCGCGAAGTAACGTTGCCGCGCGGCAACAGTCTTGATCTAGTTTGTTGCGAGCCAGTCACGCCGGTTGTCGCGGACTCCCGGAGTGGGTTATTCTGCACTCGTAACAAAAGTGCCATTGGGGGGTATTTATGTTCCAGTCGAAGTTTGCCGCGCGCCACACCTTCTACGCCGTGACCGCTTCCCTTTGGGCCATCGCCGCCGCCAATCCGGCCTTCGCCCAGGAGACCCAGCAACCCACCGCCGACGATGGCCAGACCATCGTCGTGACCGCGACCAAACGCGAGACGTCGCTGCTCGAAGTGCCCTTCTCGATCAACGCGCAGACCGAGCGCGACATCGAGCGCTCGGCGGCGACGACGATCGAGGATCTCTCGCGCAACGTCGCCGGCCTCACCGTGCAGAATCTCGGGCCCGGCCAGAGCCAGGTCTCGGTGCGCGGCGTCTCCGCCGGCCAGATCGTCCGCGACCAGCCCGGCGTGAAGGAGCAGGTCGGCGTCTATCTCGACGAATCCGTGATCTCGCTCTCGCTGTTCACGCCCGATCTCGACCTGTTCGACCTCAACCGCATGGAAACCCTGCGGGGGCCGCAGGGCACCCTGTTCGGATCGGGCAGCGTCGGCGGCACGATCCGCTACATCACCAACCAGCCCGAGCTCGGCCATCTCGAAGGGATCGTCGAGGCCAATGTCAACGTCGCCGACGGCGGCGATTTCGGCGGGCATCTCAAGGGCGCGATCAACCTGCCGCTGGGCGACGTGGCGGCGATCCGCGCCGTGGCCTACCACTCGGAATTCCCCGGCTTCATCGATGCCCGCCGCGAAGGCGGCGCCTTCGAGGAGAATGTCAACGACGGCCACCGCACCGGCGCCCGGCTCGCGCTGCGCTTCGAGACCGGCGGCCTGACCATCACCCCGCGCATGCTCTACCAGGAGATCAGCGCCGGGGGCTTCAATCGCCAGGAGGTCTACAACCTCTACGCCAACCCGTTCACGACCGCCGCCGGCGGCCGCCCGCCGATCCAGCTGGGCGAGCGCCAGCAGCATCTGCTGCTCGACGAGGCGTTCGAGGACCGCACCTACCTCGCCGATCTCAACGTCAGCTACGATTTCGGCTCGGTCGAGCTGACCTCGGTCAGCTCCTACATCCACCGCGACATTCTGGTCAGCCGCGACGCCAGCGCGCTCACCGGCTCGGTCTCGGTCGACCTCGCCTTTCCGACCGCGGGCGTGTTGCTGCCATCCAACCTGGTCGACACGACCGATCTCGATGCCTTCACCCAGGAGCTGCGGCTTGGATCGAGCGCGTCCGGCCCGTTCCAGTGGGTGGTCGGCGCCTTCGTCTCGCAGGTCGACCGCTTCTATCGCCAGCGCCTGCCCACCCCCGGCTATGACGTCTTCACCGACGCCAGGTTCGGCGCCGGCACCGCGGCGGCGACGACCACGCCCGGCTTCCCGGCCAATTCGCCCTACGCCGCCGATCTGCCCTACGACATCAGCCAGACGGCGATCTTCGGCGAAGGCAGCTACGACATCACGGAGGCGTTCACCGTCACTCTGGGCGGGCGCTATTACTGGTTCGAGGAGGAGCGGCGCTTCGTCTCGAGCGGCCTCTTCGCCAATGGCGACAACAATACCGACCAGACCAAATCCGACGGCTTCAGCCCGCGCGTGATCGCCAGCTACGAGATCGCCGACAACGTCCGGATCAACGCCCAGGCCTCGAAGGGCTTCCGCCTCGGCGGCGTCAACGATCCGCTCAACATCCCGCTCTGCACGGGCGGAGCGAGCGGGGTCGACGCGCTGACCTACGGCAACCATCCGACCTATGAGGACGAGACGCTGTGGAACTATGAGCTCGGCGTGCGCGGGCGGCAGGGCGGAATCAACTTCGCCGCCGCCGGCTTCTACACCGACATCAGCAACCTCCAGGTCACCGCCGACGCCGGCACCTGCTCGTCGCGCGTCGTCTTCAACGTGCCGAGCGCGCACACGATGGGCGTCGAGTTCGAACTGTCGGCCCGGCCGGTCCAGGGGCTCGATCTGTCGATCAACGGCTCGATCCTGGAATCGCAGTTCGATTCCGACGTCACCACCACCGCGGGCGTGATCATCGCCGGCATCCGCGACGGCAACCGGCTGCCCTCGGTGCCGAACTTCCAGATCTCTGCGGCGGCGAGCTACACCTTCCCGATCGCCGACGGCGCCGACGCCTATGTCGGCGCCTCCTACCAGCATGTCGGAAGCCGCTACACCCAGCCGAGCGACCAGGAGAGCAATCCGAGGACCTTCGTCCACAACCTCCCCTTCGGCGGCGCCCCGGCCGGCGCGTCCACGACCCTCGACCTGCGCCTTCCGGCCTACGATTATGTCAATCTCAGCGCCGGGATCGATTGGGACAATGGCTGGGGCGTGATGATCTACGCCAACAATCTGTTCGACGAGAACGCCTTGCTCTCGTTCGACCGCGAGCGCGGCGGACGGGCGCGGCTCGGCTTCAACATCGGCCAGCCGCGGATCATCGGCGCCACGGTCCGCCGGCGCTTCTAACAAGGCCGTAACCCCTCCCCCTGAGGGGGAGGGTAGGGTGGGGGTTTACGGAGTTGGGGGTTGCCTTCCGGCGTGGGAACCCCTCACCCCATCCCTCTCCCAATGGGAGAGGGGGTAAAGCCCATGCCGACTAAGTCGACGACGACTGGGATCACCCGCCGCACCCTGCTCCTCGCCGGAGCGGGGGCGGCGGCCACGGCCGCCCTGCCCCGGTCCCTCAAGGCGCAGAATGTCCGCGCCCATATCGACGTGCTGGTGATCGGCGCCGGTGTGTTCGGCGCCTGGACGGCGATGAAGCTGCGCGAGGCGGGCAAGAGCGTGATGCTCGTCGACGCCTGGTCCCCGGCCCATGCCCGCGCCTCCTCGGGCGGCGAATCGCGGATGACGCGCAGCGCCTATGGCGCCGACGAGGTCTATACGCGGATGGCGGCGGACTCGCTGGGGGAATGGCGGGCGCTGTCGAGCCGCGCCGGGCTGCCGATCTTTCACGAGACCGGCGTGCTGTTCTTCTTTCCCGACCGGCAGCCCTATCTCGAGGACAGCCTGCGAGTGCACCGGCAGCTCGGTGTTCCGATCGATCTGCTGAGCGGCGCGGCGCTCAGGCGGGCCGCGCCCGCGATCGCGTTCAACGACGGCGACATCGGCCTCTATGAGCCGCGGTTCGGCGCGCTGATGGCGCGGCGGGCGGTGCAGACTTTGGTCGCCGAATTCGACCGCGCCGGAGGGATGTACCGGCAGGCCGCGGTGCGCGCCCCAGGGTCCGGCCGCGCCGCGCTCCGCGAGGTCGTCACGACGAGCGGCGAGACGATCGCCGCCGACAGCTTCGTCTTTGCCTGCGGCCCGTGGCTCGGCCGGCTGTTCCCGGCGCTGCTCGGACGGCGGATCTTTCCCACCCGGCAGGAGGTCTTCTTCTTCGCGCCCGAGGCCGGCGACGAGTCCTGCGCCCCCGGCAACCTCCCGGGCTGGGCCGATTTCAACGGCGGCGACATCTATTACGGTTTCCCCGACCTCGAGGGCCGGGGCTTCAAGATCGCCCACGACGCGCACGGCCCGCCGATGGACCCCGACACGGGCGACCGCGTGTTCACGCCCTCGATGCTCGCCGACGTGCGCGCCTTCATGGCCCGCCGCTTCCCGCGGCTGGCGGACCGCCCGCTGAGCGAATCCCGCGTCTGCCAGTATGAGAACAGCTCGAACGGCGACTTCCTGATCGACCGCCACCCTGAGTGGCAGAATGTGTTCCTCGTCGGCGGCGGCTCGGGCCACGGCTTCAAGCACGGGCCGGCGGTCGGGCGCTATGCCGCGGAGCTGGCGTTGGGGAGGCTAACCGCGCCCGAGCCGCGCTTCAGCCTCGCGACCAAGGCCGAGGTCGAGGCCCGCGCGGTTCACTGATCGATCAGCGCTTCGGCGATGCGCTGGGCGAAGACGTCGAGATCGGCGCGGTTGGTGTTGGCGAGGAGGATGATCGTCACGTCGCGGTCGAGCAGGCGATAGAGTACGGCGTTGGCGCCCATCACGCTGCCGGGGCGCTTGGCGACGCGAAAGGTCCGGCCATTTCGCGTGAAGCTGTCGGACCACAGGCCGTAGCCGTAATCGTCGAGGCCGGGAGTCAGCAGCCGGCGGAGCATCTCGGGCCGGAGCAGGCGGCCGCCATAGAGCGCGTCGGCGAAGGAGGCGAGATCGGGCGCGCTGGAGATCATGCCGGCGGCGGCGTCCCAATTCTCCCAATAGACCGGCATGTCGGCGACCAGCCTATTCTGGTCGTCGCGCCAGAAATAGGTCGGCGCGAGGCGCGGCTCGATCCTGTCCCAATGCGCCATCGCGGTGTCGCGGAGGCCGAGCGGGCGCAGGATGCGCTCGGCGAGCGCCGCCTCGAAGCTCTTGCCCATGAGCCGCTCGATGATCCGGCCGAGCACGTAATAATCGGTGTTGTTGTAGGCGAACGCGCGGCCGGGCTCGCCCGGCAGCGCCCCGCTGCAGCAGCGCCGAAGCAGCGCTTCGGCGGTAAGGGGGCGCTGATAATTCTCGATGCCGTTGGCGAAAGCCTCCTGATAGCTGGAAACCGTGTCCCACTGGGCGAGACCCGACGTGTGATTGAGCAGCTGGTGGACCGTGACCCGGTCGGCCCCTCCCCCGGGGTAATCGGGCAGGGCCGCGCGGAGCGGGGCGTCGAGATCGAGCCGGCCCTCCTGCGCGAGCTGGAGGATCAGGACTGCAGTGAACAATTTGGTGATCGAGGCGATCCGGTAGCGCGTGTCGGCGGCGGCGGGTACGGCGAAGGCGCGGTCGGCGAGGCCGAAGCTTCGGCTGTAGAGCGTACGGCCGTGCTCGCGAACGAGGATCGTGCCGCTGAAATTGTGGTCGCGGGAGAAGTCCGCGGCCGTCGCCGCGAGCGGACGCTGGGCCTGAACCGGGGAAAGGGCCAGGGCGAGCGCGGCAAGGCCGGCCGCAATCCGGCTGACGCTCCGGACGACACTGATCATCTTGCCCTCCTTGTCTCCAGCGGCCTTGCGCGACATAATGCGCAGAACCAAATTGTATGAGCACTATATTGCGCAGTCAACCGGACGACAGTCGCCCCGACGTGCTCGGCCATGTCGCCGGGAACATCCGGCGCCTGAGGCAGGCGCGCAGCCTGAGCCAGGCCGGGCTTGCCGAGCTCTCTGGCGTCAGCCGCCGGATGATCGTCGCGATCGAGAGCGACGAGGCCAATGTCAGCCTGTCCAGCCTCGACCGCCTGGCCGCCGCGCTCGGCGTCAGCCTCGCCGACACCATCCGCGCGCCCGACGCGCCGGACAACCGACGGATCGAGACGGTCGCCTGGCGCGGACAGTCGCCGCAGAGCCAGGGTGTGCTGCTCGGCACGGCCCCGGCCACCCGCGAGGCCGAACTCTGGCTCTGGTCGCTCGGCGAGGGCGAGCGCTACCCGTCCGAGGCGGACTCGCAGAATTGGCACGAGATGTTGCTGGTGATCGAGGGGCTGCTGGTGGTGGAGGCCGCCGATGGCCGGCACGAAATCGCCGCCGGCGACTTCCTCATCTTCTCGAGCGCCGCGCCCTACGTCTTCGCCAATGGCGGCGGCGGAACGGTGCGCTTCGTGCGCAGCGTGGTGCTCTAGCGGCGGCGGTCCGCCGAACGTTCCCGCACCGCGCGGAACTCGGAAGCCTCGCGCCAGATCGGCCACTCGCGCGAGAAGGCAAGGCGGCGGCCGATGCGGTAAGCGAGGCTCACGTCCTGGGCGGCGCCGCGCAGATCCCAATCGGCCGACCATTCGTCGCAGGTCTGGTGGTAGCAATGGGCGGTAAAGTCGCTGACCCAGCGGTCGCCCGCCTCGCGGCCACCCGAGACCAGGTCGACGCCGCCGCCCAAGGCCATCAGCAAAAGCGTCGGCACGCCGCGCTTGGCGAAGGGGAAATGGTCGGCGCGGTAGAACAGGCCGCGCTGGGGCTGGGCGTCGGGCGTGACGCTCCGCCCCTGCCCTGCCGCCTCGGTCGTGAGCAGATCTTCGAGGCTGTTCTGGCCCTGCCCGATGAGCACGACATCGCGCGCGGGGCCGGCGGTTTGCAACGTGTCGAGCGTGATGCTCGCGACCATCGTCTCGGCCGGATAGAGCGGGTTGGCGGCGCCATATTCGGAGCCGAGCAGGCCGCGTTCCTCGGCGGTCCAGGCGGCGAAGATGAGGGTGCGCTCCGGGCGCGGGCCGGCGCGGAACAGGCGGGCGATCTCCATCACCCCGGCGAGGCCGAGCGCGTCGTCGTGCGCGCCGTTGCGGATCGTGTCGCCGCGCGCGTCGGCGGGACCGGTGCCGTAGGCGTCCCAGTGACCGGAGAAGAGGATCGTCTCATCCCGATGGCGCGTGCCCGGCAGGCGGCCGATCACATTGTGGCTCTCGACCCGCGCAACCTGGACCGGAAGATCGGTGGAGAAGGTCGCGCCGAGGTCGATCGGGCGGAAAGCGCCGCCGCGCGCCTGGCGCTTGACCGCCTCGAAGTCGAGGCCGGCGCGGCGGAACAGGTCCTCCGCGACGCCCCGCTGGATCCAGCCCTGAAGCAACACCGGCTGGCGCGCCCCGGGCGCGAGCACGATGTTGTAATTCTCGCCGCCGGGCGCCTGGACGGTGTTCCAGCCATAGCCGGCGGCCTCGCTCTCGTGGATCACCAGCGCGCCGATCGCGCCGCGCCGCGCGGCTTCCTCATATTTGTAGGTCCAGCGGCCATAATAGGTTTCGGTGCGGCCGCCGAATTTGCCGGCGACCGGCTCGCCGGCCTCGGCTTCGAAATCGGGATCGTTGATCA
>Ga0190266_10000158_pt1 | contig 10339 bp, 10 predicted proteins | sample Popmic220T_FD_132448 | JGI IMG/M metagenome (GOLD analysis project Ga0190266, IMG submission 132448) | Populus adjacent soil microbial communities from riparian zone of Indian Creek, Utah, USA - 220 T | ecosystem: Environmental > Terrestrial > Soil > Riparian zone | place: USA: Utah | collected...
CCAGGCCTGGGAGCTCATCCCGCGCACGCGCTACCTCGGGAACGCGGTGCTCTCCTTCCTGACGAAGATCGCGTCGGGCTACTGGCACGTGGCCGACTCGCAGTCCGGCTACACGGCGGTGAACCTCCCGACCCTCAAGCTCCTCGACCTCGACCGCATCTACAAGCGCTACGGGTTCCCGAACGATCTCCTCGTTCACCTCAACGTCTGGAACCGTCGCGTGCGCGACTACCCCTCGCGGCCGATCTACGGCGTGGGGGAGCGGAGCGGCATCCGCCTGCGCCACGTCGTCCCGAAGATCTCCTGGCTTCTCACGAAGGGCTTCTTCTGGCGGATGAAAGAGAAGTACATCATCCGCGACTTCCACCCCCTCGTCCTCTTCTACTCCCTCGGGATGCTGCTCTTCGGCGCCGGCTTCCTGCTCGGCTGGCTCGAGGTGGGCCTGCGCATCGCGGGGAACCCGATCACGAGCGCCTCGATCGTCCTCGTCGCCCTCCTCGTCATCTCGGGGCTTCAGCTGCTGCTCTTCGCCATGTGGTTCGACATGGAGTCGAACAAGGATTTGCGCTGACGGCCGGAACAAATCGGCCGCTCGCCCGGTCGGACGTGACATGACCAGTCAGCGAACGACCCGGTTTCTCGGCCTCGCCCTGCTCGCCTCCTCGCTCGCACTCGCGGCCTGCGGAGGCAAGAGCGCCGAGGTCAGCGGAGGCGCAACAACCGAGGTGAGCGGAGGCGGCGTCGCCTCAGCCAGCTGCGCGATGCTCGTCTCCTACGACGGGCACACCTACCTCGGCACCGCCGTCGAGGCGGCTCCCGTCCCTGGCGACTCAATTGGGAACGGCACGATCCCTCCGTGCAACGACACGGGCGGGGCCGGGACGACGATCCCGGCAGAGCAGGTCGAGGTCACCTCGGTGCAAGGCGTGCCCCCGACGGTGGCAATCATGCTCGCCGGCAGGAACGACGTGGTCCTCGTCCGCGACGACGTGAAGCCGCACGACGTGGAGGAGTACTTCCCGCGCTAGATCGTTCGGCGGCGGGCCGCGGAGAATCCCAAAGAGACCGCGGTGATCGCCAGAAGGGCGACGAAGAGGCCAACCATGCGGCCGTCGCTTCCGTCCGTCACCGCGCCGACTGCGGCCGAGAACGGATCGGGCGACGAAGTCGCGGTGAGGATCGCTCCGGAGGTTACCGGCGGGGCGCCGTAGCGCGCTGACGTCGCAATCTCCTGCAGGATTTCGGAGTCGTTGCCGCCCCTGTCCTCGAGCTTTGTCTTGACGTCGCTCGGGAGCGATGCCGGCGTCACCGCCGCGGAGGAACCGGTCGATCCCGTCCCCCCGGAGCCGGTGCCCGCATGGTGTGTACCGCCCGATGTGGGGACATCCTCGATGTACTGGTCGATCAGGCCACCGGTTTGTGCGAATGCGGTTCCCGGCATTGCGAGTGCGGCGCCCGCGACAGCGGTCACCAAGGCACGCCGGATCTTTCCCCTCCCCCGCAGCACTAGACGCCTGATGATACCCGCCGTTCTGCGGTGCACCAAGCCGGCCGCGAACCATCCTCAATGGTCACAAGGTCTTGATTTTCTCTTAAAACTCCCCTAACCTCCGACTTCCCCCGGAAGGGGGAGATCCACTGGGCCAGGTAGAGGGACCTGCCGGTGGTTCTTGCGAGAAGCGGGGATCTGCGGAACCCCGACGCACGGGACGTAGGGCAAAGCAAGACCGGGAGAGGAGAGGGATGTACCCCGAAAGTGCTGCGGCTGAAGGCGCGAGCCTGCGCGACCACTTGCGCGTGGTTCTTCGCCGAAAATGGATCATCCTCCTTGCGCTCGTGACCGTGCCGACAGTGGCGGTCATCCTGAGCATGCGACAGGAGGCGCTCTATCAGGCGACTTCTCAGGTCCTCCTCAACCGGCAGAACCTGTCCGGGATTTTGAGTGGGGTCACCGATCCGAACACCTACTACCAGCCGGAGCGACTCGCGCAGACGCAGGCCGAGCTCGCGCGGGTGCCCGAGGTCGGCCAGCGCGTCATCACGGCCGCCGGGCTCACGGATAGGACTCCGGCGGGGTTCCTCGGCTCGTCCTCGGTTGTGGCGGAGCCCGACTCCGACCTCATCGACTTCACCGTTGTCGACACGGATCGCGCGACGGCAGCGAAGCTCGCGAACACGTATGCGTCCGTCTTCACGCAATACCGGAGTGAACTCGACGGGAAGGCGATCCAGCTCGCGCGACAGGGCGTGAGCGAGCGCATCGACGAGCTCGAGGCGCAGGGAGACACCTCCTCGGTCGTCTATCGGACCCTCGTCGATAAGGAGCAGCAGCTCCAGACGATCGAGGCGCTTCAGACGTCCACGCTTTCGGTCGTCAGGGAGGCTACGCGGGCGTCTCAGATCCAGCCGAGGCCGTTCCGAAACGGCGTCTTCGGGCTCCTCCTCGGGCTGGCGATCGGAATCGTGCTCGCGTTCGTCTGGGAGACGCTCGACACCCGGGTTCGCAAGGCAGAGGAAATCGCCGAGCAGCTCGGCCTTCCGCTTCTGGCTCGCCTGCCGCAGCCCCGGCGCGGACTCCGGAACAAGAACCGGCTGGCGACCATCGACGACCCGAACGGCGCGGCCGCCGAAGCCTTCCGGATGTTGCGGACGAATCTCGACTTCACGAACATCGACCGGGCGGCGAAGACGATCATGATCACGAGCGCCGTCGAGTCGGAGGGGAAGTCGACGACGATCGCGAACCTTGCGGTCACGCTCGCTCGGGGAGGCCGCCGGGTCGCCATCGTGGACCTCGACCTGCGGCGGCCCTATCTCGACCGGTTCTTCGGGCTGCAGGGTGCGCCGGGTCTCACCCAGGTCGCGCTCGGCCACGTCGAGCTCGACCAGGCCCTTGCTCGCATTCCGATCACCGTCGATCGCCCCATGACAGGTCACGAGCTCAACGGACACCAGAACGGAAACGGAAACGGGTCTGACTCGCCGTTGGAGGCCATCCTCGAGGTGCTACCCGCCGGGCCGATCCCGCCCGACCCGGGCGAGTTCTCGGGCAGTCATGCGGTCGAGGCCATCCTGAAAGAGCTCGGCGAGCGTGTCGACTTCGTGCTCGTGGACGCCCCGCCGATCCTCCATGTCGGCGACGCCATGGCTCTGAGCGCGCACGTCGACGGGCTCATCGTGGTCGGAAGGCTCAAGATTGTTCGGCGGCCGATGCTTGCGGAGCTCCGTCGCCTGCTCGCCGTGGCCCCGGCCGCCAAGCTCGGCGTCGTCGTGACGGGAGCGCAGGGCGAGGAGGGATACGGCTACGGCTCCTACTACTACGCCCGAACGACCAAGCGCAGCAAGGTCACCGGCCGGCGCAAGAAGGAGACCGTCACGTGATCCGGCGGCGCGTCCTGATTGCAGACGGCGCGCCGCTCTTTCGTTCAGGCGTCCGTCATCTGCTCACCCGCGAAGGCGACTTCGTCCTCACCGAAGCCGCTGACTTCGACGAGCTCACCCAAGCGATGGAGGATGAGGCCCCGGAGATCGCGCTCATCGATCTCGACCTGCCCCCCTCCGGCGGTGTTGCGGCCGTCGGTCACCTCGCAGGGCAGAGCGCCGCACGACTCGTGGTCTGGGGATTCGAGGCCGAGCGCGAGCAAGTTCTCGACGCCCTGACGGCTGGAGCGGACGGCTTCCTGGACAAGGCCATCTCGCCTACCGGGCTTATGCGCGCTCTGCGGGGAATGTCTCGGGGCGAGACGCCGCTGCCGAGAGAGCTGGTCACGGTCGTGGTCGATGCGGTGCACGACTTCGAGGCACGCGATCGCGCTCGTGAGCGAGTCGTGGTCCTGTCTGCGCGCGAACGAGAGGTCCTCGCTCTCGTCGCAACCGGTGCGCGCAACCGGCAGATCGCGGAGGAGCTCTCCATCTCCGAGTTCACCGTCAAGCGCCACATGCAGAACATCCTGCAGAAGCTGAACCTCACGTCGCGGGCCGCCGCCGGAGCCTTCTACCGAACTTCGTTGGATGGCGCGGTCACGGCTGGGGAGGTCGTGTGACCGAGGGATCGACACCGGCCGCCACTCTGCCTGTGATCCCGGCCCCCTCCCGTGTTCCGCTCGTCGCCGAGGCACTGATGGGTGCATTCGAAGGCATGGCGGAGGTGCGGAGCCTCCCGACCCACAGCGGCGACACCGCCGGCGTCCTGCGCTGGCTTCGGCCGGACGCGGTCATCGTCGACGACGAGCGCGCCGCCGAGAGCGCCGCCCCGTACGTGTCGGCCGAGGGCGGGCTGCTGGTGCACGTCTCCGTCGCGGACGGCACGGTGCGCCTGTTCCAGGACGAGGCCTGGGAGATCGCGGACGTCGACGGCTCGACCCCGGACGCCATTCGCAACCTCGTCATCGGCACCCTCATGAGGCGTGTGACCGCATGAACGCGACGACGCCCCAGGCAACGCTTCCGGAAGACCTCGCGCAGGTCGCCAACGGGAAGACGCTCGAGATCCTCGAGCGCCGGGGCTCGAGCCGTCACCGGCGCGGGTGGCTCGTGCGCCGGACGCTCGTGATCGCCGACCTGGTCGGGCTCGCCCTGGCCTTCCTCCTTGCCGAGCTCGTGCTCGGCGAGGGCGGTCCGCATTCGAGGCTCGATCCTGCGGCCGAATATCTGCTCTTCGTCTGCACGCTTCCCGGCTGGCTCTTCGTTGCGAAGCTCTACGGCCTGTACGACAACGACGAGGAGCGGACGGACCACACGACTGTGGATGAGTTCGTCGGGGTCTTCCACCTCGTGACCATCGGGGCGTGGCTCTTCTTCGCCGGCTCATGGTTCACCGGGCTGATCGTCCCCGACCTGAAGAAGCTCGTCATGTTCTGGGGCCTCGCGATTGCCTTCGTCGTCACGGCCCGCGCCCTGGGCAGAGCGTTCTGCCGGCGGCGCCTGACGTACCTCCAGAACACCGTCATCGTCGGCGCCGGCGACGTGGGCCAGCTTGTCGCCCGCAAGCTGAGTCATCACCCGGAGTACGGGATCAATCTCGTCGGCTTCGTCGACATCCACCCGAAGGAGGCGCGCCGCGACCTCGGCGAGCTCCGAGTCCTCGGTGGCCCGGACGCGCTCCAGGAGATCGTCGGTCGCTTCGACGTCGAGCGTGTCATCGTCGCGTTCTCGACAGAGCGCGACGAGGAAACACTCAAGGTCGTGCGCACACTCAAGAAGCTCGACGTCCAGGTCGACATCGTCCCGCGCCTCTTCGAGGCGGTGGGGCCCAGGGTCGGGATCCATGCGGTCGAGGGAATGCCGCTCGTGGGCCTTCCGCCGGCGAGGCCTTCTCAGTCCTCGCTGTTGATGAAGCGGGTGCTCGACGTGGTGCTCGCCTCGGCCGCCCTTGTCGTGACCGCGCCGCTTTTCGCCTACGTCGCCTGGCGAATCAAGCGCGACTCGCCCGGCCCGGTTTTCTTCCGGCAGGAGCGGCTCGGAATGAACATGGAGCCCTTCACGCTCCTCAAGTTCCGGACCATGCGTGATGGCATCGACGAGTCGGTGCACGAGGACTACATCAAGGCGACGATGACCTCGAGAGCGGCGCCTGAGGCGAGCGGCGTCTACAAGCTCCGGCGCGACGGCGACATCACGAAGGTCGGCGCGTGGCTTCGCGCCACGAGCCTGGACGAGCTGCCCCAGCTCCTGAACGTCGTCAGGGGCGACATGTCACTCGTGGGACCCCGCCCGTGCCTGCGCTACGAGACCGAACAGTTTTCGGAGCACCAGTTCGAGCGCTTCCTCATGCCGGCGGGGTTGACCGGCCTTTGGCAGGTGACCGCCAGGGCACACTCGACGTTCTTCGAAGCGCTCGAGATGGACGTCGCCTACGTCCGCGGCTGGTCGCTGGGGCTCGACCTCTCGCTGCTCTGCCGCACTCCGATTCAGGTGCTCAAGCGAACGGGAACGGCATGAGCCGAAGGAACGGGACAGGACGCCGGCTGGGGGTCGGCGTCATCGGCCTCGGCTATTGGGGGCCGAACCTCGTCCGCAACCTGCACGAGCTCGACGGAGTCGAGGTGGTGGCCATGAGCGACCTCGACGCCGAGGCGCTCGACAAGGTCGGCGCTCGCTATCCCGCGGTGAAGCGGACGACGCGCGCGGAGGAGCTCATCGCCGACCCCGACGTCGAGGCCGTGGCGATCGCCACCCCGGTGGGGACTCACTACCGCCTGGCCAGAGCAGCCCTCGAAGCGGGGAAGCATGTCTTCGTCGAAAAGCCCCTCGCCGCGTCGAACGCCGAGGCGACGGAGCTTGTGCAGATCGCCGATGCGGCCGGGCTCGTGCTCATGCCCGGGCACACCTTCCTCTACAGCCCGCCGGTCATCCTCATCCGCGACCTGATCACGTCCGGCGAGCTCGGCGAGATCTACTTCATCTCCACGAGCCGCGTGAACCTCGGCCTCCACCAGCCCGACGTGAGCGTCGCCTGGGATCTCGGGCCGCACGACTTTTCGATCCTCCGCTACTGGCTCGACGAGCTGCCCACCGAGGTCGCTGCGTGGAGCCGGGGCTGCGTCATTCCCACGATTCCCGACGTCGCCTTCATCAATCTCGCGTTCCCCTCGGGAACGATCGGGCACGTCGAGATCGCGTGGCTCGCGCCGAGCAAGCTGCGCCGCACCGCGATCGTCGGCTCGTCGAAGATGGTCCTTTACGACGACACGAGTCCCGAGCCGGTTCGAATCTTCGACTCCCAGGTCATGCTGCGCGACCCGTCTTCGTTCGGCGAGTTCCAGCTGAGCTACCGAACCGGAGACATCGTCTCCCCGCGCGTCGAGCCCGCCGAGCCGCTGCTTCGCGAGCTCGAGGATTTCCGCCTGGCCGTTGTCGAAGGTCTCAGGCCTCGGTCGAACGCGCAGCTCGGGTTGGACGTCGTCAGGATCGTGGAGGCCGTGGAGCGCTCGCTCGATCTTGAAGGCGCGAGGGTGAAGGTCTTGGACGTCGACCAAGAGGCGGCCGCAGGTGTCCCGTGAGGCAGGCGCGAAGCCACACGTGGCCGTCGTCAGCCAGAACGCGGACCTCGAGCTCGACATCCGGCCTCGCGCCGAAGCCGAGGCGCTGGCACGCGCCGGATACCGCGTCACCCTCGTAGGAGGAACGCGGAATCCCGAGCGGGTGCGCGAGATAACCGACCCTGCCGTCGGTCTCGCCCTCTATCGGCTGCCCTCCGAGGGAACGGGAGCGCTCGGCCAGATCTCCGAGCTCACGAAGTCGTTCTCGCTCGTCGCCCGGACCGTGTTCCGGCTCGCGCGGCGCTCGCCCATCGACGTCGTCCACGCTGCCAATCCGCCTGACAATCTCTGGCTGCTCGGCCCGCTCGTCCGGACGGCTCAAGGATTCCAGCCGCGCTTCGTCTTCGACCAGCACGACGTTGCGCCGGTGTTGCTCGCCGAGAAGTACGGCTCCGGGCCGGTCATGCGGTCGTTGGGCTGGCTCGCGCACGTCCTCGAGCGCGCGTCGTTCTCGCGCGCCTCGCTCGCCGTCTTCGCCAACTCGGAATACGAGCGACGCGCGCTCGCCAACAAGCTGCTCGCCGGGCAAGCGGCCGTCGTTCCGAACGGCTGGGCGCTTCCGGAGGCGGCACCGTCGCCGCGCTGGCGGGGGAACGCGAGGCGTCTGGTGGCATATGTCGGAGCCATGGGCGAGCAGGACTGCGTGGTCCATCTGGTCGAGGCGATCGCGCTACTCGAGGAGAAGGACGTCAGGGTCGTGCTCGCGGGCGACGGATCCGCTCGACCGGCCGCGGAGAAGCGCGCTGCCGAGCTCGGCATTGCCGATTCGTTCCTGTGGCTCGGCTGGGTCGGGCGGCGTGAGGAGATCGCCTCGCTCGTCCGCTCCGCCGACGTGTGCCTGGCGCCCGAGACCGCCTCTGCCTTCAACGAGCTCGCCAGCTTCGTGAAGCTCGTGGAGTACATGTCCGCCGGAGCACCCGTCGTTGCCCACAGGCTTCCGCAAACCGAAGGCCTTTGCTCGGACACGATCGCGTATGCGGACGACATGAGCGCCGAATCGCTCGCCCATGCGCTCGACGGTGTGCTTGCTGACGGCCGGCGCGCGGAGCTGCTCGGTGCCACGGCGCGTGACCGCTTCGAGGAGCTCCTGCGGTGGGAGAACGTCGGTGCGCCCAAGCTCGTCGAGGCGTATCGCTCGGCCTTCGGAGGCGCGTGATGGCGTCACTCGCCTCGACCCGCTCGCTCGCGGTCCCGTTCCTCGACCTGACGCCGGTGAACGCCGCCGTCAAAGACGACGTGCTGGCGGCCGCCTCCGGGTTGATCGACAGAAACGAGTTCGGAAGCGGCGCTGCCGTTCAGGCCTTCGAGGATGAGTTCGCCACATACTGCGAGAGCGCTCACGCCGTGGGCGTCGCGAGCGGGCTGGACGCGCTTCGTCTCGCGCTCATCGCGCTGGGAATCGGACGGGGCGACGAGGTCATCGTCCCCGCGAACACGTTCGTGGCGACCTTCGAGGCGGTCTCGCAGACCGCCGCGCGTCCCGTCGTCGTCGACGTCTCTGAGGACGACGACAACATCGACGTGGCGGCGGCCGAGGCGGCGGTCACCAAGCGAACGCGCGCCATCCTGCCGGTCCACCTGTACGGTCAGATGGCGGACGTCGTCGCCCTCGAGGCGCTCGCCTCGGCCCGCGGCCTCACGCTCGTCGAAGACGCCTGCCAGGCGCACGGCGCCCGGCGCGACGGGATCCGCGCCGGCTCAGCCGGGAGGGCTGCGGCATTCAGCTTTTATCCGGCGAAGAACCTCGGCGCCATGGGCGACGCAGGCGCACTCGTCACTGACGACCCCGAGCTCGCCGAGCGGGTGCGCGCCCTGCGCGAGCACGGTCAGCGCGCGAAGTACCGCCACGATTTCGAAGGCTTCACGTCGCGCCTCGACGCGCTCCAGGCAGCTGTGCTCTCGGCGAAGCTCCCGCACCTCGACCGCTGGAACGAGAGCCGGCAGGATGCCGCCTCCACGTATCTGGCCGAGCTCGAGGGGCTCGGGGACCTCCGCCTGCCGCCGATCGCACGCGGAAGCATCCCGGTCTGGCATCTGTTCGTAGTCAGGACCGAGTCGCGCGTCCAGCTGCAGGAGTTCCTGAGCCGCCGGGGGATTCAGACCGGGCGCCACTATCCCGAGCCGCCCCACCTCTCGCCTGCGTATCGCTGGCTCGGCTACGGAGTCGGCTCGTTTCCGGTCGCGGAAGGGGTCTCGAGGGACGGCCTCTCCCTACCGCTCTTCCCGGGCATGACCGAGGAGCACCTGGATACGGTGATCGCGGCGATCAAGGAGTTCTTCGCGCGTGGCTGAGTCGCCCGTCAACGATGCGCCCTTTCGGCTGATCAGCGACGTCGAGTTCGGGGAAGGCGTCATCGTCCACCCCTTCACGAACATCTACGGCTGCAGCATCGGCGACGAGAGCCGCATCGGCCCCTTCGTGGAGATCCAGGCGGGGGCGCGGATCGGCGCGCGCTGCAAGGTGCAGAGCCACACGTTCGTCTGCACCGGGGTCGAGATCGGGGACGACGTCTTCGTCGGGCACGGAGTGGTCTTCATCAACGACAAGCTTCCGCGCTCGACGAACGCGGAGGGAGAGCTGCAGAGCGAGGACGACTGGACATTGCTCAGGACGTTCGTCGAGGACGGCGCCTCGATCGGGTCAGGCGCAGTCCTCCTCGGCGGCATCCGTATCGGAGCGGGCGCCATGATCGGGGCCGGCGCCGTCGTGACGCGCGACGTCGAGCCTGGCGAGACAGTGGTAGGCAACCCGGCTAGGGCGATGTTGCAGGCGGAGAGGCGATGAGCGCAGCGATCCTCACCGCCCGGAAGGCCTCCTTGCAGGTAGCAGCGTGGCTCGGAGCATTGCTTGTCGCACTTTTCTTCGGGCGCATGCTCATGTACTACGGGCCGACGCTCACGTTCGCGTTCCTCTCGATCATCGCGATTTTCCTGGTGGTCATGGCGCGCCCGGCCTACGGAGCACTCGTCCTTGCAGCGGGCGTTCCCATCGTCTCGGGGATGCAGCGCGGATTTCCCATCCCGGCGTTGCGTCCCTCGGAGGCCATCATCGCGCTCGTTGCCTCGGCGATGCTCCTGGCGACCGCGACGCGGGCGGATCGCGTGCCCTGGAGAACCTTCGACTGGCTCGCATTGCTGTATGCGGTCGGAAACCTGATGCTCGGGTCATTCGACTTGATCGCGAGGGGAGATCCATTCTCCTTCGACGCCATCGGTGAGCTTCTCGGGCCCTTCCAGTTCATTCTCATCTACCGGGCCGTCATGGCTGCGGTCACCTCGGACGATCTCCGGCGCAGGGC
>Ga0190266_10000159_pt1 | contig 10334 bp, 9 predicted proteins | sample Popmic220T_FD_132448 | JGI IMG/M metagenome (GOLD analysis project Ga0190266, IMG submission 132448) | Populus adjacent soil microbial communities from riparian zone of Indian Creek, Utah, USA - 220 T | ecosystem: Environmental > Terrestrial > Soil > Riparian zone | place: USA: Utah | collected...
AGCGACACCTCGATCCCAGCCCCCCGCAGCCGCTCCACCGCCCGCCCCGTCGCCGCCTCGTGCGCCACCACGTCTAGCCCGCCCTCCGTCGTCAGCTCCTCCCGGCGCTCCGGCACCAGCGTGCATTCGTCCGGCCGCACCTCGCACGCCAGGTCGAGGATCGACTCGACCGCCCCGCAGAAGATGAGGGTCGTGCGGTGGCGCTCGATCTCCCGCATGACGCTCTGCGCCGCCCAGCGGCCCGAATGGCCGGCCCAGGGAATTTTGTCTTCCTCCGGAAGCATGATCGAGAGGTGCGCGGGGGCGCCCGGGTCCCCCTCGATCCTGTCGACGAGCTCGGCATCGCCGTGCGGCGCGAGCCAGCCCTGGAAGGCCTCCGGATCGGAGACGGTGGCGCTGAGGCCGACCCGCCGGAGCTTCGGAGCGAGGATCTGGAGCCGGGCCAGCGCCAGCGACAACAGGTCGCCGCGCTTGCCGGTGGCGAAGGCGTGGATCTCGTCGACGACGACGGTGCCGAGGTTCTCGAACAGCAGGCGGCTGTCCTCGTGGCTGAGCAGCAGGCTCAGCGATTCGGGCGTGGTCAGCAGCATCTGCGGCGGCCGAACCCGCTGGCGGGCCTTGCGGTCGGAGGGCGTGTCGCCGGTCCGGGTCTCGACCCGGATCGGCAGGCCCATCTCCTCGATCGGAGTCAGCAGGTTGCGCTGGACGTCGACCGCGAGCGCCTTGAGCGGCGAGATGTAGAGGGTGTGGAGTCCGTCCGACGGCGCTTCGGTCAGCTCGACGATCGACGGGAGGAAGCCGGCCAGGGTCTTGCCGGCGCCGGTGGGCGCGACGAGCAGCGCGCTGCGCCCGGCGCGGGCGGCGGCGAGCATCTCGAGCTGGTGGCGGCGAAGGGTCCAGCCCTTGTCCGCGAACCAGGCGGCGATGGCGGGGGGAAGATTCGTCATTCCGGACTTGATCCGGAATCCATGAACACCGCCCGTGGCAAATGTTCAACGGCGGTGTTCATGGATCCCGGCCTTCGCCGGGACGGCATCAGGACGTCCGGTCTTCGCCGCTGCGCCTTTTCTCCTCTTCCTCGCGGTAGAGGTCGCGGGTGCCCTGCTCGGTCCGGTTCAGGTCGCTTTTGCGGGACTTGCGGTTGCGGAGCAGGACCCAGAGCAGGACGACCGCGAGCAGCAGCGGCCCGATGATGGTGAGAATGCCCCAGCTGCCTCCGCCTGCGTCCATGCTTTCGCTCCTTTGCTCGCGCTCATATGCGGGGCCCGCGCTTGGCGACGCCCTTCCGTGCGACCATATAGCGCCGATGGCCCGTCTCGGTTCCTGGATAGAGCCTTTTCCCGAAGGCATTTACATCAAGCCGGCCGACGCCTGGGTCGATCCCAACCTTCCCAAGAAGCGAGTCCTGGTCACCCACGGCCATGCCGACCATGCCCGGGGCGGCCACGAGGAGGTGTTCGCGACCCCGGAGACGCTGGCGATCATGGAATGCCGCTACGGGCCTCAGCCGGGCGGCAGGGCGACGGCCTATGGCGAGGTCGTGCGGCTCGGCGAGGTCGAGGCGAGCTTCGTCCCCGCCGGCCATGTCCTCGGCTCCGCCCAGATCGTCCTCGAATATAAGGGCGAGCGGGTGGTCGTCTCGGGCGACTACAAGCGCCGGCCCGACCCTACCTGCCCGCCCTTCGAGCCGGTGCCCTGCGACATCTTCATCACCGAGGCGACCTTCGGCCTGCCCGTCTTCCGCCACCCGGACACAGGGAGCGAGATCGACCGGCTGCTCGCCCGGCTTCACGAGAATCCCGAGCGCTGCGTCCTCGTCGGCGCCTATGCGCTGGGCAAGGCGCAAAGGCTGATGATGGAGATACGGGGCCGCGGCTATCACGAGCCGATCTACATCCACGGCGCGCTCCAGCGCCTGTGCGACCTTTACCGCGAATGGGGAGTCGATCTCGGCGAGCTCCGCCCGGCCACCGGGGCCAGGAAGGACGAGCTCAAGGGCAGGATCGTCGTCGCGCCCCCCGGCTGCCTCAACGACCGCTGGTCGAGGCGCCTGCCCGACCCGATCACCGCCATGGCCTCGGGCTGGATGCGGGTCCGCCAGCGCGCCCGCCAGCGCAACGTCGAATTGCCTTTGATCGTCTCCGACCATGCCGACTGGGACGAGCTGACCGAGACCATCCAGGAGCTCCAGCCCCGCGAAGTCTGGATCACCCACGGCCGCGAGGACGCGCTGATGCACTGGTGCATGACGCGGCAGATCAAGGCGAGGGAGCTCAATCTGGTGGGAAGAGAGGACGAGGACGATTAGAGCGACGGCGCCGGATCACCTGGATCGGCTGGCGGAGCGAAGGCGGCGTCGTACAATCTCTCGATCCTCTGCGCCTCGGCGGCCGTAAGGGCGGCGAACTCGCGCTCCCGCGCCCTCTGCGAGATCCGCCCCTGTCCCTGCTCCAGGAACTTGCGCAGCAACTCGATGCGCGAGGCGGGCATATCGACGATCTCCTGCACGCCGTCGGAAAAGCGCTCGAACGCTTCTAGAAAGGCAACTTCCTCGGGAAGATCCTGCTGGATGGTCTGCTCAACGCAGGAATAGAGAAATTCCGCATGCGCCGTGGCGTCGAAATATCGATAGAAGTCGGCCGTATCGTTCCGCACTTCGACATTGCCTTTGGGCGTCGCCCGCCAGTCAATGAAGGGGAGCAAGGGCCGGGAATAGGATTCGAGTACCCCCTTATATTCATCGAGCCGCCGCAGAATGACGGCGCTGATCGGGAAGACCAACCCCGGCGGGTTGTAGTGCGCCGCGGCAAGGGCGTGATGGATGAGCCATCGGTGAAGACGTCCGTTGCCGTCCTCGTAAGGGTGAATGTAGACGAAACCGAAGGCAAGCGCGGCTGCGGCGACGACAGGATCAAGCTGCCCTGCGAGCGTACGCTCATCATAGCCGATCAGGCCTCCGACCAGCCCCTCGAGGTCCTCAGGGCGAGCGCTGACGTGGTCGGGTATCGGCTCGTTAGTGAGCCTGTCATGTACGCCCACGAATCCCCCTTCGGCGCGAAGGCCGAGTTGGACGAAGCGATCATCGCCGATCACTATCCGCTGGAGCCGATCCAGCTCCGCCAAGCTGAGCTGCCGATTTCCGGCCTGGGCGATCGCCTGCCCCCACCGGGCGGTCCTCGTACCGGACGGCCGTTCGCCCTCGATGGCGAAGGAGGACTTGGAATCGTTGAGCAGCAGGAAGGCCGCCGCACGCGCCACCAAATCCGGCCGAATGCGGCCGATAGCGATGCGGGCGCGCTGATCGAGCGCCTTTGCACTCTGAGCGACGAGGAGCGGGGTCCGGTTCACCATTGGACAGAAGGCCGGCGTTCCTGGCAAATTGTTCAGGACCTTGTGACGCGGCGAGGATTGGCCGGTGCCGAGCGCGAATTGCTGGTCGGGATCGACGACCGGCGTCAGCTTGACCCGCCCCGGATCGGGAATGGGCAGCTTCTCGCCGGTTATCCATTCGAACAGAAACCATATTCTCCGGGCGAAGGTGCCGGTCGGACTGGAGCAGATCAGGTCGACGAACTCTGCCGAAGGCACGGCCCTAACCAACTGGGCGAGTACGGGGAGCTGCACGCCCTCCCATTTCAGTGCGAAAGATAGCTGACCAGAGAGAGTCGGTTCAGGGCGGTGGCGGGGTGTGAGCAGAAGCCACTCATCCGTGGATAGCGGGTGGTAGCGCTCGGCGATGGCGGCAAGCCTGGCCGGCAGAGGTAGTTTCAGGCCGTAGCGCTCAATTAGCGCGGCATAGCCGGCGAGTGTGCCCTTCTCCGGAAGGGCACGTTCGTGAAAAATCGTCACGGGCCGTGAAGGCCATTCACTCATGGCAATCCTCTGTGAAAAACCTTCGCGGGGCCTAGGCCAGATTGTGCAAAACGTTCACCCTCCGCGAAAAGCTATCACAAATGACTGGCATCTGTGAATTGCTTTCGCGCTAAGCGGCCAAATCCATGATTGAGAGCAAAATCAGCGCCGCCGCCGCCAGAATTCCCCAGCGGACCGCTCGCTCCAGTGCGAAGCTCCCCGTTCGGGACAGGATGAGGGCGCTCGTCGGCATGATGATGATGAACAGGCCGAGGGTGAGCGCGGCGCCCGCCTTCCAGCCGAGCTCGAGGCCGCCCCAGATAGCCAGCGCCGCCCAGAGGACGCAGAAAAGCAGCGCCTCCGGGTAGAGCCTGGGCATCAGTGCGCGACCTGCTCGCCGCGTTCGAGGCCGGACAAAGCGAGCTGCTCGTCGATCTGGGCGACCAGCCGTTCGAGCCCCGCCTCGTCCTTCGCCTCCGCGCGGGCGACGAGGACGTCCTGGGTGTTGGAGGCGCGCAAAAGCCACCAGCCGTCGGCGGTGCTGACCCGGGCACCGTCGGTGCGATCGACGTCGGCGCCGCTCGCGGCGAGGCGCTCCAGCACCTCCTCGACGACCGGGAACTTGCGGCTCTCGTCGACCTGGAAGCGCATCTCGGGCGTGTTGATCATCGGCGGCATCGCCGAGCGCAGGGCGGTCAGCGAGCCGCCGAGCTGGGCGACAGCGCGGATCAGCCGGATCGCGGCGTAGATGGCGTCGTCGAAGCCGTACCATTCGTGCTTGAAGAAAATGTGGCCGCTCATCTCGCCGGCGAGCGGAGCCCCGGTCTCCTTCATCTTCGACTTGATCAGGCTGTGGCCGGTCTTCCACATCAACGGCCTGCCGCCGAGCTCGGCGACCCGGTCGAACAGGGCCTGGCTGGCCTTGACGTCGGCGATGATGGTCCCGCCGGGCACCTCGCGGAGGACCGGCTCGGCGAGGATCGAAAGCAATTGGTCGCCCCAGACGACCCGGCCTTCGCCGTCGACCGCGCCCAGGCGATCGGCGTCGCCGTCGAAGGCGACCCCGAAGTCGAGGCCCTTCTCGCGCACCAGCCGCTTCAGATCCTCGAGGTTGGATTCCACCGTCGGGTCGGGATGATGGTTGGGGAAGCGGCCGTCGACCTCGGTGAACAGGGTGAAATGCTCGCCGGGAAGGCGCTTCACCAGCCGCTCGACGACCGGTCCGGCGGCGCCGTTGCCGCAGTCCCAGCCGATCCGGAACGGACCGCCGTCGAAGCCCTGGAGCAGCCGCTCGACGTAGCGCTCCATGACGTCCTCGTCGCGGACCGAGCCCGAGCCCTGCTCCCAGTCGCCCTCGGCCGCCGTCCGGCCGAGCGCCTGGATCTGCTCGCCGAAGAAGGCGCCGTGCTTCAGCACCATCTTGAAGCCGTTGTAATTGCCCGGATTGTGGCTTCCGGTGATCATGATGCCGCCGTCCACCTCGAGCTCCGCCTCGGCGAAATAGAGCATCGGGGTCGGCCCCAGGCCGATCCGGACGACGTCGACCCCGCTCGCGGTCAGCCCGTCGAGGAGCGCGGCTTCGAGGCTCGGCGAGCTTTCGCGCCCGTCGCGGCCGACCGCGACCGTGGTTCCGCCGGCCCGGCGCAGCACGGTCCCGAAGGTGCGGCCGACCGCCCTTGCGTCCGCCTCGCCCAGAGTCTCTCCGTAGATCCCCCTGATGTCATATTCGCGCAGAGAGGTCGGCGGCAGGCGATGGCTCATTCGAAACTCCGGTTCGGGGGAATGCGGTCAAGACGCGCGAGGCGGCTTGCGGTTCATTGTCTCGGCGAGCAGCGTGTCGCGGGCGGCGTTGACCCGGTGGGCGAGCTCGGCCGAGCCGCCGGCGTCGGGGTGGACCCTGGCGATCAGACGTCGGTGCGCGTCGCGTATCTCCTGGAGGGTGGCCCCTTCGCCCACCCCGAGCAGCCGGCGGGCGTCGGCCACCGGCATCGGCCGCGACGACGGCCGCGAGCGCCGCCAGGCGGCCCAGAGCAGGGCGCTCGCCATCAGCGCGGCGCCGACGACCAGCCGGCCCTTGGTGAACAGGCTGAGGCCGAGCAGGAAGAGCGCCGCGGCGATCCCGTCCTCGTAGGTGAAGCCCTTGAGCCGGCCGGTGGCGAAGGCCCAGAGCAGGCCGCCGGCGGCGAGGAGGATGAGCGGCGCCATCGCCTAACCGGCGAGCGCCGCCGCCTGCGGCGCGGCCGCCTCGCCCGGCTGCGGCAAGGCGAAGCCGGCGATCATCTCGCGAAGCTCCTGGCGGGCGGCGATATGGGCGATTCCGACCTCGCCGAGATGGGGCAGGTCGAGCAGGGTCAGGCCCTTGGGGAAGAGCTCGCGGTAGATGACCCGCTCGCCGAGGCCGGGGATGACCCGGAAGCCGACCCGGCGGGACAGCTCGTTCAGGGCGTCCCCGACGCGGCGCATGTTGCGCGCCTCGATATGCTGCATCCGGTTCCTGAGCACCACCCAGTCGACGCTGGCGCCGTGGGTCTTGGCGCGCTGGGTGCGGCTGTTCCAGACCAGCTCGGCGTAAAAGCTCGGCCGGCGCACCCGATAGGTCTCGGCGTCGACCTGGCCGATCAGGTCGAGGTCGACGAAGCTGTCGTTGATCGGGGTGACGAGGGTGTCGGCCCGGATCATCGCGGCCCGGGCATGGGCGTCGTCGCGGCCCGGGGTGTCGACGACGACGATCTCGACTCCGTCCGAGATCCGGTCGAGCTTCTCCTCGATCGTCCCGCCCTTGTCGGGATCGAACGTCTCGTAAACCGGCATGACGAGATCGATCCCGAGCCGCTTCACCGTCTCGGCGCGGTTGTCGAGATAGCGGCCGAGCGTGCGCTGTCGGGTGTCGAGGTCGAGCGCCGCCACCCGGCGGCCGGCGGCGGCGAGCGCGACGGCGCTGTGCACCGCCGTCGTCGACTTGCCGGTGCCGCCTTTCTCATTGGCGAAAACGATGAAATGCGGCGACGCCATCTGCACCCCTTGGTTTCTTGGCCTTGATTATGCCGTCCGCCCCCCGCAAGGGCGTCCGCCAAGCTGATATCGGAGGCTGCAACGGCGTGCAAATTGTCCGTGACATCGAGACCCTGAGAGAGGAAGTGGCGGCGCTCAGGGCCCAAGGCGGCAGGATCGCCTTCGTCCCGACCATGGGCGCGCTCCACGCCGGCCATATGGCCCTGGTGGCGGAAGGGCGGCGGCGGGCCGACCACGTCGTCGCCTCGATCTTCGTCAACCCGACCCAGTTCGCCGCGAGCGAGGACCTTTCCACCTACCCCCGCCGCGAGGCCACCGACGCCAGGATGCTCGAGGAGGAAGGCTGCGCGATCCTTTGGTCGCCGGACGTCGCGACCATGTATCCCGAAGGCGCCGCGATCGACGTCCGCGCCGGAAGCCTCGGCGAGGGCCTCGACGGCGCCGCCCGGCCCGGCCATTTCGACGGGGTCGCGACGGTGGTGTCGCGCCTCTTCGACCAGGTCCGCCCCGACATCGCCTTGTTCGGGGAGAAGGATTACCAGCAGCTCGCCGTGATCCGGCAGATGGTGCGCGATCGCGGCCTCGCCGTCGAGATAATCGGCGTGCCCACCCAGCGCGACGCCGACGGCCTCGCTTTGTCCTCGCGCAACGCCTATCTCACCGACGACGAGCGCCAGTCGGCCCGGGCGCTGCCGCGGGCGCTGGGCGAGGCGGCGGCGGCGATCCAGCGCGGCGGCGACGTCGGAGAGGCGCTCGCGGCGGCGAAGGAACGGCTGGTCAAGGCCGGTTTCGATCCGGTCGACTATATCGAGCTTCGCGATGCCGAGACCCTCGAGCCGGTGACGGCGCTGGAGCGCCCGGCCCGGCTGCTGGCGGCGGCGAGGATCGGGCGGACGAGGCTGATCGACAATCTCGCGGTGGAGCCAGCCTGAAATCCTCCCCTGCCTTTGCAGGGGAGGGGGACCGCCCGAAGGGCGGTGGAGGGGCCTGCCGCCGAAGAACCCCTCCACCATGCTTCGCATGGTCCCCCTCCCCGCAAAATCGCAGGGAGGAATTTTAGGGTGTAAACGCCGTTAACCATTTCTTCGGGATCGCCTGCGCAAACCTGTCCCCGACACGCGATAACAAAAGGGGCATGTCAAATGGGGAACAGCCTGAAATCCGCGACTTTCCTGATCGAAAGCCGCCTCGCCGACGCCGCCATGGGCGATCCGGACGCGCTCTACGAGCTCGGGGTCGCCTATTCGACCGGGACCCACGGCCTCGAGGTCGACCTGGTCGAAGCCCATAAATGGTTCAACCTCGCCGCCCTGAACGGAAGCGGCCGAGCCCAGGAATGCCGGGCGGAGATCTCGGAGGAGATGACCGCGCGCGAGATCGCCGAGGCCCAGCGCCAGGCCCGGGCCTGGCTTTCGGACACCGGCCTGGTGAGGCGCGCGGCTTAGAGAGCGAGTTACTTCATCGGAGCTCACTGGAAACCGTTCGGGCTGAGCTCGGCGAAGCCCTCTAATTTCCGTGCCGGGTAAGAAGGAAGGCGCTTCGACAGGCTCAGGGCGAACGGGGTGTCTTGCAACACCCCGCTACTTCGCCGGCGCCCCCTCCTTATATTTCTCGAACCAGGCGAGGATCGCCGCCGCCTTGGCCCCGGCCTGGGACGGCCGCGCCGCGATCCCGCCGTGGCTCGCGCCCGGCACCTTGACCAGCGCCGTCGGCACCCCCCTCAGCTGAAGCGCCGTATAATATTGCTCCGCCTCGCTGACCGGGGTGCGGTAGTCCTGGCTTCCGACCACGACCAGGGTCGGGGTCTTCACGTTGCCGACCAGCGACAGCGGCGAGCGCACCCAGAAGGCCTCGTGATCCTCCCACGGATATTTGCCGAACCAGTAGCGCGAGAAGAAGGCCGGATTGTCCGCGGTCAGCGAGAAGCTCGCCCAGTCGATCACCGGCTTCTGGGTCGCCGCCGCCTTGAAGCGGTCGGTCTTGCCGACGATCCAGGCGGTGAGGACCCCGCCGCCCGAGCCGCCGGTGACGTAGAGCCGGTCGGGATCGGCGAAGCCGCCGGCGACGGCGGAGTCGACCGCGGCCATGAGGTCGTCATAGTCGCGGCCGGGGTAAGCGTGGTGGATGAGGTTGGCGAACTCCTCTCCATAAGAGGTCGAGCCGCGCGGGTTGACCGAGAGGACGGCATAGCCGGCGGCGGCGTAGAGCTGGTTGTCGGTCGAGAAATGCGGTCCGTAGGCGGCGAACGGGCCGCCGTGGATCTCGAGGATCAGGGGCACGCGCCGGCCCTCGCTCCAGCCCGGCGGAAGGGTCAGCCAGGCCTCGATCTCGCGATTGTCGGCGCTCCTCGCCATGAGGTGCCGGACCTCGCCGAGCCGCTTGGAATCGAGCAGCTCCGAGTTGAGCCGGGTCAGCGTTCTTTTGGCGCCGCCCCTGTAGAGCGCGACGTCGGGGGGACGCTGGGCGTTGCCGCTCGGAGCGGCGACCGCGCCGTCGCCGGCAACGCTGAAGCTCCCGCCCGTATAGGGCCGGTCGAGGGCCGAGCCGCTCAGCCCCTCGGCGACGGTGCGGACCGAGCCGTCGAGCCCGACCCGGGCGACCTTGCGGGTGCCGCGGTCCTCATAGGCGACGTAGACGGAACGCCCGTCCGCCGCCCAGACCGGCGAATCTACGCTTCGGTCGAGCGAGCCGGTGAGGAGCCGCGAGCCGCTCCCGTCGCGGTCCATGACGTAGAGGGCGCTATTCTGGTAGCCGAGCCTTTTGTCGTCGAAGCCGGTGTAAGCGACGAGCCGGCCGTCCGGGGAAACGACCGGCTCGGAGTCCGGACCGCGGCGGTCGGTGAGGGCCCGGATCGCTCCGCTCGCGACGTCGAGCGCGTAGACCTCGCTGTCGAGCGGCTCCCGCGCCCAGTTGGGCGAACGGTTGCTGCTGAAGACGATCGAGCGGCCGTCGCGGGTCCAGCTCAGCGGACCATTGTCGTGAACCGAGCCGAAGCTCAGCTGGCGCGGGGCCCCGCCGTCGGCCGGGACCAGGAAGATGTGGCTGAAGCCGGGCTTCAGATAGCCCTCCTCGTCGGTCCGATACTGGAGGTCGGAATGGATTTCGAGCGGAGGAGCCCATTGGGCGCCCTCCGGCCTGGCGGGAAGAGCGCCGAGCTTCACGCCTTCGCCGGGGACGAACATCGTATAGGCGATCTGGCGGCCGTCGGGGGACCAGGAAAGGCTGGTGGGCGAATCGGGGAGGCCGGTGATGCGAACCGATTCTCCGCTCGCCAGCCAGCGGACGAACAATTGGGCCGAGCCGCCCTCCGCGGTCGAGATATAGGCGAGGCGCTTGCCGTCGGGGGACCAGCGCGGCTGGCTGTGCGCGCCGGGACCGGCGGCGAGCGGAGCCTGCTCGCCGCTGCGCGTGTCGATCAGCCAGATCGAGGGCCGCATCCGGTCGGTCATGATGTCGCCGGAGCGGCGGAC
>Ga0190266_10000161_pt1 | contig 10228 bp, 7 predicted proteins | sample Popmic220T_FD_132448 | JGI IMG/M metagenome (GOLD analysis project Ga0190266, IMG submission 132448) | Populus adjacent soil microbial communities from riparian zone of Indian Creek, Utah, USA - 220 T | ecosystem: Environmental > Terrestrial > Soil > Riparian zone | place: USA: Utah | collected...
AGAACTTCGCGGGCGCGTTCGATCGCGACTTCTGGACGCTCGGCGTCTCCACCGGGCTCATCGTCGTGGTGACACTCATCCAGCTGGCGATCTTCCGCTGGCGCCGCTGGATCTAGGCGGGCGCGCCGCCCTCGGGAACGAGTCCGAGCTGCTGCATCATCCTCATGGCGTCGAAGACGCCCCAGTGCTCGCGTGCCAAACCGTCGTCGCCAAAGCGAATGATGTCGACGAACGGGACGTCGATGCTCTTTCCGGTCGCAGGCATACCCATGAATTCACCCTCGTGGGTGCCGGTGGCTCGCATCCTGGCGACGACCTTGTCGCCGCTCGGCAGCACGTCCTCGACGTGCATGTGCACGTCCGGAAACGCTGCTCTGTACATGCGGAAGAACTCCATGACTCCCTCGCGAGTCGGCGCGAGCCCGGGTGTCTCCTCGTGCTCGACGAAGTCGTCCGCCAGCAGCTCGCCGAACCCGTCGATGTCACCTGCGTTCAGCAGGTCGTACGCGCGCCGCATCGTCGCCGCGTGATCCATCGTGTACCTCCCGTGGAGTGACGGCGCGATCATATGGCGCGCCGAGTCGGCTCGACGGGCACAGATCCTCGAGGACGCACTCCTGGCACAGCGGCCGGCGCGCATCACAAACGCGACGACCGTGCCAGATGAGGAGATGCGGGAACCGCGCCCAGTCCGCACGAGGCACGACACGTTGCAGATCGCGCTCGATCTTCACCGGATCGTCGTTTCGCGTGAGGCCGAGTCGCTGCGAGAGGCGGCGTACGTGCGTGTCGACGACGATTCCTTGCGCGTGCCCAAGCTCAGAGGCGACGACGTTCGCGGTCTTGCGGGCGACACCGGGAAGCCGGACGAGATCCTCGAGCCTCCCTGGCACCTCGCCGTCGAACTCCTCGAGGAGCGTCCGCATCGTCCCGCGAATCGACTTCGCCTTCTGGCGGAAGAAGCCGGTCGCGTAGATGTCCCGCTCGAGCTCCTCGACCGGGACGGCGAGGTAGTCCTCGGGCGTGCGGTACTTCTCGAACAGCGCAGGCGTGACCTTGTTCACGTTCACGTCGGTCGTCTGCGCAGAGAGCATCACCGAGACGAGCAGCTCGAGATCGCTGCGGAAGCGGAGCGCGATCTCCGCGTCGGCGTGCTCCGCGGCGAGGCGCTCGATGATCGGCCCGATTCGCTCCCGTCGCCGGCCCAGGCCGCGGCGCCTCGCCTCGCGGACGTAGCTACGTGCCACGGAGCGACTCGAAGTACTCCGTCGTCGCGTCCGACGTCGGCGGATCGACGAGCTGCATGAGCTGCTCCTCACGCACGGGTAACCGCAGCTCACGCATCGCAGCGACGGTCGCGACGACGTCGTACTCGGTGCGGCGGAGCTCGACGTCTGGCCCGAGGAGTGCCCAGTACGCCCCCGGTTGACCCTCGTACGGCAAGCCAACGCTCCCCGGATTCACGACTCGCAACCCGCTCGAGAGCAGCCGGTCGTACTGCATATGGGTATGGCCGCACACGAGGACGTCGGCGTCCACCGGCCCGAGAAGCTCGACGAGCTCGTCGTCGGGCGTGATCCGTGTGTAGATCGGCTCGTCGGAATACGGGGTCGCATGACAGACCAGCACGTTGCCAAGTCCGTCGATGTCGAGCTCCATCGTCAGCGGCCATGCGGCCGCAACCGCAAGCTGGGCCTCGCCAAGACGCGCCTCGTTCCAATCCCCGAGCGCGCTGTCGGCGGCTCGGATCACATCGAGTCGATCGGCGTTTCCGTGCACGGCGAGCGCACCCACTTCCGCGAGAAGATCGAGGACCTCGGACGGCCATGGCCCGCTGAAGCTGTCGCCGACGGCGACGATCGCATCGAGCGTCTCACGCTCGATGTCGGCAAGCACGGCCTCGAGCGCCGGGAGGTTCCCATGGATGTCGCTGATCGCGGCGACGCGCACGGACGCGAGGCTAGCGCGCGAGCCCGAGCCGCGGCCCCGCGCAGACGAGATCGAGCGCCGGGCAGTCCGCGCAGACGAACTCGCTCGGGGTCGGACGGAAGTCGCCTGCCCGAATGCGCGCAATCGCACCCGAGAGCTCGGCCTCGAGCGTTGGCACATCCGCGTCCGTGAACGTCGTCGAGACGACGTCGTTCGGCTGCTCAAGGAACTGGTACGCGACCTCGACCTCGTTCGCACCTGCGCGCAGGCACACCAGCGCATACACGAGCCGCTGCAGCGTGTACTCCGACTCGATGATCTCGGCAGGCGTTCGGCCCTCGAGCGCGTTCGACTTGTAGTCGACGACGAGGGCCCTGTCGCCGTCGCGCCAGAGGACGTCGAGGCGGCCGCGAATGACGAGGCCGTCGTGCTCGAACGTGAACGGCCGCTCCGGCCGAGCGACGACGAGCCCGGCCACCCGTCCGGCGAGGTCGGACCTGCAGTAAGCGTCGACGAGACTCGCGACACGATCGAGCTCTTCGGACGACACTTCCGCGTACCACCCGCGGACCGTGGCGTCGAGCTCGTCTCGCGCTGGAGAAACCGGATCATCGAGAGCGACGTGCTCGAGGAGCCGATGGACGGCATCGCCGATCTCGTGTGCGGCCAACCTCGCCGCCCCGTCCGTGCCAGACTCGGCTCGCTCGCGCGGCGGGAGCCCGAGAACGCGCTCGGCGAAGTAGCGGTAGGAGCAGCGCTCGAAGAGCGCGAGAGCGCTGTACGACAGCCGCCGAACGTCATGCGCCACCGGCGCGGGGATCTCCGCAAGCGACGGAAGCTCGATGCCGAGCCGCGGACGGATGGGCGGAAGCTCGCCGAAGAGCGCGAGCTGCAGCTCGTCGGCGGCGGCTTCCTCGGGCTCGGCAGCGCTCTCCTCCGCGCGTGGCTCGTACCGATTGACCGAGAGAACGAAACGCGCTTCGTCGCGCTCCAGCTCGATCGGCGTGTCGCCTGCCTCGACGACCGTGTCGTTGGCGTCGAGCCGGTCGAGCACCCAGCCGATCGGCGTCGACCGGTCGGCGGTGCGCCCGGGATCGATCGCGCCGGAGACGATGAGGCGGTCGATCGCGCGCGTCATCGCGACGTAGTAGAGGCGAAGCCGCTCGGCATGCTCCTGCTCGCTCGCGGCCTCTTTCACCTCGTCCCAGCGGAACACCGGCTCGCGGCGACCCCGTGTGGGATGCACCATGCGGAACCCGAAACGACCGTCAGAGAGCGCGACGATCTCGTCCGGGCCTCGCGGGCCGCCGATGTCGCGCCCTGCGTCCGCGACGATCACGATCTTGAACTCGAGCCCCTTTGCCGCGTGGATCGTCAACAACCGAACCGCGCCTCCGCCCTCCTCCTCGGCGACGGCCTCGAGCTCCTTCGCGCCGAGCGCGTCCTGCTCGCGCACGAAGCGGACGAAGCCGGCGATGTCTGCGCCGCGGATCGACTCGTAATCCCGCGCGAGGCGCCCGAGCTTGCGCAGGTTGGCGAAGCGCCGGCCGCCGTCCCAACGGGCCAGAACGGCCAGGTCGTAGTCGTGCTCGCTGACGATCCGCTCGCAGAGCGCCTCGAGCCCCACGCGGGCGGATGTGCGCGCGAGTCGCTCGTACCGTTGGAGGAAGGCGCGAAGCAGGCGCTCGTCGCTCTGGGCCAGCTGCTCGGGTAGCGCCCGCTCGAGCGCCGTGAATAGCGGTCGGCGCGTCGCGTTTCGCCTGATCAGCACGAGCGCGTCGTTGGACACACCGACGAAAGGCGATGCGAGGACAGTCGCGAGCGCCACGTCGTCGTAGCGGTTGTGAAGCAGCCGGAGGTAAGCGAGAAGGTCGACGACCTGTTGCTGGCCGAAGTAGCCGCGCCCGGTCGCGCGATAGGTCGGGAGGCCCTCGCGCCGAAGGGCCTCCTCGTAGCGTTCGGCGTCGGTCCCGGCGGCGAAGAGGACGACGATCTCCCCCGGATCGGCCTCACCCGAGTCAACGAGCTCGCGAACGCGACTCGCGATTCGCCGCGCCTCTCCCTGACGCCAGTGCTCACCGGTATCGGCGAAGCTCGTCTTGTCGGTGACGAGCAGCTCGACTGGATGCCCGAACACCGGATCGGAGAACTCCGCCGACGACGACAGCGGCTGGAAGTCGTCGCCGAACGCGTCAGCGAAGAGATGATTCACGGCGTCGAGCACCTGCGGGCGCGACCGATAGTTCTGCGTCAGCGCGAGCAGGCTTGGCGCCTCCGCACGTCGCTCACGGAAGACCTCGAGGTCGGCGTGCCGGAACCCGTAGATCGACTGGAACTCGTCGCCGACCGTGAACACCTCGGTGAGATCCGGATGCGCGACGAGGTCGATCACCTCGCACTGGAGCCGGTTCGTATCTTGGAACTCGTCGACCATGACCATGCGGAACCGCAGCCGGGTCGTTTCGCGCACGTCCTCGTCGTCGCGAAGCAGGTCTCGGGCGGCGAGCTGGAGATCCTCGAAGTCGACGACCGACTCGCGTCGCTTCGCTTCGGCGTACTCGACGCCGAAGCGCTCGAGAAGCTCCTGCAGCAGATCGCGATCGTGGGCCGCGAGCTCCTCGAGCGCAGCCCGCTCGGCTGCCTTGCGCGCCCGCTCGAAGGACGCGGCGCGGGCACCCTTGCACGCGAACGCCGAGAGATCGACGAGCCGCTCGGGGGGTGATCCGTCCGTGGCGACGAGAAGGACCTCGCTCGCGTTGCGGCGTTGCGTCGGAGTCGCCGACTCGTCGGCCGCGAGGTCCGCAGCCTCGGCGCGCAACGCGTCGATCGCGTTCTCGGTGCTCGGGCGCTCACCGAGCTCCAGGACGAGATCGCGCCCCGCCGAGCGGAGTGTCTCGTAGACGCCCGTGAGCATGCGTCGCAGCCCGTCGGCACGGTATGTCGCAAGTAGCCGCAGCCGCTCCGGCTCTCCGGTCGCGCAGAACTCCTGCAGCGCGCGCTCGAATGCCTCTCCTCGGAGCACGGCTGCACCCGCCTCCTCGATCTCGCGGAAGCGCGGATCGAGCCCTGCGGCAAAGGGATGCGCGCGCAGCACGCGACTGCAGAACCCGTGGATGGTCGAGATCCACGCGCCGTCGAGGTCGCGAGCGAGATCGGGGCGGCCGCGCTCGCGAAGAGCCGCGCGGATGCGACTCCGAAGCTCACCCGCCGCCTTGCGCGTGTAGGTGATCACGAGGATCGACTCGACGTCGACGCCGCGCTCGCACACTGCCCGGACGTAGCGCTCGACGAGCACCGACGTCTTCCCCGTTCCCGCACCCGCGGAGACGAAGACCGAACCCTCCGCGTCGACGGCGGCCAACTGCTGGTCGTTGAGCCCCGTGGCTGACTCCATCACCGTCACGCCCTTGGCACCCTGCAGATCGGCCACAGGTCGCACCACGCCGGGCAACCGTCGCCCTTGGGATCGTGGCGCACGTCGCCCGCCTGGATGCGTCGCGCATTGTCCCCAGCTCGCTCACGCGCGGACTCGACCTGGCTCCAGAACGTCTCCTCGTCGAGGTAGTCGTCCTTGGAGAACCCGGGAAGATCCTCGCGCGCGCTCTCACGGAGCATCCCGCGTGTGAGTCTTCGGCCGGCGAGAGCGCGGTATACGCCTCCGAGCGGCTCGACGCCCACGAGGTCGCGGAGCGCGAGGATGTACAGCGGAATCTGGAGGCGGAGCTCCCGGTCGATGTCCCGCGCGGAATGCGCGCCCTTGCCCGACTTGTAGTCCTGAACGATGCCGCGGGCGCTGAACGGGTCGATGTCGATCCGGTCGATCTTCCCCGAGAGCCAGAGGTTCTCCCCGAGCGGCAAGCCGCGCTGAAGCTCGGGCGCCGCGCGCTCCGAGCCGAAGGCGACCTCGAGCCTGCGCGGGACGAACTGCACCTCAGATGCGGCCTCGTCTCGGAGAAAGCCCTCGAGATCCGACCGCATCGTGTGGCGCATCTCGGCCTCCTGCAGCTCGGTGAGGTCGAGCCTGACCCCGGATTCCAGGGCGTCGTCGAGACATCGATGCGCCAATGCGATCGCGGCCTCGAGGTTCTCGGGCGTCACGCGCTCGGAGTCCAGCTCGCGGGGAAGCGATGCGTAGAAGCGGTTGAGCGTCGTGTGCAGCACCTGACCGCGCAGCATCGGATCCGGCTCGGCGTCGATCTTCTTCGGGTCGATCACGCGCTCGACGAGCCAGGCGGACGAGCAATCCGCGAAGCGCTCGAGCTCCGTCGCCGAGAAGACCGTCTTCCCCGCGAGCGGCCCGAGAGCGGCAGGGCTACGGATGGCGGTCCCGCGATCGAAGGCGCCGCGCGCGCGATCGAGCCGACGAGACCAATCGTTCGCGGCTGCCAGCGCATCGGCCCCTTCCGCGTCGTCCGCTGCGAGACGGACGAGAGCGCGGAGGCGCTCTCGCACGCTCGGCGCCGACTCGAGCGGCCACGTGAGAGCCGACAGCGGCCGTCTACGGGTCGCGCGCTGCACGTCCGCCTGGTCGAACAGAGCTCGGACGTCCTCCCAGAACGGGCTCGGCTCACGCGGAACACCCTCGTCACCAGCCGCCTCGCGCACGAGCACGAGCCGTTGTGACGCGCGCGTGCACGTCGTGTAGAAGAGATACCGGTCACGTGCGACGGAGTCCGGTCGCTCGAGCCGTCCGCCGAGCTCGCTGCGGAGCTCGTCGCTCAGGAGCGGCGACGGTCTAGCGCGACGTGGGTACGCGCCTTCCTCGAGACCAAGAACGAACACGACGTCGAAGGCACGCGTCCGCGCGCGCTCGTGGTCGAGCACAGCGACCTTTCCACGCTCCGGTCTTTCAGGAGCAACCCTGGTTCGCTCGAGCGCGACGAGCACGTCGTCGGTCGTAACGCCGACTTCCGCGGACGCGAGCGCGGCGAGCTCGTCGAGCGTGCGCTCGGCTGCTCGGTACGCACGCGCGTCGATCCGGGCATCGTTGGTCGTCGGAGGTGATTCCAGGCCCCACCCGTTCTTGATCATCAGTGCGATCAGGGTCCGCGTCGCAGCCAGAGGATCGTCGTTTCCCCTCAGGTCGGCGAGCGCCGGCACCGGCGCCCCGCGGAGCTTCTCGCTCTCCTCGTCGACCCGCGCCCGGTCCGTAACAGCCCTGCCGCGCAGGCGGCCCTCGACGAAGTCGACCGATCGACGCTCCAGCCCCGAGAACGGCGAGCGCAGAAACGCGAAGAGGTCGCCCCGACTGCCCGCAAGCCACTCGTAGCGGAGAATCGCGAGCAACGCCCGTCCGAGTGGCGTCTCGCCGAGGCGGCGGGCATGCTCGACCGCCAGCGGAATCTCGAGCTGCGCGAACGCGCCTTCGATCGGCGCCCGCCAGCGATCGACGGACTCGCACACCACCGCGACTCGCTCGGGAGCGGTGCCGCCCCGGAGCAGTGCGGCGACCTCGCTTGCGAGGAGCTCGGCCGTTCCGCGCGTCCCTGCTCCTTCGAGGAAGCGGATCGCTCCGTCCAGCGACGTCCCGGGCGCCGGCTCGTCGGAGAAGAGCTCGCGTTCGAGGTGAGCCAGCGCCGGAGGCGTCGTCGGGAGTGCCGATCGCGACAGCTCCCGGATCGCAGAGCCGGCCAGGCCCGCGAGATCCTCGACCGTTGTCGACAGGGCCGCGAAGGCTGCACGAGCGGGCTCATACGGAATCGACACCATGACCTCCGTGCGCGCCGCGAGCGCCTCGAGCAAAGCCCACTCGGCGCCGGTCAGGTCTTCGAAGCCGTACGCGAAGACCGGCGAGCCGCCCCAGGCACCGAGGTCGCCTCGGAGCCGCTCGACGGCTTCCCGCCTGACGCCGTCCCGATCCCGCAAGCCGAGGCGCGCCAGCTCGTCGCGGTACGCGTCGACGAGTTGCGGAAGCTCGCCATCGAGCCCACGCGGATCTACGAGCGCGGATTCGATCTCGCCGATGGTCTGGAGCAGGGTGTCCGCGAAGCCCGGCGTCGATGCAGACGAGCGTAGGTCTTCAAGCTCGCGAGCGGCAACCGCGCGTCGGACTGCCAAGCCGCGCTGCGCTTCCGACGCGATCGCCGGCCCTTCGCGGGCATCGTCGGCGATTGCGCGAAAGAGGTCGTCGAAGGTTCCGATCGTGCCCGCGAGGAGCGCCGGGCGGCGTCGGATCAGGTCGCGCTCGACACGATCGACGTCGAGCCGATTCGGGACGACCAGCCACGGGTCACGCTCGAGCGCAGCGACGTAGCGCTCCAGGAGCAGCGCGACCTTGCCGGCGTGAGCCGGCCCCACGACGAGCGAGAGAGCCATCGGTCCATCGTAGTCCTGGCCCCGGAGTCGCTTTCGTACGCGACCCCGGGACTCTGTGCAAAGAGCGTGGAAAGTCGTGGTGCGGTGTCAGAGCCGGCGCGTCCGACTCCGCGCGTCAGACGGTCGCGGACTTCGGTCTGCGCCCGCGTCGCGCGACAGCCTGACCGGGCATGCCGGCCGAGCAATCGTCGCAGAGATCCGCTTGCTTCGAGCCACGCCTTGCGTCCGTGTAATTGAGGCGCATCACGGCTCCGCGACTCTCCGGCACCTCTTTCCCGCAGTTGTCACATACGAGGATCGTCTTTCGTGCCATGCATTCTCTCCTTCGGTCTCGACTCGAGAAGGTACGGCAGCCTAGAAAAGCACGCCGTAAAGCGCAAGGGTACTTTGCGGCGCGCATTTTGACAATCCATCGGCGAGTAGGATTGTGCGCCGTGCAGACCATCGTCGTTCTCGAAGGCGACCAAACCGGGCAGGAACTGCTCGAGGAGGCGCTACGTGCTCTCGCAGCCGAGGTGATCGGCGTCGAGCTCGCATTCGTTCGCTTCGACCTCTCGCTCGAAGGGCGTCGCTCGACGAGCAACGACGTCGTCCATGAGGCGGCCAGTGCGGTTCGCGAGCACGGGTTCGGGCTCAAAGCGGCCACGGTCACACCTGAGGGCGCGGGTGACGTCGGATCGCCCAATCGGATCCTTCGAGAGGAGATCGGCGGCAAGGTGATCGTGCGTACGGGCCGTCGCATCCCCGGCGTCGTGCCGCTCGGAGGCGTCCATGCACCGATCTCGGTCGTGCGCATGGCGGTCGGTGATGCGTACGGCGCGAAGGAGTGGCGCGAAGGCGACGGCGACGACGAGGTCGCGTTCCGGACCGAGCGGATCGAGCGCCGGATCTGTCACGCCGTCGCGGAGTTCTCGTTCCGCCAGGCCGAGCGCATGGGCGCGAAGGTCTTCGGCGGGCCGAAGTACACCGTCAGCCCGATCTACGAGGGAATGCTCAAGGAGGAGATGGACAAGGCGGCGGCGCGGCATCCCGAGGTTCCGTACGAGCCGCAGCTCATCGACGCGACCTTCGCGCTGCTCATCTCGTCGAGCGGAGCGCCGATGGTCATCCCGGCGCTCAACCGCGACGGCGACATCCTCTCAGACCTCGTGCTGCCGCTCTTCGGCTCGATCGCCGGCTCCGAGTCCCTGCTCGTCGCGTTCGGCGACGACTACGTTCCGAGCGCGCTCATGGCCGAGGCGGCGCACGGCACTGCGCCGGCCCTCGAGGGCAAGGACGTCGCGAACCCGATGGCGATGATCCTCGCCGGTGCCGCATTGCTCACACACGCCGACGACGACGAGACACAAGCGGCAGGACGCGCGATCCGCGAAGCGTGCCTCGAAGCCGTCGCCGACGGCGTGCGGACCGCCGATCTCGGCGGTCACAGCGGGACCACGGCCTTCACCGACGAGGTGATCCGCCGGACGCAGACGAAGATCGATGTCTGGGCGTCGCTGTGACGGTTCCGGGCACGACCACGACCCCCTCTCCGTAGAGTTCGCGACCGCATGAGAGTCGCGGTTCCGAAGGAGACGGCGCCCGGCGAGCGCCGTGTGGCGCTCGTGCCGGAGACCGTCTCGAAGCTACGCGAGGCCGGCTTCGAGGCCAGCGTCGAGCGGGGCGCAGGGGCGAGCGCGGGCTTCTCGGACGACGACTACGCCTCGGCGGGAGCCGCGCTCACCGACAATGCCGCGCTCACGACTGGAGCCGAAGCGCTCGCGTGCGTGGCGTCGCCTTCGGCCGACGTCCTCGCGTCGCTCGCGCCGGGAACTGTCGTGATCGGGTTCCTCGAGCCGCTGAGCGACTCCGAGGGCATCGCGCGACTTCGCGAACGCGGGGTCATCGCCTTCGCGATGGAGTCGATCCCCCGGATCACACGCGCGCAGTCCATGGATGCGCTGTCGTCCCAGGCCACGGTCGCCGGATACAAGGCTGTTGTCCT
>Ga0190266_10000162_pt1 | contig 10223 bp, 10 predicted proteins | sample Popmic220T_FD_132448 | JGI IMG/M metagenome (GOLD analysis project Ga0190266, IMG submission 132448) | Populus adjacent soil microbial communities from riparian zone of Indian Creek, Utah, USA - 220 T | ecosystem: Environmental > Terrestrial > Soil > Riparian zone | place: USA: Utah | collected...
GGCCGTTCCTCTATTTCGCCTACGGCGCCGCCTTGAGCGAAGTGGTGATCGACACGCTCACCGGCGAGCATCGCGTGGTCGCGGTCGACATCCTCCACGACGTCGGCCGCTCGCTCAATCCGGCGATCGATCTGGGGCAGATCGAGGGCGGCTTCATCCAGGGCATGGGCTGGCTGACCACCGAGGAGCTGGTGTTCGACGAACGGGGCCGCCTGCTCACCCACGCGCCCTCGACCTACAAGATCCCGACCGCCGGCGACCGCCCGCCGCATATGGACATCCGCATCTTCGAGCGCGGCGAGAATGTCGAGGAGACGATCCACCGCTCCAAGGCGGTCGGCGAGCCGCCTTTGATGCTCGCCATCTCGGTCTTCTCGGCGCTGACCCAGGCGGTCGCCGCCGCCGCGCCCGGCAGGGGATTGCCGAAGCTGGACGCCCCGGCCACGCCCGAGCGCATCCTCGGGGCCATCGCCGAACTGAGAGCCCGCAGTGTTTGACTGGACCCGCCAGGCTCGCGAGGCACTTCGGGAAGGCCCCGCAGCGCTGGTCACCATCCTGGCGACCGAGGGGTCGTCCCCACGCGGGCCGGGCGCGCGCATGGTGGTGACCGAGACAGGTCTAAAGGGTTCGATCGGCGGCGGCCGGCTGGAATATCAGGCGACCGAGCAGGCGCGGGCGATTCTCGCGTTGGAGCCCGGAAGCTGGCGGGTGCAGGATTATCCCTTGGGGCCGCTGCTCGGCCAATGCTGCGGCGGACGGGTGCGGCTGCTGGTCGAAAATCTGGAAAGCGTGCCCGACAGCCAAGGTCCGTTCGACGTCACCCTGTCCGACCGCGTCGAGCGCAGGTCGGGCGAGGGGGTTGGCATGATACAGGCCAGAGGCCCGCTCCCGATGGCCGGCGCACGCTTCGTCGAACCCGTCGAAAGCGATTGCCTCCCCGTCTCGCTCTTCGGCGCGGGCCATGTCGGGCGTGCCATCGCCGAACGCGCGGCCGGCCTGCCGCTCCATCTCGCCTGGTACGACAGCCGCCCCGAAATGGCCGAGACGCCCGGCGTCGTGCTCGCCGACGAAGCGGCGATGGCGGCGCAGGCGGCCGAGGCAGACGGCGCGGTCGTGATCATGACCCACGATCACGGGCTCGATTATCGACTTACCGCGGCCGCCCTCGCGGGCCGCGCGCACTTCGTCGGCCTGATCGGTTCGAAGACCAAGCGCGCCCGCTTTCTCTCGCGGCTGGAGAAGGAGGGTGTGGATGCGGCGCGGCTGACCTGCCCGATCGGCCTGCCAGGCATCGAAGGCCGCGAGCCCGAGGTGATCGCCATCGCCGTGCTCGCGCAGTTGCTGACGCTGCGGAACGCCGCATGAAGGCCTTCCGCGGCGAGATATTGTGCGTTGCCGAGGATCCGGCCGTCGCCGGCGCCGAGGCGATCCACCATTTCGAGGACGGGCTGCTGGTGGTGGAGGACGGCCTGGTCGTCTTCTGCGGACATCATGACGAGAAATTCGCCGATGTCCCGACCGAAAAGCTCGACGGCTTGATCGTCCCCGGCTTCGTCGACGCGCACGTCCATTATCCCCAGATCGAGCGCATCGCCTCGCACGGCGAGCAGCTCATGCAATGGCTCGAGCGCCACATCTTCCCGGCCGAGAAGGCCTTCGCCGACCGCGCTCATGCCGATTCGGTCGCCGCCTTCTTCCTCGACGAGCTGCTCCGCCACGGCACCACCAGCGCGCTGGTTTTCGCCACCGTCCATGCGGGCTCGGTCGATGCCCTGTTCGAAGCCGCGCTCCATCGCGACATGCGGATCGTCTCCGGAAAGGTATTGATGGACCTGGGCCCGGAGGGCCTCTCCGACACGGTCGCGTCCGGTCGCGCCGACACCGAGGCGCTGATCGCCCGGTGGCGCGGCCGGGGGCGGCTCGGCTATGCGGTCACGCCGCGCTTCGTACCCACCTCCAGCAGCGAGCAGTTGTCCGACGCCGGCGCTTTGGTCGCTGCACACCCGGACGTGCTGATGCACACCCACCTCTCCGAGAATCTGGGGGAGATCGCATTCGTCGGAGAGCGCTTCCCGGACGCCGCCGACTATCTCGACGTGTACGACCGGTTCGGCCTGGTCGGGCCGCGCTCGGTCTTCGCCCATTGCGTCCACATGAGCGACCGCGCGCTGGGGCGAATGGCCGAAGCGGGCTCGGGCATCGCCTTCTGCCCGACCAGCAACATGTTCCTCGGCTCGGGCCTGTTCGATCTCGCCCAGGCCGATCGCCACGGCGTCGCCATCGGCATCGGCACCGATATCGGCGCCGGGACGAGCCTCTCGGTGCTCCACACGCTCGGCGAGGCCTACCGGACCTGCCAATTGCGCGGCTCCAGCCTCGACCCCTTCCGCGCGCTCCACCTCGCCACCGCCGGCGGGGCGCGGGTGATGGGCATCGCCGACCGAGTCGGCGCGCTTCGGCCCGGCCAGGAAGCCGATTTCATCGTGCTCGACGAACGCTCCACGCCCCTGCTCGCGCGCCGCTGCGCCGGCGCTTCTCTGCACGACAGGCTGTTCGCCTTGCAGGTGCTCGGCGACGACCGCGCTATCTCCGCGACCTATTTGCGCGGCCGCCGCGCTTATGAGAGGGAGCGGCGATGAAGATTCTCTTTTTCGGCCGGCTCGCCGAGAGCCTCGGGCGCGAAGTCGAGTTGGCGCTCCCGGAGCCCGGCTGCACAGTCGCCGAGCTGAGGCTGCGGCTCGGCGGGGCTGTGGCGAGCCCGGCCGTGCGCGCCTGCATCGACCGGGCGATGGTTCCCGAAACCACGCGGGTGCTGCCGCACCACGAAGTCGCCTTCGTCCCACCATTGTCGGGAGGGTGAGATGCAGGTGCGGCTGGTCCAGGGCCCGTTCCGGCCGGACGAGGAGCTGGCGAGCTTCATCGCCGGCCTCGAAGGCGATGGCGCGGTGGTTAGCTTCATCGGTCTGGCGCGCCCGGCGGACGCCGAGGGGCATGAGGTGACCGGCCTGTTACTCGATTCCTATGCCGGCATGACCGAGGCCTCGCTGGACGGGATCGCGCGGGACGCGCTGGCACGTTTCCCGGTCAGCGCCGTGCGTATCGTCCACCGCTGCGGCGCGATTCTACCGGGCGAGGCGATCGTCTTCGCCGCCGCGGCGGCGCCGCACCGCCGCGCCGCCTTCGAGGCGGCGGACTATCTGATGGACCGGCTCAAGACCGACGCCGCCTTGTGGAAGCGCGAGGACGGCGCGGGAGGCTCGAAGTGGATCGAGCCCACGGCGGCCGATCGCTCGGACCGCGAGCGCTGGAGCGCATGATGGCCGGGATCGACGAGAGCCTGGACTTTCACCCGTTGCGAATCGCCGTACTGACGATCTCCGACACGCGTGACGAGGAGAGCGACACATCAGGGGCCCTACTGGCCGAGCGCCTGCAGGCCGCCGGGCACGAGCTCGCCGGCCGTGCCTTCGTCGCGGACGAAATCGAGGCGATCGCCAATCAGGTCCAGGCTTGGGCCGACGACCCCGGTATCGACCTCATCCTCACCACCGGCGGCACCGGCTTCGCGCCGCGCGACGTGACGCCCGAGGCGATCCGCCCGCTGTTCCGCCGCGAGATGGACGGCTTTTCGGTCGCCTTCCACCAGGCGAGCCTCGGCACGGTCGGAGTCTCTACGATGCAGTCGCGCGCCCTGGCCGGCCAGATCGGCGACACCTTCGTCTTCTGTCTGCCCGGCTCGAACGGCGCCTGCCGCGACGGCTGGTCGCTGATCGAGCCGCTGATCGACAGCCGCCACCGGCCCTGCTCGCTCGCCGGCGAGGTGCCGCGCCTCAGGCATCTGTTCGCATGAGCAAGCTCAGCCATCTCGACGAGGCCGGCCGCGCGCGGATGGTCGACGTTTCGGACAAGCCGGCGACTGCGCGCACGGCGACGGCCGAAGGGCATCTTACTTGCCAGCCGGAAACGCTCGCCGCGGTCCGCGCCGGAACGGCGCCGAAGGGTGCGGTGATCCAGACGGCCGAGCTGGCCGGAGTGATGGCGGCCAAGCGCACCGCCGAACTGATCCCGCTCTGCCATCCCCTGCCGCTGACCAAGGTCTCGGTGACCATCGAGATGGACGAGAGCCTTCCCGGGTTCCGCATCGCCTCTGAAGCACGCACCACCGGACCTACCGGCGTGGAGATGGAGGCACTGACCGCGGTCTCGGTCGCCGCCCTGACCCTGTTCGACATGCTGAAGGCGATCGACCGGACGATGGCGATCGGCGCCATCAAGGTGACCTCCAAGACCGGCGGCAAGTAGGGCGACTGGTGATCGGCTTCGACGACGCGCTGGCCCTGATCGCCGAGGCGGCGCGCCCGCTCGGCGTCGAGACCGTGCCGCTGGCCGAGGCGCACGGGCGCGTGCTGGCGGCGCCCGTTATCGCCCAGGTCGATCATCCCCCCGCCGATGTTTCGGCGATGGACGGCTATGCGGTGCGCGATGCCGACTTGCCGGGGCGGCTTGCCGTCGCTGGCGAGTCCCTTCCCGGCGGGCCGGTCGGCGACCTTCCGGCGGGAGCGTGCATGCGCATCTTCACCGGCGCCCCGGTGCCGCGCGGCGCCGACCGGATCGTCATGCAGGAGGATGTCGGGCGAGACGGGGGCGTGGCCGTGTTCGGCGTGGCGGGCCCCGCCCGCCATATCAGGGCGCGCGGCTCGGATTTCACGAAGGGCGACGTTCTTCTGGAGACCGGCCGCCTGCTCGATTCACGCGCTTTGGTGGCGGCCGCGGGAGCCGATCTCGCGGAGGTAGAGGTCTGGCGGCGACCGCATTTGGTCATTCTCGGCACCGGCGACGAACTGGCCGAGCCCGGCGCCGCCGCCGCCTGGACGATCCCGGACAGCGCGACCCTCGGCGTCGCTGCGCTGGCGGCGGAGTGGGGCGCGAAGCTGGTCGCCCGCAAACGCCTCAAGGACGATCTTCCTGTCATGCAGCGCGCTGCGGCCGAGGCGCTCGAGGCGGCCGAGCTCGTGGTCGTCACCGGCGGCGCCTCGGTCGGCGAGCGCGACTTCGCCAAGGCGATGTTCGAGGGGCTCGAGCTGATTTTCTCGAAGGTGGCGATCAGGCCCGGCAAGCCGGTCTGGCTCGGCCGGGCTGGCGGCAAGCTGGTCATCGGCCTTCCCGGCAACCCAACATCGGCGATGGTGACGGCGCGGCTGCTGCTCGCGCCGTTGCTGGCGGGCCTCGCCGGGCGCGTACCGGCCGAGGCCTTGCGCTGGCGCTGGGCGCCGCTGGCCGAGTGCCTCGGTCCGTGCGACGGCCGGGAGACCTTCATCCGCGCCAAACATGACGGCGAGCCGGTGCGAGCGCTGCCTAACCAGGATTCGAGCGCGCAAAAGACGCTCGCCGACGCCGCTCTGCTGATTCGCCGGCGGCCGGGCGCGCCTGCGTCGGCGGTGGGCGAGATCGTCGAAATTCTGGAATTCTAGGCAAACAGCAATTTGGTGCCGGCGATGGCGAGCACCAGCCCGAGCGCCTGCAGCAGCCGTTCGCGCGGCAGCCGCTCGACGCCGAGCCAAGTCCCGAGCAGCGCGCCCGCAAGCACCGCTCCGGCGAGCCAGGGCAGTTCCGCCGGGAGGCCCCGCACCGCGGCGAAATTCCCGGCCAGCCCCGCGGCCGAGTTCAGGAGGATGAAGCCCGCCGCCACGCCGGACGTGTGGCGCGGAGTCTCCCAGCCGAACAGGATGATCAGAGGCGAGAGGAATATACCGCCGCCGGTCCCGGTCAGCCCCGCGAGCAGGCCGAGGCAAGCCCCGGCGGGAAGGGTGATTGCGAGCGAGGGCGCGCTGACCTCGCGATAGGCGAGCCGCCTGGGCTGCCAGAACAGGCGCGCCGCCGCTGCCCAGAGCAGGACACCCACGAGGGGGCGGTAATAGTCCTCCGGCAGGTGAATGGCCCCGCCGATGAAAGCGGCGGGCGCGGCGGTGACCGCGAAAGCCAAGAGCAGCCGCAAATTGGTCTGGCCCTTGAATCCGTAGCGCAGCGCGCCGAAGCCGGCGACGACGAGGTTGAGCGCGAGCGCGGTCGGCCGCATCGTCTCGGGCGCCACCGCGAACAAGGCCATTATCGCGAGATAGGCCGAAGCGCCGCCATGCCCGACCGACGAATAGAGCGCTGCCGCGACCGCCATGAGCGCGGCGATCCAGATCAAAGTCGTCCCGTCCATCAGCCGCCGGTGACGCTCATGTGCCGCTGGACGGCCGGTGCCGGCGCGTCGATCGCGAAATCGTGTCCCCTGGGCTTGCCGGCGATCAGGCGGTCGAGCGCGGCGTGGACCGCGCCGGCCCCGCTTTCCCGGAGAAGGTCGCGCAGCTCGACTTTCTGGTCCTGGCCGAGGCAGCCGTAGACGGTCCCCGTCGCCGCCACCCGGATGCGGTTGCAGCCCGCGCAGAAATTCTGAGTCAGCGGGGTGATCAAGCCGAGCCGGACGCCTTGCACCTCGTAATAGCGCGCCGGCCCGCCGGTGCGGTGCAGCGAGGGGATCAGGTCGAAGCGGCGCTCGAGGCTTTGCTTCACCTCGCTCAGCGGCAGATAATGCGCCGTGCGGTCCTCCTCGACCGCGCCGAGCGGCATGGTCTCGATCAGGGTGAGATCGAAGCCGCGGTGGGCGCACCATTCAAGCATGTCGCCGATCTCGTCCTCGTTGATCCCTTTGAGGGCGACCATATTGATCTTGGTCCTCAGCCCGGCCGCGTCGGCCGCATCGATCCCGGCCAGCACCCGATCGAGATCGCCGTGTCGCGTGATATGCCGGAAGCGATCCGCGCGCCGGCTGTCGAGGCTGACGTTCACGCGCCTGATGCCCGCCTGGCGGAGCCGGTGCGCATGATCGGCGAGCCGGGTGCCGTTGGTGGTCATGGTCAGCTCGTCGAGCCCGCGGCCGATCCGCGCGCCGAGCATGGCGACCAGATCGTCGATCCCCCGCCGCACGAGAGGCTCGCCCCCGGTCAGCCGGATCCGCGTGACGCCGCGGGCGATGAAGATGTCCGCCAGCTCGGCGATCTCCTCCAACGTCAGGATGTCGCGTTTCGGCAGGAAGCGCATGGTTTCGGCCATGCAATAGCGGCAGCGCAGATCGCAGCGGTCGGTGACCGACATCCGGACATAGCTGATCCGCCGCCCGAACGAATCGACCATGTCCCTCGCGGGCATCACCCCGCCGCGTCCTTCAGCTTCCGGCGGAAGCTGTGCAGCAGCGGCTCGGTATAGCCGTTCGGTTGGACCGTGCCCTCGAACACCAAAGCGCGCGCCGCCTGGAAGGCGAGGCTGGTCGCTTCGTTGCCGGCCATCGGCCGATAGAGCGGATCGCCCGCATTCTGCGCATCGACCTTGGCCGCCATGCGGCGCAGCGCGGCGCCGACCTCCTGCGCGGTGCACACACCATGCAGCATCCAGTTCGCCATGTGCTGGGAGGAGATGCGAAGCGTCGCGCGGTCCTCCATCAGGCCGACGTCATGGATGTCGGGCACCTTGGAGCAGCCGACGCCCTGATCGATCCAGCGCACGACATAGCCGAGTATGCCCTGGGCGTTGTTGTCGAGCTCGTTGCGAATCTCCTCGGGCGACCAGTTGCGGCCGGCGGCGAGCGGCAGGGTAAGCAGGGCGTCCAGCGGCGGCACCGGCTCCTTGGCCAGCGCGCGCTGGCGCTCGAAGACGTCGACCTGGTGGTAGTGGAGCGCGTGCAGCGTTGCGGCGGTCGGGCTCGGCACCCAGGCGGTGCTCGCCCCGGCCTCGGGATGCGCGATCTTCTGCGCGAGCATGTCGCCCATCAGGTCCGGCGCCGCCCACATGCCCTTGCCGATCTGCGCCCTGCCGGAGAAGCCGGCAGCGAGGCCGATGCGGACGTTGCGCTCCTCATAGGCCTTGATCCAGGCGCTGCTCTTCATCTCCGCCTTGGGGATCATCGGCCCGGCGCGCATCGAGGTGTGGATCTCGTCGCCGGTGCGATCGAGGAAGCCGGTGTTGATGAAGACGATGCGGTGGCGCAGCGCGTGGATGGAGGCGGCGAGGTTGGCGGAGGTGCGCCGCTCCTCGTCCATCAGGCCGACCTTGATCGTGTGGCGGGCGAGGCCGAGCAAGTCCTCCACCGCGTCGAACAGATCGTTGGTGAAGGCGGCCTCATCGGCCCCATGCATCTTCGGCTTCACGATATAGACCGAGCCCGCAAGGCTGTTGCGGAAGCGTCCCAGCCCCTTGAGGTCATGGAGCGCGACCAGGCTGGTGACGATCGCGTCGAGAATCCCCTCGGGCGCCTCGCTCCCGTCGGGAAGCAGGACAGCCGGGTTGGTCATCAGATGGCCGACGTTGCGCACGAATAGGAGCGAGCGGCCGGGCAGCGTGAGGCTGCCATAGACGCGGTCCTGGTTGAGCGACCGGGCAACCGTGCGACCGCCCTTGTCGAAGCTGGCCTCGAGGTCGCCCTTCATCAGGCCAAGCCAGTTGCGATAGGCCGCAACCTTGTCCTCGGCGTCGACTGCGGCGATTGAATCCTCAAGGTCGACGATGGTGGTGAGCGCCGCCTCCAGCACGACATCCGCGATTCCGGCTGGGTCATCACGCCCGATGGGATGATCGTAGTCCGTCAAGACTTCGATATGCAGGCCGTTGTGCCGGAAAAGCCGGGACTTTTCGCCCCGGGCCACGAATTGGCTCGGATCGGCGAGGAACATTTCCATTTCATCCGGGCAAGTCATGTCTGCCCACCGATACCCATGTGAGAGCGGCACCGCCTGATCGAGGAACTCCTTCGCCCGATCTATCACCTTCGCGCCGTGCTCGCGGTCATAGCCCCCCGCTGTGGGCAGATCGCCCAAGGCGTCCGTCCCGTAAAGCGCGTCGTAGAGGCTGCCCCAGCGCGCGTTGGCGGCGTTGAGCAGGAAGCGCGCGTTGAGCACCGGCACGACCAGTTGGGGGCCGGCGAGGCGCGCCACCTCGTCGTCGACATTTTCCGGGTCGATGGTGAAGGGCCCGGGCTCGTCTGTGAGATAGCCGATCTCGCGCAGGAACGCCTGATAGGCGCCGGGCGGAGGCAAGCCGGGCTGGGCCTCGTGCCACGCGTCGATCTTCGCCTGCAGCGAATCTCTCACGTCTAGCAGCGCGCGGTTTCGAGGGGTGAAGCGGCCGAAGATGTCGGCCACGCCGCGCCAGAAGGCCCCGGGCTCTATCCCCGTCCCGGGTAGCGCCTCCTCTTCCAGAAAGCGCGCCAGCTCCGCAGCGACCCGAAGCCCCGCCTTATCGATCGTCTCGTCCATCGCTTGCTGTTTCGGCGCGGCATGGCCCTTCGTCAACCAGCGCACCGCCTTCACGGGCGGCTGTTCCTGCCCGGCCGGCCGACCAAGGGCATCATCCCGATGCCGCCGGCAGCGTGATCGCGAAGCACGCGCCGGTTTCGACCTCCTTGTTCTCCACCCCGCCGCCGCTCGAGGCCAGCAACGAGCGGGCGATCGAGAGGCCGAGGCCGGAGCCGCCTTGCTCGCGGCGGCCGGTGTGGAAGGGCTCGAAGATGCGCTCGCGGTCGGCGCCGGGGACGCCGGCGCCATTGTCGCGGACGGTGAGGGTGACTCGTCCATCCCTTGCTTCGGCGGTGATGCGGACCTCGGTGGCGCCGGCCTGGGCGCTGTTCTCGACGAGGATCTGGAGGACGGCCTCGATCAGCTCGGGCGCTGCGGCGGCGGGTGGCAGGCTGGCGGGGAGGGCGAGCTCGACCGCCAGATTGGGTCCGCGCAGGGCATCGGCGACGGCGCGGGCCGGAGCGTCGATAAGCGTCGAAGCACCCTCGGCGGCGACGGCCATGTCGGCGCGGGCGAGGTGCAGAAGCCGTTCGAGCAGCAGCGAAAGGCGGTCGGCGTCCTTGGTCGCGTTGGACAGGAAGCGGGCGCGTTCCTCCGCGCTCATGTCCCCCTCATGGTCCTCCAGCAGCTCGAGTGCGCCGCGGATGCCAGCGATCGGGGTCTTGAACTCGTGGCTGACCGCCGCCGCGAAATCGCGCAGGTAGCGGGAGCGGCGCTCGATCCGCTCGGCCATCAGCGCGAAATTCTCATAGAGTGCACGAATCTCGACCGCGGCGGTGACCGGCGGCTCGGGAATGGCGACGGGGCCGCGTGCGACATTCTGGGTGGCCGCGGTCAGCGCCTCGATCGGCCGGGCGATGCCGCGCGAGAGCAGCCCCGCCAGCACCAGCA
>Ga0190266_10000163_pt1 | contig 10164 bp, 9 predicted proteins | sample Popmic220T_FD_132448 | JGI IMG/M metagenome (GOLD analysis project Ga0190266, IMG submission 132448) | Populus adjacent soil microbial communities from riparian zone of Indian Creek, Utah, USA - 220 T | ecosystem: Environmental > Terrestrial > Soil > Riparian zone | place: USA: Utah | collected...
GCGCGTGCTCCGCTTCCAGGGCGACCTCACTCTGCCCCGGCTCGGTGTCCTCCCCAACCGGCTCGACCGCCTTAAGGGGCGCGCCTTCCTGATCGACCTCTCCGGCGTCGGCCGGATGGACACGATCGGCGCCTGGATCGTCCACCGCACCGCGCGCGACCGCGGCGGCGAGATCGTCGGCGCCGACGAGGGCGTGGCGACCCTGCTGCGCCAGGTCGAGGGCGCCGACCAGCCGGTCAAGGTCCGCCCCGATCCGCCGGCGCCGTTCGAGCGCGTGCTCGGCCAGCTCGGCTCGTCGACGGTCGAGGCGGGCCGGACCTTCGTCGGGCTGCTCGGCTTCTTCGGAGCGATGCTGATCTCGATCGGCAACGTCTTTCGCCACCCGCGCCGATTCCGGCTCAACGCGGTCGTCCAGCGCTTCGAGGTGGTCGGGGTCCACGCCTTCGGGATCATCGGACTGATGAGCTTCCTCGTCGGGATCGTCATCGCCCAGCAGGGCGCGGTCAAGCTGAGGCAGTTCGGGGCCGAGGTGTTCACCGTCCATTTGATCGGCCGAAGCTCGATCAAGGAGCTCGGAGTGCTGATGACGGCGATCATGGTCGCCGGCCGCTCCGGCTCCTCCTTCGCCGCCCAGCTGGGCTCGATGAAGCTCGCCGAGGAGGTCGACGCGATGCGGACGATCGGAGTGTCGCCGATGGAGGCGCTCGTGCTGCCGCGGGTCTTCGCGACCGTCCTGATGATGCCCCTCCTGAGCTTCTACGCCGCGATCGTCGCGATCGTCGGCGGCGGCATCTTCTGCTGGATCTCGCTCGAGATCCCGCCCGTCACCTTCGTCCAGCGGATCCGCGAGGTGGTTCCGACCACCGACCTCTGGCAGCTGCTCATCAAGGCGCCGGTCTTCGGTCTGATCATCTCGCTGGCCGGCTGCTTCCAGGGCATGCAGGTCAAGTCGGACGCCGAGGAGGTCGGCCTCAGGACCACCACCGCCGTCGTCCAGGCCATCTTCCTCGTCATCGTCCTCGACGCCTTCTTCGCCGTCTTCTTCACCGAAGTGGGATGGCTGTGAGCGAGGAAGGGGAGACCGTCATCGAGGTCCGGGGCCTCCGCAACAGCTTCGGCGAGGCCGTCATCCACGACGGGCTCGACCTCGAGGTGAAGCGCGGCGAGATCCTCGGCGTGGTCGGCGGCTCGGGCACCGGCAAGTCGGTGATGATGCGCTCGATCATCGGCCTGCAGCGGCCCGACGCGGGCGAGGTCAGGGTGTTCGGCGAGCCGATGCTCGACCGCGACGATTCGGCGCTGCAACCGATCCGCAAGCGCTGGGGGATCCTGTTCCAGGGCGCCGCCTTGTTCTCGACCCTCACCGTCGCCGAGAACGTCCAGGTGCCGCTGCGCGAATTCTATCCCCGACTCTCCGAGCGGCTGCTCGACGAGATCGCGGCCTACAAGATCGTCATGGTCGGCCTCCCGCCGGACGCCGGGCCCAAATTCCCGGCCGAGCTTTCGGGCGGGATGCGCAAGCGGGCGGGGATCGCCCGCGCGCTCGCCCTCGATCCCGAGCTGCTTTTCCTCGACGAGCCCACCGCCGGACTCGACCCGATCGGTGCGGCGGCGTTCGACCAGCTGATCGTCGACCTTCGCGAGCGGCTCGGGCTCACCGTCTTCCTGATCACTCACGATCTCGACACGCTCTACACCATCTGCGACCGTGTCGCCGTGCTCGCCGACCGAAAGGTCATCGCGGTCGGAACGATTCCGGAATTGCTGGCTTTGGACCACGAATGGATTCAGGAGTATTTCAGGGGTCCGCGCGGCCGCGCGGCCGAGGAAGCCATGGAAGCCGAGGCCGAGGCCCGGACGGCCGAAGCGAACGGGGGGACTGAGACCTAATGGAAACCCGCTCGAACCATATCCTGGTGGGCGCCGTCGTCCTCGGAATGCTCGCCGCCCTCGTCCTGTTCGTGGTCTGGCTGAGCCAGGCCGGCGGCGACCAGGACAAGAAATACGACATCCTCTTCAGCCAGGCGGTCGAGGGGCTGGCCAAGGGCAGCGCCGTCACCTTCTCGGGCGTTCCCGTCGGCCAGGTCGAATCGATCAACCTGATGCCGGAGACTCCGCAATTCGTCCGGATCCGGATCCAGGTCGACAAGGAGACGCCGGTCATCGTCGGAACCACCGCGACGATGAAGGCGACCTTCACCGGAATCGCCTCGATCCAGCTCGACCCGCCCGAGCGCGATCCCCGCCGCCGCCAGCAGGCCAGCCGGGAAATCGTCTGCCCGGAGGTGAACCCGGAGGCGCAATGCCCGTTCGGGGTGCCGCTCATCCCGACCAAGCCGGGCGCTCTCGGCCAGCTGCTCAACAGCGCTCCGGAGCTTCTCGAGCGGGTCTCGGCGCTCACCGCCCGGCTCACCGAATTGCTCGGCGACCGCAACCAGAATTCGATCGCCGCCATCCTCGAGAACGTCCAGGTGATCAGCCGCAACCTCGCCGAGCGCTCCGACGAGATCGCCGCCACCCTCGCCGAGGCGAGGGTCGCCATCCGCCAGACCGGAGTCGCCGCCCAGGAGATGGGCGAGCTCGCCGACACCGCCGACCAGTCGCTGTCGCGCGACGTCCGACCGATGCTCGCCGACCTGAGGCAGACGATCCGGGCGGCCGAGACCAGCATGGGTACTCTCGACGCGACGCTGAGCGACGCCCGCCCGGGCCTCCAGGCCTTCTCCAAGCAGACCATTCCCGAGGTCGGGCAGCTCGTCCGCGATCTGAGGGAAATGTCGGATTCGCTGAACGCCGTCGCCCAGCGCCTCAACACCCAGGGCGCCGGCGGGATCATCGGCGGCTCGAAGCTGCCCGACTACAAGCCGAGGAAGAAATGAGACAGATGCGCCCGTTCCTCGCCCCCACCGCCGCTCTGGCCGCGGCCCTCGCCCTCTCCGGCTGCATGAGCTTCGGACCGAAGGTTCCGCCGACCTTGATGCGGCTGACCTCGGACGCCCAGATCGCGGCGTCGAGCCGGACCGCTCCGGCCGGCGAGGCGATCACCGTCGTCCCGCCCACCGCCCCGGCGGAGCTCAACACCCCGCGGGTCCCAGTCCGCACCGGCGCCACCCAGGTCGCCTACGTCAGGGACGCGCAATGGGTCGAGGTTCCGACCATATTGTTCGCCCGACTGCTCTCGGAGACGATCGCGGCGAAATCGGGCCGGGTGGTTCTCGACCCCAAGCAATTCACCTTCGACCCGGGCCAGCGCCTGACCGGAACTTTGCACACGTTCGGTCTCGACGCCGACCGGATGGAGGCGGTCCTGGTCTACGACGCCGCCGTCTCGCGCGGCAAGGAATCGGTCGAGACAAGGCGCTTCGAGGCCCGGGTCCCGGTCGCCGCCCTCGACGCGGCGAGCGCCCCCGCGGCCCTCAACCAGGCCGCGAACCAGGTCGCGGCGGAAGTGGCGGCCTGGATCGGGTGAGCTCGGTTGTTCCCCGGCGAAGGCCGGGGCCCAGCGGCACGGGCGGAACGACTGGGTCCCGGCCTTCGCCGGGAAACACGGCCACGACCTAGCCGATCGCCTTGCGCTTCAGCCGGGCTCGCAGATCCTCCATTCCGATCGCCTCGACCACCGCCGCCTTGTCGTCGGAGCGCAGGATGGCCGAGACATGGCCCAGTATCTGGCCGACCAGGTCGAGGCTCTGAAGCGACTTGCCGTGGCGCTGGACGAGGAGGAGGTCGGCGATGAGCTCGTCGCCCAGCCCCTCGAGCAGCCGCTGCACATAGCCGAGCTCGTCGGCCAGCCGCTGATCGAGATGCGGGAGGACGGGCGCGGCCGGCTCGGCCTGCTGGGGCGCTCGCAACGTCCGGCCCAGCGCCGCGTCGGAGCGCGCCTCGGCCTGGATGGCGTCGACCCGGCGCTGGTCGCGAAGCCCGGTGCAGTCGAGCGGCCGGGGCTTGCCGCCGGTCCATTCGTTGACCGGGGTCGGACCGGCGAAGCGGACTCCGCGGCGGCCGCCGGCGGCCCAGGCCACCGTCGCCGCCACCTGCAGGTCGCCGCGCAGCAGCACCAGCGCCGTTCCCGCCTCGGGCAGCCCGGCGCCCTCGACCATGGCTCCGGTCTCGGAGAGGTTCCGGATCCGAACGGGAAGGCTTCGGCCGTCCACCTCGGCGGTGGCCGCGAGCAGCAGGTTGGTGCGCGGCGCCGCGCGATCCTCGACGCTGCCTTCCGGCTCTATCTCGCCCATCTCGCCCACGCGACGCAATCTCCCTGCCCGCATCCCACCGCGGACGGGTAAGCTATTAACCTGTAATGGTTAATTCTGACTTAGAGACGCCCCGTCATCAGCCCAGCGACTTGCTCGCCTGCTCGAAGACATCCTTGCTGAGGCCGGGGGTGGCGACGATCCGCTCGAGCTCGGCCTTCATCAGGTCCTGGCGGGCGGGATCGAAGCGGCGCCAGCGGCCGAGCGGCGGCACCAGCCGGGCCGCCGTCTGCGGGTTGAGCCTGTCGACGGCCAGGATCATGTCGGCGAGGAAGCGATAGCCCCGGCCCGACTTGTCGTGGAAGGCGCGCTGGTTGGCGGCGAAGGCTCCGACCAGGGAGCGCATCCGGTTGGGGTTGGAGAGGGTGAAGTCCGGATGCCGGGCCAGCGCCTCCACCTGATCGAGCGTGTCGTCGCGGGTCGACAGGGCCTGCACGGTGAACCATTTGTCGAGCACCAGCGCATCGGCGCGGTAGCGCTCGTAGAAGGCGACGAGGGCGCCCTGCCGTTCGGGCGAGCGCGAGCTGGCGAGGGCGGCGAGCGCGCCCTGGCGGTCGGTCATGTTGTCGGCTTCGTCATATTGGCGCCGGGCGAGCGCCGGGCCGTCCTCCGCTTCCGCGGCCAGCAGATAGTTGAGCGCCACCGTCCTCAGCCGGCGGGCGCCCTTGGCGGCGGGCGAATATTCGTAGCGGTTGGCCGCGGTCGAGGCGTAGGCGCCGCGCCACTGCGGCTCGAGCGCCCGGCCGAGGTCGGCCCGGAGCGAATCGCGCGCGGCCCGGATCGAGTCGGGGTCGACGACGGCCATCTGGTCGCCGATGAACGCCTCGCTCGGCGGAAGCACCGCGTCGGCGGTGAAGGCCGGATCGAGCGCCTCGTCGGCCAGGGTCTGCCGGACCGCCTCGATCACCGCGCCGTGGTCGGGCCGGCCGCCGGCGATGGCGGCGAGCAGGGTGTCGAGCATCAGCTGCTGCATCGCCTCGTAGCGGGCGAAGGGATCGTCGTCATGCGCGGAGAGGAAGGCGAGGTCCGCCGCCGGCCGCTCCGTCTCGACGATAACCGGCGCGGAGAAGCCGCGATTGATCGACAGCACCGCCGGCTCGGCGACGGGCCCGAGCAGGGTCTCCTCATGCGTCTCGTCGAGCAGCACCAGTCGCTCGGCGAGCTTCTTCTTGCTCTCCCGTCCGAACAGGGCGACCCGGAGCGGGATCGGCATCGGCTTCTTGACCGGCTGGCCCGGGGTCGCCGGCACCTGCTGCTCGAGCCGGAGCCGGGCGATTCCGCCGTCCTCTTCCAGAGCGGCCTTCACCCGCGGGGTGCCCGCCTGCTCGTACCACAAGCGGAATTGCGACAGGTCCTCGCCGCTCGCCTCCTCCATCGCCCGCACGAAATCCTCGCAGGTCACGGCCTGCCCGTCGTGACGGTCGAAATAGAGGTCGCTTCCGGCCCGGAACCGCTCCGGCCCGAGCAGGGTATGGAGCATCCGGATCAGCTCGGCGCCCTTGTTGTAGACGGTCGCCGTGTAGAAATTGGCGATCTCCATATAGCTGTCCGGCCGCACCGGATGGGCGAGCGGGCCGCCGTCCTCCGGGAATTGCGCGGACCTCAGCATCTTCACGTCCTCGATCCTCTTGACCGCGGCCGAGCCCATGTCGGCCGAGAACATCTGGTCGCGAAAGACGGTGAAACCCTCCTTGAGCGAGAGCTGGAACCAGTCGCGGCAGGTGACCCGATTGCCTGACCAATTGTGGAAATACTCGTGAGCGACGACTCCGGCGACGGCGTCGAAATCGGAGTCGGTCGCGGTCTCCGGATCGGCCAGGATGTAGCGCGAGTTGAAGATGTTGAGGCCCTTGTTCTCCATCGCCCCGAAGTTGAAGTCGGAGACCGCGACGATGTTGAAAACGGCCAGGTCGTATTCCCGGCCGTAAACATCTTCGTCCCATTTCATCGCCATCTTTAGCGATTCCATCGCATGTTCGGTCTTCGGCAAATCGCCCTCGCGGACCCAGATGGCGAGATCCACCTTGCGCCCGCCTCGGGTGGTGAAGCCGTCGCGGTTGGCGGCGAGGTCGCCGGCGACGAGAGCGAAGAGATAGCAGGGCTTGGGGAAGGGATCGTCCCATTCGGCCCAGTGCCGCCCGCCGCCCAAATCGCCGGCGCCGACCTGGTTGCCGTTCGCCAGCAGCACCGGATAGGCGGCCTTGTCGGCGATCATCCTCACCCGGTAGCGCGAGAGCATGTCCGGCCGGTCGGGGAAGGGCGTGATCCTCCGGAAGCCTTCCGCCTCGCACTGGGTGCACAATATCCCGCCCGATTCGTAGAGGCCCATCAGCTGGGTGTTGGAGCGCGGAGCGATCTCGACGAGGGTCTCGACGGTCGCGCTGTCGCTGGCGACGGCGACGGTCAGGACCTCGCCTTCGAGGCTGTATTCGGCCGGCGCTCCGTCGACGTTGAGCTCGACCAGGGTCAGACCCTGGGCGTCCAGCCTGAGCGGCCGGTCGTGAGCGCCGTTGCGCTCGACGCTCAGCCGCGACCTCACCCGGGTGCGCTCGGCGCCGAGGTCGAATTCCAGCTCGATCGCCGGCACGCGCCAGTCCGGCGGCCGGTAATCCTCCCGGCGGATGGCTGAGGGAGGAGCGGCGGGAGCGTTCAGGACATCGAGCATGGCGCGGACTTAGGCGCGGGGAGGGGACGGTGCAATGTCGTGAAATTCCTCCCCGAGGCAAGCTCGGGGAGGAGCTAAGCCGCCTCCGCCCGCGACCTCAGCGCAATCACCAGCCCCGCCAGGGCGACCGCTCCCCCGGCCAGGGCCAGGGTCGACCAGCCATAGCCTTCGAACAGGGTCGACAGCGCCATTGCGAGGATCGGCACGAGGACGCTCGAATAGGCCGCCTTGCCGGGCCCCACCGCCCGCATCACCGCAAAATAGAGCGGGAAGGCGAGCGCCGAGGCGAACAGGCCGAGGTAGACGAGGCCGAGCCAGTAGGCGGGCCGAGCCTCGATCACCGGCGGCCCGGCGACGATGAGGGCGAGGAGCGCGTTGGCGAGGACGCCGTAGACCATCCCCCAGGCGAGCAGGCTGGCGAGCGGCATGATTTTGACCCCGCGGCTCGCCTGCAGGATGTTGGCGGCCGAGGCGGCCAGGACTCCGAGCAGGGTGAGGCCGATCCCGAGCAGGACCTCCTGCGACGAGGTCGGGCTCGCCCGCATCTCCTGGACGAAGAGCAGGGCCACTCCGGCGCAGGCGATGGCCGAGCCGGCGACGAAGCTCCAGGTCGCCCTCTGCTTGAGGAACAGCCAGGCCAGCGCGCTGTTCGGCACCATCAGCAGCGCGAAGACGGTCGCGACCAGGCCGCTGGTGACGTGATGCTCGGCGGCATAGACGAAGTTGAAGTTGAGGCAGAATTGCGGGATCCCGAACAGGGCGGCGAGGACATGCCCGCGTCGCCCGATGCGCAGGGTCGCCCCGCTCGCCGCCGCCCAGACGAACATCGCCGCCGCGGCGATGACGAAGCGGTAGGTGACCGACCAGGTCGGCGGGACCGCGCCGAGCTGGTCCTTGATGACGATCCAGGTCGAGCTCCAGATCAGGGTGATGAGGAGGAAGGGGAGGAGGATCCGCGGTTGGAGCATGCTGGGGACCGCCGTCATCCCGGCGGGGGGCGGGGCCCCGGGGGGTGGAGAGCTCGGCGCCCGATTCGCGCCGGGGTCCCAGCTTTCGCTGGGGCGACGGTCGTCGCTCACAGCGCCCGGATCGCCGCGGCGAGGGCGTCGACATGGGCGGGATCGGAATCCCACGCCGTCACCAGCCGGGCCTCGCCCGGCCCCCAGTCGTAGAAGTCGAAGCCCAGGTCGCGAAGCTTCCGGGCCTCGTCTGGCCTCACCTTGAGGAAAATCTCGTTCGCCTCGACCGGAAGCAGCAGCCGCTCGGGGCCTGCCGCCTCCGCGAGCCTGGCGGCCGAATCGTTCGCCGAGCCGGCATTGCGAAGCCAGACCCCGTCCTCGATCATGGCGAGGAGCTGGGCGGCCAGATAGCGGCCCTTCGAGAGGAGATGGCCGGCGCGCTTGCGCCGGTAGAGGGTCGCCTGCCGGTGCTCCTCGCCGAAGAAGATCAGCGCCTCGGCCGAAATCCCGCCGTTCTTGACGAAGCCGAAGCTGAGCGCGTCGACCCCCGCGCGCCAGGTCAGGGCGGCCGGGGAGTCGCCGGTGCTGACCACCGCGTTGGCGAATCGGGCGCCGTCGACGTGGAAGCCCAGCCCCCGCTCGCGGGCCAGCTCGCCCAAAGCGGCGGTCTCCTCGGCGGTGTAGACGAGGCCATATTCGGTGGCGTTGGTGATCGAAAGCGCGGCGGGCTGGGTCTGGTGGACGTCGTCGCGGACGGTATCGAGCAGAGCGGTCACCGCTCCGGGCGTCAGCTTCGCGCCTTCGCCCTCGCCGAGCAGCAATTTGGCGCCGTTGGTGTAGAATTCCGGGGCGCCGCACTCGTCGTTCTGGATATGCGCGTCGCGGTGGCAGACGATGCTTCCGTAAGGCGGGCACAGCGCCGCGAGTGCCAGCGCGTTGGCGGCGGTTCCGGTCGAAACCCACAGCGAGGTCACTTTCGTCTCGAACAGGTCCGAGAAAGCGTCGTCGAGCCGGGCGCTCCACGAATCGCCGTCATAGGCTGTGTCGAGCCGGTTGGCCGCGGCGATGGCGGCGACCGCCTCGGGGCAGGCCGCGGCCGCATTGTCGGAGAAAAAGCGCATAGCGGCGCCTTAGGGTTCGAGTGCGATACTGACAACGGTGGCAGTCGAAAATGCCTTCGGCGTTTACTACAATTTAGGTGCCTTGGGCCTATTCCTCGCGGCCGAAAGCCAATGAGGAAATGAGGGCATGGGCGTAGAGCATTTTGTTGACGGACCGGTGGCGGGCAAGCGCCAGGCCAAGCGCGCGCGCGTCCTCCTCGCCGCTAAGCTTCAGACGGCGAATGGCGAGATCGACGCCCGGCTTCGCGACCTGTCCCGCAAGGGCGCCCTGGTCGAATGCCAGACGGTTCCGCCGGTCGGGACCGAGCTGGTCTTCAGCCGCGGCTCGACCAGCATCCCGGCGCGGGTCGCCTGGACCGGGCGCGACCGGGTCGGGCTCGAATTCGCCTACATGATCGACGAGCATGAGGTGCTGGTGCAGTTGAAGCGCACCACGGGCGACCAGAACCAGCCCCGCTTCCGCCGTCCGCGCCTGTTCGGCGAATCGATGAGCCACCAGGAGAAGCAGCTTGCCCGCCTCTGGGGTGCTTCCGTCGGCATCGCCATTCCGGGGGAGTGAGACCGCGCCGATGAGCTTCACCGCCGAGCTCTCAATCTCTCCCGACGAGGACGGCCGCCGGGCCGCCCGGGCCGACGTCGTGCTCGGCGCCGGCCTTCGTCAGCGCGGCGCTCATGCGGTAACGGTCCAGGTTATCGACCTCTCGGTCACCGGCTTCCGGGCCGCCACCCACCTCGAGCTGGAGAAGGGCACCGACATCTGGCTCAAGCTTCCCGGCCTCGAATCTCTCCACTCGCGGGTGGTCTGGATGAGAGGCCATCTGCTCGGCTGCGAGTTCGTCCGGCCGCTCCATCCCGCGGTGCTCGACATGATCGTAAGGAACTCGCCCCGCTGAGGCTGGGCGGGCCGGCCGGGCAACCGTATCGGTCGCGATTCAATAAATCGCTCCCGCGGCAGAAAGATAAGAATCCCATCGGCGAAAGTTCGATGATTATTATTTATCGGCCACAAAAATTACTACGGATCATATTCGGGTTTAATTAGTTGTTTGTTAGCGTGATTGGGCCCATCCCTTTCTCATCGCTGAGAAAATCTCTTTTTCGGCCGCATCAAAACTTACCCTGCAATGGCGCCGCGGCGTTTTTCCGCGCACACAACGCGTATGCGA
>Ga0190266_10000164_pt1 | contig 10152 bp, 5 predicted proteins | sample Popmic220T_FD_132448 | JGI IMG/M metagenome (GOLD analysis project Ga0190266, IMG submission 132448) | Populus adjacent soil microbial communities from riparian zone of Indian Creek, Utah, USA - 220 T | ecosystem: Environmental > Terrestrial > Soil > Riparian zone | place: USA: Utah | collected...
ATCACCATCACCGACGGCCGCATCACCGCGGTCGCCGCCGGCCTCTCGCCGGCCCCGCAGGGCGCGCGGCTGATCGATCTTTCGACCCGCACGGTGATGCCGGGCATGATCGACACCCACGTCCATTTCATGAGCATCCCCGGGAACGCCTATTGGCGCGAAGCGGTCGATCCCGACGATTACATGACCCTGATCGGCGCGCGCAACGCGCTCACCACATTGCGCGCCGGCTTCACCACGGTGCGCGATCTCGGCTCGGGCGGCACGACGAGCTTCTCGCTGAAGCGTGCGATCGACGAAGGCGTGGTGCCCGGGCCGCGCATGCTCGTCTCGGGCGCGCCGCTCTCGACGATCGGTGGCCATGGCGACGTCGCCGGCTTCCGCCCCGAGGTGATGGCGGTGCTCGATGGCCACAACACCTGCACCGGTGTTGAGCAATGCGCGGCCCGCGTCCGCGAGCTCGCCCGCGCCGGCGCCGACGTGATCAAGTTCCACGCCACCGGCGGTGTGCTGAGCCAGGGCGACCGCCACCTCGGCCAGTCGTTCACCGACGAGGAGATGCTGAGCATCGTCTCGACCGCACACGCGCTCGGCCTCAAGGTTGCCGCCCATGCCCATGCCGACGAGGGGATCGCCGCCGCGGTTCGCGCCGGGGTCGATTCGATCGAGCACGGCACCTTCGCCAGCCCCGTGACGATCCAGCTGATGCGCCAGCGCGGCACCACGCTCGTGCCGACCCTGATGGCCTTCGTCGGCATCCGCGAGCGGCTGGGCCGCGGCATCTACACGCCGATCGTGGAGTCCAAGGTCAGGATGACTCTGGAAGTCGTCGGCCGCACGGCGCGGCTGGCCCACGCGGCCGGCGTGCCGGTCGTGTTCGGCACCGACGCGGGCGTTTACGAACATGGCCGCAATGCCGGCGAGCTGGTCGAGCTCGTCGAGCGGGCGGGGATGACTCCGGCCGAGGCCGTCGCCGCCGCGACCACCGGTGCGGCGCACCTGCTCGGGCTCGACAACGAGATCGGCCGGATCGCGCCGGGCTTTTCCGCCGATTTGATTGCCGTCGAAGGCGATCCGCTCGCCGACGTGCGTGTGCTACAGCATGTCGGCTTCGTGATGGTCCGGGGACGGCCTGTGGAGTGAGTGATGAGCGAGGCTGACTACAAGATCCGTATCGGTGCCACGGTCAGGGACCGGCTGCTCGCCAATCCGAGCGCATTCAAGATTCCGTCGGACGATCTCGACATCTTCATCGTCCGCGATTTCCTGAACGAGGAGGAGTGCGGAAAGCTGATCGAGATGATCGATGTCTCGCGCATCCCTTCGCAGCTGCTCGCCCCGACCGCGGATCCCGAGTTCCGCACCAGCGAGAGCTGCAACCTCGATCCGACCAACCGCTTCATCCGCCAGGTCGAGGGCAAGCTCACCGGCCTGCTCGGCATCGATCCCTTCTTCGGCGAGACGATCCAGGGCCAGCGTTACGCGGTCGGCCAGCGGTTCAAGGCCCATCACGATTTCTTCTATTCCGACCAGCCCTATTGGGAGGACATGCAGAAGTCGGGGGGGCAGCGGACCTGGACTGCGATGATCTTCCTCAACGAACCCGAAGGCGGCGGCGAAACGGCCTTCCCCAAGGCGGCGATCAAGGTCGCGCCGCGCGCTGGCAATCTGCTCGCCTGGAACAATATGAACGCGATCGGCGAGCCGAACGAATATTCGCTCCACGAGGGCCTGCCGGTGACCGCGGGCGTCAAATATATCATCACCAAATGGCACCGGGAGCGGATCTGGGGCTATTCCAACGCGCCGACCTATTGATCGGCGCTTGCGGCGGTTACGGTGGCGTCATAGAGGCACAATACAGTCCCGACTCCAGCCCCGGAAGATCGTTATCATGGCCACCCGCCCTCTCGTCGCCATCGCTCTGTTGCTCGCCTCGGCCGCCTGCATTCCCCAGCCGCCGCCCGCGCCGGCCAGCGCCGCGCCGCAGGCCGCGGATGCGCGCCTCAGGCAGCTGTTTCACGACAGCGACGAGGCGAGCCTCCGCCGCAATCCGATCTCGGCCACCTTCCGCGGCGATTATCGCTACGCCGATCGCCTCGGCGATTTTTACAGCGACGCTTATTACGCCGCCGAGCGCGCCGCCGCCGAACAGGAGCTGGCGGCGCTGCGCGCGATACCGCGTGACTCGCTGACGCCGACCAACCGCATCGCCTATGACGTGTTTCTCTGGCAGCGAAGCGAGGACCTCGCCGATCTGCAGCCGGACATGCTGGCGCTGACCTCGGTCCGCCCGATCAACCATTTCTCGGGCTTTCAGACCTTCTATCCGGTCTTCTCCTCGGGCCGCGGCGCGGCGCCGTTCCGCAATACGCTCGATTACGAGAACAACCTCAAGCGCCACGACCAGTTCGTCGTCCTTCTCGATCGCGCGATCGGCCGCTTCCGCGAGGGGATGCAGTCCGGCGTGGTCGAGACCAAGCTCACCATCCGCAACGTCATCGACCAGCTCGACACGCAATTGCGCGAAGCGCCCGAGGCTTCGCCTTATTACGCGCCGGTGCTGACCTTCCCGGATGCGGTGCCGGAGGCCGATCGCGCGCGCCTGCGCGCAGCCCATCTCGCCGCCGTGCGCGACAAGATCTTCCCGGCCTACCGGCGGCTGCGCGACTTTCTCCAGAACGAATATCTGCCGCGCGCACGCGACGGCGTCGGCCTGGGTTCTATGCAGGGCGGGGAGCGGCTCTACCAGCGCCTGATCGAGGAGAATACGACCCTCCCGCTCACCGCCGATCATGTCCACGATCTCGGCCTTCGCGAGGTCGCCCGGATCCGCGGCGAGATGGAAACGGTCCGCCAGCAGGTCGGCTTTGCCGGAACGCTCGCCCAGTTCTTCGAATATACCCGCAGCGATCCGCGCTTCGCGGCGCAGAGCTGCGACGCGCTGCGCGACGGCTATTATGCGATCGGCCGCCGGGTCGACGCGCGGGTGCGCGAGATTTTCTCCACCATCCCGCGCTCGCATCTCGACATCCGCCAGGTCGAATCCTTCCGCGAGCGGACGGAAGCGGGCGGTTCCTATAATGACGGGACGGCCGACGGAACGCGCCCCGGCGTCTTCTACTTCAACTGCTACGACCTCCCCTCGCGCCGGACCTGGGGGATGGAGACGCTCTATCTCCACGAGGGCATTCCGGGGCACCATTTCCAGATCATGCTGGCGTCCGAAAACGAGGAGCTGCCGAGCTTCATGCGCTTCGGCGGCAACACCGCCTTCGCCGAGGGCTGGGCGCTTTACGCCGAGACTTTGTGGGACGAGCTCGGCCTGGAGACCGACCCGTTGCAGCGCTTCGGGGGCCTCAACGACGAGATGCTCCGGGCGATGCGCCTCGTCGTGGACACCGGAATCCACGCCAAGGGTTGGACCCGCGAGCAGGCGATCCGCTACATGCTCGACAATAGCGGGATGAGCGAGACCGAGGTGGTCGCCGAGGTCGAGCGCTACATCGCCATTCCGGGGCAGGCGCTCGCCTATAAGCTCGGCCAGCTCAAGATCCTCGAGCTGCGCGCCCGCGCCGAGCAGGCGCTTGGGAGCCGCTTCGACCTCAAGGACTTTCACGCCCAGGTGCTGATGACCGGCGCGCTGCCCTTGGTCGTGCTCGAGCACAAGATCGACGACTGGATTGCCAGCCGCCGCGCGGGCTGAAGGCGCGGCCTATGGGGGAGTGACGAATGATTCGACGCATCTTGCTGGCCGGCCTCCTGCTTTCGGCCGCTGTTCCCGCCTTCGCCCAAAGCGGTCCGTCCGCGCCGGCCGCGGCCGCGCAGGAGACGCCGAGCCAACGCCTGCACCGGCTGTTCCACGACAGCGACGAGGCGAGCCTTCGCCGCAACCCGATTCAGGCCATGGCTCGCGGCGACAATCGCTACGCGGACCGGCTCGGCAACACGCTGAGCGACGCCTATTACGCCGCTGAGAAAGCCGCCGCCGAGCAGGATCTCGCTGCGTTGGCAGGGGTCGACCGTGCTGCACTCAATCCCACGGATCGACTCGCCTACGATGTGTTCAAATATCAGCGCGAGGACGATCTGCGCGATCTCCAGCCCGATCTGCTCGCGCTGACCCAGGTCCGCCCGCTTAATCACTTCTACGGCTTCCACACATTCTACCCGGTGTTCGCCTCGGGCCGGGGCATCGCGCCGTTCCACAATGTCGAGGATTATGAGAACAATCTGAAGCGGCACCGCCAGTTTCTCGAAGCGTTCGATCTCGCCATTTCCCGCTTTCGCCAGGGAATGGCGTCCGGAGTCCTCGACACCAAGCTCACCATCCAGAACGTCATCGGCCAGCTCGACACCCAGCTCGCCGCGCCGCCCGAGCAGTCGCCTTATTATGCGCCGGTGCTGAACTTCCCCGACGCGGTGCCGGAGGCCGATCGCGCGCGGCTTCGCCAGGCGCATCTCGAGATCATCCGCGACGGCATCTATCCCGGCTACCGCCGGCTTCGCGATTTCCTCCAGAACGAATATCTGCCCGTCGCCCGCGAGGGCGTCGGCCTCGTCCACATGCGCGGCGGCGAGATGCTCTACCGCCGCCTTGTCCAGCAGAACACGACCCTGCCGCTCACGCCGGACGAGGTTCACGAGATCGGCCTGCGCGAAGTCGCCCGCAACCGCGCCGAAATGGAAGCGATCCGCCAGCGGGTGGGCTTCCACGGAACGCTCCGCGAGTTCTTCGATCACCTGCGCACCGACCCGCAATTCACCGCGCCGAGCCGCGACTGGATGCGCGAAGGCTATTATGCGATCGGCCGCCGCGTCGACCAGCGCATCGGCGAACTCTTCTCGACGCTTCCGCGCACCCGGCTCGAGATTCGCGAGGTGGAGGAATTCCGCGAGCGCAACGCCTCCACCGGCTCCTACCAGAACGGCAATCCGGACGGGTCGCGCCCGGGCGTCTTCTATTACAATGCCTTCGATCTGCCCTCGCGGCGGATCCACGGTATGGAGGCGCTCTATTTGCACGAAGGCGCGCCCGGCCATCATTTCCAGATCAGCCTCGCCAACGAGAACGAGGCGCTGCCCGCCTTCATGCGCTTCGGCGGCAACACCGCCTTCGTCGAAGGCTGGGGGCTCTATGCCGAGACGCTCTGGGACGAGCTCGGCATGGAGACCGACCCTTACCAGCGCTTCGGCGGGCTCAATGCCGACATGTACCGCTCGATCCGGCTGGTCGTCGACACCGGCATCCATGCCAAGGGTTGGACCCGCGATCAGGCGATCCGCTACATGCTCGACAATAGCGGGGTCAGCGAGACCCAGGCGCGGACCGAGGTCGAGCGCTACATCGCCATCCCCGGCCAGGCGCTCGCCTACAAGATCGGGCAGCTCAAGATCCTGGAGCTGAGGGCCCGCGCGGAACAGGCCCTGGGCGACCGGTTCGACCTTCGCGAATTCCACGCGCAGGTGCTGATGACCGGCGCGCTGCCGCTGGCCGTGCTCGAGCGCAAGATCGACGAATGGATCGCCAGTCAGCGGGCAAGCTGAGGCGCGTTCATCCGGCATACATGGAGCGAGACTACATCTGTAGTCAAAGGGAGGGCCCGTTCATGACCAGCCGCGTCGCCATATCGGTCGCAACCGCGCTCGCCGTCACCGGCGTGGCCTATGCCCAGACTCCGCAGCCGCAGGTCGTCATCCGCCACGGCCCTCCGGGCGGCGAGGCGCCGCGCCCGGCGCTCCCCGACACCGACGAGAACCGGCGGACGATCGTCGGTCAACTCGCCGACGCGCTCGATCAGAACTACGTCTTTCCGGATTTCGCCCACAATTATGCCGCGGCGTTGCGCACCAAGGCCGCGGCCGGCGGCTACGACAATCTCGGCGACGCCTTCGGCGACACGGTCACCGCCGATCTTCAGGCGATCCACGCCGACCGTCACCTTCGCCTCGGGCCCACCGGCGGGGCCGCGCCTTCGGGTCCCGGCCCGCGCCGCGTGATGCGTACGCCGGGCGAAGCGGGCGCGCCGCCTCCGGGCGCCGGCGGACCAACTCCGCGCCGAGTGATGCGCATGCCCGACGCCTCGAGCGCGATCGGCCAGTCCGGCTGGATCGCCGACGGGGTCGCCTATATCGACATCGGCCTCTTTCCCGGCTCGCCGGAGGTGGTCGAACGCTTCCGCGCCTTCATGGAATCGCATCGCGACGCCCGCGCGATCGTCTTCGATATCCGCGGCCATCATGGCGGCGGCCTCGCCGAAATGGATGCGATCTTCTCCTACATCTATCCGCGCGAGACGCTGCTGGTCGGCATGGACACCCGCACCGCGGCCGAGCGGCAAGGCGGCAATCCGATGGGCGAGACCGGCACGATCCGCCGCACGTCCGCGCCGGATGGGATCAGCCGGACCATGCACTACGCCATACCCGGCCTCGACACGCCGCTGCGCCGCGCGCAGATCTTCCTGCTGACCTCGCACCGCAGCGGATCGGCGGCCGAGCATTTCGCTCTCGCCCTCAAGCGCACGCACCGCGCCACGTTAATCGGCGAGACGACGGCCGGCGCGGGCCATTACGGGCGGATGGTCGATTTCGGCGGCTATGCGGCGTTCATTCCGGTCGGCCGCACCTTCGATCCGGACAACAATTGGGATTGGGAGGGCGTCGGCGTCCCGCCCGACGTCTCGATGCCCGCCGATCAGGCGCTCGACGAAGCGCTCCGCCGCCTCGGGGTCACGCCCGAGCAGCGCCGCTCACTCGCTCCCGCGGCCTAAAGCCTCGGCGATCAGCTTGCGGCTGTTGTCCACGCCGTAAAGCGCGATGAAGCTGCCCATGCGCGGGCCCTGCTCGCTGCCGAGCAGAGTCTCGTACAGCGCCTTGAACCAGTCGCGCAGGCCTTCCTTGCCGTAATGGGTCTTGCCGATCTCGTAGATATGGTTCTGCAGGATGACGGCTGGATCCCCGTCCGGCCGGCCGGTCCCATCGTCCTTTGCAAGGAGATCGTCGAGCTCGCGCAACGCCCGCCCCTCGGCCTCGGTCGGCGCCCGGGGCCGCAGCGCCGGAGCGATGAACTGGCAGCCATATTCAACGGCATACCCGACCAGGCGATCGAGCTCCGGACTGGCTTCGGGCGTCAGATCGGGATTGTAACGGTTGAGGAAGCTCCAGATCGTCTCGCGATCGCCGACGCCCGGCAGACTCGCGACGTTGAGGAGCAAAGCGAAGGTGATCGGCAGACGCAGCGCCGGCACGTTCCCGGCGTGGACGTGGTGCACCGGGTTGCCGAGCCTTTTGTCCCACTCCTGGTCCGGATAGGCGGCGAGGAACTGGTAATATTCGTCGACCGCCTTGGGAATGACGCTGAAGCTCAGCTGCTTCGCCTTCCTGGGATCGCGGTAGATGTAGAAAGCGAGGCTCTCCTCCGGCGCGTAGGCCAGCCACTCGTCGATCGTGACTCCATTGCCCTTGGTCTTCGAGATCTTCTCGCCATTCTCGTCGAGGAACATCTCGTAGTTGAAGCCCTCGGGCGGCCGGCTTCCGAGGATCCGCGCGATCTTCGAGCTCTGCGTCACGCTGTCGATCAGATCCTTGCCCGACATCTCGTAATCGACCCCGAGCGCGACCCAGCGCATCGCCCAGTCGACCTTCCACTGCAGCTTGGCCCCGCCGGCGAAGATCGACTGCTCGATCCGCTCGCCCTCATCCTCGAACGCGACCATCCCGGTCTCGGCGTCGAGCACCTCGATCGGCACCTGCAGCACCTTGCCGCTGGTCGGGCTGACCGGAAGCACCGGCGAATAGGTCTTGCGCCGTTCCTCGCCGAGCGTCGGCAGCATCACGTCCATGATCGCGCCGTAATTGCGCAGCACGCCCCTCAACGCCTCGTCGAACCGGCCAGAGCGATAGCAATCGGACGAGGCGAGGAACTCATAGTCGAAGCCGAAGCGGTCGAGGAACTGGCGCAGCAGGCCGTTATTGTGGTCGGCATAGCTCTTGTGCCCGCAGCCATAGGGATCAGGCACGCCGCACAGCGGCTGGTCGAGATGCGCGTGCATCATGTCCTGGTGCGGCACGCCGGGCGGCACTTTGCGCATCCCGTCCATGTCGTCGGAAAAGGCGATCAGCCGGCTCGGCCAGTCGACCATCTCCGTCAGCGCATGGCGGACCATCAAAGTCCGCGCCACCTCCTGGAAGGTGCCGAGGTGGGGCAGGCCCGAAGGGCCGTAGCCGGTCTCGAACACGATCGCCTTGTCGCCCGGCCCGTCCGGATAGCGCTTGAGCAGCTTGCGCGCTTCTTCGTAGGGCCAGGCCTTCGAGACGTTCGCCGCTGCGCGCAATTCCGGGGTGATCGACACCGTTGCCCTTTCGTTCCGCTTGAGCCATTTGGGGGCGGATGGCGGCCTCTTTGCCTTATCCCGCGCTTCACGCAACCCATGGCGGCATCTGGATCGCCTGGGGCGACGGGCGGACCGAGGCCGTCGGCCGCGGGCAGGCGATCGCGCGCGCGGCCGAGACGCCGATGATCATGCTCAATGCGCCTTTGGTCGGCAGCCGGCTCGGCTATCCCGATCTTTCGGGGCTCGACCTGCTCGAATTGTTCGCGTTCGTTCATCCGGCGCGCTTCGCGGTACCGACGCCCAAGGGCATGGCCCACGCGCTCGGCCTCGCCGAGCCGGAGGGCGACGATCAGGCGGCGGATTTCCTGCGCGAGGCGGCATCGGCGCTGCTCGCGACGCTAGAAGCCGACTGGCCGGAGCGCGCCGGCGCGTGGGCCTCGGCGCAGGCGCTCCATCGCCTGCGCTGGCCGTGGGCCGCCGCCATCGCCCCGCGCCTGAAAAGGCCCGAGCGGGACGAGCCCTGGCTGTTCTCCAAGCTGCCCGAATGGGAAGAGAGCGGCGGCCGCCCGCAGCCGCGCGCCGTCCGCGTCGACCTCGCCGAGACGTCGGACCGGCTCGAGCGGCTGGTCGGCGAGGGCGCCGAAACGCGCCAAGGCCAGCGCGACTATGCCGCCGCCGCCGCATTGGTTTTCGCGCCGCGCAGCGTCGAGGACCGGCCCAACATGCTTCTCGCCGAGGCTGGCACCGGCATCGGCAAGACATTGGGCTATCTCGCCCCCGCCTCGCTCTGGGCGGAGCAAGCGGACGGCGCGGTGTGGATCTCGACCTACACCAAGGCGCTCCAGCGCCAGCTCGACCGCGAGGGCGTGCGCCTCTTCCCCGATGCCGCCGAACGCAAAGCGAAGATCGTCGTGCGCAAGGGCCGCGAGAATTATCTCTGCCTGCTGAACCTCGAGGACGCGCTGCAGGGCGGATTCGCCGGCCGCGCGGCGGTTCTCGCCCAGCTCGTCGCGCGCTGGGCCGCTTACTCGAAGGACGGCGACATGGTCGGCGGCGACCTGCCGGGCTGGCTCACGTCGCTGTTCCGCCGGGCCGGCGCCGCCGCGCTCACCGATCGGCGCGGCGAGTGCGTCTATGCCGGCTGCCCGCACTACCGCCGCTGCTTCATCGAGCGCGCGTCGCGCGCCAGCCAGGACGCCGACCTGGTCATCGCCAACCACGCGCTGGTGATGGTCAACGCCGCGCGCGGCCGCGAGGAGGGCAGGGCGCCGACCCGGATCGTGTTCGACGAGGGCCATCATCTGTTCGACGCCGCGGACTCGACGTTCGGAGTCACGTTCGGCGGGCAGGACGCGATCGAGATGCGCCGCTGGATCGTCGGCCCGGAAGGCCGCAGCCGGGGCCGCCGCCGCGGGCTCGCCGCGCGGCTGACGGACGTCGCCTCCTATGACGAGGCCGGATCGCTCGCGCTCGACACCGCGGTCCAGATGGCCGGCGCGCTGCCCGGCGAGTCCTGGCTGCAGCGGATCGCCGAGGGCCAGCCCTTCGGCCCGGTCGAGGCCCTGCTCGCAGCGGTGCGCGGGGTGACCTACGCGCGCGACGAAAGCGGCGGGCAGGACATGGGCTACGGCATCGAGACCGAGGCGGCGCAACTCGACGGTAATTTCGTGGAGCTGGCGCAGCAGGCGGCAAGCGCGCTCGCCGCGATCCGCCAGCCGCTGATCCGGCTCGGGGTGCGCCTCGAAGCGCTGGTCGAGGACGCGCCCGACTGGCTCGATGGCCCCGGCCGTGCACGGATCGAGGGCGCGCGTCATTC
>Ga0190266_10000165_pt1 | contig 10145 bp, 9 predicted proteins | sample Popmic220T_FD_132448 | JGI IMG/M metagenome (GOLD analysis project Ga0190266, IMG submission 132448) | Populus adjacent soil microbial communities from riparian zone of Indian Creek, Utah, USA - 220 T | ecosystem: Environmental > Terrestrial > Soil > Riparian zone | place: USA: Utah | collected...
GGATTTGCCGGCCCGGTGGTGGCCGGCCGGATCGGCGACGAAAGCGGCCATGCGGCCGCCACGGCGGCGCTCCATCCCAATATCGACCATGTCGTCGTCCGGCCCTCCGGAGCGTCCGCCCTGAAGATCCTCGAGGCCGGCCACAGGCTTTCCGGACAGCCGGTCGGCCATGTCTGCAACAACGTCTGGTGGCAGGGCATCGACGAACGCGCGGGGGAAGCGGGAGTCGCGGTGATGCTGACCGGGGAGGCGGGCAATTTCACGATCAGCGCCGGCCTGGGGGTGGATACGCTCGGCGACCTCGTCCATAGCGGCGCCTTCGAGCGGTGGTGGCGCGAGGCCCGAGCGCTCGGGCGCCGCGGGGATTTTACCTGGATTCAGATGCTCAACGCTTCCTTCGGATCTTTTCTGCCCGAGAGCCTCTATGCCCGGCTGCGCGGCCGCCGTCCCGCCCTCGCGCCGTTCGTCGCGCCCGCCTGGCAGGCCCGGATGCGCCGGAAGCTCGATTCGACCGGCCTGGAAGCGCGGCCGCCCCGCGACTCCGCCGCCCGCCGCTGGACGTTCCTTCGGACCGTAGACCCCGGCAATTTCCGCAAGCGCAGCCTGGCCGAATGGGGAATCGAGGAGCGCGATCCGACCAACGACCGGCGGCTCGTCGACTTCTGCTTCTCGCTTCCGGCCGAGGCGCTGCTCGACGGCGGCGTTCGCCGACCCGCCCTGCGGCGGGCGCTGTCCGGCCGGGTCCCGGAGGCCGTGCTCGACCAGCCTCTGCGCGGCCAGCAGATGGCCGACTGGTACGAGCAGATAAAAGGCGACGAGGTCCGCGCCTTCGCCCGGGCCGAGGCCGCCTCGGGCCTCGCCGGCTCGGTGATCGACCTCGAGGCGGTCGGCGAGGCCGCCCGGAGCTGGCCGGACTCGGGCTGGGGGGAGCGCGCGATCGTCTATCTTTACCCGATGCAATTGCTCAGGACCCTCGCCGCGGCGAGCTTCGTCAGCTCGGTGAGGAGCGGCGCCTTTGACTGACCTCGTCCATCGCTACCGCCTCTTCGGCCTGTCGGTGCAGTCGGAGATCCGGCTGCCCGAGCTCGTCGCCGATGCGCCGGCCGGGACGACCGACGTCCGGATCGAAGTCCGGGCGATCGCGAAGTCGCCCGACGCGCCCGCCGGGCTGCACGTCGAGGGCGAGGAGGCCCTGCTCGTCATTCCCGAGGTCGGCCGCTTCCTCACCCGCGGCGGGCGCGAGATGCTGGTCGAGCCGGCGGCGGGCGTCTCGCCCCGCAACCTCCGCCTCTATCTCCTCGGCTCGGCCTTCGCCGCGATCCTCCACCAGCGCGGGCTGCTTCCCCTGCACGCCAATGCGGTCGTCGTCGAAGGCCGCGCCATCGGCTTCATGGGCCATCCGGGGGCGGGCAAGTCGACCCTGGCCGCCTGGTTCCACGACCGCGGCTTCGACGTCCTCGCCGACGACGTCTGCGTGGTCACCCCGGGAGCGGACAATGCCCCGCTCGCCCATCCCGGAATTCCCCGGCTTCGGCTGTGGCGGGAGGCGCTCGAAGCGGGCGGCCGCGACGTCTCGGCCTACGAACGCGCGTTCGACGACATGGACAAATATACCGTGCCGACCGACCTCGAACGGGCGCTTCCGGCGGTGCCGCTAAGCCATCTCTATCTTCTCGAAAAGGCGGAGGACGAGCCTTCGGTGACCCGGCTCGAAGGATCCGCGGCGGTCGAGGCGATGATCGCCAACACCTATCGCGGCGCCTATGTCCGGCGGATGGGCCTGACCCGCCAGCACATGCTCGCCTGCGCCGAGCTGGCCCGGACGGTCCCCGTGTTCAGGGCCCGGCGGCGCTGGGGCTATGACACCTTCCACTCCGAGGGCACGGCGCTCGAAGCCCATGCTCGGCAGCTGATCCTCGAGGGCTAGGGTCGGTCTAGCGGGCCGGGGGAAGGCTGGAATGGGGGATCGCGCGGACGGCCACGCCGTTCAGCATCCAGCCCTGGTTCCACTGGTAGAGCAGGTCGAACTGCACGGCCTGGGGGCGCATCCGGAAGGCGCCGCGGAGACGAAGCATCCCGCCTTCGAGAGCGGGCGGAAATTCGTAGGACGGCTCGATCGAGAGCGTGTCGATGAGATTCACTCCCCCCTCGCGAAGAGTGGCGAAGATCCGCGACAGAGCCGGCGCCCCGTTGCTGGCCTGGAAGTCCGGCGACCCGAGGGCCCGAAGAACCGCGTAATTGCCGGTCCGGTTGGCGTGATCGACCGCCGCCATCGTGCTCCAGACCAATCGCGCCAGCCCGGCCTGATCGGGAATGGCGACGACCGCTGCGGGCCGCTGCGCCTGCGCCGCCGCCGGCACCGACGACAGCGGCAGGAGGAGAGCCGCGAACAGCAAACGGGCCGGGGCGAAACGCCCCGGCCCGCTGGTTTGGCCCTGGACCGGCCTGCTTACCACGCGGTCGAGAAGCCGGCGCGAGCGCCGATCTCGCCGCTGTCGAAGCCCAGGCCGACGCCGGCCGAGAAGGCCGCGTTGGTGCCGATGCGCGCGGCGAACGACGCCGTGCCGGCCAGACGGTTCTGGTAGTAGCCGATGCCGCCGGCGACGCCCATCGAGGTCCCCGCCGGAAGCTGCGGAGTCTCCATCGACAGCGCCATGGCGACGCCCTCATTGGCCTTGCGGATGTCGCGCCGGTTGACCTCGGTGAGGTCGAACAGGGTCGTGACGTTGGTGTTGAGGGTGCCGATGGCGGCGGTGTTGGCCGCGATCGCGGTGGTGTTGGCCGCGGTCTGGGTCTGCAGCGTGGCGACGGCCGGCAGCAGGGTGGTGTTGCTGCTGATGTTGCCGTTGGCGTCGTTCACCAGCACGCCTGGCGTGGTGTAGCCGCCGAACCGGACCGTGGTTCCGGCCGCTCCGATCGTGACCTGGTTGGCCGCGGTCGTGGTTGCTCCGGCGCCGATCGCGGTCGAGCCTGCATGGCTCGCCGTGGCGCCGTTGCCGAGGGCGGTCGATCCCGTGGCGCTCGCCACGGCGATCCGGCCGACGGCGGTCGAGTTCTGGCCGGAAGCGGTCGAATCCCAGCCGAACGCCTGAGCGCCGGAGCCGGAGGCGAGCGCCTGGGCGCCGACGGCGGTCGAGTGGAAGCCGGTGGCCTCCGACAGCGCACCGACGGCGACGGCTTCCTCGTTCGCCGCCGACGCTCGGTTGCCGAGGGCGGTCGACCGGGCGCCGATCGCGGTCGCGACGGTTCCGACGGCGGTCGTGTTCGCGTCCTGGGCGAGCGAGTCCGCGCCGACGGCGACGGATTCGGCGCCGAGGCCGCGCGACAGCGCGCCGACCGCGGTGCTCGCGGCGCCGGAGGCGCTGGCGCGGTTGCCGAAGGCGCTGGAGAGGGCGCCGGAGGCGGTGGCGACGGTTCCGACCGCGGTCGACTGGGCGCCGGAGGCCTCGGAATCGCCGCCGACGGCGACCGATTCGATCCCGGTCGCCGACGACAGCGAGCCGAGCGCGACGTTGAAGTCCGAGGTCGCCTCGGCGAGGCGGCCGATGGCGACGGTGCTGACGTCGCTGGCGAGTGCGGCGGTGCCGATGGCGATGCCGTCGGTCGAGCCGAGAGTCACCGTCGCGCTGTTGCCGAGAGCGATGCCGCTGGTGGCGTTGACCGTGTTGAAGGCGCCGATGGCGACGGCGAACGAGCCGGTGCCGCCGATCGTGTTGAAGTCGCCCATCGCGGTGGATCCGGTGGCGCCGGCGGCGATCTGGGTGCCGGTGCCGATGGCGGTGCTGAAGCCGGCGGCCGCGACGACCGGGCGGCTGGCGACTCCGCCGCTGCCGATCGCGGTCGAGCTGCGGCCGGTGGCGGCGGCGCCCGCGCCGACGGCGGTGGCGTTGACGTCGGCCGCCGAGGAACGGTTGCCGAGCGCGGTCGAATCGTCGCCGAGCGCGGTCGAGACGACGCCGACGGCGGTGCCGCGGTCGCCGGAGGCGAGGGAGTCGGTTCCGACCGCGACGCTCTCCTCGCCGGTGGCGGTGGCGAGCTGGCCGACGGCGGTGCTGAAGTTGCCGGTGGCGACCGAGTTGGTGCCGCACTCGGTGCTCAGCGAGCCGACGCCGTTATTGCATTCCGGGGTCGGATCGGCGGAAGCCGGAGCCGCGTAGAAGACGGCCGCCGACATGGCGGTCGCGGCCAAGAGCTGGATCCTGGTCATTCTGGTCATCAAACTTCCTCCCTGTAAGGATCTGAAACTATATTGTCCGCGACTGGACTGGCCTGAATCGGGTTATACCCTGGACGATCCCCTTTCCGGCAGTCGCACGCTCGCTGGCTGGCGCCGTTTTCGGAGATGCACCTTTGCCTTGCAAGCTGAATCGAAGCGCGAAGGCGCCAGAATCGCCTATTTTCGTAGATTTGCCGCTTCTTCCTGCTTTTTCCCGGCCTTGCGCGCTTTTGCTGCCACAGCCGGTAAGCGAAATTCGGTTCCCGATCATGGCTCGCGGACGATTCGGCCGCCCTTCGCGACCGGCCGGCCCCGGCCCAGCGCGGAAATGTCGACCGTCGGATCGCCCTCGACGGCGAGTCATTCAGGACGAGGAAGCGCATGGCTAAACGCCCCTACAGACGCTAGTCGGACCCCGCCACGAGGAAAAAGGGGGCCGGGCCTTGGCCGGATACGAGCTGATCTCAGGGATCGAGGTGGACCGGCGGCTCAGGGCCTTCGTCGAGGAGGAGGCTTTGCCCGGCACGGGGATCGAGCCGGCCGCTTTCTGGTTCGGCTTCTCCTCTTTGCTTCGTGAGCTCACGCCCGAGAACAGGCGGCTGCTCCGCCGGCGCGAGGATCTCCAGGCGCGGATCGACGAGCGCAACGCGGCCCTCGGCGGCCGCCCCCCCGAGCCGGCCGAGGAGGAAGAGTTCCTGCGCGACATCGGCTATCTCGTCGATCCGCCGGCGCCCTTCGCGATCGGCACCGGGAAGGTCGATCCCGAGATCGCTCTCATCGCCGGGCCGCAGCTGGTCGTTCCGGTCAGCAACGCCCGCTACGCCCTCAACGCCGCCAACGCCCGCTGGGGCAGCCTCTACGACGCCCTCTACGGCACCGACGCGCTCGGCGACCGGCCCCGCGGCGGCGGCTATGACGAAGAGCGCGGCGCGAGGGTGATCGCCTGGGGCAAGGCGTTCCTCGACGAAGCAGTCCCGCTCGCCATCGACTGGGCCGATGTGAAATGGCCTGTCGAAGAGGTCGATCTCTATATTTGCGAGCATAGCCAGCTCGTCGGGCGAACGGCGAAATCCCTCCTCTTCCGCCACAACGGCCTGCATATCGAGGTAGTCATAGACCCCGACCATCCCGTCGGACGCAGGGATCCGGCGGGCATCGCCGACATCCTGCTCGAGAGCGCCGTCACCGCGATCATGGATTGCGAGGATTCGGTCGCGGCCGTCGACGCGGAGGAGAAGGTCGCGGTCTACCGCAACTGGCTCGGCCTGATGAAGGGGAATCTGAGCGCCGGCTTCGACAAAGGCGGCCGGAACGTGGAGCGGCGGCTGGCGCCGGACCGCACCTACGAGGCTCCGGAAGGGGGGACTCTCACCCTCAAGGGCCGGGCGCTGATGTTCGTCCGCAACGTCGGCCACCTGATGGCCAACCCGATGATCCGGATCGACGGCGAGGAGGTCCAGGAAGGGCTGGCCGACGCGGTGATCACGTCGCTGGCCGCTCTCCACGACGTCAACGGCGCCCGCTCCAACAGCGCCGAAGGCTCGGTCTATATCGTCAAGCCGAAGATGCACGGCCCCGAGGAGGCCGCCTTCGCCAACCGCCTGTTCGACCGCACCGAGGACCTGCTCGGCCTTCCCCGTCACAGCCTCAAGATCGGCGTGATGGACGAGGAGCGGCGGACCAGCGTCAACCTCGCCGCCGTCATCCGCGAGGTGAAGGACCGGGTCGCGTTCATCAACACCGGCTTCCTCGACCGGACCGGCGACGAGATCCACACCGCGATGAGGCTGGGCCCGGTCATCCGCAAGGCGGAGATGAAGAACAGCGAATGGCTGAAAGCCTATGAGGACAACAATGTCGACGTCGGCCTCGCCTGCGGATTCGCCGGCCGGGCCCAGATCGGCAAGGGCATGTGGGCGATGCCGGACCTGATGGCCGACATGCTCGCCCAGAAAATCGCCCATCCCCTCGCCGGGGCGAGCACCGCCTGGGTCCCCTCCCCCACCGCCGCCACCCTCCACGCAATCCATTACCACCGGGTCGACGTGGCGCAGCGCCAGCGCGAGCTGGCGGGACGCGCCCCCGCGTCCCTGCGCGGGCTGCTCCGGGTCCCGGTCGCCGCTGAGCGCCCCTCTCCCGAAGCGATCGCCGAGGAACTCGACAACAACGTCCAGGGCATATTGGGCTATGTGGTGCGCTGGATCGACCAGGGCGTCGGCTGCTCGAAGGTGCCCGACGTCCACGACGTCGGCCTGATGGAGGACCGGGCGACCTGCCGGATCTCGAGCCAGCATGTCGCCAACTGGCTGCTTCACGGCCTCCTCGACCGCGATCAGGTGGAGTCGGCGCTGGAGCGGATGGCGGCGGTGGTCGACCGGCAGAACCGTGGCGATCCCTATTACCGGCCGATGGCTCCGGACACCGGCGCCAGCATCGCCTTCCGGGCGGCCCGGGCGCTCATCCTGGAGGGCGCCGCGCAGCCGTCCGGCTATACCGAGCCTCTTCTCCATGCCCACCGGCTCGAGCTGAAGCGCCGGGCCTCCGCCTGACCGCCGCGGACTGCTCGAACCACGGCCCGGCCCGGCGAAGCCGTTCGGCCGCGGCCGCGGCGAGGGCGCTGACCGGTCCGGAGGTCTCCGCCGCCGCCCGTTCGTACGAGGCGATCCGGGCCTCGGGCTCGCCGGCGGAATCGGCCCTGGCCCTCCACGCCGCGAAGCGGATCCGGTCGCTCGGGTGGCGGTCGGCGAAACGGTCGATCAGCTCGACCGAATTGCCGCCGCCGATATGCCCGGCCAGCCTGACCAGAGTCTCGAGCCCCGAGGCGTTGATCACCCGAGCGACGGTCGAGCGCCCGGTGTCGAAGCTGTATTGCTCGCGAAACTCGCTGGCCGGCGAAAGCGCCAGGATGTTGAGCGAGACCGACAGGTCATCGGGCGGAAGCTGGGCGTGGATGTCGAGATTCTTCCGGTAGAGCAGGACCTTGCCCGGCGACAGCCGGCTGCGCTCGACGAACCTCAATTCCGCGCCTTCGCCGGGCACTCCGGCGACCCGCTCATAATCATATTCGTAATGGTCGCTCCAATAGCCGGAGCCGAGATAGCCGACGGTCAGAAAGCTGAAATTATGGTCGTGCGGGAGGCCGTAGAAGAACGGGTCCCGGCCGCTGTTGACCATGACCCCGTCGCCCTCCGCCGGCCAGAAGTTGGCGCGCAGGAGGAACTTCCTCGACACGCCGTGGAGCAGGATCACCTGGGAGCTGTAGTGATTGCGCTCGCTCTGAGTCGAGCAATGCCGCTTGAGCTCCTCGATGACGAGGTCGCCGAGGAAGCGGCGATTGTTGGCCAGCCGGCGCAGGGCCGGACCGAAGACGGCCATCGACTCCTCGTCCGAAGGGTCGAATCCACCGGTCTCCAATATCTCGACGAGGTCGCCGAGCTCGATCTGCCGGTCGCATTCCGATTCGATCAGGCGTGGCATGGCGCCGCCTCCCGATCCGGTTCCGCCTCGGCGAAGAACAAAGCGAGCGTCGAGCGGGCGGCGGAGCGCACCTCGGGATGCGGATCCCGCTCGGCCATGTCGCGAAGGCACGGCAGGGCCTGCTCGGCGTCGAGCGCCAGAAACTCGCGCATGGCGTGCCAGCGGTCGAAGAAATGGGCGCCGTTCGCCATCTCGCGAAACAGCGGAGCGGCATCCTGGCGATCCAGGGTCCGGAGCAGCGAGAGCATCAACTGGATCCGGGAGCTCAGCTCGTCGCTGCTGCTGGCGCCGGCGAAGCGCATCGTGTGCGAATCGTATTCGACCGCCAGCGGCGCCGAGCCCGTGGGCGTGCTCGCCTGCAGGTAGACGATGTCGGACCGTGCATGCTCGATGACGAAACCGTGCCGGCGCCCGTCCAGCTCGAGCAGGTCGCCGTCGAGCACGGCCCTGCGCTCGACCAGCCGGCACGATCCGCTCGTCTCGGCGCTGAAGCCCGGGGCGATATCCGGGGCCTCCCAGAGCGACAGCACCGCCTCGCCGCCCCGAAGGAATCGGTAGACGGACCGGCGCCCGGTGAAGGCGATCGAGGCGGATCCGGTCCGGCCCAGCCGCTTTTCCGCGATCGCGGTGACGCTTGCGATCGACAAATAGACCGACAGCGACGGCCGGTCGACGAGCAGTAGGCCGGCCTGGATCTCGCTGAGCGCGTTCCGCATCGGCGGTCGGAAATAGGGGTCTTCGAGGGCGGCCCCGACCATCAGGTCGAGGCAATCCCCGATGGCGTCCTCGTCCTGCAGGAACGTCCGGGCGGCGGCGAGCAGCGGCTCGGGATCGCGGCGGTCCGCCGAGTCGGCGAGCCGCTCCAGGGCGGCGAACGGCGGCAGGCTTCGCAGCCGCCGGCGAACCTCCTCGAGACGGGCGAGGGTCGCCGACTGCCGCTCCTCGTCGGCGAACCAGTCCGCCAGCGCTTGACCAATGATCATCGGATTCGTCCTTTTCGGGTCGCGGGGAGCGGCCCAAGTCCCGCCCCCCGCTCGCTCAACCGCCGGAAACCAGGGCGATCACCACGGCGACGCAGGCGCTTCCGCCGACCTCCTTCTGTCTCAGCGATCCGTGGATTCCGACGCCCGTCCTCAGATGGGGCACCATGGCGATATCGATCTTCTTCATTGCTCTGCTCCTTCGCTGTGACGGCGCCGGAGCGGCAAGTGACGTTATCGGGAGCGTCCGCGCCCGAATTGTTCATTTCCCCTCCAGCCCCTCCGATCAGTCCCGAAGCGAGCGGGATTCCTGTTTCAGAAGTTCAAATTATGTTGTGGATATTTCGGGGAAAACTTGGTTCAGACCGACTCGCTGTCCGCCAGGTTTTCTTCTTCATAGGCCCGGCGCAGGCTCTCGAGGCGGCGCTGCTCGTTCCTGATCCGGAGGAGCGAGCGGAACTGGAACGCGATGATCAGTCCGAAGAGGAAGAGGGAGATCATTCCCCGGGTCGATTGCGCCCAGGTCAGAATGACCTGCCCCGGGTCGGACACGTAACCGCCGCGGACCGCACTCATCTTCGTAAGCAGCGCGACGATGACGAGCGGCGGCAGGGCGATGATGCTGAGGGTCACCCGTCGACGATTTGCGCGGGCGCTTCGCAGGCTGCTCTCGATGAAGCCCTGGCGGTCGGTCGTGTCGAGCGTGCTGGCCATCTGGCGCAGCCTTCGCCGCTGCCAGGTCAGCCATACCGTCGCCACCAGGAGCAAGACCGCGGCGACGGTCGTCATCGGGCCGGGCGACCCCAGCAGGAAGAACAGGGAGCCGCCGACGAGCAGGACGGCGAGAGCCCAGTCGGCATAGCCGAGCCAGCGGCCGCGGCGGCGGGCCCGGCGGGCCATCGCCTGGAATTTCTCCGCCTCCGCCGCGTCCGGCTGCTGCCAGAGCTCCGCCAGCTCCTGAAGCTCGGGATCGGTCATGACCGCCTCTCCATGATCGCGGCAAGAGTAGCCTTGGCCCGCTGGCAGCGAAGCATCACGGCGTTGGGCGATATTCCGAGGATCGTGGCCATCTCGCCGTAGCTGAATCCTTCCAGGCAGAGCACGATCGCCTCGCGCTGGGGGATCGGCAGCTGGTGGATCGATTCGACGAGGTGCTTCTTCTGGTCGTTGCGGAGCGCCAGCTCGTCGGGAAGCGCCGCCGCCGAGGCCATCTCGGTGGAGAGCTCGACCTGCCTCGGCTCGCGAGCGCGCTTGGAGACGTGGGAGATGCAGCGTTTCTGGGCGATCGAGGCGGCGAAGGTCTTCAGCGAGGCGTCGCCCCGATAATGGGAAAGCGCGACCCAGATGGCGAGAAGGATGTCCTGGATGAGCTCGTGGCGGAGGGCCGGGCTGGCCTCGTAGGACAAGGCGATGCGCGAGATCAGCCCCATGCACGAGGAGCTCACTTGCGCAAAGAGTTGCTCCTTTGAGCC
>Ga0190266_10000166_pt1 | contig 10131 bp, 10 predicted proteins | sample Popmic220T_FD_132448 | JGI IMG/M metagenome (GOLD analysis project Ga0190266, IMG submission 132448) | Populus adjacent soil microbial communities from riparian zone of Indian Creek, Utah, USA - 220 T | ecosystem: Environmental > Terrestrial > Soil > Riparian zone | place: USA: Utah | collected...
ACGGTGAGCGCCCCCGTCGTCGTGCTCAGACCCGTTGCCGATCCAGCCACCGGGACGGCGCGGGCTACCGCCCCGGTGGTCGTGGACGCGCCCGCCGAGCTTCCCACGAGCGCCCTGGCGACGGCCAGCGTTCCCGTCACCGTGGATGCTCCGTCACTCTGCCCACCGGGGAGTCCGGCGGTTGCCAGCGTCGTGGCTGAGACTGTGCTGAGGCCAGCTACAGAGCCCGCCAGCGGGACCGCACGAGCCAGAGCACCCGTGGTGGTGCTCAGACCGTCTGCGGAGCCCACCAGGGCCCGCTGAGCGACCATCGCGGTGGCCCCGGCGGTGCTCAGACCACCGGCCGTCCCCGCCAAGCCCCTGGCGACGCTCAGGGCCCCCGTGGTGGTCGACAGACCGTCGGTCTGGCCGTTCAATGTCTTGGCCGACGAGCCCGCCAGGTCACCGGTCGTCGTGCTCTGCCCCGTGGCGGTCCCGACCAACGTACGTGCGACGACCATTACCCCGCTATCAGTGGAGACACCGGTCGAGGTGCCCACCAATGCACGCCCCACGGCTACTGCACCGGTCGTGGTGCTCAACCCCCCAGCCGTCCCCACCAAGGTACGAGCGATAGTCAGTGCGCCCGTCGTGCTGCTCAACCCGGCAGCGTTGCCTGCCAACGGGCGGGCAACGGACAGCGCGCCGGTCGCAGTCGATAGACCAGCAGCGGTACCCACAAGCGGTTCCGCTTCCGGGGGGATCATTCCTGCGGGGTAGGTGGCGTACTGCGTGCCTGCCGCGGTCAAGGTCGGCGTGGGAGTGACGAGGTTGGTGTTGGTCCAGCCGTTCTCCTGGAGGGCGTACCAGGCGATGCGCTCGACCCACGGGCGAGTTGCCAGGGCAGCGAAGACCGTGGTCATCAGCGATGCATTGGCAGCCTGTCCGCCGCTGAGCGTGCCGACCTCGGTAAGCCAGAGCGGCTTGCCGTATCGGGTGTGGAGGTAGTCGAGGTAGCCCCCGATGTCGGTGAAGCCGCCGTCGTACTCGGTGTACCAGTGGGCGCAGATGAAGTCGACCCTCGGCTGGTAGCCGCTGGTGTTCGCCATGAAGGCGTCGAGGTACGCCTCAGCGCCAGCGTTGGGCGACATGCTCGGAGAGCCCAGACGAGCACCCGTCGCTTCCAAGTCCGGCCACAGCGCTCGACACCGAGCGACCGTCATGTCGGCTTGCTCAGGGATGTTGGGCTCGTTGAAGCTGAGCAGGATGTTGCTGGGTCCGATCGACTCGGCAGGGGTGCCACCGACATCGAACCCTGCGTAGGTGCGATCCCAGTCGCCCCACATCATCGGCACGTACTGGATGCCTGGCGTCGTTGGTACCGCGGGCATCCCGCCCGTGGAGTAGCTGGCCCAGTCGTAGTACCACGAAACGTTCACGAGAGCCAGTTCGGCCGGGAGATTGGCCCGGCTGACCGACCCGACGCCCTTGAAGGTGACGACGGGAGGGCCGGTGCCACCGGACTCCAGGACGCGCGCGACAGCATCTTCCTGGTTACGTGCCGCCGCGTCTTCGAGGTACCTGGTCATGGCGTGTAGGGCAGCGTCCCGGCCCGAAAGTTGTCCATGCTCCCGAGGTTGCCACTGGCGTTGAAGCCGACGTAGCGACCGGTGGTGAGCGTCGAGTTGGTGGCCGACGCAACGAGCACGCCGTTGCGGTAGAAGCGGATCGCTGTGCCCTCGACCTCCAGCCGCCCTTTGTAGGCCGCAGAGGTGAGTCCGGTGTCACCAAGAGCGACGTCGCCGTAGCCGCCGCCAGCCGCGTTCATCATGCCGATCTTGGCCTGGCCTGACCCTGGATCGATGAAGCCCATGTAGGTGGCCTGGCCGAGGCTGTCAGCACCACGGGCGTTGATCACGAAGAACTGGGTCACCGGGTCGATGTCAGCCTCGATCCAGTGATCGGTCGTGGGCATCGGTGGGGCGTAGCGCACGAACTCCTGGTCCCGAGTGGCCTTGTTGCTAGCGATGTTCCAGTAGCCGGTCCAGTCTGCACCGAGGTGCCCGTTGGGCCGGTTGAAGTTGTCGGTGTAGACGGCGGGCGGCGTCGCGTCGGGGTTCTCGTAGCGGACCTTCCGCACCCCTGTCTGGCCCCCGGCAAAGACCGTGACGTAGATGGCTGTGGCTGGGGGGGCATTGTCAGCAGACGTGAGGGCACCTGCACCGATGATGGTGCCGTTCACCTTGACAGTGATGGACGAGTTCCAGTCCGCGGCGTTGTTCCAGGTCCACTCCACCGTGAACGGCACGCCGAGGCCCGGCGCTGTGTAGGTGCCGCTCACGGCGTCGAACCCGCCTGGGCGAACGGTATGCCACGTGCCATCAGCCTGGAGGCTGACAACGTTGATGGACGAGCCGTCGGTGTTCATGACGCCCACTTCGAGCTTGGTGTCCGTCGTCTCCCACTGGAACTCGGCGGTGATCCGACGCCGAACGCTGGTGAGAGTTGGGGTGTCCATCCGCCAACGGGCCTGCCACCACGTCTCGTTGCTGCGGAGCATCCCGCTATGGATGCCCGACGCCACTTCGAGGTTGGCGGTCTGCGTCCACCCGGTCGGGACCGGGCCATCGGCCATCGCTGTGAAGTCGTAGTCCCAGGCGCCCCCACCGCCACTGGCGACACCCTCCACCGCTCGATAGCCGCCACTCTCCAGGAGATAGCCACCTATGCCTGTCTCCAGCATCCGGGCGTCACTCATGTCAGCGTCTTCCAGGCCGAGCCGGTCCAGATCTTGATGGGCTTCTCCACCCAAGCTGCCCCAGTCCACACCTTGAGCGGCTTCTGTTGGAACGAGCCTGCGAGGTACACCTTCGGTCGGCCAGACAACGCCGCAGCCGTGGTGATCGGCCCGGCAACGTTCGATGTTGTCGATCCCGAGGCGTTGGTGCCGGTGACCCGGAAGTAGTAGGTCGTGAGCGCAGTGAGGCCGGTGACGTTGTAGCCGGTCTGTCCGGTCTGGCCGGTGGCGACGGTCGTCCACCCGGTCGACCCGTCGGGGGATCGTTCGATCAAGTAGGTCGGGTCGGGATTGGCAGCCGTGTCGTCGGCCCAGGTGAGGTTGACCGCTGTCGAGGGCGGAGTGCCAGCGGCAGCCGAGATGGTGCGGGCCGCGGGCGCAACCGGGACCTCTGGCGTCGCCTGGAAGACAGCAACAAACGCACACCAGTCGGTGTTGGCGACGGTGTTGTTGAAGGTCTGCGCTCCCGATGCGGTGGCGATCTTGTACTGACCGTTGACGCAGACGGCGGAGGTGTCGGAACCGGAGGTAGTGCTGGGCTTGTTGAAGTTCCCCGCCCACGAGCCGTTCAGCGTGTCAGCGTCGTAAGTCGGCGCAGCCCGGGACTCGACGGCGACGGCCCCGATCACGAGATCGCCTGCGTTGACGGTGCCACTGACGGCAGATGCCGCCGTGCTCGTAGCGCTGGCCGACACGGCGGTGGAGCGCTGCGTGGCCTCGACCCCGGAGTACAACTCGGCATACCCCGCCTTGTGGGCGGTCGAGGCCGACGAGAAGTCGACGTACAGCAAGGTGGCGTTGGGCAACTGCTGCGTGATCTTGCTGACGATGAGGGCGCCCATCACACCGGCGGCTGCGGTGGTGTTCTGGACCCTCTGAGAGACGACGGTGTAGGTGTTGGTGCTGGCGATGCTGTCGGAGACAGCGCTGATCGTCGGCGTGGTGCCACTCAGGTTGTCCGCCGCCACACGGATGACGAGGAGATCGCCGACCTCAGCGTTGAGGCCCGACCCCGTCATCTGCATCTGGAGCCGTGCTCCGGTGCCGTTGGTGCCGAACTCTGCAACACGAGCCCGGAAGGCGACAGCCATATCAGGTCGTGTCGATCCAGATGTCGTTGGTCAACGGTGACGCCGGGGCCGAAGTACCCACAGTGATCGGCGGCAGCGTGTACCCAGCGATGACCGACGCCCCGTTGGCCCACAGCGACCCGGCGCCTGAGCGGTGAACGACGGCGAGGGTGGCGTAGGTGGTGCTGTCGGTCGGCGCTCCGGTCAGTTCGAAGAGCCGCCAGTTGGCCGAGTTGGCCCGGTCCTGGATGTACAGACGATCGCCTGCCGTCCCGGCCAGGAGCCGAGTCTTCAGGTCGACGCCCGAGCGGGCGGTGTAGTCGACGTAGATGGCCGTGGCCGAAGCCGGGGTGGCGTTGTTGAGCCGCAGGCTGCTGGACGACGACCCTGCGGTGGTAGTGGTGCTGAACAGGAAGCCGAACATCGGCCCGCTGTTGGCGAGCGGGATGACACCCGCCGGGTGCACGGCCCTGGTGTTGTCGGTGCCGGTCAGCGTCTCGGCTGCGGTTGCAAGTTCAACCTGACCGACCACTGTCTCGCTGGCGACGAGGATGGCGAGCAGCGTCTTGACCTGCGCCACGGTGAGATCGAGCAGCACATCGGTCGCCCCGGTGTTGTTGCCCCTCATCGTGTTGGCCGGGACCAACGGCTCGACATCGCCGGACAAGGACCATGCATTGACGGAAGTCTTCTTGGCGAACACCACGCCGTACTGCCTGGCGATCTTCAACGAGCCCGTGGAGTTGACGGTGGCGCCGCTCCCGGCGACGAACGTGACCGTGCCCGTGTTGCCCTGGCACACGGTGATCTCGGCACCGATCGGGATCGCCGCCGTGGCGTTGGAGGGAAGCGTGTACGTCATGGCTGACGGGCTTCCACTCAGGGCCAAGATGTTCTCGTCCCCGACCGCCGCCGCCGTGTAGTTGAGAGGGCTGTTCCAGTACCAGATCTGCTTGCGGTAGTTGAGGGCGAGGAACGCCATGAACTCCGTCAGCGTGACCTTCTTGTTCGTGCCCGACGCCGCCATCGTGGTGTCAGAGACGTCCAGCAACTCAACCACGTCAGTGCCCGCAGCGTTGGCCCCCGTGAGCGCCGCGAGAGCCGACAGCTTGGTGCCGGTGACCGCACCGCCGCCTCCGTTGGCAGCAACGAACGTCGCCACATCGGACAGCGACATCTTCTTGTTGGTGCCAGTTGCGGCCATCGACGTGTCTGACACGTCGACCGTCTCGATGAGATCGGTGGTCGCCGCTGCTGCTGCCGTCAGCGCGGCAAGGTCGGTGATCTTGCCGGGCATGTCAGTCCTCGGTCAGTGTGAGGGCCCCCGAGGCGAAGCTGGCCGTGTCACCGTTGTTGACGGCCTTGCTGGCCGTCAACGTGCCCCACATCAGCATCGAACCGCCCGAGATGGCCGACATGATGGCGAAGCCCACCACCGTGCCCCAGTCGACGGTGGCAGTGGGGAAGGTGCACACGGCGTTTGTCGACACCGAGCCCGCGGCCGGGGTCGCCCACTTGCCCTTGGAGTCGATGCGGGCGTACGAGCCACCAGTCACCTCCGTACCCGCCGTCGAGTCGGTCGGGGCAACGGTGAACAGCGCCAAGTACACGTTGGCGAGTGGGGTGGTCGACAGGATCGTCGTCACCTGGCCGGTGGTGGCCTTGAGGACATCGATCTCATAGATGTCGGACTTGGAACCCATGGTGTCTCCTTACGGGGCGAGCCTGATGTAGAGGGTGTTGGGCACGGGGTTGGCGGGAGGCCACGAGTTGTAGGGCACCGGCACAACCGGAGTCCCTCCCTCTGGTCCGGGAGGCCCAGGAGGCCCCGGGGGTCCTGTCGTCCCGGCCGTGACGTCGATCGAGGAGCCACCACCAACCGTGACAGCGACCGGCCCGCTCGGGCCGAGGATGACGTCGATGCCGCTCACGGCACCCTCCCGTTGGGCCCGACGACCCATCCCTGGGTGGTGACGGCGGGCGGCATGTAGCCGCCGTAGATCGGCGGGATGTCTTCCACCGGCAACACGTCGGTGGAAGCGACGCGCGGCACGATGTAGCAGCGCCCGTAGAGCCACGTGCGGAGCGCGTCCGGTGGGGGCCAGTCAGCGGCGTCCACGTCGTCGGGCTTGGGGAAGCGGCTCCAGTCCTCAACGGCGATCGAGTACAACTCCCAGCCGTACAGACCGGCGTAGATGTTGTCTGCCCGCGGCAGGAACAACTCGACCTTGGTGTACTCCTCCGTCTCACCCTCGATCGGCTGCACCGGGTGGTACATGGCGTGCGTGACGAAGTCACCGACCAGTGCGCTGCGGTAGCTATGCAAGCGACGGATCTGCGCGAACCAGACGTAGTCATCCGACATGTCGTCGCCCAGCACAGCCGGGTCATTGAAGAAGAAGGGGATGACGATGTCATCGCCCTGCCAGAAGATCAGGTCGACGGCGGCTGGCACCTGGGACCAGATGCGATGTCCATCGGCTGATAGCTGGGTATCGCTGCCGGTCCCCGAACTCGACCCATCTCCGTTAACGATGAAGGGGATCGGGGCGTGCATCACCTCGTTGGGTAGCAACTCGCTCGCCTCCTGCAACATGACCACGCTCGTGCCGATGCGGTTGGTGCCGTCCCAGCCGAAGCGGAAGGACCCGAACTCACCACTCATGCTCAGCCCCTGACGTACGCGTAGATGGCGAGGTACGCCGGTACGAACGGGATCGCCGCCCCGCCACCCACGGTGTCCTCGCTGGCGGAGTGCGGGTGGGGAGCGATGGCGTCGATCGTCGCCTGGTGGTCGTGGTCACCCTGGTCATCCATGGCGTGGGCGTGCTCGGACCCGGCCGAGCCGATGGTGATGCCGGTGGTGGCAGCGCGCGTCCACTCGGCGTTCTCGACCGAGTACGTGTGGCTGCGATCGTTGAAGAGGGCGTCGACCTTGTTGTTGCCGCCCCACGCCAGGCAGACGAACTGACCGCCGAGGATGTGGTCGGCCCCGTTGTGGGCGTGCCCGGGGTCGTTGAGCGGGTGGCTGTGTTCGCCGCCCCAGATGTTGTGGCGGTGGATGCCGTTGCGCGAGATGCGGACCTGCGGGTTGGCTCCCCCACCTGCCTGCACGACCGTGTTGTGCTTGTGCGGTGGCATGTTGGCGAGGGCGACGGCGATGCTGGTCTGACCGCCGAGCCGCCCGACGTCGTCGGGGCTGTAGAGCATCACCCGGCGACGCGCGTCGGGCAGCGCCATCGTGCGCGGGCCCGAGGGCGGCGTGTTGATATAGATCGCCAGCGACGGGATGGTGAACAGCGACGGCACCTCGACCTCGGTGACGAGCGAGCCGTCGAGCGACACCCACCCGAGCGGGCCCATGTAGCTCGGGGCCTGGAGGCTGGTGATCACGGTGCCGGTGGGCACCGACGACTTGAGCGTCGCCAACTCCTCCCAGTGCCCGCCCTGGAAGATGTACGCCTTGCCGGTGGCCGTGTGCGTGAAGATGTCCCCGGCGGCCCCTGAGGCGTCACTGGGGATCGCTGAGGAGTTACGGAGGTTCGAGCCGCTGACCTTCTGCGTCGCCGTCAGGCTCTTGGCCGCGGTGATGTTGCCCCCAGCCGTGATGGCGTCATCGACGGAGAGGTTCGGCGTGATCCGCAGCGCTCCCGTGGGGCCGAAGTCGATGCGCTCGATGGAGACGTCGTTCTCCCACGATGTCTTGCCTGCACCATCGACGTGGAAGAGATTCCCTGAACCGTTCCGGTTCATGATCAGGTCGGCGGTGGGCGAGAGCTTCGTGAGCAACGAGTCGGCCAGCATGTTGCGCTTGTCGACGACCTGATCGCTGTAGTCGCCACCGCCCGCCGAGCACAGCACGGCGGCGAGCGCAGTGACGGTGGTCGGCGGGTCGGGGAACACCGGGTCGAGGCTGGGCGTGCCCGCGACCGTCACGAGCTTGCCCGTGTTGTCGATGCCGACGAGATCGAAGCGCGACTGGGTGCCGCCTGAGCCGACGTGGGTGTTCTGGCCCGCCACGACGTCCACGAGGACGCCGTTGACGAGGGCGGTGCCAGCGGTGTTGCTCGCCGTCGCCCCGCTCACCGTCACCAGGCAGCCGCTCAGCACCCCCCACCGGGCGTTCCCGGAGATGTTGAAGTCGATCCGATCTGGCTCAGCCAGTTCAGGCTTGGTGACGTCCTGGGCGTTGGGGACGAAGAACCCCTGGTGCAAGACCGTGGGGCGCGCCATCGGATCTCCTCTTGATCAGTGGTACACGGCTCCGATGGAGTTCAGGTAGTTGGCGATCCCCGCCGGGACGCGGTAGATCTTCCCCTCCTCCAAGTGGTAGTGCACATGTGGGTTGCCGTACGTGAACTCCTCGATGGTGCGGCCCATGCGGATCTGCACGAACCCTTGGTCATCGGGGGCTTGTGGCCGAACCTGGACCCGCTCGACTTCGATCTCCCGGCGGAATCCGAGGTCTTCGGGACGAGTGACTTCGTCCTTCTCCTCCTCCTCCATCTGCTCGGGTTCCTCGTGCTGCTGGGTCGTTCTGGGGGCCACGTTGAGTGCTCCTGTTGATAGCTGGCTATGGCGAGACTACGTCTACGGACGCATGCCTTCGAGGTGCGTGATCAGCGTGACGCGATCCTTGCCAGCCTGCTCGGCAGCGATGACGTCTTCGAGTTGATCGGGGTTGTCCTCAACGAACCCGATGACCTCGGTGACGGTGTGGGCGCCGGGGTCGTAGCCGACCTCCACCTCGACGTTGGACTCGGGGGCAGCCTCGGGCTCGTCTTCGCCTTCGGCCAGCGGATCCGCTTCCAGCACTTCGACGTCGATCGCGTGCTTCTCCGCGTCCCCCTCCGGGTATGGGTGGAAGTGCATGGAACCGGGGGTGACATCGACCTCCTCAGGCTCCGACCCGTCGTTGTAGTCGACCTTGACCTTCATCCGATCGCTCCTGCCTTGGCCTGGATGCCCATCACGTACGCACCGGCTGCCGGGTGACCGGTCGAGGTGACCGTGCCGGTGCCAGCCTGCGAGGTGACGTTGGCAGCCGTCTTGGGGAACGAGAACGTCGAGGCCGTTGTGGCCGTCACCGTGTAGGTGCCGTTGAAGGTCGCGTCGACACCGGCGAGCGTCACGCTGTCGCCCACCTCCAGGCCGTGCGGCGCGGCGGTGGTCAAGGTCGCCACGTTGTTCGTGAGCGCCTTGTTGTTGATGGTGGACACCTGGTTGGGGATGGTGAGGGTGACGACCTTGGTGCCACCCGTCGAGTAGGTGACCGCCACCGGACCCTTACTGTCGGCCTGGGTGGCCGGGGTGGCGCCAGCGCCGAAGGTCCAGTCGTAGTCAGCGGCCGGACGGGTAGACGGGTCGGCTGTGAACGTCCATGCCAGACCGTTGGCCGGGTTGGCGAGAGCGTTGGCAGGACCGGCCTCGCCCACGCTGGTGGAATACATCGTGTGGGGTCCGTGGACCGCGACCATGCTCATGCGTGCTCCTTGGGGGCGTGGTTGGTCGGTGCGGGTGGGGCCACGGTGTGCAGGTCGCCCCACCCGCTCCGATGATCAGTTGGTGACGATCTTCACGACCGAGGAGTCGGTGATGACGCCCCAGCCCCAGATCGAGTACCACGCCAGTGCGTGCTCACGACCGAAGTCGAGCACGCCACCGTCACGCAGTTCGACGGGCAGGCTGATCGCCTGGCCGAACGCGTTGTCGCCGAGCATGATCGCCTCGTAGGCCGACGTGCTCGGGCCCCACGGGGCGCCCCAGCCGGGCGTCGCCACGTCGTCGGTGTCGTAGGCCAGGCCACCGGCGCCGCCATCCGATGCCGAGTTGTACGGCGGGACGTCGGGCGTGCCAGCAGCAGGCTGGAGGATGTCGGGGAACGTGGCGTCGCCACCGGTCGCACCGAGTGCCGTGCCGCGCCAGTCCGGGTTGGTCGGGTTCGGCGTGGTGACGGCGCCGCCGGGCAGCGTCGGCCACGGGTCGGTGGCGTCGGTGCCCACCGGGGCCCCGATCTGCGTCGTCTCGATGAACACGACGTCGTCCAGACGGCCGATCTCCCCGAGCATGAAGTTGCCCGGCGCGGCGTACTTGGTGACCTCGATCCACTCCGGCGTGTCGCGCAGCTTGCGAGCCTGGTGCGGGTGCACGAAGCACACGTACGTCTCACCGAGACGCGGCACGTTCTTCGTGGCGAGCACCTCGACGGCGTCCTTCACGGAGTACGGGTGGAGGATGTACCAGTTGGCGGGCGTGGCCGCGGCGCCGGTCACGGCCGACACGTTG
>Ga0190266_10000167_pt1 | contig 10117 bp, 12 predicted proteins | sample Popmic220T_FD_132448 | JGI IMG/M metagenome (GOLD analysis project Ga0190266, IMG submission 132448) | Populus adjacent soil microbial communities from riparian zone of Indian Creek, Utah, USA - 220 T | ecosystem: Environmental > Terrestrial > Soil > Riparian zone | place: USA: Utah | collected...
CGCGAAGGCGGGGGTCCAGACGGCGTTGGAGACGGTAACCGAGTCAGTCTGGATTCCCGCTTTCGCGGGAATGACGGGAAGGGGGTCACCTCGGCGCCATCCGGATCGCGCCGTCGAGGCGGACATACTCGCCGTTGAGATAGGGATTTTCGGCCATGAAGACGGCGAGCCGGCCATATTCCTCGGCGCGGCCGAGGCGGCGGGGAAACGGCACCTGGGCGGCGAGCGCTTCCTTCACGTTCTGCGGCATCATCGCCACCATCGGCGTTTCGAACACGCCGGGAAGGATCGTGTTGACCCGGATCCCCTCGCCCATCAGGTCGCGGGCGATCGGCAGCGCCATGCCGAGCACACCGGCCTTGGAGGCGGTGTAGGCGACCTGCCCGATCTGCCCGTCCTGCGCGGCGACCGAGGCGGTGTTGATGATGCAGCCCTTCTCGCCGTCCGCCATCGGCTCGGCGTCCGCCATGCCGGCGGCCGCGGCGGCGAGGACGCGGAAGCTGCCGATCAGGTTGATCTGGATGGCGAGCTCGAACTGGTGGATCGGGTAGCGCCTGACCGCCCCGGTCTCCTTGTCGCGGCCGACGGTCTTCATCGCGTTGGCGACGCCCGCGCAATTGACGCAGATGCGCTCCTGGCCGTGCGCCGCGCGGGCCTTGGCGAAGCCGGCATCGACCGCCTCGTCCGAGGTCACGTCCACAAGGGCGAAGATACCGCCGATCTCGCCGGCGACCTTCTCGCCGCGCTCGGCGTCGCGGTCGAAGATGGCGACCTTGACGCCCTTCGCGGCGAGCGCCCGCGCCGTCGCTTCGCCGAGGCCCGAGGCGCCGCCGGTGACCACTGCGGCGATGTTGCTGTCCAGTTTCATTCCCGTCCCTTTCGCTTTGCGCGCTCCTTGAGGCACAGCGGGCGATTCGACAAGCGCGCGGGATGCATTGTGGGGGGAACGCAAATGCCCTACGCCATGTCGACCTTTGGGAAGAGGAGTTGCGTGAGATGAAGCCTGGAAGAGGAATCAGCCGCCGATCGTTTCTGACCCGCGTCGCGGGCGGCGCGGTCGTCGCCGGCGGGGCGATGATCGCCATGACGGGCACCGCGCAGGCGCAAGTGACCGATCAGGACCAGGGGCCCAATGCCGATCCGCCAGGCCGCGGCCGCGGCACGACGCGCATCCGCGGCTGCACCGACGCCGATCAGGGCCCGAACGCCGATCAGGCCGGCAACGGCCGCGGCAACCGGACCAGCGACCGCGACAGCGGACCGAACTCCGATCCGGCCAATTGCGCGCGCCGCCGCTGAACGGGGCGATCGACACAAAACCCGCGCCGGACGTCCCGGCGCGGGTTTTTTTTGGCCCCCGGAACGCGTAAGGGCGCGTGATGGCCGACAATCCCTTCACCAAGCATCCGCGCGAGGTCGGCGAGAGCTACGGCCATCATTTCGTCAACGCCTCGGCCTTCGGCCTGCGCATGCTCGCCGGCGGGACTGCGGTGCTGATCCACGCCGTCTTGCCTTTCCTGTTCGTCAAGACCGGCAGCCGCACGATGGACAAACTCCACCGCCGCATGACCGGGCGCGCCGGCAAGGCCGACTGGGAACGCCACCCCATCATCTGAAGCGCTAGAAGCTGTAGCTGATCCCCACGGCGGCAATGCCCTGGTCGCGCCGCCTGACGTCGGCGGGGCGCCGCTCGGGCTCGGTATGGGTTCGCGGCCGGGCGACCTCGAGCACGCTGAAGCGGCCGACCCCGATCACCGTACGGTCGTCGAGGCTAACCGCCCCAATCAAACCGTTGCGCGCTGGTGCGCTGCCCTCGCGGAAGTCGCCGCGAGGCACTCGGAAATCCACCTGCGTCGTTTGCGAGGGATGGGCTGAGAGGACCGGCATCCTTGGGCCGACCTGCGCGGCGGCCACCGCCGGGAAGGAAAGCAGAGCCAAGCAACAATAAGCCAAACGCGGCATCGCAGAACCCCTGTGTTCCGCCCCACATCAAAGCGTTTTGGGCAGGGATTAGGTTCCCGTTGTTGCGGGCGCGACATGGGTCTAGACTTGGACCTCGACCCAGGAGGCAAGATGAAACAGTTTCTGTTGCTTGGTGCCGCGCTTGCCGCGGTCCCGCTCGCCGCCGCCCTCGCCCAGCCCCCAGCGGCCCCCGCCGGCCTCACGGCGGAGCAGATCGTCGCCGCGCGGCAGGCGGGCTATATCCTTTCCGGCGGCAGCTTCGCCGCGATGAAGGCTGCCGCGGATTCCGGAGCGGATGTGCGCACGCTTGCGTTCGGGGCACGGTCGCTGGCGCGCTGGGCGCGAACGCTGCCGAGCCTGTTTCCGGCCGGCACCAACCTGCCGAACAGCCATGCTTTGCCCACCATCTGGAGCGACCGGGCCGGCTTCGAGGCGCGCGCCGCCGCTTACGCCACGGCCGCCCAGGCGCTGGCCCAAGCCGCCCAAAGCGGGGACCGCGCGGCCTTCCTGACGCAATGGGCGGCGGTGCGGCAGACCTGCTCGGGCTGCCACGATACCTATAAGGGCTCCGACTAGAGCTTCAGCTTCCTGCGGTCGGCGATCACGGCGCGGGCGGCATTGTGGCCCGGCGCGCCGGTGACGCCGCCGCCGGGATGCGCCCCGGCGCCGCAGAGGTAGAGGCCGGGCAGCGGCATCCGGTAATCGGCATGCCCCAGCATAGGCCGGTTCGAGAAGAGCTGGTCGAGCCCCATCTTGCCGTGGAAGATGTCCCCGCCGATCAGCCCGAAGCGCCGCTCGAGATCGAGCGGCGACAGGGCGAGCCGGCCGATCACCGAAGATTTGAAGCCGGGCGCATAGCGGTCGACATGGGCGATGATGTGATCCGCGGCCTCCTCGCGGCGCGCGTCCCACCCGCCCGGCACGTCGTAAGGGAAATGCTGGCAGAACAGGCTGGCGACGTGGCTTCCCTCAGGTGCGAGGCTGTCATCGAGGGTCGAGGGGATCAGCAGCTCGACGATCGGCTCTTTCGAGAAGCCGTCCGTCCGTGCGGTCAGATAGGCGCGGTCCATATAGCCGAGCGATGGCGCGACGATGATCCCGGCCGTCAGATGGTCGCCGGGCTCGGGCAGGCTGGTGAAACGCGGCAGCTCGGACAAGGCGACGTTCATCCGGAAGGTCGCCGATTCGCTCGCCCAGTGCGCCATCCGCCGTGCGGGCTCGGCAGCGACGGCGCCTTCGGGCAGGAGCTCGGTAAAGAGCCGCTTGGGGTGGACGCCGGCGACCACCGCCTTGGCCCGGTACGTCTTGCCGCCCGCGACCGCTCCGACTGCCCGCCCGTTCTCGACGATTACTTCGTCGACGGGGCTCTCGAGCACAATCTCGACCCCGGCCTCGCGCGCCGCCTTGGCCATCGCCTGGGTGATCGCGCCCATCCCGCCGATCGCATGCCCCCAGGCGCCCTCGACTCCGGCCGCCTCGCCGAACACGTGGTGAAGCAGGACGTAAGCCGAGCCGGGCGCGTCCGGGCTGGCATAATGACCAACGACCGCATCGAAACCGAACAGGGCCTGGACCAGCTCGTGGCTGAAATAGCGCTTCAGGATGTCGGTGGCGGACTTGGTGAAGAAATCGACGATGTGGCGCTGGTCCTCGAGCCCGAGCCGCCCGACGCCGCCGCCGAGCTTGAGCAGCGCGAGCAGGTCGCCCAGGCCTCCGCCGGCATTGGGCGGCGCGCGCAGCAGCCACTGGCGCAGCACGCCGACGACCGACCCCAAGGCTGTGGAATAAGCGTCGTAATTCTCGGCGTCCGCCGGCGAAAGGCGGGCGATCTCGCGCCGCGTCAGCCCGTTCCGACCGGAGAGGAGATGGTCCGGCCCCAGCGTCGGCAGGAAGTTGTCGATCTTGCGCAGCACGACCTTGAGGCCGTGCTGGTAGAGCCGCATGTCGCGGATCACCTTGGGGTTGAGCAGGCTGACCGTGTAGCTCGCGGTCGAATTGCGGAAGCCCGGATGGAATTCCTCGGTCACCGCCGCCCCGCCGACGACGCCGCGCGCCTCCAGCATGGTGACCTTGTAGCCCCGCTCAGCGAGGTAGAAGGCGCAGACGAGCGCATTGTGCCCCGCGCCGATGATCAGGATGTCGCTGCTGCCCGCCCGTGTCATGCGGCGCCTATAGGAGTGAAGCGTCCGCCCGGCCATCCTCCACTTCTCGCGCGACCCGGCCCGAAAGCACGTTGCCTGCCCGTTAAAGACCCCTATGGTGCAGCCTCCACGAATGAGGGGGCAAGAGAATGAGGAAGCTGTTTATCGTCGGGGCCCTGTTGGCCTCGGCCATTGCAAGCGCGGCCAATGCAGCGCCGCAGGATTTCACGCTGACCAACAGCACCGGTCATGTGATCGTGACGCTGAACGTGTCGCCGAACGATTCGAACCGCTGGGGGCCGGACATTCTGGGCCGCGACGTGCTCGGCGACGGCGAGGCGGCCGAAGTAACCTTCGACCGCAACGAGGACGATTGCGTCTGGGACATCCGCGTCACCTATGACGACGGCACCGAGAATGACGAGCGCGGGATCAACCTGTGCGAGACCACCGACGTGGAATTCACGCCCTCGCATTAAGCGCGAAGGGCTAAAAAGGGAGCCGCTCCGGCACGCCGGGGCGGCTCCTTTTTCGTCAGCGCATCAGCACCAGTTCCTCCGACATGGTCGGGTGAAGCGCCACGGTCTCGTCGAACTGGGCCTTGGTCAGGCCCGCCTTCACGGCGATGGCCGCCGCCTGGAGTATCTCGGGCGCATCGGGGCCGATCATGTGGATGCCAACCACCTTGTCGCTCTCCTCGTCGACGATCAACTTGTAGAGCGAGCGCTCGTTGCGGCCGGCCAGCACGTTCTTCATCGGCCGGAAATCCGAGACATAGGTCTTGTAGCTGCCGAGCTTGTCGCGCGCCTGGCTCTCGGTCATGCCGACCGCCGCGATCGGCGGATGGCTGAACACGGCCGAGGGAATGTTGGCATAGTCGACCCGGGTCGGCTTGTTGCCGAACACCGTGTCGGCGAAGGCCTGGCCCTCACGGATCGCCACCGGAGTCAGCTGGATCCGGTCGGTGACGTCGCCGATCGCGTAGATGCTCGGCACCGACGACTGGTTGTCCTCGTCGACCAGGATCGCCCCGTTCTTGCCGAGTTCGACACCCGCTTTGTCCAGGCCCAGCTCCTTGGTGTTCGGCGCGCGGCCGACGGCCCAGAGCAGCAGATCCGCGTCGATCGGGCTCGAACCCTCCATGTGGATGCGCAAGGACCCGTCCTTGCGCTTGACGATCTTCTCGAAGGGTGCGTTGAACTTGAAGTTGATGCCCTTGGTCAGCGAGATCTGGAGCAGGCGGTCGCGGACCTGCTCGTCATAGTGGCGCAGAATGCGGTCGCCGCGGTTGACGATGGTCACCTCGCAGGCGAATTCGTGGAGGATTCCGGCGAATTCGTTGGCGATATAGCCGCCGCCGGCGATGACCGCGCGGCGCGGCATCGCATCGAGGTGGAACATCTCGTTCGAGGTGACCCCATGCTCGGCGCCAGGGACGTCGGGCACGACCGGGGTCGCGCCCGTGGCGATGAGGATCGTCGCGGCGGTCACTTCGGTCCCGTCTGCCAGCTTGACCTTGTTGGGGCCGGTCAGCCGGGCGCGCTGGGCGAAGATCTCGACCTCGTGGCGCTCGAGGATGTCCCCGTAGATCCCTTCGAGCCGCTCGACCTCGGCGAGGACATTGTCGCGCAAGGTCGGCCAGTCGAACTTCTGGCCCGTGATCTTCCAGCCGAAGCGGGCGGCGTCCTCCAGATCCTCGGCGAAATGCGCGCCGTAGACGAGCAGCTTCTTCGGCACGCAGCCGCGGATTACGCAGGTGCCGCCGACGCGATACTCCTCGGCGATGGCGACCCGCGCGCCGTGCGCCGCCGACACCCGCGCGGCGCGCACGCCCCCGGAGCCCGCGCCGATAACGAACAGATCGTAGTCGTAGCTCTTTGTCATCCCAGGTCTTCTTCAAAAGCGCGCGCGAGCAGCGCCCGGGTCGATGGATCGAATTCGAGCTCGCCCTCGCCGTCGAGCGCTTTGGCCATCTCCTTGCCGAGCTCGACACCGAACTGATCGAACGGGTTGATGCCGAGCAGAGCGGCGTTGGCGAAGGTGCGGTGCTCGTAGAAGGCGATCAGCGCACCGAGTGTCGCCGGGTCGAGCTGGTCGAGCAGGATCGTGGTCGACGGCCGGTCGCCCGGATAGCTGCGATTGGGATCGGACGCCTCTCGCCCGCCCATCAGGGCGGCGCCCTGGGCGAAGCAGTTGACCAGCAATGCGCGGTGATGCTCGTCGACGAAACCGGCCTTGTTCTCGATCGCCGCGACGAACTCCACGGGGGCGAGGTGCGTCCCCTGGTGGAGCAGCTGGAAGACGGCGTGCTGCGCGTCGGTGCCGGTACCGCCCCAGACGATCGGCGCGGTGGGGCGGCCGACCGGCGCGCCGTCCAGGCCGACGCTCTTGCCGTTCGATTCCATCTCGAGCTGCTGGAGATAGGGGGGCAGCAGCCGGAGCCGCTCGTCATAGGCGAAGACGGCGCGCGTCTCGGCGCCGCGGACGTTGGCGTAATAGCGGTCGACGAAGGCGGCGAGGACCGGCGCGTTCTCCGCGAACGGCGTCAGGCGGAAGTGGCGGTCCATCGCGGCGGCGCCTTCCAGCAGGCTTTCGAAGGCGTCCCAGCCGAGCGCGAGGGCGGCGGTGAAACCGATCGTGGACCAGAGCGAATAGCGGCCGCCGACGCTCTCCGAAAAGGGCAGGATGCGGGTCTCGTCGACGCCGAATTCGATCGCTTTCTCCGGGCTGGCGGTGAGCGCCACGAGACGACCGTAAGGGTCCTCGACGCCGCCCTCTTCCAGCCAGCGCAGCGCCGCGCGGGCGTTCAGCAGCGTCTCCGTCGTGGTGAAGGTCTTGGAGGCGACGGCAATCAAGGTCGTTTGCGGATCGAAGCCCCGGAGCGCCTCGTCGAGCGCGGCACCGTCGATATTAGAGACGATCGCCGTCTCGTAGCGGCCAGCTTCGCGGCCGAGCGCGTCGATCAGCAGCTTCGGGCCGAGCGCGGAGCCGCCGATGCCGATGTGAAGGATGTGGCGCACCGGCCCGAACGCTTCGGCCTCGATCGCGTCGATCAGCGCGCGCATCCGGCTGTGCATGCCGGCCGCGCTGGCCACGCTCTCCGGCGCGCCCTGCCCGCGCTCGGCGCTGTGCTCGGCCGCGCGCCCTTCGGTGGCGTTGACCATTTCGCCGGCGAACATGGCGTCGCGCCGGGCGGCGAGTCCGGATTCATCCGCGAGCTTCACGAAGCCCGCAAGCAATTCGCGGTCGAGATGGGTCTTGGAGAAATCGAACAGGATGTTGCCGACTTCGAGCGAGAGCCGTTGCACACGGTCGGGTTCGGCGGCGAACTGCTCCGCCAGGGTCGTGCGCGGCGCCCGCGTCAGCGCGTTCCAGAGATCGTCATTCATGCCGCGTCTCTCTAAAGGCGCCCGGCGCGAAAGCCTAGCGCGGCTTGACCCGGCCCGGCCCCCAAGCGAAAGCGCGCGCAATGGACATCGACGCCGCCACCGCGCCCGCCGCCGAGCCGGCGCCCAAGGAGAAGGAAAGCTGGGCCAGCCTGGCGCGCTTCCTGCTCCTTCTCTTCCTCGGCGCGCTGCTGCTGAGGGCGCTCGTCGTCGCGCCATTCAGCATCCCTTCCTCCTCGATGCTGCCGCGGTTGCTGGTCGGCGACTATCTGTTCGTTTCCAAGTGGAGCTACGGCTATTCGCGCTATTCCTTCCCGTTCGGCATCCTCGATTTCCAGGGCCGAATCCTGGCGGGGCTTCCCGCGCGGGGCGATGTCGTCGTGTTCCGCTATCCCGGCAGCCGCGACGAGGATCTGGTCAAAAGGGTGATCGGCCTTCCCGGCGACACGATCGAGCTGCGGCAAGGAATTGTCGTGCTCAACGGCCGGGAACTGCCGCGCGAGCGGCTCGCCGACTTCGCGCTGCCGGTCAGCCCCAATAGCGAGTGCCGCGGGGTTGTGCCCGGCTCGGCCCGCGTGGCGCCGGGCGAAGGCGGCGGCGCGGCCTGCCACTATCCCCGCTTCCGCGAGACGCTGCCGGGCGGGCGGACCTATGAGGTGCTCGATCAGGTGGTGAACGGCGAAGGCGACACGTTCGGCCCCGTCACCGTGCCCGAAGGCCATGTCTTCGTCATGGGCGACAATCGCGACGACAGCCTCGACAGCCGCTTCGCGGTCGAGCGCGGCGTCGGCATGCTGCCGGTGGACCGCATCATCGGCCGCGTCCTCGTCACCATCTGGTCGACCGACGGCTCGTCGAGCTGGGTGAAGCCCTGGACCTGGTTCACCGCCGCGCGCTGGGGCCGGATCGGGCGGACTGGCTGATGGACCTTTCTACCTGGATCGAGCACCACACCGGCCACAAGCCCGCCGACATCGCCGTGTTCGAGCGCGCGCTGACCCATTCGAGCCGCGGCGAAGGGAATTACGAGCGGATCGAGTTTCTCGGCGACCGCGTGCTCGGACTGGTCATCGCCGATTGGCTCTACGCGCTGTTCCCGGACGAGCCCGAGGGCCAGCTCTCGAAGCGCCTCAACGTCCTCGTCGCCCGCACGACCTGCGCCGAGGTCGGACGCGAATTGGGGCTCGCCCCGCATATGCGGCTCGGCAAGCAGGCGCGCGACGACGGCGCGTTCGACAGCGACAATGTCTTGGGCGACATGGTCGAGGCTCTGATCGGCGCGCTCTGGCTCGAGGCGGGGTTCGAGACCGCCAAGAGCTTCATCCACTCCGCCTGGGGCGACCGGGTCAACCGCCGCGAGGCGGCGCCGCAACACCCCAAGTCGGTGCTGCAGGAATGGGCCGCCGCCAAGGATCGCCGTCCGCCGGTCTACGAGGTCGTGCGCCGTTCCGGCCCGCAGCACGCGCCGACCTTCGTCGTGCGCGTCTCGATCCACAAGGTCGGCGAAGCGGAAGCCGAAGGCGCGTCCAAGCAGGACGCGGAGACCGAGGCCGCCCAAGCCCTGTTGGAGAAATTGAAATGAGCGCACGCTTCGGAACTGTCGCGGTGGTCGGTGCGCCCAATGCCGGCAAGTCGACCCTGGTCAATGCCTTGGTCGGCCAGAAAGTGGCGATCGTCACCCCCAAGGCGCAGACCACGCGCACCCGGCTGATGGGGATCGCCATCGCGGGCGAGGCGCAGTTGCTGCTCACCGACACGCCCGGCATCTTCGAGCCCAAGCGCCGGCTCGATCGTGCCATGGTCGCCGCCGCCTGGGGCAGCGCGCAGGATGCGGACCTGATCGCTCTGGTGGTCGATGCCAGCACCGGCCTCAAGCGCGGCGTCGGCGACATGGTCGACCGGCTGAAGGACCGGTCCGAGCCGAAGCTGCTGATCCTCAACAAGGTCGATCTGGTGAAGAAGGAGGATCTGCTCACCTTGATCAGCCAGTTCGACGGCCGCGCCGATTTCGAGCAGATCTACATGATCTCCGCCTCCACCGGCGACGGCGTCGCCGAGCTCAAGGCGGCGCTGGCGGCGCGCGTGCCGGAGGGGCCGTGGCACTTCCCCGAGGACCAGGTCTCCGACGCGACCGACCGGATGATGGCTGCCGAGATCGTCCGCGAGCAACTCTACCACCAGCTCCACGCCGAACTGCCTTATGCGAGCGCGATCGAGACCGAGAAATATGAGGAGCGCAGGGACGGCTCGATCGTCATCCACCAGCAGATCCTGGTCGGCCGCGACAGCCAGAAGGCGATCGTGCTGGGCAAGGGTGGCACCCGCATCAAGCAGATCGGCGAGGCCGCGCGCAAGGAGCTGACCGAGGCGTTCGGCCGCAAGGTCCACCTGTTCCTGCACGTGAAGGTGAATCCCAAATGGGAGGAAGATCGCGGCCTCTACCGCGAGATCGGGCTCGACTGGGTGGAGTGACTCAAAAGGAGAAGAAGACCCTCACCCTACCCTCTCCCGCAAGCGGGAGAGGGACTGGTTCGTCCGTTGGGGAGAGGGAATTGGTTCATGGGCTCGATGCGTGGCGCGAGCGCGACATCGAATTCTGTCCATGAGCTCCCGCCTCACGAACCACAA
>Ga0190266_10000168_pt1 | contig 10097 bp, 11 predicted proteins | sample Popmic220T_FD_132448 | JGI IMG/M metagenome (GOLD analysis project Ga0190266, IMG submission 132448) | Populus adjacent soil microbial communities from riparian zone of Indian Creek, Utah, USA - 220 T | ecosystem: Environmental > Terrestrial > Soil > Riparian zone | place: USA: Utah | collected...
CCGCCTGCAGTAGCAATTCGGCAAGACCCGCTGCTTCGATGCGCCCATTTCCGAAGGCGGCATTATCGGCACGGCGGTCGGCATGGCGGCCTATGGCTTGAAGCCGCTGGTTGAGATCCAGTTCGCCGATTACATCTACCCGGGCTACGACCAGATCGTCAGCGAAGTCGCCAAGATGCGCTATCGCACCGCCGGCGAATGGACCATGCCGATGGCGGCGGCGACGATGCCGCCCTCGGCGATCGGCGCGTCGAACACGCGGGTCTTGCCATATTTCTTCTGCAGGCCCGCGGTGACCCGGAAGACGCCGCCGAAATAGCCGACGTCCTCGCCGAACACGACGATATCGGGATCGCGCGCCATCATTACGTCGTGGGCGTCGTTCAGCGCCTCGATCATGTTCATGACGCTCATTTGCCGCGCCTCATCTCGGCCTTGGCGGCGTCGCGCTGCTCGGCGAGATGCCAGGGCAGATCGGCGAAGACGTCGTCGAACATCGAATCGACGTCCTCATAATGGCCGTTGCCGAGCGTCCCCAGTTTCTCGGCTTCCTTCTGCGCGGCGCGGACCTCCTCGCCGAGCTGGGCCTCGAGCGCCGAATGGCGCTCCTCGTCCCATTCGCCGAGGCCGATCAGGTGCGCCTTCAATCGCGCGATCGGGTCGCCGAGCGGCCATTTCGCGCCGGCGTCCTTCGGGCGATAGGCGGTCGGGTCGTCCGAGGTGGAGTGACCCTCGGTGCGATAGGTGAAGAGCTCGATCAAGGTCGGGCCCAGGTTGGAGCGCGCCCGGTCGGCCGCCCAGCGCGTCGCGGCATAGACCGCCAGCGCGTCGTTGCCGTCGACCCTGAGGCCGGCAATGCCGTAGCCGACCGCGCGCGCCGCGAAGGTGGTGAGCTCACCGCCGGCGATGCCGCAGAAGCTCGAGATCGCCCACTGGTTGTTGACCACGTTGAGGATCACCGGTGCGCGGTAGACGCCGGCGAAGGTCACCGCATTGTGGAAGTCGCCTTCCGCCGTCGCGCCGTCGCCGATCCAGCCTGCCGCGATCCGGCTGTCGCCCTTGATCGCGCTGGCCATCGCCCAGCCGACTGCCTGCGGATATTGCGTGGCGAGGTTGCCGGAGATGGAGAAGAAGCCCTTCTCCCGGTCGGAATACATGATCGGCAGCTGGCGGCCTTTGAGCTTGTCGCCCTTGTTCGAGTAGATCTGGCACATCATCTCGACCAGCGGATAGTCGCGCGCCACCAGCAGACCCTGCTGGCGATAGGTCGGGAAGCACATGTCCTCGGCGTCGAGCGCATGCGCCGCGGCCACCGCCACCGCCTCCTCGCCGAGCGACTTCATGTAGAAGCTGGTCTTGCCCTGCCGCTGGGCGCGGAACATGCGTTCGTCGAACACCCGCACCATCAGCATGTCGCGCAGCATGCGGCGGAGCTTCTCGGCATCGAGCTTCGGATCCCACGGCCCGACCGCCTTGCCGTCGTCGTCCAGCACCCGCACCAGCGTGAAGCAGAGCGAATGGGTCTCGGACGCAGCCGCCGCGATGTCGGGGCGCGCCGCGCTCCCCGCGGCGGGAATCACGATGCCGCTGAAATCGATCGCGTCGCCGGGCCGCGCCTCGGGCTCGGGAACGTGAAGGGAAAGCGCAGGCTGGTTGCGGCGCTTTTTGTCGCTTGTCATCCTCAGTCTGCGTCCTTCTGCGGCGCGCCTCCCTTGGTATGAACGAGGCTTCTAGTCAATTTCTCCGGTGGATTGCCAATTCGCCGCGAGGGTGGGACATCGGCTGCATGAACAATCTCAAGCTCTGGCTGCTCGCAGCACTCGCCGCTATCGTCGCCGTCCCGGCCCTTGCCCAGCCGACGGCCTATGTGATGCGCCATTTGGAAAAGGCCGAGGGAAACGATCCCGCGCTCTCCACGCTCGGCACGCGCAATGCTGCGCGCCTGCCGGCTCTGCTCGGCACGGCCCTGCCCTCCGTCATCTACGTCAGCACGACGCGCCGGGCGCGTGAGACGGCCGCGCCGCTCGCCATCGCCCTCGGGCTGACTCCGAAGACCTATGACCCGCGCGACACGCCGGCGCTGGTCGCACGGGTTCGGGCCGAGACAGGCACAATCCTCATCGTCGGCCACAGCAACACCGTGCCCCAGATCGTCGAGGCGCTCGGCGGGACGCGGCCTGCCGATATTCCGGAGACGCGGTTCGGCGACATCTGGCGAGTCGATCCCGACGGCAAGACGACGCAGATCAGAATCGATGCGCCGCGCCGCCAGTAAAGCCCGCGCTTTTTCTTGAGAATCCCCCCGATCAACTGGACTCAACGGCACTATTGAGTCACCATCCTCGGCGCGGGAGCATTCGCTCGTCGACTCCGACAAGGATGGACGACTTTATGGGCGGGGAAGAAGTCGACAGGGACATTGTCACGCCGGTGAGTTCGCCCGGCCCGATCGCCGCCTTTCTTCAGGGGCCGCGCTTCTGGAACGGCGTCGCCGGCCTCGTCGGCATGCTCGCCCGCAACAAGCCCATGCGGCTAGGCAAGCGCGTGATCGCCGCGCGCCACGCGCATGTCAGCGAGCTTCTGCGCCGCGACCTCGATTTCGGCATCGCCGAGGTCAACGAGACCAAGATCGTCGAGGTCAACGAAGGGCCCTTCATACTCGGCATGGACCGCTCCGAAGTGCTCGAGCGCGAGCGCCGGGCGCTTTACGACTCGCTTGCCGCGGTCGACATGGACGCGTTGCGTCGCGCCGCCGAGGCGGAGATCGACGAGCGGCTCGAGGCCGTTCCTGCCGGCGGCGAGATCGACGTCGTCGGCGACTATGCCCGGCCGGTCGCCGCCCATACCGCCCAGCGCCTGTTCGGCATCACCGGGCCGAACGACCAAATGTTCATGGAGGTGACCCGCTCGGTCTTCGGCCACACCTTCCTCAACCAGGCGAACAACAAGGCAGTGCGCGAGCGCGCCATCCGCGCCGGCCATTACATGTCGGGCTGGTTCCGCGACGAGATCGCCAGCCGCCGCGCGAGCGGGGAACTCGGCGACGACATGATGGGGCATCTGCTGCGCCAGGGGATCGTCGACGATGACGGCGCGCGCCGTACCTTGGGCGGCATGCTGGTCGGCAGCGTCGACACCACGGCCACCTGCGTCGCCAAGATCGTCTGGCTAGCGGGCCGCAACCGGGATCTCGCGCTCGGCATCCTCCGCGACCTCGGCAACCTCGACCGGCTCTACGGCTGGTGCAACGAGGCGCTGCGCTGGTGGATGCACAATGCGCTGGTCGTACGCCACGCGCTCGCCGACTGCGACCTTGCCGGCTGCGCGGTCAAGAAGGGCGACAGCGTCTTCGCCATGACCATCGCCGCGATGCGCGATCCGAGTGTCTTTCCGGAGCCCGAGCGGCTTCGGCCCGACCGCGATCCCGCGACCTATCTCCACCTCGGCGCCGGCCTCCACCCCTGTTCAGGCCGGCCGGTCAACCGCTTCCAGATTCCGCTGCTGGTCGCGGGCCTGGTGCGGCGCGATCTGGTGCGCGTGGGGCGCGTCCGCTGGGCCGGGCCGTTCCCGCACAGCCTGCCGGCGGTCCTCGGGGAGGGGCAGAAATAATGGATTCGATGATTACCATCGTCGCGCCGGTGCGCGGCAGCGACATCGCCGCGCTAGATGCGCGCATCGATGCGCTCGCAAACCCGTGCAACGACACGGTCCGGGAGGCGCTGGACAAGACCGACCCGGACGGCGGCGGCACCCATTTCATGAGCCTCCATGCCATCGCCGGCGGGGACGGCGAGGACGGCCACCTCGTGTTCGAGTTCACCGCCGACGGCGACCGCGCGACGGCGCTGAAGCGGATCGACAGAGCAGTCGGTGCCGAGCTGACGCCGGTCTTCGCCATGGCCCGCGACTGGCGCGACAATGTGAGCCTCGTCTCCTATCTCGATCGCCACGTCATCAAGGTCGGCTCGGGGCTGTTCGACCCTCCGGGCCTGTGCTTCGCGGGCACGCCGCGGATGAGCGTCACAAGGATCCTCGACGAGGCCAAGCTGGCCAAGTTCGTCGGCCCGCTGGTCGACAACGGCCAGCCTGATCTGCGCGCGGTCGACCGGCTTGCCGCCATCCGCCGCGCGGTTGCGGCATCGCCGTTCGAATGGGCGCTGAAGCCGCCGCTGCCGCCGGGCCGCGAAGGGCGCGAACCGGCACCCGGGTGGCTGATCCCGGCACTCGCCTGGCCGCTCGTCCGGACCTATTTGTGGCCGTTCGGGATCCTGTTCGCGTTGCTGTACGCGGCGTTCATGCTGATGGGCTGCCCCTGGCTCGGATCGGCCATCGCCGCGCTCGCGGTAACCGCTGTGCTGCTGGTCGCCGCACTGGTCTATCTCTACGTCGGCCTGCGCAGCCAGGAGAAGAGCGACTGGATCGACAACCGCGCCATCGATCGCGCCACGATCACCGAGATCGGCAAGCGCGAGAATCATTGCGCCCAGAACCACATGATCTCGGTCACCACGCGCAAGCCCGGCGCGGTGCGCTGGCTCACGCTGCGGCTCGCCTTCTGGCTGATCGGCATGTTCGCGACCAAAGTCTATCGCGAGGGCTTCCTCGGCGGCATCTCGACCATCCACGCGGCGCGCTGGATCACCATCCCGGGCACCCGCAAGCTGGTCTTCTTCTCCAATTTCGGCGGCAGCTGGGAATCCTATCTCGAGGATTTCATCACTCGTGCCCATGCCGGGCTCACCGCCGTCTGGTCCAACTCGGTCGGCTTCCCCCGCGCCAACAACCTGTTCCAGGACGGCGCCACCGACGGCGAGCGCTTCAAGCGCTATGCGCGCGCCTCGATGCAGCCGACCCGCTTCTGGTACAGCGCCTACCCTCACCTCACCACGGACCATGTGCGCTGCAACGCGGCGATGCGGCGCGGGCTCGCCGCGGCCCTCACCAACGACGAGGCGATGCAGTGGCTGGCACTATTCGGCTCGGCGCCACGCCCCGACGCCAAGCTCGAGACCAACCAGATCCAGAGCCTGGTGTTCGGCGGGCTCGGCTTCATGCCGCATGGCGCCTGCCTGCTTTACAGGCTGCCGGAGGACAGCGCCAAGGCGCGCGCCTTCATGGCCGCGATCAACGAGCACATCGCGTTCGGCGACGGCCGCAAGCTCAGGCGCCGCGCCGTTTTGACGGTCGCACTCGGCGCCGGCGCGCTGGAAAAGCTCGGCCTACCTGACAGCTGCCTGCGCGGCTTTCCCGCCGCCTATCTCGAAGGGATGAGCACCGACACGCGCGCGCGCATACTCGGCGACTTCAACGAGGAGGCTCCCGACCGCTGGCAATGGGGCGATTCGCGCTACGACCTTGCTCTGCTCGCCTACGGGGTGACCGAGCATGCGGTCGACCGGCTCGAGGGGGTCGTCGCAGCCCACGCCGAAGAGAACGGCCTCGAGCCCCCCCACCGCATCCCGCTCGTCCCGGCGAAGAAGCCGGCGATCGAGCCGTTCGGCTTCGTCGACGGAGTCTCGCAGCCGGTGATCCGCGGCTCCTACCAGAGCTACCGCAAGAACGACCCGATCCACCTCGTCGAGCCGGGCGAGTTCGTGATCGGCTACAAGGACAATCGCGGCAATTTCCCGCCCGAGCCCGAGCTCAATGCGCTGGCCGACCCCGATAACGTCCTGCCCGTCGCGGAAAAGACCAACGCCTTCGGAAATACAATCGTCGAGGCGCCGCGCGCGATCGGCCGCAACGGCACCTATCTCGTGATCCGCCAGCTCGAGCAGGACATCACGAGTTTCTGGGATTATTGCTGGTCCGAATATCGGCGGCTCAAGGATCGGCTGCCGCCGCCCTATGACATCCGGCCCGATTACATCGCCGCCAAGCTGATCGGCCGCTGGCGCGACGGCTCCTCGCTGGTCCGCAATCCCTATTATCCCTACGCCAAGGAGCAGAAGAAGGAGGCCGTTCGCCAGGCGACGCGCGAGACGGCCGAGGCGGCGGAAGAGCCACCCAAGCCGGGCGAAACGCCGGCTGATGGCGAAACCGCCGCGCCAGCCGAGGTTGAAAAGGCGCTGGAGACGTCCCGGCCGGCGACTAAACCCGCCGACCATCAGGAGATCCCGACCCCGGCCGAGCCGAGCACGCGCGGCGACAACGACTTCCTGTTCGGGGTCGAGGACCCCCAGGCGCTGCGTTGCCCCTTCGGCGCCCATGTCCGCCGCGCCAATCCGCGCGACTCGCTGGCGCCGGGTTCGATGGAGCAGGTCTCGATTTCCAACCGCCATCGCATCTATCGGGTCGGCCGCCTCTACGAGCCCAAGGAAGGCGGCAAGCCCGGCCTGCTGTTCATGTGCCTCAACGGCGACATCGAGCGGCAGTTCGAGTTCATCCAGCAGACCTGGCTGGTCAGCCCCGCCTTCCACGGCCTGGCCGGCGAGCAGGATCCGCTCAACAGCAATGGCGGGGCGGGATCGACCGGTTATCTAGTGCCGAGCCAGGACGGGCCCGTCCGGCTCAAGCCCCTGCCGCGCTTCGTGAAGACGCTGGGCGGCGGCTATTTCTTCATGCCCGGCCGCGCGCTTCTGGAGTATCTCGGCGGGAAATAGCCTACTTCGTCATTGCGAGGAGCGGAGCGACGAAGCAATCCAGCTCTGTTCGAAGGCTGGATTGCTTCGCTACGCTCGCAATGACGCGGCCATGATCAAAGATCGATGCACGAGGCGATCGATTCGAGCTTGCGGACGCGCTCCTTCAGGTCCGCCACCTCGATCATCTCGCCGGCGGGGCTGCGCCCCTCGTGCCGCACGGCCCCGGCCAGTTCCAGCTTGCGGATCTCCAGCCAGCCGGCCCATCCCCTGAGCCCGGCAAAGGTGGTGATGCCGAGGCCCGCGAGCCCGAAGCTCGCCAGGGTCAGCATTGTCATTGCGTCGGTCATCTCACTTCCTCCCTTCGACAGATTTCGCTTCTGCGCTCCCCTCAGCGCAGCTCCTCGATCTCGCGCGCGAGCTTGCTGTTCGAGCTCGTCACGTAGGTTTCGATTTCCTGCATACGGCGATCGAGGTCGCGCATCCGCTCGCGCGTTTCCTCACGGCTGACGAGCCGGTTGCCCGAGGCGGACGGACGGTTCAGTCCGCGCTTCGGTTGGCCAACTGCAGCGAGCACGCCGTAGGCGATCAGGAACAGCGGAAACTTGATCGCGAGCGCCGCCAGGACGAACGCGATTCGAACAATCGTCGGATCGAGCCCCAAATGGTTGGCGATCCCGGCGCAGACGCCGGCGATCTTGCCGTTCTCGCGGTCGACGGCGAACCTGGTGCCACGGATATTCATTCTTTCCCTCCTGGATCCCGGCCACCATCGGCCGGCGACAAAAGCCTGTCCTCGTGCTCTCTGCGCGGGCGGCGCGCGATCGGCGTCCGCTCCTCGGCGGAGACGGCGCGCTCGAGCACCTCGAGCCGCGAATCCATGCGGTCCATCAGCCGCCACATCTCCTCGAGCTCGCCCGGGCGCTCCTCGCGGTCGCGGCGTCGCTGCTCGCGCACGCGACGCGACGGGCGAACCATCATGTAGACGATCCAGACCACCAGCGTGGTGGCGACGATGCTGCCGACGATCGAGGCCACATCGATGATGTCCCTGAAGTCGGCGCCGTTGATATGGATGCTCATGCCGCGATCCTCCGCTGCTTCATGGCCTCCAGCTCGGCATCGACCCGCTCGGCGACCTTCAATTCGGCGATCTCGTCCTCGAGCGAGCGCGGGGCGGCCAGCGCCAGCACCTCGGCCTGGCCCTCGGCGTAATCGGCCTCGCGCTCGAGCAACTCGAAATTGGCGAAGGCGTCCTGGGTGCGCCCGCCGGCATACATTTCGCGCATCCGGATCTGGTTGTGGGCGGTCTCGACGCGGGTGGCGATGGCGCACTGGCGGGCGCGGGCTTCGCGAAGCTTGGCCTGCAGCTTGGCGATGTCGGCCTCATAGGCCCGCAGCGTCTGGTCGATCAACGCGATCTCGTCCTCGATCTCCTCGCCGAGGTCGGTGAGCTTCTCCTTCTCGACCAGCGCCAGGCGGGCGAGGTCGTCGCGGCCCTTGGAGAGCGCCAGCTCGGCGCGCTCGGTCCAGCTCGCCTGCAGCGCGGCGAGCTGCTGCGTCTGGCGGCGCTTTTCCTTCTGGTCCGCGATCGACCGCGCCGCGGCGGCGCGCACCTCAACCAAGGTCTCCTCCATCTCCATGATGATCACGCGGATCGTCTTGGCGGGGTCGTCCGACCGGTTGGTCAGATCGATGACGTTGGCGGCGATGATGTCGCGGGTTCTGGAAAAGATGCTCATTTTAAGACGCTCCAAGAGGTAGAAATTGGCGGAGGCCGGGTGGCGAGCCAGGGGGAGGGCTGCGACCCGGCCGTCCGCCGCGGCTTAGGCGTGGGCCTGAGCCGAAGTCTGGACCTGGGCGATCTGGCTGGCCTGGACCGGGCCGATCGCGGAGCTGAGGAACATGGTCGAAAGAACGATGGCGCCGATCGCGGCGGTGACCGTCTGCGAGATGCTGGTGTTGAACATTTGAAGTCTCCCTGAAACCGAATGTGAAGCTGATGCCCCAAGGATTGCATCAGCCGTGCCAAACGGATTTTTCCGCAGAAATCCGCCATTTTTCGACGGCTGCGGGTCAGATCAGGGGATCAAGGAAACGCCGCGAGTTGGCGCAAATTCCCAATTCTTAGCGGACGATTATGAAGTCCGCTTTGCGCCGGCGCTGGCCGCTGTCTTTGCGGGTCGCCTCAAGCAGCCTGGCACCGGCCATGAACACCGCGCCGGTGCAGGCCGCGAAGAGCAGCCAGCCGCCCCACCCGGGATAGGTTTGCAGATAGTGGAAGCCCCGTTCGGACGCCCCCAGCCCGAGCGCGTAGATCACGGCGCAGGCCTCGAGGCGGGTCTTGATGACGAACAGGCGCGCGATCTTTCTCAACATGCGAAAATGAGAGCAAGATGCGGGCCAATGGCGGAATTGCGTGGGGAGCGATGCTTAACGGGTAAGGATTTGTAAACCATACCGACGCTTTCGCGCCGGAGGCCTTACGAAGGGCCGGGTAGCGGGACCGAGGGACCCGCCGGAGTGGGCGGCTGCGGCTGGCCCGGCCGGCCCAGACTGTAGGTCAGCGCGAATTTGACCCGCGGTCCGTCGGACCAGTTGGTCTGACGGGTGAGCGCCGTATTGGAGATGGTGCTCCGGCGGAACTCGGTCGGCCCAAAAATGTCCTCGAGCGTCACGATGCTCGACAGGCGATCGGTGAGGGCATGCGACCAGGTCGCGCCAGCGCGAAAGAAGGAGGAGTTGCTGACCAGGCCATCGTCATAGGGGCCCGAATAGTTCAGCGTGACGGTAACGCGGTCGGCGCCGCGGCGGCCGTCCTGCCCGTCGCGATAGTCGACCTGCGCCGTCGCGGAATAATTGGTGGTGTGCTGGGTCGCCAGGATACCGAAATCGCGCTCGATACGCCGGTCGAGCAGATTGGCGTTTATCGAGTAGGTGAAGCCGCGGGCGATCGGCCCCTGGGCGGCAATGGCCGCTCCGATGTCGGTCCGCTCGCCGACATTGACCGGCTGGTTCACCAGAACGCCGTCGTCGGTCAAAGTAGCGAGGTTCGAGAAGAGGTTCTCGGTTCCGCGGTGGAACAGCGTCAACGTGACCGTCTGGCCCTCAAACTCGGCGCGCAGCTTCGCCTCGATGGCGTCGGTCAGCTCGGGACGAAGGAAAGGATTGCCGGCGAACGCGGTCGTCGCGTCGGAAAAGCGCAGCGCCGGGCTGAGCTGCTGAATCTGGGGCCAGGAGACTCGGCGTGAGTAGCTCAACGTTCCGGTTAGCCAGCGCGCCAGCCGCCGTTCCATATGCAGGCTCGGAAAGAAATGAGCGTCGCTCGGTCCTTCGCCGAGCGTGGGATCCGCGAAGTCGTAGTCGCGGCTTTCGATCCGGAAGCCGGCGAGCACGGTCCCGCCGAGCAGGCCGAACTGAAAGCTCGCATAGGAGGCGACCTCGAGCGTCGTCCCGTCGACCGTCGAGGCCGGCGGGAAGGGGTTGCCGCCGAGGGGAAGGTCGCCGCTTTGCTCG
>Ga0190266_10000169_pt1 | contig 10080 bp, 9 predicted proteins | sample Popmic220T_FD_132448 | JGI IMG/M metagenome (GOLD analysis project Ga0190266, IMG submission 132448) | Populus adjacent soil microbial communities from riparian zone of Indian Creek, Utah, USA - 220 T | ecosystem: Environmental > Terrestrial > Soil > Riparian zone | place: USA: Utah | collected...
CAGTTTCCCGGCGAAGGCCGGGATCCAGCTTCGGCTTGCCGCTGGGCCCCGGCCTTCGCCGGGGAGCAAACCGACCGCCGAGGCTTGCTCCCACGCCTCCGCGCCGCCAGAGTCGCCGGCGCCATGCCCTTGCCTCCGCCTCCCGACGACCTCGCCGGCCTTTCGCTCGCCGAAATCGCTCGCCTGGCGGAGGAGGAGAAGCTGCCCCCCGTCGACAAGTGGAACCCGTCCCATTGCGGCGACAGCGAGATGCGCATCGCCCGCGACGGCACCTGGTTCCACCAGGGCAGCCCGATCGGCCGGCAGGCGATGGTCCGCCTGTTCTCGACCATCCTGCGCCGTGAGGCGGACGGCCGATTCGTCCTCGTCACTCCGGTCGAGAAGCTCGACATCGAGGTCGAGGACGCGCCGTTCGTCGCCGTCGAGCTCAAGGCGGAGGGGCAAGGCGAGGCGGCCTCGCTCGCCTTCCGGCTCAACACCGGCGAAATCGTCATCGCCGGCCCCGGCCACCCGCTTCGCTTCGAGTCGGGCGACGGCGGGCCGCACCCCTATCTCCGGGTCCGCGGCGGGCTCGACGCGCTCGTCGCCCGCCCGGTCTATTACGAGCTGGCCGAGCTCGCCCTCGCCGGCGGCGACCCGCTTGGCCTGTGGAGCGAGGGCGCCTTCTTCCCGATGGACGCGGCGTGACCGGCCTCGCCGAGCGGCTCCGCGACGCGCTCGAGCGCGGGCACAGGCGCCGGCCGATCCTCCTCGAAGGCGACGTCCTCGAGGGGGCCGACGGCGACCTCACCCCGGCGGCGGTGCTGGTGGCGGTGGTCGACCGCGCCTCGCCGACGGTGATCCTGACCGAGCGGCCCAGGACGATGCGCAAGCATCCCGGCCAGATCAGCTTCCCCGGCGGCCGGATCGATCCGGAAGACGACGGCCCGGTCGCCGCCGCCCTCCGCGAGGCCGAGGAGGAGATCGCCCTCCCCCGCGACCGGGTCGAATTGGTCGGGGCCGCCGACCTCTACCGCACCGTCACCGGCTTCGAGGTCACTCCGATCGTCGGGGTCGTCCCGCCCGGCCTCGACCTCAAGCCCCAGCCGGGCGAGGTGGCGGCGATGTTCGAGGCGCCGCTCGACTATCTGCTCGACCCCCGCCGCCAAATCGTCCGCACCGTCCAGTGGCAGGGCCGCGAGCGCAGCTATTACGAGATCGAATGGGAGGGCCGGCGGATCTGGGGCGCGACGGCGGCGATGATCGTCAACTTGTCGCGACGGCTGGAGCTGGTGCGATGAAAATGCCGAGGGCGGCCTGGCAGCGGCGCGAGGGGATGAAGGCCCTGCTCGCCGCGCTCGGCGGCGGCGACGGCGACACCCGCTACGTCGGCGGCTGCGTCCGCGACACCCTGCTCGGTCTCGAAGTCAGCGACGTCGACCTCGCCACCCGGCTTCCCCCGGAGGAGGTGATGGAGCGGCTCCGCAAGGCGCGGATCAAGGCCGTCCCGACCGGCCTCGCCCACGGCACCGTCACCGCCGTCGTGGCAGGCCAGCCGGTCGAAGTGACCACCCTGAGGCGCGACGTCGCGACCGACGGCCGCCGCGCGACCATCGCCTATACCGGCGACTGGCGGGAGGATGCGGCGCGCCGCGACTTCACCATCAACGCCTTGCTCGCCGACCCGGCGACACTCGAGATATTCGACTATTTCGGAGGCGAGGAAGACCTCGCGGAGCGGCGGGTGCGCTTCATCGGCGATCCCCTGACGCGGATCGCCGAGGACCATTTGCGGATCCTTCGCTTCTTCCGTTTCTTCGCCCGATTCGGGGCCGGTGAGCCCGACCGCGAGGGGCTCGACGCCTGTGCGGCGCGGGCCAACGACCTGATGGCGCTGTCGCGGGAACGGATCGCCGACGAGCTGACCAAGCTGTTCGCCTTGCCGGACCCGGTCGGCGCCGTTCGGCTGATGGTCGAGCGCGACATCCTGAGGCCGGTCTTGCCCGAGATCGGCCCGGAGGGGGTCGACCGGCTTGAGAGGCTGGTCCGGCGGGAACGGGAAGCGGACGTCGCTCCGAATGCGCTTCGCCGGCTCGCCGCGCTGATCCCCGCCGATCCCGACCTCGCCTCGGCGATCTCCGCCCGGCTGCGCCTGTCGAACCGCTCGGCGAAAAGGCTGACCGCGGCCGCGAGGCGCGGTCCCGGCGATCCGAACGCAGCGCAGGCGCTCGCTTATGCGATCGGCGGCGAGGAAGCGGTGGACCGTATCCTGCTCGGCGACGGCGATCCGGCGCCGGCGGCGGCGCTGGCGGGCTGGCAGCGGCCTCGGCTTCGCTTCGGCGGCGGCGACCTCATCGCAATGGGTCTCGTGCCCGGCCCGGTGGTGGCCCGGACCCTGCAGGCGATCGAGCGCGAATGGGCGGAAGCCGGCTTCCCGCCGGAAGCCGCGGCGCAGCGGGCGATCGCCCGGCGCCAGGTCGATCAGGCCCTTCGCGAAGCCCAGTAAGCGAAGGCCGCGTCGGGCTCGAGCGGCCGGGCGAAGTGGAAGCCCTGGCCGTGCGAGCAGCCCATGCCGGCGAGCGCGCGGGCGAGCTCGGGCGAGTCGATGCCCTCGGCCGTCGTCGCCATTCCGAGCGCTCCGGCGAGCGACAATATGGCCCGGACGATGGCGACCGAATCGGAGTCGCCGAGCATTCCGGAGACGAAGCTGCGGTCGATCTTGAGCATGTCGATCGGCAGCCGCTGGAGGTAAGCGAGCGAGGTATAGCCGGTGCCGAAATCGTCCATGGCGACGCTCGCCCCGAGCGCCTTCAGGCCGGCGAGAACGTCGGTCGCGCGCCGCGGATCCTGGACGATCGCGCTTTCGGTGAGCTCGAGGACCAGCCTTTCCCCGGGAAGCGAGTGGCGGGCGAGGACCGAGGCGACGAGCCCGGCGATATCGTCGCGGGCGACCTGGAGCGCCGAGAGGTTGACGCTGACCGAGACGGGAAGCGGAGCGCCGTTGGCCTCGTCCCATCGGGCGAGCGTCTCGACCGCCGTGTCGAGCGCCCATCGCCCGAGGTGAAGGATCTGCCCCGATTCGTCGGCGACGGGAATGAACTCGGTCGGCGAGATCGGGCCGCGCTGCGGATGGTTCCAGCGCGCAAGCGCCTCGAAGCCGGCGACGGCGCCGGAGCGAAGGTCGATCAGCGGCTGGTAGGCGAGGGTGAGCCCGCCCTGCTCGATCGAGCGGCGAAGCTCGGTCTCGATGCTGAAGCGGCGCCGCGCCGCCCGAGCCTGGTTGGGCTCGTAGATCTGGACGGCGCCCTCCACCTTGGAGCGCTTCAGGGCGAACTGGGCGTTGCGGAGCACTTCTTCGGCCAGGGCCTCGCTGCCGCTGAGCAGGGCGCAGCCGAGCGCGCAATCGACCCTGATCTCGAGCTCGGACAGCCGGAAGGGCGCGGCGAGCACGGCTTCGATCCGGGCCGCCGCCTGGAGCGCCTCCTCGAGGCCGCGGTCGAGCCGCATCAGGATTCCGAACTCGTCGCCGCCGGTGCGGGCGAGCAGGTCGCCGGAGCGCAGCGCCGAATAGAGCCGGCGGGCGAAGGTGATCAGCAACTCGTCGCCGGCGAGCGAGCCGACGCATTCGTTGACCCGGCTGAAGCGGCGCATGTCGACGACGAGGACGGCATGACCGCCGGGCTGGAAGCCGGGATCGTCGAGCACCGCCTCGACCTGCTCGTTGAAGGCGGTCCGGTTCGGAAGGCCGGTGAGGCTGTCGCGAAGCATCTCGGCGCGGAGGCTCCGCTCGGTCTCGACCTGGGCGGTCTTGTCGATCAGCGAGATCATGCAGCGCAGGGGCTGGCCGGGAAGGAGGCTGAGGCGGGCGAAGCGGACGGTGAAATGGCGGCCGGCGACGCTGCGGCCGTCGGTCGTGTCGAACTGGACCGCCGTCTCGCTCCCGGCGAGGAACGCCCCGAGGCGCTCGCCGATCGGTCCGGATCTCAGCATCGGCACCGCCGCGATCCGGCGCTCCTCAAGCCGCTCGTCCCAGTCCGTGAGGAGCCGGAACGGATCGTTCGCGCATTCGATGAAGCTTTCGTCGGCGACGGTGATGATGGCGGAGGCGATCGGCAGGGCGTCGAGATAGCGCTGCCTCACCGTCTCGAGCACGTGATGGAATTGCTGCTTGAGCTCCGCGGGCACGCCTCCGGCCGGCGCGGACTCCCCCCCGGCCGGCTTGCTTCTCGCGCGCGCTTTCGCTGCCTGCATGGCATCGCGGTAGAGAAAGAGGGTTAACGCACCGTTAGCCAGGGTACGGGGGCGTTACGAAAAACGGTTGTTTCGCGGGAATCCGTTGGGCGGCATTCGGCCGGCGGCGCCGCGCGCGGCCCGCCACGGATTGAGATCCGCCTCGGTTCGGGTGCGGCCGCTTTCGCCGCCCATCTCCCAGCTCAGCCCCTGGTCGAAGCGGAAGGCGGTGACGTCGGAGAGGCCGCCGTCGCGATAGCGCTGGAGCTGGACGCCCTGGCCCCGGCCCATTTCGGGCAGCTCCTTGAGCGGGAAGACGACCATCTTCCTGTTCTCGCCGATGACCCCGACATAATCCTGGCCTTCGCCGATCGGCCGCACCGCCTTGAGCCGGGCGCCCGGCTTCAGATTGACGATCTGCTTGCCCTTGCGGGTCTCGGCGACCGCTCCCGCCGCCGACGTCACGAAGCCGCGTCCGTCGGTGGTCGCGAGAAGCAGCTTGTCGGCCTCGGCCGCCCGGAACAGGGCGACGATATTGGCCTCGCCCTCGATGTCGACCATCAGCTTGACCGGCTCGCCGAAGCCGCGGCCGCCCGGCAGCCGGTCGGCGGCCAGCGTGTAGAAGCGGCCGTCAGCCGCCGCGAGCAGCAGCTTGTCGGTCGTATGGGCGTGGAAGAAGAAGCGGCCGCCGTCCCCCTCCTTGAACTTGAGGGCGTCGGCCTCCGACGTGTCGACATGCCCCTTCATCGCCCGGATCCACCCCCGCTGCGACATGATCACGGTGATCGGTTCGCGCTCGATCATCGCCTCGAGCGGGATCTCGCGCGCCGGCGCGGCCTCTTCGATCAGGGTGCGGCGGTCGCCGAGGTCGGGGATTTTGGCGTAGCGGTCGCGGAGCGCGGCCAGGTCCTTCACCAGCCGCTTGCTCTGCAGCCTGGGATCGTTGACCAGCGCTTCGAGCCCCTCGCGCTCGGCGATCAGCTGATCCCGCTCGCCGCGAAGCTGCATCTCCTCGAGCTTTCGAAGCGAGCGCAGGCGCATGTTGAGTATGGCTTCGGCCTGGCGGTCGCTGAGCGCGAACTCGGCGATCATCACCGGCTTGGGCTCGTCCTCGGTGCGGATGATCTCGATCACCCGGTCGAGATTGAGATAGGCGACGATATAGCCTTCGAGCAGCTCCAGCCGGTCGTCGATCTTGCCGATCCGATATTGGGACCGGCGCATCAATACGCTGAACTGGTGCGCCACCCAGGCCGACAGGACCTCCTTGAGGCCCATCACCCGGGGGGTGCGGTCGGCGTCGAGCACGTTCATGTTGAGCGGCACCCGGACCTCGAGGTCGGTCAGCCGGAACAGGCTTTCCTTGAGCAGCTGGGGATCAATGGTCCTGCTGCGCGGCTCGATGACGATCCGGATCCGGGCATCCGATTCGTCGCGGACGTCGGCGAGGATGGGCAGCTTCTTGTCGGAGATCAGGGCCGCGATCTGCTCGATCAGCTTGTTCTTGGGCACCTGGTAGGGGATTTCGGAGATGATCAGCTGCCACATGCCCTGCGGCAGCTTCTCGATCCCGCTGGCCTCCCATTGCCGTTCGGAATCTTGCCCGGTCGAGAAGCGGCCGCGCACTCGGAAGGCGCCTCGGCCCGTCGCATAGGCCGCGGCGATGACCTCGGGGCTGTCGACCAGGACCCCCCCGGTCGGGAAATCCGGTCCCTGCACCTTCTCCATCAAGGCGGCGTGATCGGCCTTCGGATTCTTCACGAGCAGGATCGCCGCCTCGATGATCTCGGCGAGATTGTGCGGCGGGATCGAGGTCGCCATGCCGACGGCGATTCCGCTGGCGCCGTTGGCGAGCAGGTTCGGGAACAGGCCCGGAAAGACCTCCGGCTCCTCCTCCTCGCCATTGTAGGTCGGCCGGAAATCGACCGTGCCCTCGTCGAGCCCCGCCATCAGCTCGATCGCGGCCGGGGTCAGGCGGGCCTCGGTATAGCGGTAGGCGGCGGCGTTATCGCCGTCGATATTGCCGAAGTTGCCCTGCCCGTCGACGAGCGGGTAGCGGAGCGAGAAATCCTGGGCGAGCCGGACCATGGCGTCGTAGACCGACTGGTCGCCATGCGGGTGATATTTGCCGATCGTGTCGCCGACGACCCGGGCGCATTTCTTGTAGCCCGCCGCCGGATCCAGGCGGAGCAGCCGCATCGCCCAGAGCAGCCGGCGATGAACCGGCTTCAGCCCGTCGCGGACGTCGGGGAGCGAGCGGGCGGTGATCGTGGACAAAGCATAGACGAGGTAGCGCTGCGAAAGCGCGTCCTCGAAGCGGTGGTTCTGGATCGGATCGATATCGTTGACGGGGTCGGACATGGGGCGACCGATAGCAGCGGGATTCGGTCGACGCGACTGGTGTCTTGCGTTTGTCTACTAATAAGATAATGTTACACGATCCGGCGCGAGACCGGTGGGAAAATGAGAGGAGAGAAGGATGCGCAAGGCACTCTGTTTGAGTCTCCTGATGGCAACCGCCGCCTGCGGCCAAGGCGGCAGCGACCAGGCTTACGGCCCGTCGGGCCAGTCCAACATGCCGCCCAGCGATTCGACCGCCGACGCCTCGGCCGACTCCACGTCGCGGGGGCCGCGTCCGCCGGAGATCGCCCCGACCGCGGCCCCGGGGGTCGCATTCAACTATCGCTACGCCTTCCGCCTGCCCGCGGCGAATATCGGCCGGGTCCAGGAGGAGCATGCCCAGGCCTGCGAGAAGATGGGCACGGAACTCTGCCGGATCACCGCGATGAACTATCGCGACGATGGCGACAATCGTGTCGAGGCCCAGCTCGCCTTCAAGCTCGACCCGGCGCGGGCGCGGGCTTTCGGCCGGGACGGGATCAACGCCGTCAGCAAGGCGGAGGGCGAGCTTCTCGAGGCCGCGATCACGGGAACCGACGTCGGCAGCGAGATCGACTCCGCCGCCCGCGGCCAGGCGCAGCAGGCCGACGAGATCCGCCGGATCGAGGCGCAGCTCGCCCGGCCGGGCCTGAGCTCCGGCGAGCGCGTCGAGCTTCAGCAGCAGCTCCAGGCGCTGCGCGAGTCGGTCCGCTCCGGCCAGGCCGAGCAGACCGGACGCCGGCAGCGGCTCGCCAGCACTCCGGTCGTGTTCGACTATCGGGCCGGAAAGACCGGCAGCCGGCTCGAGAAGGCCGTCGCCGACGCGGGCGACAATTTCGTCGGAGCGGCGACGACAATGCTGGTCGTGCTGGTGACGCTGCTGCCCTGGCTGGCGGCACTGCTCCTGCTCTGGCTGCTGTGGCGCTGGCTTCGTCTCCGAATCCCGCTGCTCCGGCCCCAGCCCCGCTACGGATCCGCCGAGCCTACGCCCCCGCCGGAGGCGTGAAGGCTTCGGCCGGGCCGTAGGACGCTTCGACCGCGATTTCGGCGAGCAGCCAATCGCGGAAGGCGCGGATCTTGGCCCGGCCGCGCTTGTGCTCGGGGTAGACGAGCCACAGGGCCGGGCCGCTGACGACGACCAGGTCGAAGGGCTGGACGAGCCGGCCGTCGGCGAGCTCGGAGCGCCAGTAGAGCGGGGTGAGAAGCCCGACGCCGTGGCCGGCGAGGGCGGCATTGCCTTCCAGCGCCTGCGAATCGAGGCGGATGCCGTGCCGGGGCGCCTCGTCGGCCAGAGGGACCCCGGCGGCCTCGAGCCACTGCTTCCACCACCAGTCGTGCGCGTTCAGCCGCGGGACCCTGAGCAGATCCTCGGGCCGCTCGAGCCGGTGGCGGTCGCGGAATTCGCCAGTACAGACTGGGGTCGAGGTAAGACAGAAGAGGAAATGCTGCCTCAGCCCGGGCCAGGGGCCGGTCCCCATCCGGATCGCGACGTCGACGTCGTCGCGGGCGAAATCGGTCATGGCGTTGGAGGTGTGGAGCCTGACCGCGAGCTCCGGCCGGCGGATCTGGAAGCCGCCGAGCCGGGCCGCGAGCCAGTTGGAGGCGAAGGTCTGGGCGGTGCTGATCGCGAGCACGCCCTCGTCCTCGTCGACAAGGCTGGAGAAGCCCTCGCTCAGCCGGTCGAACGCGTCGGAGACGATCGGCGCGAGCCGGCGGCCCGCCTCGCTCAGCGTCACCCGCCGCTTCGAGCGGACGAAGAGCGGCACTCCGAGCCGCTCCTCGAGCAGCCGGATCTGGTAGCTGACCGCCGCCTGGGTCATCCCGAGCTCGCCCGCCGCGAGGGTGAAATTCTCGTGCCGGGCGGCCGCCTCGAAGGCCCGGACGGAGGCTAAAGGCGGGAGGTGCCGCATGGCCAAAGATGATAAGCTGGGCTTATCACCTGAGTCCAGCCTTTAGTTGGACGACGGGGCCGGTCCACTCCTATCTCACTCCTACGACGCGCCGCACTGGGCGGGCATCGATTGAAGGAGTGATAAAATGCGCGACGAGATCGACAGCCGCATCTGGGTCGAGCACGGCCATGCTTTCTCCGAGGATCTGGAGAGATTCTTCACCCGCATCTTCACCGCCATCGGAGTCGGATTGCGCCGCCTCAACGAGCTGGAGTTCGACGCCCCCTGGCAGCGCGACGTTCGCGGGCCGGGCCAGGCCTGACTCCGCCGGGGCCAAGGAGACACGACATGAGCTATTTGACCGCCAGACTGGCCACCGTCTTCCTCGCCCTCGCCTTGACGGTGTCGGGCGTGACCCTGGCCGCGACCGCCTCGGCGCCGACCCTGTCCGGCCCGATCGCCCCCTTCGGCTGCGGCGCCTGACCCGCCGCCGCCCCGCGAGCGCCGGGGGTGCCCTCTCCCCCCGGCGCCCGCTTCCAACTCCGGTTCCTGCAGGAAAGCGGAAAATCGCCGGTTTGCCACGCTCCGCGGCCCACGCTACCGCCGGGCGATGCGTCCCGCCCTTGCCCTCGCCCTGCTCGCGGCGCTAGCCGGTTGCTCGGTGTCCGAACCCCCCGCCTCCTCGCCCCAGGCGCAGCCCGAGCTGATGAAATGGCCGGCTCTGCTCGAACGGCCGCGACCGGAGCCCGATGCGACCCTTTCGTACGGCGGCGACCAGATGCAGAAGGCCGACCTCTGGCTCCCCGCCGGCCGAGGCCCGCATCCGACCGTCCTCATGGTCCACGGCGGCTGCTGGCAGACCGAGATCGCCGACCGGCGGATCATGAACTGGATCGCCGACGACCTCAGGAAGCGCGGGATCGCCGTCTGGAACATCGACTATCGCGGGGTCGACCGTGCCGGCGGCGGCTATCCGGGCACCTTCGCCGACGCCGCCGCCGCCGCCGACGCGCTCCGCGAGCAGGCCGGCAGGCACCGGCTTGACCTCTCGCCGCTTGTCGCCGTCGGCCACTCGGCGGGCGGCCACCTCGCCCTCTGGCTGGCGGCCCGGCGCTCGCCCGCCGCCCGCTCGCCGGGCCCGCTCATCCCGAGCGGAAGCCCGCTCCTCGCCGACGATCCGCTGCCGGTCGACACGGTGGTCAGCCTCGGCGGCCTTCCCGACCTCGAGCTCGCCGCGACTCCGCCCGGAAGCGGCTGCGGGACCGAGGTGGTCGAGAGGCTGGTCGGCCCTCCGACCCTGAGCAGCCGCAACGTCTATGCCGACACCTCGGTGCCCCGGCTGGCTCCGCTCGGAATCCGCCAAGTGCTGGTCAACGGTCTCCAGGACCGGATCATCCCGACCTCTTATGCCGAGGATTATGCCCGCAGGATGCGCGCCGCCGGCGACAGGGTGAAGGTGCGGATGATCGACGACACCGGCCATGTCGAGCTGATCGCCCCCGAGACCGCGGCCTGGGCGGCGGCGGTCGATGAGATCGAGGCGGCCTTGAACCGTCATTCCGGCGAAGGCCGGAATCGATGAACACCGCCGGTGGGATGA